>Ga0154760_1017_pt1 | contig 11234 bp, 14 predicted proteins | sample Rifle2008BG16ft_FD_105768 | JGI IMG/M metagenome (GOLD analysis project Ga0154760, IMG submission 105768) | Betaproteobacteria bacterium RBG_16_66_20
GAACATGATTCAGCTCGGAGTGAGCCATTTGCCAAGGCGCGCCTTCGCTTCCTCGTGGGAGATCTTGCCTTCTGTTTTCGTCCGCTCCAGCCCACGTCTGACCTTTTCAAGCACATACAGGTGGTACTGAATGTCCTCCAAGCTGGCGTCTTCGGGCAATGCCTTCAGCATCGACGAGACCTCCGCTTTCGGGCTGCTCATAGCGTCTCCAATACAGATAGCAGCGTCAAAGCTGCTGCCCGCATGTGGCATCGGCCAAGTCGTGCTTGGCTGCCGCCTCTTCGCGCAGTTTGCCGAATCCTCGGTGACCAAGTTTCTTTTCCATGCCCTTCCCGAGTTTGTTCGGCTTGCAAAGGAGACACCCGGCCCGTCGTTGCTTGGATCGTTTGCGCTTGTGGTTTATGTTTTGGTCCGTTCTCGTGCTACGTAACGTCCGGCTTCAGGCGCGCGTTGCTTGCGGCGCGTCGCCCTGCAAGCCGCTGTTAGACCGCACTATTGCTTTCCATGTTGAGCAATGAATTGCGCGTGCTGCGCCCCCTTCAACCACCCAAGGCATATGAGTGTCGTACCCAGTATGACGCCGAGAATCGATACAGCGAGGTCAAATGAGTCGCCGTAAATCCACCATCTTGAAAGAAAAAGTATGCCGCAAACCGTCATGCAGGGGCCTCCCGTAGTACCAACCTGCATCAATGTGATGGTTCGTTCCAGTCTTGCGAGTTGTCCTTCGTTAGTGATGCGCTCTCTGGCCTCGGCAAGGTCAATGCATATCTTCGACCATTCCTCGCGCGTAAAACGTTTATACAGCCACCTCACGAACGCGTTCGGTTGCATTACTCTAGTGGTCGTCAGCACCGGCGTGAGGCTTAGTGCGTCTTGGAGCGCGTAGGCAATGAAGTAACCAACACCTCCTAGCAGAGCAAACAGTATCCAGGAGTCGTTGGCTGTCGGTACACGGTTGAAGAGATGCAAGAACGCTCCGACCACCGCGCCGCCACCGATGACGTATACGAGGTCTCGCGCAATGAAGTGGCGCAATCCCTTTAAGATTTCATCCATAGTGCCCGAGCCCTATAGCGGTCTAACTTAATGATTAACCTGCATGCGCCGGATGCTAGAAGCTTGCATTGGTAGAAGCAAGTAGACGCTGGTAGAAACTGGTTTCTGCCGGCAGGTATCCAGAAACGGAAACTTGCCCGAACCGCACCGCGTTCCGGCTCAGGAGGTGCTGCTACTGATCCGGGCTGTTCGAGGCCCGCGCGCTTTCGGTCAGCAGCCGTTGCAGGATTTCGAGGCGCTGCAGCGCATCGCCAAGTTCGAGCAGCTCTTGCCGGGCGGCGGCCGGCAGCGGCAGCACTTCAGCGAGCCGTGCGCCGACCCAGGCGCTCGAATCGAGCAGGAACGGCTTCGCGAACAGCCGCTCGCCGTGCTCGGCGACGATCCGCTCGAGCAGCCGCCTGCAGGCGCCGAACTTCTCGGGTACCGGCGCATCGGCTTCGTCCGCAAGGAGCGCGATGCCGGCGACGATGAGGCCGTCGCTACGGATCCGCTTTGCGACAACCCTGAAGCGCTGTCCGCCCCGTGCAACCAATTGCAGCAGCCCGAGTTGCTGCATGTCCCAGTGCGTGATATGCGCCAGACAGCCGACGTCCTCGTGCGTCGCGGGGGTTCCGACCTCGGCGCCTTCGCGGATCAGGCAGACGCCGAAGGCCGTGTTGTCGCGCAGGCAGCCCTTGGCCATCTCCAGGTAGCGCTGCTCGAACACGCGCAACGGCAGCAGCCCGCCGGGAAACAGCACCGTGTTGAGCGGGAACAGCGGAACTTCGTTTTCGGTCATCTCCGGGCTATCCCCCGTCGGCCGCCGCAACCGCTGCGGCGAGGCCGCGATGGCGCACCAGCACCCGCCAATCGGCGGCGAAGGCGCGCGCCAGCCGCTCGGCGAGATACACCGAGCGGTGGCGCCCGCCGGTACAGCCGATTGCCACGGTCAGGTAGTTGCGGTTGTCGCGCCGCGCTTCGGGCAGCCAGCGCGCGAGGAACGCGCGCAGATCCTCGAGAAATTCACCCACTTTCTCCTGGCTCTCGAGGTACTCGATCACCGGCGCGTCGCGTCCGGTAAGCGAGGCGAGGCCCGGTTCGTAGTGCGGATTCGGCAGCATCCTTGCGTCCACCACCCAGTCGGCATCGAGCGGTATGCCGTCGCGGAACGCGAACGACTCGAACAGCAGCGTCAGCGATCCACCGCCCGGGCCAAGCAGGTCCTTGATCCAGTTGCGCAGCACCTTCGGTTGCAGGTCGCTGGTGTCGATGCGGTGTCCGAGCTCGGAGACGCCGGCGAGCAGCACGCGCTCGCGTTCGATCGCTTCGTTGAGCGTAAGTCCGGCGATTGCCAGGGGATGGCTGCGCCGCGTCTCCGAGAACCGGCGCAGCAGTGCTGCTGCGCTCGCCTCCAGGAACAGGACCTTGGTCTGCGCACCCAACGCCTTGAGCGCGGCCAGGTGCTGGGGCAGGGAGGACAGGGCAACGCTCCTCGCGTCCACGCTGACCGCGATCCGGCCCTGGCCGCCGTCATTGAGGAACTTCACGACATCGAGCAGCAGCGTCGCCGGAAGATTGTCGACGCAGTAGTAACCGCTGTCTTCCAGCACTTCGAGGGCGATGCTCTTGCCCGAGCCCGACAGGCCGCTGACCAGGACGAGCTCCACGCTTGGCGCCGCTCCTAGTCGTCGCTATCCATCGCGTGCCTCTGGCGCTCGAGGAATTCGGCTGCGGAATCCTTGCCGCGCAGCTGCAGGATGTAGTTGCGGACCGCAGCTTCCAGCAGCACGGCGAGGTTGCGGCCGGCGGCCACCGGGATGACCACCTTGCGCACCGTCACGCCGAGGATTTCCTCGGAAAGCTCCGACAGCGGCAGGCGCTCGGCGGTGTCGCGCGCGCTTCCCTTGGCGGGTTTCTCGAGATGGCTGATGAGCTTCAGCTTCATCTTCGGCCGCACCGCCGTTTCGCCGTAGATGGCGCGGATGTTGATCAGGCCCAGGCCGCGTACCTCGAGGAAATCCTTGAGCAGCGGCGGGCAGCGGCCCTCCAGCGTGGTCGCGGCGATGCGCGATATTTCCACCACGTCATCGGCCACCAGGCCCTGGCCGCGGCTGATGAGCTCCAGCGCAAGCTCGCTCTTGCCGACGCCCGAATCCCCGGTGATCAGTACGCCCACGCCGAGCACGTCCATCAGCACGCCGTGGCGCTCGATGGTGTCGGCGAGCCGCTTGGCGAGGTAATTCGCCAGCTTCTCGATCACGCGCGCTGCAGGCAGCGGCGAGGTGAACAGCGGCGTGCGGGTACGCTCCGCTGCCTCGAGCAATTGCGGCGGCGGCGCCAGGCCGTCGGCGAAGATCACCGCCGCGGGCGCCGGCGCAAACAGCGAATCGGCGAGACCGGTGATGGTGCCCGCCTCAAAGGCGCCGATCACCTGCACGCTGTTCGGATGGGTGAGGTTGAGGTGGCCGATCAGGGCCGCGGCCGCGGCCGACTCGCGGCGCACCGCGGTGCGCCCTTCGCGCCCGCCTACCCAGGCGAGCGAGAGCGCCTCGCAGTTGTCATCATGCAGCTGCGCGACGTTTACCTGCAGCATCCGGCTGCCATGCGGAAATGATCTGGTGCAGCGCCGCCGCGTCCGGGGCGCCCGCCAATGCTTCGCGCAGCGCGCGGTCGCTGAACATCTGCGCCAGTTCGGAGAGGATTTCGAGGTGCTTTTCGGTTGCATGCTCGGGCACGAGCAGCGCGAATACGAGATTGACCGGCTTGCCGTCCGGGGCATCGAAGGGCACCGGCTGCGCAAGGCGCACGAATGCGGCCAGCGCTTCCTTCAGGCCCTTGATGCGGCCGTGCGGGATGGCCACGCCCTGCCCGAGTCCGGTCGAACCAAGGCGTTCGCGGTCGAACAGGCTGTCGTACACCACCGCCTTGGCAACGCCGTGCCGGTTCTCGAACAGCAGGCCGACCTGCTCGAACAGCCGCTTCTTGCTCGAAGCCGCAAGGTCGGGCAGTACGTTCGACGGCGGGAGGAGCTTCGCAATGAGGCTCATCGGAGGGCGCGGATTATAGCCCAGCTGCGCCCGGGTGCCTGCGGGAATGCTTGCCCTTGTGTTTCAGCACCTGTCGGTCAAGTTTGTCCGCGAGCAGGTCGATCGCCGCGTACAGGTCCGGATGCTCGCAGGTGCAGTGCAGTTCTCTGCCGGGCACGTGCAGCGTCACCTCGGCCTTCTGGCCGAGCTTCGATGTCGAAAGGGTAACGTGGGCGTCGATCACATGGTCGAAGTGCCGCCTGACGCGCTCCAGCTTGATGCTGACGTAGCCGCGGATCGCGGCGGTTACCTCGAGTTGATGGCCGCTGACGTTCAGATTCATCACAGGCTCTTTCTCTGGTTGACGGGAGGGATGTGCAGGGACTCACGGTACTTCGCGATCGTGCGCCGCGCCACCACGATACCCTGCTCGCCGAGGATCTGCGAGATGCGGGAATCCGACAGCGGCGTGTGCGCGTTTTCGGCGGCGACCAGCTGCTTGATCAGGGCGCGGATCGCCGTCGAGGAGGCCGCGCCGCCGGTATCGGTCGCGACGTGGCTGCCGAAAAAATACTTCAGCTCGTAGGTGCCGCGCGGCGTCGCCATGTACTTCTGCGTCGTGACGCGCGATATCGTGCTTTCGTGCACGCCGAGGATGTCGGCGATCTCGCGCAACACCATCGGGCGCATCGCGACCTCGCCATGCTCGAGAAAATTGCGCTGCCGGTCGACGATCGCCTGCGACACCCGCAGGATCGTGTCGAACCGCTGCTGCACGTTCTTGATCAGCCAGCGCGCTTCCTGCAGCTGCGCGGCAAGCGCGTTGCCGCCGCTGCCGCGCGGCCGCGCCGCAAGGTCCGCATACAGCCGGTTGACGCGCAGCCGCGGCATCGCTTCCTGATTGAGGCTTGCGCGCCAGACGCCTTTCACCTTGCGTACCACGACATCCGGAATCACGTAACGTGCTTCGACCCTGGCAAAGGCGGCGCCGGGCCGGGGATTCAGGCCGCGGATCAGCGCCTGCGCGGCGCGCAGGGTCTCGTCGTCGGCGCCGGTGAGGCTCTTCAGCCGCGCGTAGTCGCGGCTCGCGAGCAGTTCGAGGTGTTGTTCGCAGATTCCGAGAGCGAGCGCAGACACCGGGCCGCCGCCTGGATCATCTTCGGGGAGATTGTCTTTCATCGCGCGGATCTGCAGCGCCAGGCATTCGCCGGGCGTGCGCGCGCCCACGCCCGCCGGCTCGAAATTCTGCAGATGCCTGAGCGCGATCGCGAGCTCCTCGACGTTGACGTCGGCCTCGGCCGACATGAGGGCCGCGATATCCTCCAGCGACTGCGTCAGGTAGCCGTCCTCGTCCAGCGCATCGATCAGCAGCCCGACGAGGGCCCGGTCGCGCGCCCCGAGGTTGGTCAGGGCAAGCTCGCTGTTGAGATGGTCGCGCAGCGTCGGCAGGTCGGGAGCCGCATGCGTGCGGTCGCCGTCGTCGTCTGCGCTGTTGTCCTCGGTGCCGCGCCAGGGCGCGGCAAAATCGGCGGGCAGTTCTTCATTGCGCTCGGGATTGCCGCCCGGGGCCTCGTCGGAGGAGGTGCCCGCAGGTGGCTCGCGCTCCGGGCCGGCCGGGCCTGCGGCGGCGGCCGCGTCGCTCTCGCCGTCCTCGCGCTCCAGGATCGGGTTCTCCATCAGCAGGCGCTCGATCTCCTGGTTCAGCTCGATGGTCGAGAGCTGCAGCAGGCGGATCGACTGCTGCAGCTGCGGCGTCAGCGCCAGGTGCTGGGAGAGCCGGAACTGCAGGGTGGGCTTCATGTAGGCAAACCGGGGGGAAGGCTGCGCGTCGGGCCGCGGGAACTACATGCGGAAGTTCTCGCCGAGGTAGACGCGGCGGACGTTGTCGTTGTCGACGATCTCGTCCGGCCGCCCGTAGGCGAGTACCGCACCCTCGTTGATGATGTAGGCGCGGTCGCAGATGCCGAGCGTCTCGCGCACGTTGTGATCGGTAATCAGCACGCCGATGCCGCGCTCCTTCAGGAAGCCGATGATGCGCTGGATGTCGAGCACTGCGATCGGGTCGACGCCGGCGAAGGGCTCGTCGAGAAGGATGAAGGCGGGCGTGGTGCCCAGGGCGCGGGCGATCTCGAGGCGCCGGCGTTCCCCGCCCGAGAGCGAAAGCGCGGTGTGCTTGCGCAGGTGCGCAATATTGAGTTCGCCGAGAAGCTGCGCCAGGCGCGGCTGGATTTGCGCCGGGGGCAGGCCCTGCAGTTCAAGCACCGCCTGCACGTTTTCCTCCACGGAGAGCTTGCGGAACACCGAGTTTTCCTGCGGCAGGTAGGAAATGCCGAGGCGCGCCCGGCGATGGATCGGCATCTGCGTCAGGTCGCGGCCGTCGAGCTGGATCCGCCCGGCGTCCGCCGCAACCAGGCCGACGATCATGTAGAAGCAGGTGGTCTTGCCGGCGCCGTTCGGCCCCAGCAGCCCGACCACTTCGCCGCTCGCGACCTCGAGCGAAACGCCTTCGACGACGGTGCGCGATTTGAAGCGCTTGCGCAGTTTCTCGGCGCGCAGAACGCTCATTTCGATTCGGGTTTCGACTTCGGCTGGATCACCGCTTTCACCCGTCCCTCGGGGGAGCTGGCTGCGGCGCCTTTGGCGGCGCTCACCGAGAAGAATTCGGTGCGCTGGTCGAGGAAGATGTATTCGCCGTTGACCACGTCCTGGTCGCGCGTGACGCGCGCCCGCTGGAACAGCTCGACGTGCTCGTTGCGGTCGTCGATTCTCACTTCCAGCGCCTCGCCGTCGGTCCAGACGCCTTCCTTGCCGCCCTTGGGGTCGCCTTTCTGGCGGAAACGCACCGGCTTGCCGGTGGCGGTGGCGACCTGGAAGCCCTCGGCGTCCTGGTGCACCACGATGCGATCCGCGCGCACCACCACCGTCCCCTTGGTGAGCACCACGCTGCCTTCGAAGATGCTCATGCGCTTGGCATCGTCCGAGCTCATGCGGTTGGCTTCGATGTGGGTAGGCTTGTCCTTGTCGGCCTTTTCCGCCAGGGCCGAAAAGGCCGGCGACAGGAGAATCATCGCCGCCAGGCTGGCGGCGACGGGCGCGCATCGCAATACTCCACGCAGACGGATCATTTGGCGGACGTATCCTTGTTCTTGGGCTCGAACCGGCCCCGTACCCGTTCGCGCAGAAACAGTTCCTTCGAGTCGTTGTGGTATTCCATGCCTCGGCCGGACAGTACGCGATTTTCCTCGGTGATCACGACATCGCGGTCGGTGCGGATCACCGAACGCCCGCGCACCACGTGCAGGAAACTGGTGCGCATGCGCATCTCGGAGCGGCCGGGCTCCCCTTCGCGTACCACCAGCACATTGCCGTAGAGGAACACTTCCTCGCCATCCTGCGACAGCGCGCCGCGGTCCGCGGTCAGCGTCATGCGCGGCTCGTCGGGTTTGGTCTGCACCACGCGCGGCGCGACCAGATCGGTCGAATCGTCGTCCGGGTAATGTAACATTTTCGCCGCCGCGAGCGTAGATTCGACCACGCCCTGTGCGTTAAAGCGCGTATGCGCGAGGTTGTCCACCACGTAATCCGGGTCGTGCCTGCGCAGCGAGGGGTGCACCCCTTCTTCCTCGCGCACCGTGCGCTCCAGCCAGAAGGTCAAGCCCGCGAGCGCCAGCATCAGCAGCAGCGGGAACATCCGCGTGGTGGACGGTCTCACGCGAGATACCGGGCAAGGGCGGCCTCCAGGGTGCCCTGCGCGCGCATCAGAAAATCGCACACTTCGCGCGCCGCGCCGCCGCCGGCCGGGGCGCGCGCGACGTAGTGCGCGTGACGGCGCACCAGGTCATGCGCTTCGCCCGGCGCGCAGGCGAAACCGCAGCGCCGCAGCACCGGGAGGTCGATCACTTCGTCGCCCATGAAACCGGTCTCGGCCGCCGCTACGCCGAGCTTCGCGGCGAGCGATTCGAAGGCGCCAAGCTTGTGGTCGATTCCCTGCAGTACGTGCGCGATGCCGAGCTCGGCGGCGCGCAGCGTGACCGCCGGCGAGCTGCGGCCGCTCAGCAGGGCGACCGCGACGCCAGACTGCAGCAGCAGCTTGATGCCGTGGCCGTCCAGCACGCTGAACCCCTTGAGCGCTTCGCCCGAGGGGCCGTACCAGAGCTTGCCGTCGGTCAGCACGCCGTCGACGTCGAACAGCATCAGGCGCACACGCTTCGCTCTCGCCAGCGCGTCGGGAGACTCGGCTTGCATCCGCTCTAGAGGATCTTCGCCCGGAACAGGTCGTGGATGTTGAGCGCGCCGACAAGGCATCCGGCGGCGTCGACCACTGGCAGCTGGGTGATCTTGCGGCGCTCCATGAGTTCCACCGCCTCGACCGCCAGCGCCTCGGGCAGGATCGCGCACGGCTCGCGCGTCATGACCGAATCGATGCGCGTACCGCGCGGATCGGCGTTGCGCGCCATGGTCCGGCGCAGGTCGCCGTCGGTGAATACGCCGACCAGGCGCCTGTCCCCATCCACGACCGCCGTCATGCCCAGGCCCTTGCGCGAGATCTCGAGAATCGCATCGGCAAGAGTGGCACCCGCCGGTACCGAGGGCACCGCGTCGCCCGTGCGCATGACGTCGGACACATGCGTAAGCAACTTGCGTCCGAGCGCACCGCTGGGATGGGAGCGCGCAAAGTCATCCGCCGAAAAGCCGCGCGCATCGAGCAGCGCGACTGCAAGCGCATCGCCGAGCGCAAGCGCGGCCGTGGTGCTGGCGGTGGGCGCGAGATTCAGCGGGCAGGCTTCCTGTGCGACCGCCGCATCCAGAAATACGTCCGCCGCGCGCGCGAGCGACGAGCTCGCGCTCCCGGTCATGGCGATCAGCTTGGCGCCCTGGCGCTTGACCAGCGGGACGATCTGCAGCAGTTCGTCGCTCTCGCCCGAATAGGAGATGCCGATGAAAACGTCGTCGTGCCGGACCATTCCCAGATCGCCATGGCTGGCCTCGGCCGGATGGACGAAGTACGCCGGCGTGCCGGTGCTCGACATGGTGGAGGCGATCTTGCGCGCGATGTGTCCGGACTTGCCGATGCCACTGACGATCACACGGCCCTTGCAGGCGAGGATCAGCGATACCGCGGCGAGAAACCGCTCGTCCAGGCGCGCGATCATGGCGTGCACCGCGTCGGCCTCGATCGCGAGGACCCGGCGCGCGAGTTCGAGCGCCGTGCCGGTGGCGTCCTTCGGTATCATGGCCAAGAAGTATAGCCCAACCCCTTCTTTTTCCTGACCAATGGACACCGCCGGCGCATCGTTGCAACCGATCCTGATCCTGCTCGCAGCGGCGGTGCTGGCGGTGGTGGCGTGCCGCCTGCTCGCGCTGCCGCCGATCATCGGCTATCTCGCGGTCGGGCTCGCGCTTGGGCCGCGCGCGCTCGGCGCGGTTCACGACGACGCGCAGACGCGCCACCTTGCCGAGTTCGGCGTCGTGTTCCTGATGTTCTCGATCGGGCTGGAGTTCAGCCTGAGCAAGCTGCGCGTGATGCGGCGCGAGGTGTTCGGCCTGGGCTCGGCGCAGGTGGCGATCACCATGGCCGCCTGCGTTGCTCTCGCGCTGATCATCGCCGGCAGCGGGAGCTGGCAGGCGGGGCTCGCGATCGGCGGCGTGCTGGCGATGTCATCCACCGCGGTCGTCTCCAGGCTGCTTTCGGAAAGAATGGAGCTGGACACCGCGCACGGCCGCTCGATCGTCGGCGTGCTCCTGTTCCAGGATCTCGCCGTGGTGCCGCTGCTGATCCTCGTTCCCGTGCTCGGACAGGCGGCCGGCGACATCGGCGCCGCCGTCGCGCTCGCCCTCGGCAAGGCGGCTTTCGTCCTCGCAGTGGTGCTGCTCGCCGGGCCGCGCGTGATGCGTGCCTGGTTCGGGGTGGTGGCGCGCCGCAAGTCGACCGAGCTGTTCGTCCTCAACGTGCTGCTGGTGATTCTCGCGATGGCGTTTCTCACCGGGCTCGCCGGGCTGTCGCTCGCGCTGGGCGCGTTCCTCGCCGGCATGCTGATCTCGGAAACCGAATATCGCTATCAGGTCGAGGAGGAGATCAAGCCCTTCCGCGACGTGCTGCTCGGGCTGTTCTTCGTCACCGTCGGCATGATGCTCGACCTGCGCCTGGTGCTCGACCGGATCGGGCTGGTGCTGCTGCTGCTCGTGCTGCTGGTGGCATTCAAGTTCGCGCTCATCGGGGCGCTGGCGCGCGCGTTCGGCGCCACGCCCGGGGCCGCGCTGCGCACCGCAATTGCGCTCGCCCAGGGCGGGGAATTCGGTTTCGTGCTGCTCGCCCAGGCGGGCGCGACCGGGGTGCTGGCCGGCGAGCTGAGCCAGGCGCTGCTCGCGGCGATGGTTCTTTCGATGATCGCCACACCGTTCCTGATCGGCGCGAGCGACCGCATCGTGCTCCGGTTCGCGAGTTCGGAGTGGATGCTGCGCTCTCTCGAAATGCACCGCGTCGCGGTGCGCTCATTGGAAACCGAGCGGCACGTCATCATCCTCGGCTACGGCCGCAACGGCCAGCATATTGCGCGCCTGCTCGATGCCGAAGGCGTGCCTTATATGGCCCTCGATCTCGATCCGGAGCGCGTGCGCGAAGCGGCGCTCGCCGGCGACACGGTGGTTTTTGCCGATTGCTCGCGGCGCGAGGCCCTGATCGCGGCCGGGATTCTGCGCGCGGCCGCGGTGGTGATCACCTTCGCCGAATCCGCGGCGGCGATGCGCGCGCTCGCGCACATCCAGTCGCTCAATCCGTCCGTGCCGGTGATCGCGCGCGCGAGAGAGGACGCCGATATCGCCCGGCTTTCTGCAGCGGGGGCCTCAGAAATCGTGCCCGAGGCGCTCGAATCCGGGCTGATGCTCGCATCGCACACGCTGGTGTGGGTCGGTGTGCCGCTCAACCGCGTGGTGCGCCGCATGCGCGCGGTGCGCGACGAGCAGTATGGATTGCTGAGAGGCCTGTTCCATGGCGCGAGCGATGAGGCCGACACCGTCGGAGGGGCCGAACCCCGGTTGCATGCGGTGACCCTCACCGGCAGCGCCAATGCGGTCGGCAAGACGCTCGCCGAGATCGGGTTGGAGGAAATCGGTGTACGGGTGAAGGCGGTGCGCCGCCCGGGGACCGGACGGCGCTTTGCCCCGGGCGAG
>Ga0154760_1106_pt1 | contig 11221 bp, 8 predicted proteins | sample Rifle2008BG16ft_FD_105768 | JGI IMG/M metagenome (GOLD analysis project Ga0154760, IMG submission 105768) | Betaproteobacteria bacterium RBG_16_66_20
TCCGCTGGCGCGCTTCCGCCGCGTCAAGTCGGCGGAACTCTCAACCATGATCAAGGACGAGATCGAACCCCTGGGCGGCTTCGTCGGCGAATCGCTGATCACGCCGCTGTTCCTCGCCGGCGAGGCGCTGACGGCGATGTTCTTCATCATGTTCCAGCACACCTACCTGGGCCTGATCGCGCTCGGCGTGGTGGGCACACAGGCATTCGTGATTCCGAAGCTGCGGCGCCGGCTGCTCGTACTCGCGAAAGAGCGCCAGCTGAGCGCACGCCAGCTGGCCGGCCGCATCGCCGAAGTCGCCGACGGCGCGGTCGAAGTGCACGCGCACGACACCTCGAACTACGAGCGCGCCGAGATTTCCTGGCGCCTCGGCCGGATCTTCCGCATCCGCTTCGAGTTCTACCAGCGCAAGTTCCTGATCAAGTTCCTGAACAATTTCCTGTCGCAGGTGGGCCCGTTCCTGTACTACCTGGTCGGCGGCTACCTGGTGATCGCGGGGCGCCTGGACATCGGTACGCTGGTAGCGGTGATCGCGGCCTACAAGGACCTGCCCAGCCCGATCAAGGAGCTGATCGATTGGGACCAGCAGCGCCTCGACGGGCAGATCAAGTTCACCCAGGTGATCGAGCAGTTCACCGTCGAGGACCTCGCGCCGGCGGAGATCCAGGCGCCGATGGCCGCGCCGGCGCTGCCGCAGTTGTCGCCACAGGCGGGCGGCGTGCGGGCGACCAACCTCACGCTCGCCGGGGAGGCCGGAACCAAGCTCATCGACGGCGTCTCGTTCGACATCGGCCTCGACCAGCATGTCGCGATCCTTGGCTCGCATGCCGCGGGGGTTGCCGAGCTGACGCAGATGCTCGCGCGCCTGGTGGTGCCAAGCAGCGGCCGGCTCGAAGTCGGCGGCTTCGACATGACCAAGGCGCCGGAGGCGGTCACCGGCCGGGCGCTGGCCTACGTCGGGCCCTCGGCCTACCTCTTCCCGACCAGTGTGCGCGAAAACCTGATGTATGGCCTGAAGCATTACCCCATCCGCGAGGCGGCGTATGAGGGCGAGGCGCTGGAGGAGCGCGAGTTCCAGCTGCGCGAGGTGCGGCGCACCGACAGCACGCCGCTCGACTTCAATGCCGACTGGACCGACTACCAGGCCGCGGGCGCCTCCGGGCCGGAGGATATGGAATTGCGGATCGTCGAGATGCTGAAGACCGTAGAGCTCGAGGAAGCCATATTCGAGTTCGGACTGCGCAGCGCGGTGGACCCCGCGCACTACCCGGGGCTCGCGGACAGCGTGCTGCGCGGGCGCGAGGCGATACGCGCGCGGCTCGCCGCGCCGGGCATGCAGGGGCTGGTCGAGCAGTTCGACGCCGAGCGCTACAACCGCAACGCGACGCTGGCGGAAAACCTGCTCTTCGGAACGCCCGTGGGCAAGATCTTCGACATCGAGAACCTGGCGGGCAACGACTACGTGCGCCACGTCCTGCGCGAGACCGGGCTCAGCGACGATCTGCTCAAGACCGGGCACAAGCTCGCCGAAACCATGATCGAGCTGTTCAGCGGCCTGCCGCCAGGCCATGAGTTCTTCGAGCGTTTCAGTTTCATCCGGCAGGACGATCTGCCCGAGGTGAAGGCCGTCCTCGCCCGGGCGGCCGATGCCGGGCTCGAAGGGATCGAACAGGCCGACCGTGAACTGCTGATGGCGCTGCCGTTCAAGATGATTTCCGCACGCCACCGCCTTGGCCTCATCGATGAGGCTTTCGAGGCGCGCATCCTGCATGCGCGCCGCTACTTCGCCGAGCACCTGCCCGCCGGCATGCGCCGGGGCGTCGAATTCTTCGACGCGGCGCGCTACAACGGCGCCGCGACGTTGCAGGACAACATACTGTTCGGCAAGGTCGCCACCGGCCAGGCGCAGGCCAGCACCCGCATCGGGGCGATGCTGCACGACGTCCTCGAGGAACTCCAATTACGGCCGCAGGTGGTGTCGATCGGACTGAGCTACCAGGTCGGGGTCGGCGGCGCGCGGCTTTCGTCCTCCGACCGGCAGAAGGTCGCGATCGCGCGCGCGCTGCTGAAGCGGCCGGCGGTGCTGATCCTCGACCAGGCGGCGGCGGTCCTGGATGGCGGTTCGCAGAACCGGGTCGTGAACAGCATCCTGGAATGCCGCCGGGGGCGCTCGGTGTTCTGGGCGCTGCAACGCAACGACCTCGCCGAGCGCTTCGGCCATGTCCTGGTGATGGAACGCGGCCGGCTCGTCGAGCAGGGCCGGTTTGCCGATCTGAAAAGCAGCGGCGGCGCGCTGCAACGACTGTTGAACGCCGGATGAGCGGGATCACGCCCGAATTGAGCAGGATCACGCCCGCGTGATGAGCACAGGCAAAGGAACACAGCCATGAGCCTTGAACAGGAGTTCGAACTGATCCGCCGGGTGCCGATCTTCAGCACCACCGACCCCTCGATGCAGAAGCTGCTCGCCTTCAGCAGCGACCGCCTGACCTACGAGGAAGGCCAGCTCATGTTCAGCGCGGGCGATCCGCCCGACAGCGCCTACATCGTGATGGAGGGCGAAGTGGATATCACCGTGCCGACGCCCAAGGGCCCGCTGCTGGTGAATACGCTGAAGCGCAACGACGTCATCGGCGAAATCGGCATCTTCGGCGACGTGCCGCGGACCGCGACCGCCTCGGCACGCACGCGCGTCGAAGCGCTGCGCATCTCGCGCGACGTGTTCGTCAACGTGATCCGGAGCAATCCCGACGCCGCGATCGCGCTGGTGCGCATCCTCGCCGATCGCCTCGCCAAGACCACCGCCCAGCTGCGCCGCATGGCCGCCGAGACCCGCTAGCTGTGATGGGCGCCTGGATCAGGCAGCACCACTGAGCCGGCTGAAATAGACCCATCTTCCAGGAGAACACGATGAAACCCGCGAATTCCACCGCCGTGAAACCAGACTCCAGCAGCCTGCGCTCGACCATCGAGTGGCTGAAGAGCGAAGGGCTGCTGATCGAGACCGACCGCGAGGTCGATCCCGATCTTGAGATCACCGGACTGCAGAAACATTTCGACGGCAGCCTGCCGATACTGTTCAACAAGGTGAAGGGCAAGCCGCACGCGCGCGCGATCACCAACCTGTTCTCCGACATGCGGGTGGTGGACCGCATGTTCGGCTGGAACGGCCCTACCGATCGCACGCGCCAGCTCGCGCACGCGCTCAACCACCCGCTCAAGCCGACGGTCATCGAGCAGAAGGACGCGCCCTGCCAGGAGCACGTCATCACCCAGGACATCGACGTCAACAAGTGGATCACGGCGATCCGGCACACCGCGTTGGAACCGGAATTGACGGTCGGCTCGGGCATCCGCTGCGTCGTCGGGCCGTACTTCGACGGCGGCTCGGACCTCGGCTACAACCGCATGAACTTCCGTTGGGGCAACGTCGGCACGTTCCAGATCTCGCCCGGCTCGCACATGTGGCAGGTCTATACGCAGCACTACCACGACGACCAGCCGATCCCGCTCACCGTGTGTTTCGGCGTGCCGCCGGCCTGCACGCTGCTCGCGGGCGCGGGCTTCGACTACGTGATCCTGCCCAAGGGCTGTGATGAGATCGGCGTCGCCGGCGCGGTGCAGGGCTCGCCGATCCGCCTGGTCAAGGCGCGCACGGTGGACGCCCACGCGATCGCGGAGTCCGAGTACGTACTGGAGGGCTACATCCATCCCAAGGACAAGCGCTACGAGACCCGCGAGTCGGAAGACAAAGGCGTGCAGGGCAAGACCCCCTTCCATCCCGAGTGGGCGGGCTACATGGGCAAGGCCTACAAGGCTCCCACATTCCACGTCACCGCCATCACCATGCGCAAACCCGAGTCGCGGCCGGTGATCTTCCCGCTCGGCGTGCACACCTCGGACGACAGCAACATCGACACTACGGTGCGCGAAGCGGCGATCTTCGAGCTGTGCCACCGGCTGCAGCCCGGCATCGTCCAGGACGTGCATATCCCGTACTGCATGACCGACTGGGGCGGCTGCGTCATCCAGGTGAAGAAGCGCAACAAGATCGAGGAGGGCTGGCAGCGCAACTTCCTGTCGGCGATCCTGTCGTGCTCCCAGGGCATGCGCCTCGCCATCGCGGTGAGCGAGGACGTGGATATCTACTCGATGGACGACATCATGTGGTGCCTCACCACGCGCGTGAATCCGCGCGCCGACATCCTCAACCCGATCCCGGGCGGGCGCGGGCAGACTTTCATGCCGGCCGAGCGCATGACCGCCGGCGACAAGGAATGGACCGCCTCCAACACCATGTTCGAAGGCGGTATGGGCATCGACGCCACGGTGCCGTTCGGCTACGAGCAGGATTTCCACCGGCCCGTCTATCCGGTCGATCGCGTCAAGCCGGAGGACTTCTTCGACGCCAAGCAGATCGAGAAGATGAAGTCGCGCATGGCGGGCTGGGTGCTGTCGCTGGCGCGCACTGGGCGCTAGGGGAAAGACCGCCCTCGACCGCGCAACGCCTCCGGAGGGAAGCTGATGCTGCAGAACCTCTCGGTCATCGACGCGACCGAGCGCCTTGGCTGGCTCGCCGGGCGGCTGCTCGCTGATCTTGGCGCCGAAGTAACGAAGCTCGAGGCTCCGCAAGCGGAGCTCGAGGGCGCCGAATGGCGGGCGCTGAACGTCAACAAGCGCCTGCTGCGGCTGGATCCCGCGAGCGCGGAGGGGCGGGAGCGCTTCGAGCGCCTGGCGCGCGGCGCGGACATCGTGTTCTGCACGCCGCAACCGGGCGAACATCCGGCGCGGCTGCTCGAGCTGAATCCCCGTCTCGCCGTCGTCGCGATCACGCCCTTCGGATTGACCGGCCCGAAAGCCGGCTGGCTTGCTTCGGACCTGGAGATCATGGCGGCGGGCGGCGCGATGTCGCTCGCCGGCGAGCCGGAAGGCATGCCGGTGCGGGTGAGTGCGCCGCAGGCCTATGCATGGGCCGGCGCGCAGGCTGCGGTGGGTGCGCTGGTCGCGATCCACCATCGCGCCGCGAGCGGGAGGGGGCAGCTGGTCGACGTCTCCGCGCAGTCGGCGGTGATCACCGCCCTGGCGCACGCCCCGACGTTCGCCGACCTCTTGGGCATCACCCCGACGCGGGCCGGGGCCTACATGACGGGGCGTTCGGTCACCGGCGCGAAGTTCCGGGTGTTCTGGCGCTGCCGCGACGGCTACCTCAACTTCATCCTTTACGGGGGAGGCGCGGGACGGCGCACCAATGAGCAGTTGGTCGATTGGATGCGCAGCCGCGGCTTCGATCTCGGGCCGCTGGCCAGCATCGACTGGCGCCGGTGGGACCCGACCATCGTGACGCAGGACCAGGTCGACGCGATCGAGGTCGCGATCGAGCGCTTTTTCGCGACCGTCGCCAAGCGCGAGTTCCTGGAGGAAGCGCACCGGCGCGAGATGCTCGGTTACCCGGTCGCCACGGTGGCCGACATCGCGAGCGATCCTCATCTCGAGGCGCGCGGCTTCTGGCAGGACCTGCCGGGTCCGGACGGACGCAGCGAGCGGCACTGCGGCGCGTTCGTCGTGGTCGATGGACGTCGTCCGACGCTGCAATGCCCCGAATCCCAGGCGGCGCCGGCGGCGGGGCGCGCGCCGTGACGACTGCCCGCGCCCTTGGTGGCGTGCGCATCGTGGAATTCGGCGGCTACGCGGCCGGCCCGCACATCGGCAAGATGCTCGCGAATTGCGGCGCCACCGTCGTGCATGTCGAATCGCGCGCCCGGCCGGACGGTTTTCGCCTGCAATACCCGCCGTACAAGGACCAGCAGCCGGGTCTGGACAGCGGCGGCTGTTTCGCCTACTTCAACGACTCCAAGCTCGGCGTGACGCTCGATCTGAAGAATCCCGGCGGACTCGAGCTGGCGCGGCGCCTGGCGGCGGACTGCGACGTCGTGATCGAGAACATGCGCCCCGGCGTGATGGCGCGCATCGGCCTCGGCTACGACACGCTCAAGGCGTCCAATCCGGGCCTGGTGATGCTCTCGACGTGCAACATGGGGCAGACCGGGCCGCGAGCGGATACGCCGGGGTTCGGTTCGCAGCTCACCGCGCTCGCGGGCATGTGCCACCTCACCGGAGAGCCCGACGGCCCGCCGATGCTGCTGTACGGCCCCTACATCGATTTCATCGCCTCAACGCTGGGCGCGGTCGCGGTGCTCGCGGCGCTCGAACAGCGGCGCGCGACGGGCAAGGGCGCGTACCTCGACCTGTCGCAGTACGAGTGCGGACTGATGTTCCTCGCCGGGCCGCTGCTCGATTTCCACGTCAACGGCCGTGTCGCGCAGCGTTCCGCAAACGCCGACCCTGAAGCGGTGCTGCACGGGGCCTACCCGTGCGCAAACGGCACCTGGATCGCCGTTTCGTGCTGGTCGCAGGACGAACGCAGGCGGCTCGGCGACGCGATCGCGCCGCGATCCCTCGCGGAGTGGCTCGCCGCGCGCGATGCGCACGTTGCGGCGCAGGTGCTGCAAGCCGCGGGCGTGCATGCCCACGCGGTCAACACGATGGCCGATCTGTTCTCGGACCCGCAGCTTGCCGCGCGCGAGCAGTGGCGCCGGCGCACCCATGCCGTGATCGGAGAGCAGGCCTACTGTGCACCGGCGTTCACGCTCTCCGAGACGCCGGCCGAGATCACGCGGGCGGCCCCCCTCCTCGGGGCCGACAACCCGTCGGTGTTTCGCGATGGTCTTGGCCTGAAGGCCGAGGAATACGCAGCGTACGAGGCCGCGGGGGCGTTCAAGTGATCCGGAATCGCGCGCAGACCCGTTCGCAGATCTCGGCCACGACCTCCTCGCGCGTCGGCAGGTGCCGGCCCTTGTGCATCAGCCAGTCGATGACCGGCGTGATCGACCAGCTCAATGCAGCACCCTCGGCACCGAGAGCGTGAACTCCGGGATCTGCGCCTCGAACCGGGTGCCGTCTTCGGCGACCATCTGGTAGCTGCCGCGCATCGTCCCCACGGGGGTTGCGATCGCGGTGCCGCTGCTGTACTCGTGATGGTCGCCGGGGCGCAGCACCGGCTGCGCGCCGACCACGCCCAGGCCGCGCACCTCCTGCACCAGTCCCTGCGAGTCGGTGATGATCCAGTGCCGGCTGATCAGCTGGGCCGTGGCGTTGCCGGTGTTGTGGATATCGATGGTGTAGGCGAAGACGTAGCGCCCGGCGCTCTCGTCGGACTGGTCGGACAGGTACTGCACTGCCGCGCTGACCGATATCTCGTAGCGCCGTTCGTTGGCCATGCGCGAATTGTAAGACCTGGGGATAGAATGGCCGCCGTCATGCCGGCTCCCGCCACATTTCGCATCGCGCCCTCGATCCTTTCCGCGGACTTCGCGCGCCTCGGCGAAGAGGTGGCCGCCGTGGAGGCGGCCGGCGCCGACCTGCTGCACTTCGACGTCATGGACAACCATTACGTGCCCAACCTCTCGATCGGGCCGCTGGTGTGCGCGTCGCTGCGCCCGCGCACCGGACTGCAGATCGACGTGCACCTGATGGTGAAGCCGGTGGACCGCATCATTCCCGAGTTCGCGAAGGCCGGGGCCAATATCATCAGCTTTCATCCCGAGGCCTCGGAACATGTGGACCGCACGCTCGCATTGATAAGGGAATGCGGCTGCAAGGCGGGTCTCGCATTCAACCCCGCCACGCCGCTGTCGCATCTCGAGCACACGCTCGATAAGCTCGACCTGGTGCTGCTGATGTCGGTCAACCCCGGATTCGGCGGCCAGCAGTTCATCGCCTCCGTCCTGCCCAAGATCGCCGAAGTGAGGAAGAAGATCAACGCCTCGGGACGCGATGTCTGGCTCGAGGTCGACGGCGGCGTGAAGATAGACAACATCGCGGAAATCGCGAAAGCGGGCGCCGACACCTTCGTCGCGGGCTCGGCCGTCTTCGGCTCGAAGGACTACGCGGCGACGCTGCGCGAGATGCGCGCGCGGCTTGCCGTGGTATAGTGTTTTCGTCGTGAAACAACTCTTCAGCCAACTCAAGTCCCACCTCTGGTGCAGCTGGCGCCCCTGGCGCCGCTAATTCCTGCTTTGCCGCGGGATGCCTTTCCCCGCACCTCGTAGTTCCCCCGCAGTTGGCTGGTGATTCGCTGGAGTTGTTCATGACCGAGCCCGATTTCCAAAGCCTTGCCAAGCAGGGCTACACGCGCGTGCCGGTAGTTTCCGAGGCGCGCGCCGATCTGTACACGCCCCTCGCGGTATACCTCAAGCTTGCAAACGGCCCTTACACCTATCTGCTCGAATCGGTGGTCGGCGGCGAGCGCTTCGGCCGCTATTCGTTCATCGGCCTGGCCTGCGCGGAGCGGATCGAGGCAAAGGACGGCGTAGTGCGACGTCTTCTGCGCGAGGCGCGCGGAAAAGACGTCTGTATCGAAACAGCCGGTACCGAAGAGTCGCCGGCCGATCCCTTCGCGTACCTGCGCGGCTATCTCGCCCGCCAGCGCGTGGCGCCGGCACCGGAGGCATTGCGATTCGGCGGCGGGCTGGTGGGCTACTTCGGCTATGAATGCGTCACGCACGTCGAGCCCAGTGCGCTGAAAGGGGGCAAGCCCGACCCGCTGGAAACGCCCGACATGCTGCTGCTCGTGTCCGACGAGCTGGCGGTGATGGACAACGTCCTGGGCAAGCTCTACCTGGTGGTCTACGCAGACCCGCGCGAGCCAGGGGCGTACCGGGCGGCCCGCGAGCGGCTGCAACGCCTGCGCGCCCAATTGGCGTTGCCGATAGCGGAGGGGTTTTGTTCCGGTCTTGTCGACGAAGACAGGATTGATCGGCAGGCAAGCCTTGAATGCAGCTTCAGCGAAGAGCAGTTCCTTGCCGCGGTCAGGCGCTCGAAGGAATACATCTTCGCGGGCGACTGCATGCAGGTGCAGATTTCCCAGCGCACTTCGCGCGCGTTCGCCGCCTCGCCGCTCGCGCTCTACCGCGCGCTGCGCGGCGTCAACCCCTCGCCCTACATGTACTACTTCGATTTCGGCGACCACCATGTCGTGGGTGCCTCGCCCGAGATCATGGTGCGGCTCTCGGGCGGCGTCATCACGCTGCGTCCGATCGCCGGCACGCGGCCGCGCGGCAGGACGCCGGAGGAGGATACGAAGACCGCCGAGGAACTGCTGGCCGATCCCAAGGAACGCGCCGAGCACGTAATGCTGATCGACCTCGGGCGCAACGACGTAGGGCGCGTGGCGGCGATCGGCACCGTGCGGGTGACCGAGAAAATGGCGATCGAGCGCTACTCGCACGTAATGCACATCGTGTCGAACGTCGAGGGCCGCGTGACGCCGGGACTTGACGCGATCGATGTGTTCAAGGCGAGCTTTCCGGCCGGCACCGTGACCGGCGCGCCCAAAGTGCGCGCGATGCAGATCATCGACGAGCTCGAACCCGTCAAGCGCGGGGTCTACAGCGGCGCGGTGGGCTACCTCGGCTTCAACGGCGACATGGACGTCGCGATCGCGATCCGCACCGCGGTGCTGAAGGGGGGCAAGCTGCACGTGCAGGCCGCCGCCGGCATCGTGGCCGATTCGGACCCGCAGTCCGAATGGCAGGAGACGCAGCACAAGGCGCGCGCCATACTGCGTGCGGCCGAGCTTGCCACGGCGGAGCAGCAGCCGGCGGAGGCCGCATGATCCTGATGATCGACAACTACGACTCGTTCACCTACAACCTGGTGCAATATCTCGGCGAGCTCGGCGCCGGGGTGAAAGTGGTCCGCAACAACGAAATCTCGATTGATGAGGTGGCGCGGCTGCGGCCCGCGCGGATCGTGATTTCCCCCGGGCCCTGCACGCCGGACGAGGCCGGCATCTCGCTTGCCGTCATCGGCAGGTTCGCCGGGGAAATGCCGATCCTCGGGGTCTGCCTCGGCCATCAGGCGATCGGCCAGGCGTTCGGCGGTAAAGTGGTGCGCGCCAGGCGCGTCATGCACGGCAAGGTCTCGAGCGTGCGCCACGACGGCAGGGGCGTTTTCGCCGGGATTCCGGACCGATTCGCCGCGACGCGCTACCACTCGCTGGCGCTGGAGCGCGCATCGCTGCCCGCCTGCCTGGAGGTGAGCGCGGCGTCGGAGGAGGGGGAAATCATGGGCCTGCGGCACAGGACCCTGCCGCTCGAGGGGGTGCAATTTCATCCCGAAGCCCTGCTCACGGAACACGGGCATGCCATGCTGAAAAACTTTCTGGAAGGGAGAAGGACATGAAAATCGGAATCGCAGAGGCAATACAGCGCACCGTAGAGCATCGCGAGATATTCCACGACGAAATGCTGCACGTGATGCGGCAGATCATGCGCGGGGAGCTGACGCCGGCGCAGATCGCCGGCTTCATCATCGGCCTGCGGGTGAAGAAGGAAACGGTCGGCGAAATCGCCGCCGCGGCGCAGGTGATGCGCGAATTCGCCACCATGGTGCCGCTCAAGGACCACCAGCACGTGGTCGACGTAGTGGGCACGGGGGGCGACGGCGCGCATACCTTCAACATCTCCACCGCCGCGACCTTCGTCGCCGCCGCCGCGGGCGCAAAGGTGGCCAAGCACGGCAACCGCTCGGTTTCCTCGAGAAGCGGCAGCGCCGACGTGCTCGAGGCGCTGGGCGCGAAGCTCGAGCTCACCCCCGGGCAGATCGCGCGCTCGGTGGAGACCGTCGGCGTCGGCTTCATGTTCGCGCCCAGCCACCATCCGGCGATGAAGCACGCGGCGGCGGTGCGCAAGGAACTCGGCGTGCGCACCATTTTCAACATCCTCGGGCCGCTCACCAACCCGGCGGGCGCGCAGAGCCAGCTGCTCGGGGTATTCCATCCGGATCTCGTGGGTATCCAGACGCGCGTGCTGCAGCGCCTCGGCGCCCGGCACGTGATGGTGGTCCATGGCCGCGACGGCCTCGACGAGATCTCGATATCGGGCGAGACCCTGGTGGGTGAGTTGTTGAAGGGCGAGATCCGCGAGTACGAGCTGCACCCTTCGCAGTTCGGCCTCGAGGTGTACGACCGGCGCGCGATCCAGGTGAATTCGGTCGACGAATCCAAGCAGATGATCCTCGCGGTGCTGGAAAACCAGCCCGGCCCCGCGCTCAACATCGTGCTGCTGAACGCCGGCGCCGCGCTCTACGTCGCCGGGGTGGCCAGGACGCTCGAGAGCGGGATCGAGCGCGCGCGCAAGGCGATCGCCAAAGGCGAGGCGCG
>Ga0154760_1132_pt2 | contig 11118 bp, 13 predicted proteins | sample Rifle2008BG16ft_FD_105768 | JGI IMG/M metagenome (GOLD analysis project Ga0154760, IMG submission 105768) | Betaproteobacteria bacterium RBG_16_66_20
TGCCCTGGGCGACGATCTGCCCGCCCGCGAGGCCCGCGCCCGGGCCCATGTCGACGACATGGTCGGCGGCGCGGATCGCCTCTTCATCGTGCTCGACCACGATCACGCTGTTGCCCAGATCGCGCAGGTGCTTCAGCGTAGCGATCAGGCGCGCGTTGTCGCGCTGGTGCAGGCCGATCGAGGGCTCGTCCAGCACGTACATGACGCCGGTCAGCCCCGAGCCGATCTGGGAGGCGAGGCGGATGCGCTGCGCCTCGCCGCCCGAGAGCGAACCCGCCGCGCGATCGAGCGCGAGGTAGTCCAGGCCCACGTTCACCAGGAACTCCAGCCGGTTGCCGATCTCGCGCACGATGCGCCCGGCGACCTGCCCCTTTGCACCAGGCAGCTCCAGGGTTTTGAAGAATTCGAAGGTTTTTCTCAGGGGAAAAGAAGAAATTTCATAAATCGTTCTTTCGGCCACCTTGACATGGCGCGCTTCGCGCCGCAGGCGCGTGCCGCCGCAATCCGGGCAGGATTGGGTATTGCGGAACTTGGCCAGTTCCTCGCGTACCACCGTCGAATCGGTCTCGCGGAAACGCCGCTCGAGGTTGGGGATCACGCCTTCGAAGGCATGCTCGCGCACCTGGCTGCGGCCGCGCTCGGCGAGGTAGCGAAAGGCGATTTTCTCCTTGCCCGAGCCGTGCAGGATCAGTCGCTGGACGCCGTCGTCGAGCATTTCCCAGGGCGCTTCGACGTCGAAGCCGTAATGGCCGGCGAGCGAGAACAGCATCGAGTAATAGAAATGGTTGCGCCGGTCCCAGCCCTTGATCGCGCCGCTGGCGAGGCTCAGGTTCGGGTGCGCCACCACGCGGCGCGGATCGAAGAACTCCAGCGCGCCGAGGCCGTCGCACTTCGGGCAGGCGCCCAGCGGATTGTTGAACGAGAACAGGCGCGGCTCCAGTTCGGCGAGCGCGTAGTCGCACTTCGGGCAGGCGAAGCGCGCGGAGAACAAATGTTCCTTCCCGCTGTCGATTTCGACCACGATGGCGCGCCCGTCCGCGTGGCGCAGCGCGGTTTCGAACGATTCGGCGACCCGTTGCTTGACGTCGGCGCGCGCCCGCAACCGGTCGATTACCACTTCCACCGTGTGCTTCACGTTCTTCGACAGGCGCGGCGCATTATCCAGTTCATGCACCTTGCCGTCGACGCGCACGCGCGTGAAGCCCTGCGCGCGCAGTTCGTCGAACAACTCCGCCTGTTCCCCCTTGCGGCCGGCGACCACCGGGGCGAGGATCATGAGGCGCGCGTCCTCGGGCAGCGCGAGCACGTGGTCCACCATCTGCGCCACCGTCTGCGCCTCGAGCGCGGCGCCGTGCGCGGGGCAGTACGGCGTGCCGACGCGCGCGTAGAGCAGCCGCAGGTAGTCGTGGATCTCGGTGATGGTGCCGACCGTCGAGCGCGGATTGTGGCTCGCCGCCTTCTGCTCGATCGCGATCGCGGGCGACAGGCCCTCGATCAGGTCGACGTCGGGTTTTTCCATCAGTTCCAGGAACTGGCGCGCGTAGGCCGAGAGCGACTCGACGTAGCGGCGCTGCCCCTCGGCGTAGAGCGTATCGAAGGCGAGCGAGGACTTGCCGGAGCCGGAAAGCCCGGTGATCACCACCAGTTTTTCGCGCGGCAGCTCAAGATTGAGGTTCTTGAGGTTGTGCGTGCGCGCGCCGCGGATGCGGATGGTGTTTGCAGGCCCGGTGTGGCTCGAGTCCAGGGGCGGTTTCCGGCTGGGTAAACTTGCTAATATAGCCCTTTCTCCCCGCGGCACTCCAGCCTTTGATGCAGTCCGAACGAATGACGCGCGCCGAATTGCGTGCCGGCGCGAGCCTCTCCGCCATCTTCGGGCTGCGCATGCTGGGACTGTTCTTCATCCTGCCGGTGTTCGCGGTGCACGCGCCGGAGTACGCCGGCGGCGACAACCTCACGCTGGTCGGATTTGCGCTCGGCGCGTATGGCCTCACCCAGGCGCTGCTGCAGATTCCGTTCGGCGCCGCATCGGACCGCTGGGGCCGCAAGCCCGTCATTTACGTCGGCCTGGTTCTTTTCGCCGCTGGCAGCTTCCTCGCCGCGTCGGCGGGCGATATCTGGACCGCGATCGCCGGACGCGCCCTGCAGGGGACCGGCGCGGTCAATTCAGTGGTAATGGCGCTCGCTGCAGACCTGACGCGCGAGCGGCACCGTACCAAAGTCATGGCGATGATCGGTTCCACGATCGGATTCATGTTCGCGCTGTCGCTGGTGGCGGCGCCGGTGCTGGATCAGTGGATCGGCGTGGCGGGGCTGTTTGCGCTTACCGGGATATTGGCGTTGGCGGCGGTCTGGGTCGTCTGGTTGCTGGTCCCGGACGCGCCGCCGCCACGAGCGCGGCACGGGAGCGGGGTCGCGCGCGCGTCATTGTTCGATCCCGAGCTCCTGCGCCTGAACCTCGGGATCTTTGTTCTGCACGTGATGCTTTACGCGATGTTCATCGTAGTGCCGTCACGGCTGATTTCCGCCGGGCTGGACCTGTCCAGCCACTGGAAGCTCTACCTGCCCGTGGTGCTGGTCTCGTTCGTCATCATGGTGCCGCCGATCCTCTACGTCGATCGCCGTAACCGGCCCAAGCCGGTACTGCTGCTTGCCATCGCCCTGCTGCTGGCTGTCGAGGTGTCCCTGAGCACCCTGAATATGGGAATCGCGGGGCTCGCGGCCGCAATGCTTGCGTTTTTTGTCGCTTTCAACATTCTCGAAGCGCTGCTGCCGTCGCTCGTTTCGCGGCTCGCGCCGGAGCATGGGCGCGGCAGGGCGATCGGCGTTTACAACACCACGCAGACCCTGGGTATATTCTTCGGCGGACTTGCCGGCGGCTGGGTCGCGCAACACTTCGGCGCTGACCGCGTGTTTGCGACCTGTGCGGCGCTGGCCGGCCTTTGGCTGGCCGTCGCAGGCGGCATGCGCGCGCCGGCGCGCATCGGCACGGTCAACGCGGAGGGCGGCACTGCGTTGCACGGGAAACGGCAGACTTGAACAGGGGAGGTAAAACATGGCTTCGGTAAACAAGGTCATCATCGTGGGCAATCTCGGACGGGATCCGGAGACGCGCTATCTGCCGAGCGGCGAGGCGGTCACCAACATCAGCATTGCTACCACCGACACATGGAAGGACAAGGCGAGCGGCGAGAAGAAGGAAGCCACCGAGTGGCACCGCGTCGCGTTCTTCGGTCGGCTGGCCGAGATCGCGGGGGAATACCTGAAGAAGGGCTCGCAGGTCTACGTCGAGGGCAGCCTGCGCACGCGCAAGTGGCAGGACAAGGAAGGCAAGGACCGCTACACCACGGAAATCCGCGCCGACGTGATGCAGATGCTCGGCTCCAGAGCAGGCGCGGGCGAACCGCGCGCGGAGGCGGCGGCGCCGCGCGGCGAGGCGCCAGCCAAGACGGGCGCGCCGGCCAAGAAGCCGGCCGGAAAATTCGACGACATGGAAGACGATATTCCGTTCTGAGCCGCGGCCATTGGCGGTATAATCCGCGCCAATTCAGGAACTTGAGACGCAAACATGCCGATCTACGAATACCGCTGCTCGGCCTGCGGCCACCAGGAGGACCACCTGCAGAAGGTGGGCGAGGCGCCGCTGACGAAGTGCCCGGCCTGCGGCAGGAAGAAATTCGAAAAGCAGCTGACCGCGGCCGGCTTCCATCTGAAAGGCTCGGGCTGGTACGCGACCGATTTCAAGGGCGGCAAGAAACCGGAGGCCGCGAAGCCGGAGGCGAAGGCCGAAAGCAAGACCGAAACCAGGGCCGAAACCAAGGCCGAAACGAAAACCGACGCCAAGACGAAAACAGAATCCAAGGCCGAAGCAAAGACTGAATCCAAGGCGGAAAAGAAGACGCCTGCCAGCACCACCAATTGACGCCTAAAGGGGCACGCAACCGGCCCGGCGCGGCGGGACACGGGAGACTCGTCTGCCGTACCCTAAGGCCGGGCTTTCTTGTTTCCAACCAATGAAAAAATACCTCATCACCGGGCTCCTGATCTGGATCCCGCTCGTCATCACGCTCTGGGTCCTGAAGCTGGTGGTGGACGTGCTCGACCAGACGCTGCTGCTGCTGCCGCCGGAGTTCCGCACCGAGAACTGGCTCGGTCTGCACGTGCCCGGCATGGGCGCCGTGATGACCCTGGTGATCGTTTTCCTGACCGGCCTGTTCGCGACCAACCTGCTCGGCGCGCGCCTGGTCCAGCTGTGGCACGTGGTCCTGCACCGCATCCCGGTGGTCAATTCGATCTATTCGAGCGTCAAGCAGATCTCCGACACGCTGTTCTCCTCCAGCGGCCAGGCGTTCAGGAAGGCGCTGCTCGTGCAGTGGCCGCGCGAGGGGATGTGGACCATCGCGTTTCTCACCGGCGTACCCGGCGGCGACGTCGTCAACCATCTGAAGGGCGACTATGTCAGCGTCTACGTACCGACCACGCCGAACCCGACCGGGGGCTACTTCGTGGTGGTGGCGCGCAAGGACGTGATCGAGCTCGACATGAGCGTCGACGAGGCGCTGAAGTACATCATCTCGATGGGCGTGGTGCCGCCCGGCGCAAGCAAGGGCGGAAATTGAGCATGCGTACGCATTACTGCGGCGAGCTGACTTCCGCCCTGATCGGCAAGACCGTGCAGCTCGCCGGCTGGGTGCACCGCCGCCGCGACCATGGCGGCGTGATCTTCATCGACCTGCGCGACCGCGAAGGCCTGGCGCAGGTGGTGTTCGATCCCGACCGGGTGGAAGCGTTCGAGCGGGCCGACCGCGTTCGTTCCGAGTACGTCCTCAGGATTACCGGAATGGTGCGGGCGCGGCCCGCCGGAACGGTCAATCCGAATCTGCGCTCGGGCGAGGTCGAGGTGCTGGCGCACGAGGTCGAGATCCTCAACCCGTCGGCGCCGCCGCCGTTCCAGCTCGACGACGACAACCTGTCGGAAACCACGCGGCTTACTTACCGCGTGCTCGACCTGCGCCGCGAGCCGATGCAACGGAACATGCGGCTGCGCTACCGGGTGGCGATGGCGGTGCGCCGCCAGCTCGATGCGCAGGGCTTCATCGACATCGAAACGCCGATGCTGACGCGCTCGACCCCCGAGGGCGCGCGCGACTATCTGGTGCCCTCGCGCGTGCATCCCGGCGAGTTCTTCGCGCTGCCGCAGTCGCCGCAGCTGTTCAAGCAGCTGCTGATGGTGGCGGGATTCGACCGCTACTACCAGATCGTGAAGTGCTTCCGCGACGAGGACCTGCGCGCCGACCGCCAGCCCGAGTTCACGCAGATCGACATCGAGACCTCGTTCCTCGAGGAGAGCGAGATCCAGGCGATCATGGAAGGCCTGATCCGGTCGGTGTTCCATGAGGTGCAGGGCGTCGAGCTGCCCGCTCCGTTCCCGCGTCTCACTTACGCCGAGGCCATGGCGCGATTCGGTTCGGACAAGCCGGATCTGCGCGTGCCGCTCGAGCTCACCGAGCTCACCGACCTGATGAAGACGGTCGAGTTCAAGGTGTTCCGTGGTGCGGCCGATGCCCCCGGCGGGCGGGTCGCCGCCTTGCGCGTGCCCGCGGCGGAACTGAGTCGCAAGGAGATCGACGACTACACCCAGTTCGTCTCGATCTATGGCGCCAAGGGCCTCGCCTGGATCAGGGTCAACGACCCCGGCAAGGGCGCCGAGGGCCTGCAGTCGCCGATCGTCAAGTTCTTTGCCGCGCCGGTACTGAATGAAATCCTCTCCAGAACGCAGGCGCAAGCCGGAGATCTCATATTCTTCGGCGCCGACCAGGCGAAGGTCGTGAACGACGCGCTCGGCGCGCTGCGCGTCAAGATCGGCCACGACAAAGGCTACGCCGAGCGCGGCTGGCGGCCGCTGTGGGTGGTCGATTTCCCGATGTTCGAATGGGACGCGGAAGGCAAGCGCTGGGCCGCGATGCACCACCCGTTCACCAGCCCCAAGGACGGGCACGAGGACCGGCTGCAGAACGACCCCGGGAAGGCGCTCTCCAAGGGCTACGACATGGTGCTCAACGGCTCGGAGATCGGCGGCGGCTCGGTCCGCATCCACCGCGCCGACGTACAGGGCAAGGTTTTCGCCGCGCTCGGCATCTCAGAGCAAGAGGCGCGCGCGAAATTCGGGTTTCTGCTCGACAACCTGCAATACGGGGCGCCGCCGCACGGCGGCATTGCCTTTGGCCTGGACCGCATCGTCGCGATGATGGCCGGGACCGATTCGATCCGGGACGTGATCGCCTTTCCAAAGACGCAGCGCGCGCAGTGCCTGCTGACGCATGCACCCAGTCCGGTGGACGAAAAGCAGCTGCGCGAACTCGGCCTGCGCCTGAGGGACGCGCCCAAGGCTTGATGCGCCTCGCGGCGCTGCTCGCAGCACTCTGCTTCGCGGCCGCCGCCGCGGCGTTCTCAGGCATCGGCGATGTCAAGGCGGGTGCCCTGCCGCCCGAGGCGCGCGAAACCATCGCGCTGATCCGCAACGGCGGACCGTTTCCGCATGCGCGCGACGGCGTTGCCTTCGGCAACCGGGAAAAGATCCTGCCGCGGCGCGAGCGCGGCTGGTACCGCGAATACACAGTGAAAACGCCGGGCGCGAGGGATCGGGGCGCGCGCCGCATCGTCGCCGGCCGGGATGGTACGCTGTACTACACGGACGACCACTACCGCAGCTTCAAGCGCATCCTCGAGTAACGGCGCGATGAGCCTTCCATGAGCAAGCTCCTGAAAAGGCTGGGCGACGCCGCCAAGTCCGGCGTGTATCGCGCTTGCCGCGCTGACGAGATCCTGGACGCGGCGCAGGGGAGCGCGCTCAGGATCGTGCGCATCGGCCTCGCGGACGCAGCCGGCAAGCAGGCGCTGATGGAACGCGTCGCGCGCGCGCTCGAATTTCCGCAGTGGTTCGGCGGCAACTGGGATGCGCTCGAAGACTGCCTGACCGATTTGTCCTGGTCGCAGGCCGGCGGCCACGTGCTGCTGATCGAGGGCGCGGAACGATTGCCGGGCGACGAAGGCGGGATTTTCATCGACATCCTGGCATCGGCGGCCGCCTGGTGGGCGGAGCGCCGGCGCCCGTTCTTCGCCGTCTTCGTCGGCGACCCGGCGGCGCTGCCCGCGCAGTTGCCGGACCTGTACCGAAGGCCGGAGTGACGCCGAAGCTGCCGGTTTCGGTGCTGGTCGTGGTGCACACCGCCGGGCGCGAGGTGCTGCTCCTCGAGCGCGCGGCGCGGCCGGGTTTCTGGCAGTCGGTCACCGGCTCGCTCGAGCGCGCCGACGAGCCGCCCGCCGAGGCGGCGCGGCGCGAATTGCGCGAGGAAACCGGGATCGAGGCGCGGCCGCAGGATCTCAGGCGCTGGAACCTCGCCTACACGTTCGAGATCTTCCCGCAATGGCGGCAGCGCTTCGTCCCGGGAACGACGCACAACACCGAACACGTCTTCAGCGTCGGGCTGCCGGCAAGGGTGCCGGTCGCGCTCGCGCCCGACGAGCACGTCGCCAGCCTGTGGCTGCCGTGGCAGGATGCGGCGGCGAAATGTTTCTCATGGTCAAATCGCGATGCGATCAGGATACTCGGCCAATGCGCGCGCTGACCGTCAGGATTTGCCTCGGACTGCTGCTGCTGCCGGCGGCGTGGCACGCGCGCGCGGCCGAAGACATTTCGGTGGAGTCGATCCGGCGCGATGACGCCCTCGAAGTCGTCTGCCGCGCGACCATCGATGCGCCCCTCGACATCGTCTGGCAGACGCTGACGGACTACGAAAACCTGGCGGAATTCATCCCCGGCATGCGCAGGAGCCGCGTCGTCGAACGGCGCGGCGCGGTGGTGGTGGTCGAGCAGTCGGGAGAGGCGCGTTTCCTGTTCTTCTCCCATGCGATCGAGGTGACGGTCGCCTCGACCGAGCGCCCGCCGCACGCGCTCGAAATCGCCCTGCTGAAAGGGAACCTGAAGCGGCTCGAGGGCGCCTACCGCATCGAACCGCAGGGCGCGGCGCGCATCCTGCTCACCTGGAGCGGAATCATCGAGGCGCTGTCGATGCCGCCGCTGATTGGCGAGATGCTGATGCGCTCCAACGTCGAGGACCAGTTCCGCGGCATGGTGCGCGAAATCGATCGCCGCGAAGCGCTGCGGCGCGAGAGGGAGCGGGAACTCAGCCGGTGACGCTGCGCGTCGTTACTCTGAACATCCACAAGGGGCTGTCGCAGTTCAACCGCCGCATGGTGATCCACGAGCTGCGCGAAGGCCTGCGCGCGCTCAGCCCCGACCTGGTTTTCCTGCAGGAGGTGCAGGGACTGAACCAGCGGCATGCGCTGCGCTTCGCGGCCTGGCCAGGGGAGGCGCAGCACGCGTTTCTCGCCGGCGAGGAGCTCGAGCACGTGTACGGGCGCAACCGCGTGCACCAGCACGGACACTACGGCAACGCGGTGCTGTCGCGCTTTCCGATCCTGTCGGCCGAGAACGAAGACGTCTCGGATCACCGCTTCGAGCGCAGGGGCCTGCTGCACACCGTGGTCAAGGTCCCGGGCTGGAAGCGCAACCTGCATTGCATCTGCGTCCACCTCTCGCTGCACGAACGCGGCCGCGGGCGGCAGCTGGACGCCATTGCGATGCGCCTGGAAGAGCTCGCGGACAAGCGCCTGCCGATGATCGTCGCCGGCGACTTCAACGACTGGCGCCAGCGCGCCACCCGGGTTCTGGAACAACGCCTCGGCATGACCGAGGTTTCGGTGGCCTCCGGCGGCCGGCACCAGCGGACCTTTCCGAGCATGCTGCCGCTGCTGCGGCTGGACCGCATCTACGTGCGCGGCTTCAAGGTGCTGCGCTCGCAGGTGCACCGCGGCGCGCCCTGGTCGCTGCTGTCGGACCACCTCGCGGTGAGCGCGGAGCTGGAACATGCCTGATTACGTCGCTGGCAACCGCCTCACGCTGCTGAAGAACGGGGAGCAGTATTTTCCGGCGCTCGCTGCCGCGATCGACGCCGCGGCGTCGGAAGTATTCCTCGAGACCTACATCTTCGCCGACGACCAGACCGGCAGCCTGATCACCGATGCACTCGCGCGCGCGGCGGCGCGCGGCGTCGCCACCCACCTGCTGATCGACGGTTTCGGCGCGAAGGAATTCGCGCCGCGCTTCCGCAGCATGCTCGCGACGGCGGGCGCGCAGGTGCTGGTGTTCCGCCCGCGGGTGAGTCCCTGGCCGTTGTGGAAGCAGCGCAGCCGCATGCGCCGCATGCACCGCAAGCTGGCGAGCATCGACGGCGGGGTGGCGTTCGTGGGCGGCATCAACGTGGTCGACGATTTCTCCTCGCCGGATCCTGGCCCGCCGCAGTACGACTATGCGGTCCGGATCGAGGGCCCGCTGGTCGCGCGCGTGCGCGCGGAGGCGGCGCGCCTCTGGACGCGCGTGTCCTGGGCGACGCTGGGGCGCCGCTGGCCGGGATTCGCGCTGCTGCTGCGGGGCGGCGCGCCGCGCAGCAATCCGCAGGACGCGCCGGTGGCCGGCAGCCAGCGCGCCGCCCTGGTGGTGCGCGACAGCCTGCGGCATCGGCGCGACATCGAGAACGCCTATCTCGAGCAGATTGATGCCGCACGGTCGGAGGTGATCCTCGCGAACGCGTATTTTTTCCCGACGCGCAGGTTCCGCCGCGCCTTGCTGCAGGCCGCGCATCGCGGCGTCGCGGTCACGCTGCTGCTGCAGGGCAAGGCCGACCACCCGCTGCAGCACTACGCGTCGCGGGCGCTGTACCGGACGTTCCTCGCGGCGGGTATCCGGATCCACGAGTATCACCCCAGCCTGCTGCACGCCAAGGTTGCCGTGTTCGACGGTCGCGTGGCGACCGTCGGTTCCTCGAACATCGATCCGTTGAGCCTCGCGCGCGCGCGGGAGGCGAACGTGTTCGTGGACGACCGGGCGTTTGCCGCCGAATTGCGCGGCAGCCTTCACGAAGCGATCGAGAACCGCGCGCGGGCGGTGCCGCCGAACTACTGGCAGCGCTTGTCGCTCGAGCTGAAGGCGCGGATCTGGCTGAGCTACCGCTTCGCGCGGCTGCTGATGACGATATACGGCTTCGACCGCCGGCGCTAGGCGGGCCCTGCCGGGCGGCGGCCGAACATGCCCCAGCCTTCCATCGTCATCACGGTTTCGCCGCGCTGATTCACCGCTTCCCAGCGTGTCTGCAGCAGGCCGACCTCCGGCTTGCTCTCGGACGCGCGGGCTGCGGTGATCACGCGGCGGTAGGCAATGGTGTCCCCCGCCCGCACCGGCGCGAGCCAGCGGATATTGTCCAGGCCAGGCGATCCGAGGCTCGCAGAGCGCGCGATGTACTTGAGCACCATCAGCCGCATGGCGATGGCGCAGGTATGCCAGCCGCTCGCGACCAGGCCCTTGAAGAAGGAATTCTTCGCCGCTTCGGCATCGATGTGAAAGGGCTGCGGGTCGAACTGGCGCGCAAACGCGATCATTTCTTCCTCGGTAAAGGTGTGGCTGCCCATCTCCATGGTGTCGCCCACGGGGAAATCCTCCCAATAAAGCAGCTCGTCGGCCATCGCGCGTCGGAGTGTAATATGGCCCGCGCCATGGACCAGACCGTTCTGCGCAGCATGGCGAAATGGCCGAACGTTCCGGACGTCTACGGTTGGTTGTGCCTCGATCGGCGGGGCAACTGGCTTCTCCAGGGCGAGCGGATCGGCAACCAGGCGTTGGGCGATTTCATCGCCCGCAACTACCAGCCGGATGCGCGCGGTTGCTGGCATTTCCAGAACGGGCCGCAGCGCGTATTCGTGGCGCTCGCCTACACGCCGCTGGTGCTGCATTTCGAGGCTGAAGCACTGCTCGATCACTGCGGCAGGCCGTTCCAGCCGGAGCAGGCGTTCGTGGACGAGGAAGGCTCGGTGTTGATATGGGGCAAATCCGGGATCGGGCTGCTGGACGACCGGGATCTGGCCGGCTACGCCGAGCGGACCGCGGGGTTGCCGGGGATCGCCAGCGGGGCAGTGCCGGGACGCTTCGGCTTTGTCCGGCACCCGGCGCCATGAAACCTTGCGCCGCGGCAAAAATCTCTTTATAATCCGGCCTCTTTTTTGCAC
>Ga0154760_1118_pt1 | contig 11085 bp, 11 predicted proteins | sample Rifle2008BG16ft_FD_105768 | JGI IMG/M metagenome (GOLD analysis project Ga0154760, IMG submission 105768) | Betaproteobacteria bacterium RBG_16_66_20
TTCGGTGCCGCGAGAAATGTGGAGGAAGGCGGCTCGCTCACGATCATCGCCACCGCCCTGATCGACACCGGCAGCCGCATGGACGACGTGATCTACGAAGAGTTCAAGGGCACCGGCAACCTGGAAATCCACCTCGACCGGCGCATGCACGAAAAGCGCATCTTCCCGGCGATCAACGTCAACCGCTCCGGCACCCGGCGCGAGGAACTGCTGATCCCGAAGGAACTGCTGCAGAAGATCTGGGTGCTGCGCAAGCTCCTGTACCCGATGGACGAGCTGGAGGCGGCCGAGTTCCTGATCGACAAGGTCAAGGCCACCAAGCAGAACGCCGAATTCTTCGAATCCATGCGGCGCGGCTAGAAAATCGGGCTGCGGGCCCGATTTTCCTTTACGGCCCGCTGCCCAGTTCCATCGCCCGCACCACCGCGGCGGTGCGCGTCTCGACGCCGAGCTTCTCGTAGATGTGCTGCAGGTGCTTTTGCACCGTGCGCGGGCTCATGCCGAGGATCTCGCCGATGTCGCGGTCGGTCTTGCCCGCCGCGAGCCAGCTCAATACCTCGCGCTCGCGCGGCGTGACCGGCAGCGCCGCGAATCCCCGGTCTTTTTTTCTGCGCAGCAGGTTCCGGTAGAGCGCGGCGAGCGGTTCCCGCACCAGGTCGAGCAGCGCGCAGTCGCGCTCGCTGAAGTCGCGCCGATTCCGATTCAGGACGAAGCTCACCAGCAGCCCGCGGTCCACGAACAGCGGCACCGCGACCACGTGATCGATGCCGATGCGGCGGTAGTACTCGTTGTAGAGCGCGCTCGCGCGGAACTGCGCCGGCGCCAGCGAATCGCTGATGCGGTGTGTGCCGCCGCCCCGGCGGCCGGCGTGATAGCGCACCAGCGGATGCTCGGCAAAATGGCGGTCGAAGCTGGCGCGGTCGCGGGCGGAAATCGCGCCCCCGGGATTGCCGACCACGCTGCGCGTGTTGCGCGCCAGGTCGCAGACCGAAAGCGTGGTGATTTCGGAGGCCACCAGGCGCGGCAGATGCTGCGTGCCGTGGTGCGCGAACGACACCGCGTCGCGCGCACTTTCCGTCATTTCGCACACCAGCCGCCAGCCCTCGCGGTAATCCTGGGTGGTCAGCTCATGCATACGCAATCCTGCGCATATCCGGTTCCGGCCTCGTGCGGTAAAAGTCTACTCCATGACATTCGACCACCCGGTCACCGCGATGCTCCCGGTCATCGACATGGCTCGGGCGCGCCACTTTTACGAGAAGCAGCTCGGCCTCGAGGCCGTCGGCCTGAAGCCCGACGGCAAGTTCGTCTACCGCTGCGGCGGCACCGAGCTGGCGCTGTTTCCACGTCCCGGCGGCACCAAGGCCGAGCACACCGCGCTCAGTTTCCGGGTCGGGGACATCCGCACCGCGATCGGCGAGCTGGAAGGGCGCGGCGTGCGCTTCGCCGACTACGACCTGCCCGGCCTGAAGACCGTCGAGCACGTCTGCGTGCTCGGCTCGGAGAAGGCGGCCTGGTTCCAGGATCCGGAAGGCAACATCCTCTGCCTGCACGAGGACATCGCGCCCGCGGCGTGACCCCGGTCCGGCCCCGGGCAAATCGGGCTCTGACCCCGGTTTTCCTTTATAATTCGCGCCTTTCCGACGGCAGGCCCGATTCATGAAACCAGGCATCCACCCCGAATACCAGCCGGTGATCTTCCTCGACACCGCCTCCAACCACTCCTTCCTCACGCGCTCGGGCATCGACGTCAAGGGCCGCGAGAAAATGAAGTGGGCCGACGGCAAGGAGTATCCGGTGATCAAGGTCGAGATCTCCTCCGAGTCTCACCCGCATTACACCGGCAAGCAGAAGATCATGGACACCGCCGGCCGGGTCGAGAAGTTCAAGCGCCGCTACAGCAAGAAAACGCCCGCCTGAGGGGAAGGAGAAGACCCTGAACGGGTCTTCGGGGTCCATGCTGCCCCGCCTTGCTTTACCGCCCTCGCCCGCAGTCCTCGTCGTCCTGGCGCTCGCGTTCGTCGCGCCGGGCCTGGTCGGGCACGATCCCTGGCGCGCCTTCGACGTCATCGCGATCGAGATCGCGCACCAGATGCACCTCTCGGGCGATTGGGTGGTGCCGCGCATCGCCGGCGAGGCCTGGCTCGAAGACCCCCCGCTCTACCACTGGCTCGCCCTCGCCTTCGCCAAGGCCTTCGGCTGGCTCCTCGGTTTCCATAACGCGGCGCGCCTCGCGAGCGGCGTGGCGATGCTCGCCGCGCTCTGGTTCCTGTACCTCGCGGCGCGCCACAGCGCCGTGCCGGGCAGCGCGGCAGGCGCCAGCGCAAGTGTCGCGGGGGTCCGCGATGCGGCTTCCGAGGTCAGCGTGCGCCGCGGCGCGGGCGCCGCTGCCACGCTGCTGCTGCTGGGCGCCGTCGGCCTGATGGTGCACGCGCACGAGGCGGTACCCGCCCTCGCCACGCTGGCGGCTTCCTGTGCCGCCCTTTTCTTCCTGGTTGTTTCCGACAAAAAGCCGGTCAAGACCGGAATCGCGTTCGGCGCCTCGCTCGGCATCGCGTTTCTCGCCACCGGGCCGACGGTGCCGGCGGTGCTGGGCGCGACCGCTCTGCTCGCGCACCTCGCCTGCGAGGAGTGGCGCGGCGCACGCGCGCTGCGCTTTCTCGCCCCGGCAGCGGCTGCCTGCAGCGTGATCGCCGTTTCCTGGCCGCTGGCGCTCTACCTGCGCTCACCCGAGCTGGCGCAGTCCTGGTGGTTCGGCGCGACGCATCCGCGCGGCGAATTCGGCGCCAACCTGCGCTACTACCTCTCGGTCGCGAGCTGGTTCGCCTGGCCCGCCTGGCCGCTCGCCGTCTGGTCGGCGTGGACGCTGCGCCGCGAATCGCGTACGCCCCGCATCTTCGTCCCCCTCTGCGCGGCGCTGCTCGGGCTGCCCGCCATCGCCTACCTCGGGCCGCGGCAGGACATCAACGTGATCGTGCTGCTCGCGCCGCTCGCGCTGCTCGGCGCCCACGGCGTGGCGCGGCTGCGGCGCGGCGCCGCCAATGCGCTCGACTGGTTCGGCGTCATGACCTTTTCGTTCTTCGCCGGCCTGATCTGGCTCGGCTACGTCGCGATGATGACCGGCCTGCCGCCGAAGGTGGCCAACAATTTCGCCAGGAGCGCGCCCGGTTTCCTGCCGCAGTTCGAGCCGCTGGCATTCGCCGCCGCGCTCGCGCTCACGGCGGCCTGGCTGTATCTCGCCTTTTTCAGCGCGCCCTCGCCCGCGCGCGGCGTGACGCGCTGGGCGGCGGGCGTGACGCTGCTCTGGGGCGCGTTCGCCACGCTCTGGATGCCCTGGGCGGACCATCTCAAGAGCTACAACGGCGTCGCGCTGCAGCTCAAATCGGTCCTCCCCGCGCGCCCGGATTGCATCGCGCAGCGCGAGCTCGCCGCGCCGCAGCGCGCGGCGCTCAGCTTCCACGCCGGCATCCGCACCGAAGCCGTGACGGCCGGCGCGCAAACCAGCTGCCGCTACCTCATCGTCCAGGGCCATCCGCGCCAGGAAACCACCCCCGGTCCGGGCTGGCGCAAGCTCGCCGACGTGGGCCGGCCCGGCGACAGGGGCGAGCGCTACCGGCTGTATCGCCAGGGGCCGCGATGAAATGCGCTTGTATCGCCAGGGGCCGCGATGAAATGCGCGATATGACGAGCGCCGCATGAACACCACGCCGCCCACCGACTGCCCCGCCTGGCGCAAGCTCGCGGCGCATGCCGAGAGCTGGCGCCAGGTCCAGCTTGCCGAGCTGTTCGCGGGCGATCCGGCGCGCAGCACGCGCATGATTGCCGAGGCGCCCGGGCTGCGGCTGGATTATTCGCGCCAGCGCGCCGGCGCGCTGACGCTGCGGCTGCTCGCGCAGCTCGCGGTGGAGCGCGGCTTCGAGGAATGGCGCGCCGCGCTTTTCGCCGGCGGAAGGCTCAACACGACCGAGGACCGGGCCGTCACCCACACGGCGCTGCGGGCCGGCGACGGCGCGCCTCAAGACGTGAAATCGAATCTGGAAAGAATGATTTTTCTTTCGAATTCGATCCGGGAAAAAAAGCAGTACAGGCGCATCGTCAACCTCGGCACCGGCGGCTCCGATCTCGGCGCGCGCCTGCTGGCGGACGCCTTCGGCGACGGCGCGCTCGAGGTGCGCTTCGTGGCGAACATCGACCCGGTCGAACTGGAGCGCGCGCTCGCGGGCGCCGATCCGGCCGCGACTTTGCTGGTGGTGGTCTCAAAAACCTTTTCGACCCAGGAAACGATTTCGAATGCCACCGCCGCGCGCCGCCTCGGCTACAAGAACCTGGTGGCGGTGACTGCAAACCCGGAAGCCGCGGCGCAATTCGGCGCCGATGACATCCTGCCGATGCCGGATTCGGTCGGCGGCCGCTACTCGCTGTGGTCCGCCGCCGGCTTGGCCGGCCTCCTTGCAATCGGAGGCACCGCGTTTTCCGAGCTATTGGCAGGCGCGCGCGAAATGGATCAGCATTTCCTGACCGAGCCCCTGGAGAGCAACGTCCCGGCATTGCTGGCGCTGCTGGGCGTGTGGAACGTGAACTTCCTCGACTTGCGCGCGCACGCGGTGCTGCCCTACTCGCACCGGCTGCGCCTGCTGCCGGCCTACCTGCAGCAGCTCGAGATGGAATCGAACGGCAAGGGCGTCGACCGCGAGGGCCGCGCGGTAGGCTACGCGACCTGCCCGGTGGTCGTCGGCGCCGAAGGCACGCCGGCGCAGCACGCCTTCATGCAGCTGCTGCACCAGGGCCCGCAGCCGATGGCGGCCGATTTCATCGACGCCTCGGTGAACCAGGCGCTGTCCGCCAACGCCCAGGCGCAGGCCGATGCGCTGGCGTACGGGACAAATGCGGGAACCGGCGGCGACGCCGGCCTGGCGCCGCATCGCCGCAATCCCGGCAACCGGCCCTCCAGCATCCTGAAATCGAGGCAATTCACGGCCCGGGACCTCGGCCGGCTGATCGCGCTCTACGAGCACAAGGTGTTCACCCAGGGCGTGCTGTGGAACATCAACAGCTTCGACCAGTGGGGCGTCGAACTGGGCAAGGAAATGGCGCAACGGTTACTCTAGAGGAGCACGCATGGACCAGGAAACGTTCAATCTGAGCATCCGCAAGTTCCTGAAAATGGTCGGCGTCGGTTCGCAGCGCGAGATCGAGCAGGCGGTGCAGCAGGCGCTCGCCTCGCAGCGCATCAAGGGCGAGGAGACCCTGGCTGCGAAGGTCACGCTGGAGCTTCCGGCGCTCGGCCTCAAGGTGCCATTCGACGGCGAGATAAAGCTAAAATAAAAGCATGAACAAGGCGCGCGAGTTCGATCAATCGGTCGTCTCCGAGCTGAAAGCCCTGCTCGGCGACCGGGTCTCCACCTCGGCCGCGGTGCGCGAGCACCACGGCAAGGATGAATCCTATTTCCCGTACGCGCCGCCGGATGCCGTCGTTTTCCTGAAAACCACCGAGGAAGTCCGCGACGTCGTCAACATCTGCCGCCGGCACCGGGTGCCGATGATTCCCTACGGCGTCGGCACCTCGCTCGAGGGCCACATCCTCGCGGTCCACGGCGGCGTGTGCATCGACCTGTCGCAGATGAACGCGGTGCTCGCGGTTCACGAGTCCGACCTGGATGCGGTGGTGCAGGCGGGCGTGACGCGCAAGCAGCTGAACGAACATATCAAGCACACGGGCCTGTTTTTCCCGGTGGATCCGGGCGCCGACGCGACCCTCGGCGGCATGGCGGCGACGCGCGCCTCGGGCACCAACGCGGTGCGTTACGGCACCATGCGCGAGAACGTGCTGTCGCTGAAAGTGGTGCTCGCCGACGGCCGCATCATCCAGACCTCGCGGCGCGCGAAGAAGTCGGCCGCGGGCTACGACCTGACGCGACTGTTCGTCGGCTCGGAGGGCACGCTCGGCGTCATCACCGAGATCACGGTGCGCCTGTATCCGGTGCAGGAGGCGATGTCGGCCGCGGTCTGCGCATTCGAAACGGTGGACGGCTGCACCAACACCGTGATCCAGACCATCCAGGCGGGGGTGCCGATCGCGCGCTGCGACATCGTCTGCGACAAGACCGTGGGCGCGATCAACAAGTACAAGAAGACCAGCTACCGCGTCGCGCCGACCGTGTTCTTCGAGTTCCACGGCTCGGCGGCGAGCGTCGTCGAGCAGGCCGAAACGGTGCAGGCGATCGCGAAGGAAAACGGCGGCATGGACTTCCAGTGGGCCACCAAGGCCGAGGAGCGCAGCGCGCTCTGGGACGCGCGCCACAACGCCTACTTCGCCTGCCTGCAGCTCAAACCCGGCGCGCGCGCCGTATCGACCGACGTCTGCGTCCCGATTTCGCGCCTCGCCGAGTGCGTGCACGAGACCATGGAGGACGTGAAGGACTACATCAACCCGGTGCCGCTGCTGGGCCACATCGGCGACGGCAACTTCCACCTCATGTTCCTGATCGACCCGGCCAAGCCCGAGGAGACCGAGCTGGCGAAGCAGTTCAACCGGCGCCTGGTCGAGCGCGCGCTCAAGATGGAAGGCACCTGCACCGGCGAGCACGGCATCGGCATGGGCAAGATCGACTCGATGCGGCTGGAGCTGGGCGACGACATGATGGACCTGATGCGCGACATCAAGCACGTCTTCGACCCGCACAACCTGATGAACCCCGGCAAGGTCGTTCCTTTACCTTGATTCGTTTTTTCTTCGCTCGTGAGCGCTGAAAACAGACTGAAAGAACTGGGTATCGCCCTCGCGCCGGTAACGCCGCCGGTCGCGAATTATGTCAATGCCGTGCGCACTGGCAAGCTGCTCTTTCTGGCAGGCAAGGGCCCTGGCCCGGTCAAGGGAAAACTGGGCCGTGAATTCAACGTCGATCAGGGTTACCGGCACGCGCGCGCCGTAGGGCTTGCCCTGCTGGCGGTGATGAAAGCCGAGCTCGGCAGCCTCGACAAGGTGAAGCGCGTGGTGAAGGTGCTCGGCATGGTGAACGCGGTGCCCGAGTTCACCGACCATCCCAAAGTGATCAACGGCTGCTCGGACCTGTTCGTCGAAGTATTCGGCGAGGCGGGCAAGCACGCGCGCTCCGCGGTCGGCATGGGCTCGCTGCCGATGGGCATTCCCGTAGAGATCGAGTGCATCGTCGAAGTCGAGTGAGGCGGTTCGCCTGCGCTTTGCTCTGCCTGGCGGCGAGCGCCGTTACGGTCGCGTACGCCGCGCAGGAACGCAAGGACCAGGCGCCGCCGCCGGCCGCAGTGCCGGAGAAGCTCGCGCCCGTGGACGTGGACGCGCTGCTCTCGCAGCTGACCGACGCGCAGGCGCGCCAGCTGCTTGCCCGCCAGCTGCGCAAGGAGGCCGAGCGGCAGGCCGCGCACGATGCCAAGCCGAGCGGCGGCTTCGGCATGCTGCTGGTGCGCATCCGCAGGAGCCTCGAGGGCTCCGGCAACACCGTCAGCCAGCGCGGCGCGATCGTGGCCGAGGGCTGGGGGCTCCTTCCCGGCGCGCTCGCCTCGAGCCTCGACAAGGTCTCGGGCGGCAGGGGCGCCGCCGGCATCGCCTTGCAGCTCGCGGCGCTCGCCGCGCTGCTCGCGGCAGGGGCCGCGGCGCACTGGGTGGTGCGGCGCCAGTTCACCGCGCGCCATGCCCGCGCCGAGCCGGCCGCCGGGGCGCCCTTCGGCACGCGGTTCGCGGCCGCGCTGGTGCAGCTCGCGCTCGAAATCGTGCCACTGGCCGCGTTCGCGATCGTCACGCTCTGGCTGGCGCACCTGTTGTACCGGGCCGGCAGCGCCGACCGCAGCTTCCAGGTCGCCTACCTCACCGGGGTGATCCTGGTCTGGATCGCGGCGATGCTGCTGCGCGTCGCCCTGGCGCCGCGCTCCCCGGCGTCCCGCCTGCTGCAGCTGGGCGACGAGGCCGCCGGCTTCCTCTACCGCTGGCTGCTGCGCGTGATCGCGGTATCGGTGTTCCTGTGGCTGACCGCGGGCCTGCTGATCCTCGCCGGCGTGCCCCTCAAGGCGCACCTGGTGCTGGTGCTGATCACGGGCGCGATCGTCGGCGCAATGCTGGTCGCCATGATCCTCGGATGCCGCGGCGCCATCGGCGCGGCGATCCTCGCGTCCGGGGCGCAGGGCGGCCCCGAAAGCGGCGCGGCGCGCTCCGGCTGGCGCGCCAATCTGGCGGCGACCTGGCATTTCTTCGCCATCCTCTACGTCGTGGCCGTCTGGCTGCTGTGGGCCGGGAGCATGCTCGACCAGAAGGAATCGGCCGTCTGGGCCGCGGTGGCCTCGGTCGGCGTGCTGCTGGTCTATCCGCTGCTCGACCGCTGGATCGGCCGCGGCATCGACGACATGCTCTCCAGCGGAGTGCCGCAGACCGAGGGGCGGCGGCACGACATCGGGCGGGTGCTGCACCGCGTGATGCGCGTGCTGCTCGCGATCCTGCTGTTCGCCGGCATCCACGAGCTGTGGGACTTCGACGTGTTCGACGAAGCGGGCGCCCGCATCCGCCACGTCGTGGTCGGCGCGAGCTTCGACCTGGCCGCCGCCATCGTGCTGGCGGTGCTCGGCTGGCAGCTGATCAAGATCGGCATCGACCGGCGCCTCGCGCCGCGCGAGGTGAACGGCGTCGTGGTGAAGCCGAGCCAGCGCGAGCGCACCCTGCTGCCGCTCGCGCGCAAGTTCCTGGTCGTGGTGCTGGCGGTGATGACGGTGATGCTGCTGCTCTCGGCGATCGGCGTGAACATCGGCCCGCTGCTCGCAGGAGCGGGCGTGGTCGGGCTCGCGGTCGGCTTCGGCGCGCAGACGCTGGTGCGCGACATCATCACCGGCGTGTTCCTCCTGCTGGACGACGCCTTCCGCGTCGGCGAGTACATCGTCAGCGGCAGCTACAAGGGAACGGTGGAGGCGATCGGCATCCGCGCGCTCAAGCTGCGGCACCACCGCGGGCCGGTGTACACGGTGCCCTTCAGCGAGTTGAAGGGAATCCAGAACCAGAGCCGCGACTGGGTGATCGACAAGTTCAACATCGGCATCACCTACGACAGCGACATCGAGAAAGCGCGCAAGCTCATCAAGAAGATCGGCGAGACGCTGGCGGCCGACCCGGAGCATGCCGCGCAGATCATCGAGCCGCTCAAGATGCAGGGCGTGGAGACCTTCGGCGACTTCGGCATCCAGGTGCGCGTCAAGATGATGACCAGGCCCGGCGAGCAGTTCGTCATCCGCCGCAAGGCGAACGCCATGATCAAGAAGGCGTTCGACGCGAACGGGATCAAGTTCGCCTTTCCCACCGTCCAGGTGTCGGGGGGCGAGGCAGCCGGCGTGTCCGATGCCGTCGCCGCGGCCGCGCGCCAGACGGTGGCTGCCGCGCCACCGTCCGAAGGCTCCTGAAGCGGGCCGCAAGCGCGCCGCGATAGCCCGGGCCCGCTAGCCGGACTTCGGCGCCGCGTCGTCCCCCGGAGCGCCGGCGGCGTCCGCGGCGCGCGTGCGCTCGGACCCGCTACGCGGCTCGGCGAGGGCGTGGCGCCGGTAGACCAGGTAATACACCGCCGCGACCATGACGCTGCCGCCGACGATATTGCCGAGCGTCACCGGGATCAGGTTCGCGGCAAGGCCCGACCAGCCCAGGTTCGCCACGTTGACCGTGGCGGGCAGCGTCGCCGAATCGGCGAGCAACATGCCCAGCGGGATGAAGTACATGTTGGCGACGCTGTGCTCGAAGCCGGCGGCGACGAACGCCGAGATCGGCAGCACGATCGCGACGATCTTGTCGACCACGGTATGCCCGGCCATGGCGAGCCACACCGCGAGGCACACCAGCAGGTTGCACAGCACGCCCTTGAAGAACGCCTCGCCGAACGGCAGCCCCGCCTTCGCGGCGGCGATCTTCACGTAAGCGGCGCCGACCGCGCCGCCGTTCATCGCGCCGTGGTGGGCCAGGTAGACCACCACCGCGAGCCCCACGGCGCCGACCGCATTGGCCGCGTACACGATGGTCCAGTTGCGCAGCAGCTCCGCGGTGCTGATCTTGCGATCGGCCCAGGCCATCACCATCAGGTTGTTGCCGGTAAACAGCTCCGCGCCGGCCACCGAGACCAGGATCAGCCCGAGCGAGAACACCAGTCCGCCGAGCACCCGCGTCGCCGCGAAGCCCAGCGTCGCGTCGCTCGCGACCAGCGTGAAGTAGAGCGCGCCCAGGCCGATGAACGCGCCGGCGAGGATGCCGAGCATCGCGGTCTGCAGGAACGGCAGCCGCGCCTTGGTGACGCCGACGAGCTGCACCTTCTCGGCGATTTCCCTGGGGGAGTACGCGTCCAGGCCAAGCTGGAGGTAGGCCATGTTGTGCTCCGGTTGGTTCAGCGGAGTGTGGCAGCCCGCCGCGGCAGGCGCTTGACGCCGATCAAACGGCGGTGAAATCAGATTGTCATCACGGTCCTGCGGTAGTACTTCAGTTCCTCGATCGACTCGTAGATGTCGGCGAGCGCCTCGTGCTTGCCCTCCTTCTTCAGCGCCTTGGCGACGTCCGGCTTCCAGCGCTTGACCAGCTCCTTGAGCGTCGAGACGTCGAGGTTGCGGTACAGGAAATGCGCTTCCAGCTTCGGCATCCAGCGCGCGAGGAACCTGCGGTCCTGGCAGATCGTATTGCCGCACATCGGCGAGACCCCCGCGGGGGCGTGCTGGGCGAGGAATTCGACGGTCTGGCGCTCGACTGCCGCCTCGTCCAGCAAGGACGCCTTGACCTTGTCGACGAGGCCCGACTTGCGGTGCACCGAGCGGTTCCAGGAGTCCATCGCCTCCAGCACTTCGTCGGGCTGGTGCACCACCAGGACCGGGCCTTCGGCGACCAGATTCAACTGCGAGTCGGTCACCAGCACCGCGATCTCGATGATGCGGTCGGTTTCGGGGACCAAGCCCGTCATTTCCATGTCGATCCAGATCAGGTTGTTCGGATCGATGTTGTTGGATGCGGCTGCCATGCTTTATTCTCTCACGGCGTGAACAACGTTTTCAGCTGGGTGTTCCTCGCCGCGCTCGCGGCGGCGCTCGCCACGCGCCTGTGGC
>Ga0154760_1019_pt3 | contig 11061 bp, 11 predicted proteins | sample Rifle2008BG16ft_FD_105768 | JGI IMG/M metagenome (GOLD analysis project Ga0154760, IMG submission 105768) | Betaproteobacteria bacterium RBG_16_66_20
GCGGCGCGAAGCCGCGATGCGTGGCGTATCCGTCTGGATCTTCATGGCCGGCGCCACTTGCACGGCGCATGCCGGTGCTTCCGTGCGCCAGCCTTCGATGTGCACCATGCACAGCCGGCAATTGCCGGAGGGTGCGAGGTCGCTCTGGTGGCACAGGCTCGGGATCAGGATGCCGTGGCTGGCCGCCGCATCGACGATCAGCGTTCCCGGGCGCGCGCGTACCTGCTTGCCGTCGATTTGCAGTTCGACCAGCGCTTCCGGGTCGCGGGGTTGCGGGCCCCCCGCCGCTTCGGGCTGAGTTGCCATGGCGCCTCCCGAGTCTGCCGCGAGCGCATGGCGCGGTGTTGACCTCGATCAAGCGGCGCCTCAATCCAGCGCCGCGAGGTCCTCCGCAGAGAGCTTCAGTGTCGCCGCGGCGATATTCTCCTCGAGGTGCGCGATCGAGGCGGTTCCCGGGATCGGCAGCATTACCGGGGATTTCGCCAGCAACCACGCGAGAGAGACTTGAGAGGGTGTTGCTGTTATTTTTCCTGATACTCCAAGAATCTTTTTCGAACGAAGAACCGCTCCTGCTCCCAACGGATACCAAGGCAGAAACGCAATCTCCAGCCGCTCGCATGCCTTGAGCACCTCTTCCGAGGAGCGGTCACCGATGTTGTACTTGTTCTGTACCGACACGACAGTCACGATGTCGCGCGCCTCCTCGAGCTGCATGACGCTGACATTGGAGAGTCCGATGTGGCGGATCTTGCCGGCGCGCTGGCCATCGGCGAGCGCGCCCACGGAGTCCGCGAACGGCACCTTCGGATCGGGGGCATGCAGCTGGTAGAGATCGATCCGCTCCAGCTTGAGGCGCTTGAGGCTGCCGTCGATGGCGCTCTTCAGCTGCGCCGGCCGTCCGTCGGGCTCCCAGGCGGAGGGACGCGGCCGCAGCAGGCCGCCCTTGGTGCCGATGACCAGTCCCCCGGGATACGGATGGAGCGCTTCGGCGATCAGTTCCTCGTCGATGTGCGGGCCGTAGCTGTCAGCGGTATCGAAGAAATTGACCCCGAGCTCGATCGCGCGCCGCAAGACGCGGTGCGCGCCGGCGCGGTCTTTCGGCGGTCCCCAGACCTGCGGGCCGCAGACGCGCATCGCGCCGAAGCCGAGGCGGTTGACGGTGAGGTCGCCGATGCGGATGTTCGAGCTCACGAACGCAGTTTAGACTAGCGGTGATGAGAGGACACATCGAGGACGTACGGCGCTGGGTCGATGACGCGAGGCGCGTCGTCGTGCTTACCGGCGCGGGCATCTCGACCGACTCCGGGATCGCGGACTTCCGCGGTCCGCAGGGCGTGTGGACGCGGAACCCCGCGGCGGAGAAGCTCTCCAACATCCACTACTACATGGCCGATCCGGAAGTGCGCAAGGCCTCATGGAAGGCGCGCATGGACCACACGGCCTGGAGCGCGAAGCCGAATCCCGGGCACCGCGCGCTCGCCGAGCTCGAGCGGCGCGGCAAGCTGCACGCGCTGATCACGCAGAACATCGACGAGCTGCACCAGCTCGCCGGCAATTCGCCGGATAAAGTGATCGAGGTGCACGGCACCATGCGCAAGGTGGTATGCATGGGCTGCGGCATGACCGCGCCGATGCAGAAAGCGCTCGAGCGCGTGCGCGCCGGCGAGGACGACCCGGCGTGCCGCGACTGCGGCGGCATCCTCAAGAGCGCGACCATTTCCTTCGGCCAGGCGCTGGTTCCGGAGGTGATCGAGGGCGCGATGCGCGTCGCGGAGGAAGCCGACCTGTTCTTCGCGGTGGGAACCAGCCTGCAGGTCTACCCGATCGCGGGCGCGGTGCCGGCCGCCCGCGCCGCGGGCGCGAAGATCGTGATCATGAACGCGGAGCCGACGCCGTTCGACGATATTGCGCACGCGGTGTTCCGCGACTCGATCAGCGATATCCTGCCGCGCCTGCTGCAGGCTTAGGACGTTCGTGCTTCTCCGGAGGCCGGCGCGTGCCGCAGTTCAGAAGAGGTCAAAGTACTCACGATGTTCCCACTCCGAGACCTCGAGGTTGAAGCGCGCGACCTCGGCGTCCTTGATGCGGCAGTAATAGTCCACGAAGCTGGCGCCGAGCGCTGCCTTGAGCGCGCTGTCCGTTTTGAGTGCCGCCAGCGCTTCTTCCAGCGAGTGCGGCAGCAGCGCAGCCTTCGACTCGTAGGGCGTGTGCTCGGCCGCGCCCGGCTCGGCCTTGCGCCGCAGGCCGTCCAGGCCGCAGTGAATCTGCGAGGCGAAATAGAGATAGGGATTCGCCGCGGGCTCGCCGATGCGGTTTTCGATGCGGGTGGCCGGGTCGCCGGGGCCGCCCAGCACGCGCAGCATGACACCGCGGTTGTCGCGACCCCAGGTCACCCGCTCCGGCGCGAGGGAGTAGGGGCGGTAGCGCTTGTAGCCGTTGATGGTGGGGGTGGAGAACGCGGCCGAGGCACGCGCGTGCTCGAGCAGGCCGGCGAGGAAATGCCTCCCTGCCGCAGACAGGGGTTCGCTCCCTTCCTTGGGGACAAATGCGTTCTTGCCATCGGAAACATTCACAAGACTCTGATGCAAATGCCAGCCGCTCGACATCACATTGGGCAGCCTGGGGCGGCACATGAATGTGGCGTGGAAGCCGTGCCGGCGCAGGATTTGCTTGGTCGCGCTGCGGAACAGCACCATCGCGTCCGCGGAGGCGAGGCCTTCCTGCGCCCGCAGCGTGACTTCCGCCTGGCTCGGGCCGAACTCGCATTCGAAGCTGCGCAGCGGCAGGCCGAGTTCCGCGAGGTTCTGCCGAAGAAGCTCCAGCGCGGGTTCCATCTGGTCGAAGCGCGTCTCGGACAGCAGCTGGTAGCCGGTGGAGAGCAACCCCACCTCCGGGGGCGACCCGGGTTGGCCGGAATCCTCCGGGCGCAGCTTCGGATCGAGGATGCGGAAGACATGGAACTCGACTTCCAGCCCCGCGACATAGCGGAAGCCCGCCTTGCCGAGTTCGGCGAGCGCCTGGCGCAGCACCCCGCGCGTGTCGAAGGGCACCGGCCTGCCGCTGGGAAACCGCAGGTCGCACAGCACCCAGCCGGTGCGCTGTGCCCAGGGCAGCACGCGGAATGTTCCCGGATCCGCCACCATCAGCGCGTCGGCCGCGCCTTCCAGCTCCGGCATGCCGAAGCCCGCACCGGCGCTGAACACCGGGAACACTGTCTTGTTGGACGTATCCTTCGCCAGCAGCGAGCTCGGAAAGGCGACGCCGTTCTCCAGCGCGGTGGCGACCTCCGCTGCGGCGATCGATTTGCCGCGCAGCAGGCCGTGCTGGTCGACGAAAGAGAAGCGGACTGTGTCAAGGCCGCGGTCCGCGATCTCCTTGAGAATTTCCTTCATGCAGCCTTGGCGGCCCAGGGCGCGCGCTGGCGGCGTGCGGCGTCGGCTTCCTGCCAGTACTCATCCCAGCGGCCCGTGGGGCCGATGCCGTCGATCGCGGCCGGCCCGGTGAAAGCGCGCGCCGCGTCGTCGTCGAGCATCATCATCGTCTTTTCGCCCTTCGCGGTCTTCTGGATCGCGTCCACCAGCAGGCGGCGGTAGAGCACGATGCCCTTGTCGCTGCTGCCCAGATTCTCGCGTGTGCGGTCGGCGATCCGGCCCGGCGATTCGCAGGCGAACTGGTCGTGGATGTTGATGTCGAAACCCATCCCGGTGTAGGTCGCCTTGCGCTGCTCGGCGGCATCGAAGCCCCATTGATTCGAGCGGTTGTAGATCGGCTTGTAGTCGGGCGCGGGGTAGGTCTTCAGGCGCTGCTCGCGCATGGTCTTCCTGTCCACCGGCGTGGTGAAACTGGTGAAGATCGAATACCAGTAGCAGCCATGGTCGTCCACCGGCACGTGCCACTGCGTGATGGTCATCTCGGCGTTCATCGGGATGACGAAGGCCTGCGGAAACAGGATGTGGGTGGCGCGGCCGTGGCTGACCTTGTCGTCGATCCTGCGCAGCGTGACGAGGCGCATGCCGTAGTCGGTGCGCGCAACGCTGATTTCGGGCCGGTCGAATTCGCGCAGCACTTTGGAGATCGGCAGGTCCGAGTCGAGCGGCGTGCCGCGGAACTGCTTGCCGTAGCTCGCCGCCGGGTCCTCGTCTTCGAAGTAGCGGTGCAGGAACGAGGCATGCGCAGGATCGATGCCGACCTCCAGCGCCTGCAGCCAGTTGCAGTCCCAGTAGCCCTTGAAGGCGAAGGTGTAGGCCGAAGGCGCGGTGAAGCAGTCGAAATGCGGGAAGGCCGAGGGCTCGCCCGCGCCCAGCCACGCGAACAGGATGCCGCTGCGCTCGACCACGGGATAAGAGCGCTGGCGGATGTGGTCGCACAGCCGGCTGCCCTGCGGTTCGGCAGGCGTCTCCAGGCATTTGCCTTCCACGTCGAACAGCCAGCCGTGGAACACGCAGCGCAGCTTGCCGTCTTCCCAGCGGCCGTACGCGAGGTCGGCGCCGCGGTGGGGACAATTTCTGTCGAGTAGCCCGTACTGGTTATTTGCATTTCGAAATAAGACGTAGTTTTCACCCAGAACGGTGACGGGCCTCACCGGCCGCGGCCCCCCGAGCTCGTCCACCAGGGCGATGGGCTGCCAGTAGTTGCGCAGCAGCTTGCCGGCCGGGCTGCCCGGTCCGATGCGCGTCATCAATTCGTTCTGTTCCCGGCTAATCATTTTCTTCTTTGAAAAGCCCCAAAGCCTTCATTGCCGGAAAATCGTTGAACGAGAACAGTACCGACGCTTCCTGCGCGCCGTGGCGGTAGGGCGTCCATGACGGGATGCAGAAGATATCCTTCTCTTCCCACTCGAAGCGCTGGCCGCCGACTTCCGACCAGCCGCGCCCGGCCGCGACCTGGTAGATGACGCTGCCGGTGTGGCGCACTGGTTTCGTTGACGTGCCTTTTTTCACCAGTTCCAGCCTCGCGCCCATCGTCGGCATTACCGGCCCGCCCGTGAGCGGGTTCCTGTATTCGAATATTTTTTCTTTCTTCAATTCGGAAAAGCAAGAATCCCACTTGTATAGGAATACCGGCGAGTACGGCTTGCTCCAGTTCTCGCGCGACAGGGGCGCCGGCGTCTGCACGGTCTGCGGATGCACCTCGTAGAAATTGGCATCGAGCGAGTTCATCAGCGGTATGTCCAGGCCGTCCTGCCAGATGCACTGCGTGCCGCTCGCCTCGACGCCGTGGTCGTGCCAGGTGCCGTTCGGCGTCAGCACGAAGTCGCGCGCGCTCAAGCTGATGCGCTCCCCGTCGACCACCGTGTAGGCGCCCTTGCCCTCCATCACGAAGCGCAGCGCGGATGCCTGATGGCGGTGCGCCGAAGTGAATTCGCCCGGGTTCATGATCTGCACCCCGCTATAGAGCAGCCCCGCGGCGGCGCTCCATTCCTTGCGGCCCGGGTTGACCAGCATCACGACGCGCCGCGCCGCCTTCTCGGCGCTGACCAGGTCCGGCGCCTTGCGCACCAGCGGCTCGATAACGCGCCACTTCCACAGCATCGGCACCGACTTCGGCTGCGGGTACCAGGGCTCGATCTCGTTGGCGACGTTCCACAGCGCGCCCAGCGCGCGGCGCTCGAGTTCGCGGTAGTAGGCTTCCAGCGCGGGCGTGTCCTCTACGTTCGCCCGTCCGACGATGTTTTCGCGTCTCATGACTCAGACCCCGAGATAGCGGTGCTGCACGTCCTCGCTCGCGGCGAGTTCGGCCGAGCTGCCGCTCCAGACGACGCGGCCTTTTTCCAGCATGTAGTGTACGTCCGCAACGCGGATCAGCGCCTTGACGTCCTTGTCGATCACCAAGATCGACAGGCCCGCGGCCTTGAGGCTCTCGATGGAGCGGTAGATCTCGATGCGGATCAGCGGCGCGAGGCCCTCGGTGGCCTCGTCCAGGATCAAGAGCCGCGGGTTGGTCATCAGCGCGCGGCCGATCGCGAGCATCTGCTGTTCGCCGCCCGAGAGCTGGTTGCCGTAGTGGTTCTTGCGCTCGTTCAGGTTCTTGAACAGCTCGAATACGCGATCGAGCGTCCATGGATCCGGCCGCTTGCCGCGGTTGGCCGCGGTCGCGATCAGGTTCTCGCGCACGGTCAGGTTGGGGAAGATCTGCCGCCCCTCGGGCACCAGGCCGATGCCCGCCTGGGCGATGCGGTAAGACGGCAGTCCGGCGAGGGGCTTGTCCTCGAAAGCGATGCGGCCGCCCTTCGAGCGGATCATGCCCATGATGGAGCGCACCGTGGTGGTTTTGCCCATGCCGTTGCGCCCGAGCAGCGTAGCGATCTCGCCTTCGGCGATGCGCAGCGAGATGCCGAACAGCACCTGGCTCTGGCCGTAGGCGGCCTCGAGGCCCTCCACGCTCAGCAGGTCGCGCGTCGTCACTGCCGCCATCAGGCGTCCTCTCCGAGGTAGGCGGCGCGCACACCGGCATTGGCGCGGATCTCGGCGGGCGTGCCGGTGGCGATGATACGTCCGTACACCAGCACCGAGATGCGGTCGGCGAGCGAAAACACCGCGTCCATGTCATGCTCGACCAGCACGATGGTCTTGTCGCCCTTCAGGCCGGCGAGGAACTCGATCATGCGCTGGGATTCGTCCGTGCCCATGCCCGCCACCGGCTCATCCAGCAGCAGCAGGCGCGGCTGCGTGGCGAGCGCCATCGCGATCTCGAGCTGGCGCTGCTCGCCGTGCGCGAGGTTCGCGGCGATCACGTCGGCGCGCGCCACGAGGCCGACCTTGTCGAGGATCGCGCGCGCCGGTTCGCGCAGCGCCGCGTCCTCCCGCGCCTTGCGCCAGAAGCGGAAGCTGTGTCCGGCATGCGCCTGCACCGCCAGCGCCACGTTGTCGAGCGCGCTGAAGTCCCGGTAGATGCTGGTGATCTGGAACGAGCGCGCGAGTCCCTTGTGCGAGCGGCGCGGCACCGAAAGGGTGGTGATGTCTTCGCCGGCAAAGCGGACCCTGCCGCTGTCCGGGCGCAGCTCGCCGGAGAGCTGCTTGATGAAGGTGGTCTTGCCGGCGCCGTTCGGCCCGATCACCGCGTGCGTCTCGCCGGCGCGCACGTCGAAGTCCACGTGATCGGTCGCACGCAGCGCGCCGAAGGTCTTGCGCAGCCCCCGGGTTTCCAGAAGCGGCTCAGTCATTGCGCTCCCTCCCCGGCAGCAGGCCCGCCAGCCCGCGCCGCGCAAACAGCACCACCAGGATCAGGATCACGCCCAGGTAAAGCTGCCAGTGATCGTTGACCCATTTCGGCAGCAGGCTTGATCCCTGCAGCACATCCTCGAGCAAAAGCAGGGCCGCGGCGCCGAGCAGCGGCCCGGCGGTGGTGGCGATGCCGCCCAGGATCACCATGAACATCAGCTCGCCCGAGCGGGTCCAGTTCATGAATTCGGGGGTGAGGTAGGCGGTCTGGTTGACCAGCAGCGCGCCGGCGAGGCCGCACATGGCCCCCGAGATGACAAAGGCCGCGAGCCGGTAGGGGTAGGGCGAGAAGCCGATCGCGCGCGTGCGTGCCTCATTGGAGCGTACCGCCTGCAGCACCAGGCCGAAGCGCGAATTGACCAAGCGGTGTGTCAGGTAGAGAAACAGCACCAGGATCGCGAACACCAGATAGTAGAACGCGGTCGGGTCGTTGAGGTCGATCAAGCCGGTAAACTGGCTGCGCACGCCGAGCCGCATGCCGTCGTCGCCGCCGTATTCCTCGATCGAGATGCCGAGGTAGTAGAGCATCTGCGTGAAGGCGAGCGTGATCATGATGAAGTAGATGCCGCTGGTGCGCACCGAGATCGAGCCGATCGCCGCGGCGACCAGCGCCGAGGCGCCGATCGCGACTGCCCATTGCAGCCAGCCGTTGTCGATGCCGTGGTACGCCAGCACACCGACCGCGTAGGCGCCGATGCCGAGGTAGGCGGCGTGGCCGAAGGACACCATGCCGCCGTAGCCGAGGATCAGGTTGAGGCTGACCGCCGCGATGGCGAAGATCATCACGCGGCGGAGCAGGTCGAGGTAGAACGGCTGGGCGAAGAGCGCGGCGATCGGCGGCACTGCCGCCAGCAGCAACATGATCGCGACGAGCATCCAGGTTCTTGGCCTGATCATGATCCGCGCGATGGGAAAAGGCCTTCGGGCCGCACAGCAAGAACTGCGGCCATCAGCAGGTAAATGAGCATGGAGGCAAGCGCGGGACCGGCGGTATCCGCGGCCACCGGAGATATGACCAAGGCAAGCATGGGCTTGAGGAAAGCGCGGCCCATCGTGTCCACCATGCCGACGATCAGCGCGGCGGCGAAGGCGCCGCGGATCGAGCCGATGCCGCCGATCACGATCACCACGAAGACGTCGATCAGGACCAGTTCGCCCATTCCGGGCTGCACCACGTGGATCGGTCCCGCCATGAGGCCCGCGAGCCCGGCGAGCGCCGCGCCGAAGCCGAATACGACGGTATAAAGAAGGCGGATGTTGACCCCGAGCGCGGCGACCATGGTGCGGTTGGAGGCGCCGGCGCGGATCAGCATGCCGAGGCGCGTCCTTCCCACCACGTACCAGAGCAGGCACGCCACCGCGAGCCCGACGACAATGATCGCCAGGCGGTAGAGCGGGTAGCGCAGGCCGCCGATCAGTTCCACGTGTCCCGAGAGCTCCGGCGGCATGGTGGCGAAAATCGCAGAGCGGCCCCAGAGGATCGCGATCAGCTCGTTGAAGAACAGAATCAGGCCGAAGGTCGCCAGTACCTGGTCGAGGTGGTCGCGCTCATACAGGGTCCTCAGCGCCACCAGTTCGACGACGATCCCCACCACGAGGGTTCCCGAGAGGCCGAGCAGCACGCCGAGCGCGAACGAACCCGTCGCCTGGTAGAAATAGGTTGCCAGGTAGGCGCCCACCATGTAGAGCGAGCCGTGCGCGAGATTGACCAGGTTCATGATGCCGAACACGAGCGTCAGCCCGGCGGCCATCAGGAACAGCATCACCCCGAGCTGCAGCCCGTTGAGCGTCTGCTCGAGGAAGAGAACGAGGTTCATCGCGGAAACATCATGGCGGAAACAGAAAGGGGCGCAGCTATGCCGCGCCCCCGAATCGCAGCAGCGGGACGACCTACCACTTCATCTTGCAGTCCTTGGAGTAGGAGTCCTTGTGGTTGCTGAACACCGTCTTCTGGATCTCCATCACCGGGTCCTGGCCGGACGGTCCGGCGACCGCCTTGAGCAGGTAGAAGTTCTGGATCGGAAAGTGGTTCGTGTTGTAGACGAACTTGCCGCGCGTAGACGCGAAATCCGCTTTGCGGAAAGCCGCGGTCAGGCCCTTCTTGTCGGCGAGGTTGCCCTTGACGGCGCGGACCCCGGAGTCGATCAGCATGATGCCGTCATAGCTTTGCGCGCCGTAGAACACCGGGTACTTGCCGTACTTCTTGCGGAAATCCGACACGTACTTCTCGTTCGCCGGGTTTTTCAGGTCCGGGCTCCAGTAGCGCGTCTCGATCTGGCCGAGCGCAGCGTGCTTCACCGCCGGAATCGAGATCTCGTCCACCGTATAGACCGAATAGAGCGGGAACTGCCCGCGCAGGCCCGCCTCGGAGTACTGCCTCAGGAACGAGATCCCCATGCCGCCCGGGTAGAAGACGAATACCGCTTTCGGCTTCTTGGCGCGCAGCTGGCTCAGCTCCGCCTGGTAGTCCGTCTGGCCCATCTTGGTGTAGACCTCGTCGGTGATGCGCCCCTTGAAGTAGCGCTTGAAGCCGGTGAGCATGTCCTTGCCGGCCGCGTAGTTGGGCGCCATGATGTAGACATCGTTCAGGCCGGCGTCCTGCATGTACTTGCCCATCGCCTCGGGCGTCTGGTCGTTTTGCCAGGAGGTCGTGAAGAACAGTTCGTTGCACAGCTTGCCGGCGAGTTCGTGCGGCCCGGCGTTGGTGCCGATCATGAACGTACCCGCCTGGACCACCGAGGGCGCGACCGCGAGCATGACGTTGGACCAGATGATCCCGGAGACGAAATTCACCTGGTGCCGCTTCACCATCTCGTCCGACACCTGCTTGCCGACGTCGGGCTTGAACTGGTCGTCGCCGTAGATGACTTCCGTGTCGAGGCCGCCGACCTTGCGGCCGAGGTGGTCGAGCGCGAGCTCCACCGAATTCTTCATGTGCTCGCCGATGATGCCGGCCGGTCCGGACAGGGTGGTGATGAAGCCGATCTTGACCTTTTGCTGGGCGAACGCGGGCGCCGAAATCAGGGTGGAAAATGCGGCGCTGGCGATCAGGCCTGCAATCGTGGGACGGGTGATATTGTGCATATCTTCCTCCTTGGAAAATTCAGTCTAGCAAGAGCGTCCGAGGGTGTCCAGATTCGGCGGCGAGAATCTGCGCGCCGCCGGCAAACTTGGCAGCCGGAAGCAGGCAGCCGAGGGCGACGCGCGCCGGCGGGCGGTCGCGCGAGGATTTGAGGATCTCGACGACTTGGGTTGCCGCCCTGAGGCGCTCGGGGGTATCAGCCCGATTGAGGAACAATATCCTTCGTGCGCCTGCCGGGCAGCCCTTGAAGAACCCGCAGGCGTGCACAGCCATGCGCGCGATCGACTCCGCGTCGACAGGCGAACCGGGCCTCGTTCCGGTCAACCGCGCCCAGATCTCCGCCCGGAACACGTTCCCCTCCTGCAGCGGCAGCCCCAGCCCGTTCAGGCCGGCGACCGCGACCAGCGCGTCGGTCGCCGCAGCAATGACGGGCTCGTGGGGGGCGGACGCTTTCAGGGGTTTGCGGTCCGCGCCGTCCGCTTCCACCAGGATGCGGTCGAATTCGCCGCTGCGCCCCAGCGCGTCGACAAGCTCCGGCGCGATTCCGGTCAGCTTGCGCCCGTCCGGCGTGACCCCGGAAAACAGCAGCATCGCAGCGCGCTTCCCCCGGCCAGCGCCGGCGGCCTCGGCGCGCGCGATCCTGGTCGTGGTTGTGACAAGTACGCGCTCGCCGCGCGCGACGAACTCGCGCGCGAGGGCGAACATCAGCGTGGTCTTCCCGCCAGCGCCGCACAGCGAGATCAGGCGCGCGTCTTCGAG
>Ga0154760_1111_pt1 | contig 11047 bp, 11 predicted proteins | sample Rifle2008BG16ft_FD_105768 | JGI IMG/M metagenome (GOLD analysis project Ga0154760, IMG submission 105768) | Betaproteobacteria bacterium RBG_16_66_20
TGGCTGCTGCTCACCCTGATCGGTTTTTCGCTCGTGAGCGGCAAGCAGGCGAAGTACCTGGTGCCGTTCCTGCCCGCATTCGCACTGCTTGCCGGCCACGCGCTCGGCAAGGCGACGGCGCCTGCGCGCTGGTGGGAAATGCTGCCGCCGATGACCGGTTTTCTCGCGCTGCCCGCGTTTCTCGCCTATCTGCGCACGCGGCCGGCGGCAATGAAACTGCCCGAGTGGGCCGGGGAGATACCCCTGTGGCCGATCGTGCTTGCCGCGCTCGCCGCGCCCGCCCTGCTGTTTTTCCTGCGCAAGGACACCATGACGCAGCTGCGCGCGCTCGCGTTCGCGATGCTCGCCGCGGTGGCGGTGGTGGGCGGCGGCGTGATTCCCGCGTTCGTTCCCTACGGCGATCCCGGTCCTGCGGCGCGGCACCTGGCCCGGCTCCAGGAGCGGCGGCTGCCCCTGGCGCACCTGGGGAAATACCACGCGCAGTACAACTTCGCCGGGCGGCTGCGCGCGCCGATCGAAATCCTCGATCCGCCGCAGGTGAAAGACTGGGTCGCGGCGCATCCGTCTGGGCAGGTCATCACGATCGAGCGGAGCCGGCACGACGCAAAAGGCGCTGCCGGGCCCGAGTACCAGGCGCCGTTCAGGGGTGCCTGGGTCCAGGTGTGGCGCGGCGCGGCGCTGCTCGTGGCCCGGCCCGAGCTGCGTTAGACTCGCTTCCTCGGCACTTGCCGTGAAAAGAGCGGACCACCCATGCACATCGCGCTGAAAGGCCTCTTGATTGGCGCCGCTCTTGCGGCGGTTCTCATCATCTTCGAGTACATTGCGATCACCCGCGAGGTCGCGGAACGCTCCAAGAGGGTCGCCAAAAAGGTCGAATGGGACTCCAACCACCGCAGCCGGATGCGCAGCATGATCATGTTCGGCCTTGCCTTGCCGATCGGCGGCGCGCTCGGCGCCTGGTGGGTCTGGGGCTAGGCCAAGCGCTATCCGGCAGGCGGTTGTGGCGCGCTGTCTCGCCGCCGTCCTGATCGCCGTTTCCCTGGCGGCGCACGCCGAATCCGCCGCGCAACTGCGCCTCGCCGGGACCCTGACGCTGGGCGAAGGCGACCTGCCCTATGGCGCCGGCATGCCCGCGTCCCACCGGCTGGCGCTGGTTCTGTTTGCGTTTCGCGACACGGCGTGGAAGCCGTCCAGGATACTGGAGGCGGCGCGCGCTGCGGCGCCGTTGCTCGCACAGTGCGGCGTTCGCCTTGCGCGCGCCGAGCTTCGCGAGCTCGAGGGCGGCGAGCCCGAACTGCGCGATCTGTTCACCCCGGTCGCGCGGCAACTCCTGCGCCGGCTCCAGCCCGCGAAGCCGGCGGTGTTCTTCGTGCGCGACACGCGCAACCGGCCCGCGTTCGAGGGCGAAGCCTTCGGCCGCGGCAACACGAGGACGCGGCCCGAGCTGGCGGGCACGGTATGGCTGACGGAAAAATCGCGCGATCTGCCGGTCGCGCTGGCGCATGAACTCGCGCACCTGCTCATGGATTCGGGCGAACACCCGGATGAGCCGGGCAACCTCATGTATGAGGACACCGCGCCGGGAAACACCCGGCTCTCACCTCAGCAATGCGAGCAGATGCGGGAAAACGGAACCGCGAACGGCTGGCTGCAGCCGGTGCGGGAATGAAGCTTCAGGCCGCCTGTTTTAGCGCCAGCGCCTTGTCGGTCGCTTCCCAGGTGAACTCGGGCTCGTCGCGCCCGAAGTGGCCGTAGGCGGCGGTTTTCTCGTAGATCGGCCGCAGCAGGTCCAGCATCTGCACGATCCCCTTGGGCCGCAAGTCGAAATGCTGCAGCACCAGTTGCGACAGTTTTTCGTCCGACAGCTTGCCGGTGCCTTGCGTGGTCACCATGACGCTGGTCGGCTGCGCGACCCCGATGGCGTAAGAAACCTGCACCAGGCACTTGGAGGCGAGTCCGGCCGCGACGATGTTCTTCGCGACGTAACGCGCGGCATACGCGGCAGAGCGGTCCACCTTGGAGGGATCCTTGCCGGAGAACGCGCCGCCGCCGTGCGGCGCGGAGCCGCCATAAGTATCGACGATGATCTTGCGCCCGGTGAGGCCGCAGTCGCCCTTCGGTCCGCCGATCTCGAAGCTGCCCGTGGGATTGACCAGGAACTTGATCTTGCCCTTGACCATGTTCTTGGGCAGCACCGGCTTGATCACCGTCTCGATCACCGCTTCCTCGATCTGCTTGTGCGTCATGCCGGGCGCGTGCTGGGTGGAAAGCACGACGGTCTCGATGCCATCCGGCCGACCATTGACGTACTTGATCGTGACCTGCGATTTGGCATCGGGCCGCAGCCAGGGCAGGCGCCCGTCGCGCCGCACTTCGGACTGGCGTTCGACCAGCCGGTGCGCGAGGTAGATCGGCAGCGGCATCAGGCCCGGGGTCTCGTCGCAGGCGTAGCCGAACATCAGGCCCTGGTCGCCCGCGCCCTGGTCGAGGTCGAGGCCCTTGCCCTCGTCCACGCCCTGCGCGATGTCCTTGGACTGCTCGCCGTAGGCGACGATCACGGTGCAGGTGTGGGTGTCGAAGCCGATCTTCGGGTCGTTGTAGCCGATGCGGTTGATGGTATTGCGCGCGACTTCGTTGTAGTTCACGTGTGCGCCGGTGGTGATTTCCCCCGCGAGCACCACCAGGTTGTCCTTGACCAGTGTCTCGGCCGCGACGCGCGAGGTCTTGTCCTGCTTTAGAATCGCGTCGAGCACCGCGTCGGAAATCTGGTCCGCGACTTTGTCCGGATGGCCTTCGGATACCGACTCGGAAGTGAAAAGAAAATCGCTCATGTGATTGTTTCAAGATCGCCTGAAAATCGGGGCTGCAAGGATACCAGATGTCGCGCTTCCTGATGGGCCTCGCGTCGCGCTTGCCGCTCGCGTTTCTGCACGCGATGGGCGCGTTTCTCGGTTGGGCAATGTATGGGCTGTCTCCCACCTACCGGCGCCACCTGCGCGACAACCTGGAGACCGCCGGCTTGCGCGATGCGGCCACGCGGCGGGCGGCGATTGCGGCTGCCGGCCGATTGCTCGCCGAACTTCCCGCGGTATGGTTGCGCCCGCGTGCGGCGGTCACCGGGCTGGTGCGGCGCATCGACGGCAGGCAGTACGTCGATGCGGCGCGCGCAGCCGGTCAGGGGATCGTGTTTCTCACGCCGCACCTGGGCTGTTTCGAGATCGCGGCACAAGTCGCCGCCGAGTTGTTCCCGATCACCGTGCTGTACCGGCCGCCCAAGCTCGTGTGGCTGCAACCGATGATCGAGGAGGGGCGCGGCCAGGACAACGTGCGCCTGGCGCGCGCCGATCTTTCGGGCGTGCGCGAGCTGCTTGCGGCGCTCGCGCGCAAGGAAGCGGTCGGCATTCTGCCCGACCAGGTTCCGGGCGAAGGCGAAGGGGAGTGGGTGGAGTTCTTCGGCAGGCCCGCCTACACCATGACGCTTGCGGCCAAGCTCGCTGCGCGCCCGGACAGCGTCTGCCTGCTCGCGTTCGGCGAGCGCCTGCCCGGCGGCGCCGGTTACGTGGTGCACGTCAGACCGCTGCCCGCGGCCGAGCCCGGCGAGAGCGGGACGCGGCGCATGAACCGCGCGCTCGAGGCCCTGATCCGCGAGTGCCCGGGACAGTACCTTTGGGGCTACAACCGCTACAAGCAGCCCAAGGGCGCGCCTGAAAATACGGCGCGGTCGGCGGCGCAATCCAAGTGAGCCGGATCATTTTCGCCCTGCTGTGGGTTGCGCATTTCTTGCCTTGCCGGGTTCTTGCAATCATCGGCGACATCGTCGGCGTGCTGGCCTTCTGGCTGATACCGGAACGGCGGCGGGTCACGCGCGTCAACCTCGAGAAATGCTTTCCGGCGATGAGGGGCGACGAAAGGGAAGCATTGGCAAGGGCGCATTTCCGCGTTTTCTGCCGCAGTTTCGTCGATCGCGCCCTGCTCTGGTGGGCGCCGCGGGCGCGCATCGAGCGCCTGGTGCGCATCGAGGGCCTGGAACACCTGCGCGCCCTGGGTGGCGCGCCCGCGATCCTGTTCGCGCCGCACTTCGTGGGGCTGGATGCCGGCTTCACGCGCCTTTGCTGCGAAGTGGACATGGTCTCGATGTACGCCAAGCAGAAAGAGCCAAAATTTGGCGAACTGCTGAAACTTGGCCGCAGCCGCTTCGGTGACCAGCGCCTGATTTCGCGCCAGGAAGGAATCCGGGCCACGCTCGGTGCGATGCGCGGGGGCCGGCCGTTTTACTACCTTCCGGACCAGGACTACGGGCCGCGCGGCACGCTCTTCGTTCCGTTCTTCGGCGTCGCCGCCGCGACCGCTCCCGGCCTGTCGCGCATCGCCCGGGTCGCGGGCGCCAGGGTCCTGCCCTGCGTGACGCGGATGCTTCCCGGGGGCGGAGGTTATGTGCTGCGCATCGAGCCGCCGTGGGACAATTTCCCGACCGAGGACCTGCTCGCCGATACGCGCCGCATGAACCAGTACATCGAGCGCCGCGTGCCGGAGATGCGGGAGCAGTATTTCTGGATGCACAAGCGCTTCAAGACCCGCCCCGAGGGCGAAGCCCGGTTCTACTGACAAGGCGAGGCGCGCTGTTACGGAAGAAGATGAAGCAGATCCGCACCGCGATTATCGGGGTTGGCCATATGGGGCGTTATCACGCCGAGAAATTCGCCGCCTGCGAGGGTGCCGAGCTTGTCGCGGTCGTGGACAGCGATCCGGGGCGCGCCGGTCCGCTCGCGCAGCAACTGGGCTGTGCCGCGCTTGCGCACTACCGGCAGGTCCTCGGGCAGGTGGACGCCGCGGTGATCGCCACGCCGACCGCGCAGCATTGCGAAATCGCCCTCGCCTGCCTCGGGGCGGGCATGCACGTGCTGATCGAAAAGCCGATCACCCGGACCGTGGCGGAGGCCGACGCGCTGATCGCGGCGGCGAAGCAGCGCGGCCTGGTGCTTCAGGTGGGCCATGTGGAGCGCCACAACATCGCATTCCGCGCGCTCGCCGCCCGGATGGACAGGCCGTTGTTCATCGATGCGGAACGCCTGTCCGGGTTCAAGCAGCGCGGCACCGATGTCGATGTGGTGCTCGACCTCATGATCCACGACATCGATCTTGCCCTCGGGCTCGCGCGCAGCGAAGTCGTGGCGCTGAGCGCGAGCGGGTTTCGCGTGCTCACGCAGGACATCGACATCGCGAATGCCCGCATCGAGTTCGCCAACGGCTGCGTCGCCAACCTGTCGGCAAGCCGCGTCAGCCAGTCGCCGGTGCGCAAGCTGCGGGTATTCCAGCCGGGCCTGTACGTGTCGGCGGACCTGCAGGGCGGGCGCCTGAGGTACGTCAGGCAGGCGAACGGCGCCCTCGAGGAGACCGACGAAGTCCATGAAACCGGCGACGCGCTGGCCGCGCAGGCGCGCGAGTTCGTCGCCGCGGTCCGCTCGCTCGCGCCGGTGAAGGTGAGCGGCGCGGACGGCAGGCAGGCGCTCGCGCTCGCGCTTCAGGTGGGAGAATTGGTGAACCGACGACTGCAGCAGCACGCCGAGGCGAAATGAACCAGACCGAACGCATCCCGATCGCCGATCCGGCGGCGGAATACCGCGAGCTCGCCGCGCAGATCGACGCTGCGGTGCACCGCGTGCTCGCCTCCGGACGCTACATCCTCGGGCCCGAGGGCGCGGCGCTCGAATCGGAGATCGCGGCCTTCGTCGGGGCGGCGCACGCGGTCGGGGTCAACTCGGGAACCGACGCCTTGCACTTGCCGCTGCGTGCCGCCGGGATCGGCTCGGGCGATGACGTGGTGATGCCCGCGTTCACGTTCGCCGCCACTGCGGAAGCGGTTTCGTACACCGGTGCGCGGCCGGTGTTCGCCGACGTCGATGCGCACAGCTTCTGCCTTGACCCGCGCGCGCTCGAAAAGAGCCTCACGCCGCGCACGCGCGCGGTGATCGTGGTCCATCTCTACGGGCAGTGTGCCGCGATCGAGGAGATTTCCCGCTTGTGCCGTGAGAAAAAGCTTGTCCTGATCGAGGACTGCGCGCAGTCCCTTGGCGCCGACTACGACGGCAGGCGGGCGGGGAGCTGGGGCGATTTCGGCTGCTTTTCCTTCTACCCCACCAAGAACCTCGCCGCCGCGGGCGACGCAGGGATGATCACCGCGCGCGACGCGCGCCACGCCGAGCGGCTGCGGATGCTGCGCCATCACGGCAGCCGCCAGGCCTACCTGCACGAAGTCCTCGGTTACAACAGCCGGCTGGACGAACTGCAGGCGGCGATCCTGCGCGTGAAGCTCCGGCACCTCGAGCGCTTCAACGCCGCGCGCGCGGAAGTGTCTCGCCTTTATCGGAATGTATTGAAAGACCTGTCTTTGATCCTTCCTGCTGAAAACGGGCGAGGAATGCACGTATGGCATCAATTCACGGTGCGCAGCGACAAGCGCGACGCGCTGCGCGCGGCGCTCGAGGAGGCCGGGATCGCCTCGATGATCTATTACCCGGTGCCGCTGCATCGCCAGCCGCTGTACGCCGCGGATTGCGCCGGCCTCGAATTGCCGGTGACCGATGAAGCAGCGCGCACGGTGCTCTCGCTGCCGATTTTTCCGCATCTCGGAGAGCAGCGCGCGCGCCGCGTGTGCGAGGCGCTGCGGGCGGCGCTCTAGATGAAGCTCGCGTTCACCAAGATGGAAGGAGCGGGCAACGATTTTGTCGTTTTTGACTTTACTGGCGGGGCCTTTGAACTGAAGCAAGAGCAAGTACGGAAGCTTGCGGACCGTCACTTCGGCATCGGCTGCGACCAGATCCTCGTGGTGGAGCGGCCGTCGAAGCCGGGCGCCGACTTCCGTTACCGCATTTTCAACGCCGACGGCGGCGAGGTCGAGCAGTGCGGCAACGGCGCGCGCTGTTTCGTGAAATTCGTGCACGCCCGGGGGCTCACCGCGAAGCGCGAAATCCGGGTCGAGACTCTGGGCGGCGTCATCGTGCCGCGGCTGGAGGGCGACGGCGAGGTGAGCGTGGACATGGGGCCGCCGAACATCGGTTTGCCGTTGCTGGAAAGCCTGACCCTGAAAGATGAAAAGGTAGAAATAGCTGTCCTTTCCATGGGCAACCCTCATGCGGTCCAGGTGGTTGCCGACATCGAGCGCGCGCCGGTGACGACCCAGGGTCCGCTGCTCGAGCACCATCCCCGCTTCCCGAACCGGGTCAACGCCGGCTACCTGCAGGTGCACGACCGCCACCGCATCGCGCTGCGCGTCTGGGAGCGCGGCGCGGGCGAGACGCTCGCCTGCGGCACCGGCGCCTGCGCAGCGGCGGTTGCCGGCATTCTGCGCGGCCTGCTCGACTCCCCGGTCACGGTCCAGGCCCGCGGCGGCACATTGACCGTGTCTTGGGCGGGCGGCGACAATGGCGTCTGGATGAAGGGCCCCGCCGGAAGCGTATTCGCAGGCGAGATCGAAATATAAGGAGAGGGTAACGGGGGAACCTCGGTTCCCCTGTTCCGAAAACAAGGCTCCCATGGACGCAAACGACGTCGCGCAGTTCCTCAAGGCGAATCCCCAGTTCTTCGACCAGCACCCGCAGCTGCTCGAGTCGATCTACGTGCCGCATCCGCACGGCGGGCGCGCGATCCCGCTCACCGAGCGGCAGATCGTGTCGTTGCGCGAAAAAGTGCGGCTGCTGGAGGCCAAGCTCGGCGAGTTCGTGCGTTTCGGCGAGGATAACGACGCCATCGGCGAAAAGGTGCACCGCCTGTCGCTGGCGCTGCTCGGCGCCAAGGATTTTGCCTCCACGGCGCACGCGCTTTACTTCCACCTGCGCGAGGACTTCGCCGTGCCGCACGTCGCATTGCGCGTCTGGGGCAAGTCGCTTCTCGACGGCACCCTCGAAGGCTCGCCGGTTGAGGCCGGGCTGCGCGACAAGGCCGAGACCATGGGTGCGCCGCAATGCGGCCCGGCGGCGGGCAACGCTTTCCTGCCCTGGTTCCGCGAAGCCGAGGAGCACATCCGTTCGGTGGCGCTGGTGCCGCTGGGGCAGACGCGCACCATCGGCCTGCTCGCGCTCGGCAGCGAGGACCCGAAGCGCTTTTTCTCCGAGATGGGCACGCTCTACCTGCGCCGCATCGGCGAGCTCACTGCGGGCGCGCTTGCCGCGCGTACATGAAAGATGAGGTGAACGACGCGGAGCTGGGCAAGGCCTGGCTCGAGACGCTCGAGCACCAACGTCGTCTTTCGCGCCACACGCTCGCGAATTACTCGCGCGCGGTAAGTGTCCTGTTCAAACTGAAAGAAAAAACCGCGCTGCGTGATCTCGACGCCGCGCAGATCCGGCGCTTCGCCGCGCGGCTGCACGCCGCAGGGCTCTCCGGCAGGACGCTCGCGCTGACGCTCTCGGCCTGGCGCGGCCTCTACCACTGGCTTGCGCGCCACCGCGGCTATCCCGCCAATCCGGTGCAGGGCGTGCGGGCGCCGAAATCACCGCGCCACCTGCCAACGGCGCTCTCGGTGGAGCAGGCGCAGCAGCTGCTTGAGAGCGCCGCGCCGGAGACCGCCGCGGCCGCGCGCGACCGCGCGATGTTCGAGCTGCTCTACTCCTCCGGCCTGCGACTGGGAGAACTGGTCGCGCTGGACGCCGACGATGGAAAGCTGGACCTCAAGGCCGGAGAAGTCACCGTCACCGGCAAGGGCGCGAAGACGCGAACGATTCCGGTGGGCGGCCGCGCGCGCGAAGCGTTGCGCGACTGGCTCAAGGCGCGGGCGCTGCTCGCCGCGCCGCAGGAACGCGCGCTTTTCGTGGGCGCGCGCGGCAGGCGCATCGCGCCCGGGACGGTGCAGGCGAGGCTGCGCGCGTGGGCCAAGCGCCGGGGGCTGGGCGCTGCGGTGCATCCGCACATGCTGCGCCATTCTTTCGCCAGCCACGTGCTGCAGTCCTCGCAGGACCTGCGCGCGGTGCAGGAGATGCTCGGCCACGCCAGCATCTCGACCACGCAGGTATATACGCACCTCGATTTCCAGGCGCTCGCCAAGGTCTACGATGCCGCGCATCCGCGGGCGAGGAAGAAATGAAGACGCTGGTGCTGAAAGCGGGGCGCGACAAGTCGGTCAAGCGCCGCCATCCCTGGATTTTCTCGGGCGCGGTCGAGCGCGTCGAAGGAGTAACCGCGGGCAGTCCCGGCAGCGGCGAAACGGTGCTGCTGAAATCGGCCGAAGGCAAGACGCTCGCGCTTGCCGCCTACAGCCCGCAATCGCAGATCCGGGCCCGGGTCTGGAGCTTTGATCCGGGCGTCACCATCAAGAGCGCTTTTTTCGAAACCAGCATCGCTAAAGCAGTCCGGCTTCGCGCCGCACTGCCCGCCGCGCGTCACACCAACGCCTTGCGGCTGGTGCACGGGGAATCCGATGGGCTGCCCGGCCTGGTGGTGGACCGGTATGCCGACGTACTGGTGGCGCAGTTCCTGTCCGCGGGCGCCGAGCACTGGCGCGAAGCGATCCTCGACGCACTCGCCGCCGCCACCGGCTGCGAGGCGATCTACGAGCGCTCGGACGCGGAAGTGCGGGCGCTGGAAGGCCTGGAACCCAGGGCAGGTTTTGCCCGGGGCAATCGTGAAGCCAGGCGCTGCCCGATCATCGAGCACGGCCTGAATTTCCGCGTCGACGTCGAGGCGGGCCAGAAGACCGGCTTCTTCCTCGACCAGCGCGAGAACCGGCAGCGCGTGCGCGCGCTCGCCGAAGGGCGCGAGGTGCTGGACGCGTTCAGCTACACCGGCGGTTTCTCGCTCGCGGCACTCGCCGGAGGCGCCAAGCATGTGACGGCGGTGGAAAGTTCCGCCGAGGCCCTCGAGGTCGCCAGGGAAAATCTGGCGGCCAACCCGCTCGATTCCTCGCGGATCGTGTTCGAGAAAGCCGATGTATTCAGCTACCAGCGCTTGCTGCGCGACCGCGGGCGGCGCTTCGATCTGGTGGTGCTCGACCCGCCCAAGTTCGCGCCCACCGCGGCGCAGGCGAAAAACGCGGCGCGCGCCTACAAGGACATCAACCTGATGGCGCTGAAGCTGCTTGCCCCGGGCGGATTGCTGGCCACCTTTTCCTGCTCGGGCGGCGTCTCGGCGGAGCTGTTCCAGTCGATCGTCGCGGGCGCCGCGGTGGATGCCGGCGTGGACGCGAGGATCGTCGAGCGCTTCGGCGCCGCCGCCGACCATCCGGTCGCGCTCAATTTTCCCGAAGGGGATTATCTGAAGGGCTTGCTGGTCCTCAGGACTTGAGTCCGGCGAGCGCGGCGGCGATGCGGCGGATCGGGCCGCTCCAGTCGCCGTCGACATCCTGCCGGAACAGCCGCGTCGCCGGATACCAGGGGCTGTCCTCGCGCTCGAGCAGCCAGCGCCATTCCGGCGCCTGCGGCAGGAGCACCCAGGTTCTGGCGCCCATCGCCCCGGCCAGGTGCGACATGGCGGTGTCCACGGCGATGACGACATCGAGGCAGCGGACCAGCGCCGCGGTTTCCGAAAAATCGCGGATCCTGTCGCCGAAATCGACCATGCGCATTCCGGCCGGCGGCGCTGCGGCCTGCGCCGCCGCCTCGCCCCCCCACTGCAGGTTGTAGAACGCGATGCCGGGCGCCGCCAGCGGCGCGAGCATGTCAAGGCTGATCGAGCGCTTGCGGTCGTCCCAGTAATCCGGCCGTCCGGCCCAGACCAGCCCGACGTGGAGTCGCGCCTGCGGTGCGAGCATGCCGCGCCAGGCAGCGACGCGCCGCGGCGCCGCGTGGACATACGGGCCGTCCCAAGGAATGCGGTCCAGGGTGGTGCGAAAGATGCGCGGCAAGCTCATCAGCGGCAGATGCGCATCGAACGCGGGCAACGGCTCGCCGCGCGCAATCACGCGCGACAAGCCGCGCACTGAGCGCAGGATCCCGGCGATCTGCGGCTGGCACTGCAGGAGCACCGTGCCGCAGCGTACCGCCGCCAATTGCGCAAAGCGCACGAACTGCAGCGTGTCGCCCAGGCCCTGTTCGGCGTGCAGCAGCAGAGTTCCGGC
>Ga0154760_1025_pt1 | contig 11033 bp, 12 predicted proteins | sample Rifle2008BG16ft_FD_105768 | JGI IMG/M metagenome (GOLD analysis project Ga0154760, IMG submission 105768) | Betaproteobacteria bacterium RBG_16_66_20
TAGAGCGCCTCAAGACCGAGACCGACGACGGTCTCATGGACTGGGCGCTGCTGCTGCTCGATCAGGCCATGCTCGCCGAGGGTGGACAGATTCCCGACCCGGCCGCCTTCGTCAAGCGCATGAACCGGATGCTGGCGGAAGATCGGCCGAAGAACTAGGCGCCGCGTTCCTCAGCCCGCATCTCAACCCACGTCGCGCCTGAGGACGCGACCCGGCCGCGCGCCGGTCGGTTTGCCGTCGCGCCACGTGATCGCGCCGTTGACGATCACCGCCTCGATGCCCCTGGCCGGCTGGATCGGGCGCGCGAAGCTCGCCGCTTCGTCGATCGTGGCGGCGTCGAAGACGCACAGGTCGGCGAAGGCGCCTTGCTGCAGCACGCCGCGGTCCTTGAGGCCGAAGGTGCTGGCGCTGAGGCCGGTCATCTTGTAGACCGCGGTCTCGAGCGGGAACAGGCCGAGGCCGCGCGAGTAGTGCCCCAGCACTCGCGGGAACGTTCCCCAGAGGCGCGGGTGCGGCGCGGCGTCGTGCGGCAGGCCATCCGACCCCACCATGGTGTGCTCGAAGGAAAGAACGCGCTGCACGTCGGCCTCGTCCAAGGAAAAGTAGATGGCGCCGGCCGGGAGCAGCCGCAGCACCGCCTGCCGCTTGTCGATGCCCATCTTCGCCGCGACGTCCTCCAGGTCCATGCCGCCGAACTCGGGATGCGGCGTGGACCAGGTGACCAGCACCTTCGTGGCCACCAGCGTGCGTTCCCATGACAGGATGGTGGAGGAGGCGCAGTAGGGATAGCAATCCAGGCCGATCGATTGGGAGGCCATGCGCGCGGCGATCAGCGACAGCGTTTCCTTCGAGCGGCCGTGGTTCGGCAGGCCCACGACCTTGTGGTGCGACACCACCACCGGCACGCGGAGTTCGCGGCCGATGCGGAAGGTCTCTTCCAGCGAATCGGTGACGTGATCGCCCTCGTCGCGCATGTGGGTGCAGTAGAGGGCCTTGCGCCCGGTGAGCGGCCGGCAGACCTCGATCACTTCCTCGGTGGGCGCCGCGCGCGCCGGCTCGTAGTAAAGGCCGGTGGAAACGCCGATCGCGCCCGCGTCGAGGGCCTCGCGGACCATGGCCTGCATTTGTTCGATTTCATTCTTCGTTGCAGACCGGTCGAGATCGCTCATCGCCACTACCCGCATCGTGGTGTGGCCGACAAGCAGAGCGGCGTTGGTGGCGGCAGGACTGCTCTCGAGTTGTTCCACATAGGACTTAAAGCTGGCAAAGCGGTACCAACTCGTGTCTCCGATAAGGTCAAGCGGAGGCGGCACGGCCCGGTCGCCCAGCACCAGAGGCGCGAGCGACACGCCGCAGTTGCCGGCCACCACCGTGGTGACGCCCTGGCTCGCCTTCGGCGCCATCTCCGGCGCGGACAGCATCAGCCGGTCGTCGTGCGTGTGCGCATCGATGAAGCCGGGCGACACGACCTTGCCCGAAGCATCGATATCGACAGCCGCGCGATTACCGTCCAACGAACCGATGGCCGCGATCCGGTCGCCGCGAACGCCCACGTCGGCGCGGTAGCGCGGCGCGCGGCTGCCGTCCACGACGGTGGCGCCGCGAACGATCAGGTCGAAACGTTCGCTCAAGGCAGGCTCAGCGGGGCCGCGCCGCGCCGGCCCCCGCAATGCGGCCGAACACCGAGCCGTTGGTAAGTCCCGTGCCGCCGGGATAGTTGAACCAGAAGATGCCGCCCACCAGCTCACCCGCGGCGTACAGGCCCGGGATCGGCCCGCCGTCGGCCGAGAGCACCCGCGCCTCGGTATCGATCTTCAGTCCGCCGAAGCTGAAGGTGATGCCGCAGGTCACCGCGTAGGCCTCGAACGGCGGCGTGTCGATGGTGTTGGCCCAGTTGGATTTGTTGATGGCCAGATCCTTGGTGCACCTTCCGTCCTTGATATTGGGATTGAACGGGATGTCGGTGCGCACCGCGCGGTTGTAGGCCTGGATTTCCTGCAATGCATTTTCTTTATTTGTATCTTCAAGCTTTCCAACCAGTTCCTCCAGCGTGTTGCCGGTCCTCTTCGTCACCTGCCGGATCTTGTACTCATCGCGCAGCTGCGCCTTCACCTTGGCGTCGAACACCTGCCAGGCAAACTGCCCGGGCTGCGCCAGGATCACCCGGCCGTACTTGGCGTAGGTGTAGTTGCGAAAGTCCGCCCCTTCGTCCACGAAGCGCTTGCCCTCGGCGTTCAGGTAGATGCCCCAGGGGTAGGAGTGCTTCTGGAACTGGTCGCCGATCGCCAGGTCGCCGAACTCCGGCGCGTTCCTCTCCCAGGCCACCGCGTGGCAGCCCGACCAGTTGCCGGTCGGCGCCGCCCCCGCGGCAAGCGCCATGCGGATGCCGTCGCCCGTGTTGAAGCGGGTTCCCCGCACCTTGGCCAGCTCCCAGCCCGCCCCCAGGTAGCGCGTGCGCCACTCCGGGTCGGACTGGAAGCCCCCGCAGGCGAGGATGATCGATTTTGCATGCAGGGATTTCGTTTTGCCGTTGTGTTTGACAACTATTCCAGTAACCCCGGAATCATCGCTCAACAATTCCTTGGCACGCGCCTCGTACCAGATTTCGACGCCCTGCTTGCGCGCGATGCCCGTGAGCGAATCCACCAGCCCCGGTCCGCCGCCCACCGCCTCCAGCGTGAGCCCGCCCCAGAACTTGAACCGGCCCCCGATGTTGAACGCCTGCCGGCCCCAGGCGGCGGTGAAGCGCACGCCTTTGCTGCGCATCCAGGCCACCGTGTCCAGGCTGCGTTTGACCAGCACCTCGGTCAGGTCCGGATCGCAGCGGTACTCGGTGACGCGCGCCATGTCGTCTAGGAACTGCTCTTCGCTGTAGCTGCCGAAGTCGCTGCGCGCAATTTCCTCTTCGCTCAGGTCCGGAATCGCGCGCTTCAGGTCCTCGACCCCGTTGTAGGCCACCCGCATCAGGCCCGCGGTGAAGCGCGAGTTGCCCCCGGACTCCGCTTCGGCGGCGCGCTCCAGAACGAGAATTTTCTGGTTGAATTCGGCGGCCGCAAGCGCCGCGCAAAAGGCCGCGTTGCCGGCGCCTACGACAATGACATCCCAGGTATCCGCTGATCCGGTCATCTAATCCGCCTTGATCTTCGCGGTGCGCACGACCTTGCTCCAGCGCGCCTGTTCGTTCTTGATGAACGCGGCGTACTCGGCGGGCGTGGAGCCTACCGCCTCGGCGTCGTCCGCCGAGAACCGCTCGAGTACTTTCGGGCTCTTTGCCGCCTTCGCCGCTACCATGGCGAGGCGCTGGATCACCGCCTCGGGTGTTTTCGCGGGCGCGTTGATGCCGTACCACTGCGTGGTTTCGAAGCCCGGGTAGCCCTGTTCCGCCACCGTCGGCACCTCCGGAATGGAGTGCAAGCGCTTGGCGGCTCCGACGGCGATGACGCGCAGCTTGCCGGCCTTTACGTGCGGCATGAGCGGCGGCGTGCCAGCCGCCGTCGCCTGAGTGCGCCCGGCGATGAGGTCGGTGAGGTTGGGGCCGGTACCCTTGTAAGGCACGTGCTGGATGTCGATCCCGGTGGTCTGCTTGAGGTACTCCATGGCGAGGTGGCCCGCGGAGCCATTGCCGGCGCTGCCGTAGTACATCCTGCCGGGCTCCTTTTTCGCCAGCGCGACGAACTCGCGCAGGTCCTTCGCCGGCACGGCTTCGTGCACCACGAATATGGACGGCACGATGGCGAGCAGCGACACCGCGGCGAAGTCCCGGTCGGTGTCGAACGGAAGCTTCGAGTACATGTAGGGGTTGACCGCGAGCGAGCCGATGTGACCGATGATCAGGGTGTAGCCGTCCGGCTCGGCCTTCGCCGCTTCGAGCATCGCGACGTTGCCGCCGCCGCCGGGCTTGTTGTCGACGACGATCGGCTGGCCGAGGCCTTTCTCCATTTCCGCCGCCACGGAGCGCGCCACGATGGATGAGCTGCCGCCGGGGGCGAAGGGCACGACGAGGCGAATGGGTTTTAGCGGAAAGCTCTGTGCTTTCGCCGTCTCACAGAAAAGCAATACCAGCGTGAAAAGAAAAAATCTCATCAGAACTGGTACTTCCTCAAACCCCCGTCCACGGGAATGACGGCTCCGGTGATGTAGCGCGCGCGCGGCGAGGCGAGGAACACGGCGAGGTTGGCGAGGTCCTCGGGCTGGCCGTATTCGCCGACCGGGATCTCGTGCTCGGACTGCCACTTGCGAAACTCGGGCGAGTAGTTGCGCAGGATCTGCTCGCTGATGATGCGCCCGGGCGGGATGCAGTTCACCGTGATGCCGTGCTTGCCGACCTCGCGCGACAGGCCCTTGGACCAGGAGTGCATCGCCGCCTTGGCGCAGAACGCGCCGTTGAGGCCCTCGGGCTCGGACTTGCCGGTGATGCTGATGATGCGGCCCCACTTGCGCGCCATCATCTGCTCGAGCAGCCGGTGGGTGAGCTGGCGCTGGCGCGTGAAATTGAGGGTCATCGCCTCGTCCCACTGCGCCTCGCCGGTGTCGAGCTTGAATTTGCGCGATCCGCCCGCGTTGTTGACGAGGATATCCACCCCGCCCAGGCCCGCAAGCGCGGCGTCCGCGATGGTTCCGGGCGCCTGTTCGTTCATGAAGTCGCATTCGATGATGACGAGCTTCGCGCCGACCTCGTCCTGCAGCGTCTCGAGGAGCGCGCGGCGGCGCGCGACCACGGCGAGCTGCACGCCCTCGGCGGCGAGGGCCCTGGCGATGGCGCGCCCGATGCCGGCGCTCGCGCCGCTGACCAGCGCTGTCTTGCCTGAGAGCTGCAGGTCCATGGCGATCTGTATCGCGAACGGAAATCTATTGCAAGAAAAATGCGAATATGGATTGTATTGCCGCGGACCGCTTACTTCTGGCCGAGCACGGGCGGATGCCAGGCGAGCGGCAGCGGCCCCGGCGCGCGCAGCACGCGGATCATGCGCATCGCCGCCTCGCGGCCGTCGTAGTAGCGCGGCATCAGCACCGTCTCCGAGAAGCCGAGCGCGCGGTAGAAGCGCCGCCCGGCCGCATTGTCGGCGCGCAGTTCGAGATGCACGCTCGCCATGCCGGCGGTGAGCGCCGACTCGATCAGCCACTCGACCAGCCGCCGGCCGATGCCGCGCCGGCGCTGCATCGGCTGCACCGCGAGCAGCACCAGGTGCGCGCGCTCGTCGCCGAAATCCATGATCGCAAACCCGGCCAATGCGGGGCGCGTACCGGCGACGTAGGTCGGGCGTTCGCTCGCCGCGAGCACCACCGACTCACGCCGCCGCATCGCGCGCCGGACGCTCGCCGGATCGTAGCGCCAGCCGAGGCCCGACTCGATGTGGTCGCGCGACATTTCCGCGATCGCCTGCGCGTCGCCAGGCTCGGCGATCCGGATCGTGACGGAGACCTTCTCTTTCTTCACGCGGAAGATTGTGCCATGATTATTCGTCCGCGAAACGCGCCCGGATGCAAACTGCGCGCTGTGGGCGGGCTTTTGCCCCTATTGTCGTGAAGCACAAACCCAATTTCATCGTCATCCTGATCGACGACCTGCGCTACGACGAGTTCGGCGCCGGCGGGCATCCTTATATGAAGACGCCGCATATCGACCGCGTCGCGGCCGAGGGCGCGCTGTTCGAGCGCGCTTTCCACACCACGCCGATCTGCTCGCCCAACCGCGCCTCGATCGTGACCGGGCAGTACGCGAGCCGGCACGGCATCATCGACAACGTGGCGCGCGATGCGATGAGCCACCGGCTGCCGAACTACCACCTCGCGCTGCAGCAGCTCGGCTACGAGACGGCGCATATCGGCAAGTGGCACATGGGCAACGACGGCAAGCCGCGCCCGGGTTACGACTACTGGGTGGCCTACGACGGCCACGGGCGGCTCTACGATCCGATGCTGAACATCAACGGCAGCTATGAGCAGCAGAAGGGTTATGTCACCGATTTGATGAATGATCTTGCCGTCCGGTTCATCAATACACCCCGTCAAAAACCGTTTTCATTGTTTTTCGCGCACAAGGCCGTCCATCCGGACGCGTTCCAGCACGCCGACGGCACGCTCGATCTCGACCAGCAGGGCGGCTACCAACCGGCCGCGCGGCACAGGGATCTCTACAAGGGCTGCGTATTCCCGAAATTGCCGAACATGCTGTCGCCCGCGGAGGTGGTGAAGAACAAGCCCGCCTGGAAGGATGCATTCGAGATCAAGGGCAATCAGAAGTCGCAGGCGATTCTGGCGTCGCTGCACGCCGGCGACCAGGAGGAGATCCGCCTGCGCGCCGCGATGATGGCCTCGGTGGACGAGGGCGTCGGCATGATCCTCGAGACGCTGGAGAGGAACGGCGAGCTCGACAACACCTGCATCGTGTTTCTCGGCGACAACGGCTATTTTTTCGGCGAGCACGGCCTCGGGCCCGAGCGGCGCTTCGCGTACGAGGCGGGAATCCGGTCGCCATTTTTGGTTCGCTTTCCGCCCCTTATAAGACCCGATACCAGAAAAAAAGAACTGGTGATCTGCCAGGACATCGCGCCGACGTTGATCGAACTCGCGGGCGGCAGGCCCGGCCCGCAGGTGCAGGGGAGATCCCTGTTGCCTTTGTTTTCCAGGAATTTCAGGAAGAGTTCCTGGCGCAAATCCTTCCTGGTGGAGTACTGGGCCGAGCAGGCGATGCCGTGGCTGGTCGGGATGACGTACAAGGCGGTGCGCACCGACCGCCACAAGCTGATCCACTGGGTGAACCGCGGCAGCGCAGCGGAACTCGACGAGCTGTACGATCTCGAGAAAGATCCCTTCGAGCTGAAAAACCTGATCGCGAGCCGCGCGCATGCGCCGCTGCGCGAGAAGCTGAAGAAGGAACTGAAGCGTCTCGTCGCCGAGGCGGTGGGCCTCTAGTTGTCGGGGCGGGTTTGGACTAGTATGTAGGCGGACCCTCGTGGAGATGGGAGGCGGGCCATGCAAGTCAAAGAGATCCTGCGCGTCAAGGGCAACCGGCTGATCACCGCCGATCCGGGCGGCCGCGCGGTGGACGCGGTGAAGACCATGGCGGAGCAGAACCTGGGCTCGCTGGTGGTGCTCGAGCAGGGGCGCATGACCGGGATGCTGACTTTTCACGAACTGCTCGCGGCGCTCGCCAAGCGCAGCGGCGCGCTCGGCGAACTCAAGGTGAGCGAGATCATGCAGCGCGATCCCGTCACCGCGTCTCCCGAGATGGAAGTGAACGACCTGCGCCGTACCATGCTCGACACGGGCGCGCGCTACCTGCCGGTGGTGCAGGACGGCAAGCTGCTCGGCGTAATCTCGTTCCGCGATGTTGCCAAGGCGGTTCTCGAGGAGCAGGATTTCGAGAACAAGATGCTCAAAGGCTATATCAAGAACTGGCCGGCCTGAGCCGGCCGGTGATTCGAACTGGCCCTCTGATTCCCTGAGACGACGCAACTTCCTGCTGGGCGGCGCGGCGCTCGCCGGCGCGGCTGCGCTGGCGGCGTGGCGCTTTTGGCCCGGAACGGGCACCTTCTACTGGCCGGATCAGGGCTTCTGGAATCCCTGCCTCGCGGGCCTGCCGCGGCATCTTTCCCGGCACGAGCTGGTCAAGGCGGCCTGGGAGGGACTCGACCCTGCGCGCGTCTGGGATTGCCACACCCACCTCGTCGGCACCGGCGACTCCTCGAGCGGCATCGTCATCAACCCGCGCATGAACAGCGCGCTCAACCCCGCGCATTACGCGCGGCGGCTGTTCTTTCTTAACGCCGGCTGCGCCTACGACGTGGAGGGCGGAAGCGTCGATCGCGCCTACGTCCGGCGCATGCTGAACCTGATCGACGGCATGCGCCGCGGCGCGAAGCTGCTGCTGTTCGCCTTCGACCGCAGCTACGGCGAAGACGGCAGGCACGACCCGGACCGTACCGCGTTCTTCGTTCCCGACGCCTACGCGCGCGAGACCGCGCGCGAGAATCCGCGCGTCTTCGAATGGGCCGCCTCGATCCATCCCTATCGAACCGACTGCGTCGCGGCGCTGGAGGAGGCGAAGCGCGACGGCGCGCGCGCGGTCAAATGGCTGCCCGCCGCGATGGGCATCGATCCCGCCTCGCCGCTCTGCGACAGGTTCTACGAGGCCGCGGCGCGCCTGCGCATGCCGCTCATCTCGCACGGCGGCCTGGAGCGCGCGGTGATCGGCAACGACATCCAGGAACTCGGCAACCCGCTGCGCCTGCGGCGTGCGCTCGATGCCGGCGTGCGCGTCGTAATCGCGCATTGCGCTTCGATGGGCCAGGATCGGGACCTGGACAAGGGACAGAATGGTCCTTACCTGGATAGTTTCGTGCTTTTCACGCGTTTAATGGAAAGCAGCAAGTATGAGAAAACCCTGTACGGCGACATTTCCGCCATGACGCAGGCGGCCCGCGCGGCACCGGCGCTCGCGAAAGTGATCGAGCGCGAGGATTGGCACCCGCGGCTCCTGAACGGCTCGGACTACCCGCTGCCCGGCGTCATGCCGATCTTCTCGGTCGACTACCTGGTCTCGCTCGGACTGGTAGCGGAATCGGCCAAGACCGTGCTGCAGGAAATCCGCGCGCACAATCCGCTGCTGTTCGACTTCGTTCTCAAGCGCCACCTGCGCTCCGGCGGCAAGGCGCTTTCAAGCAACGTCTTCGAGACCCGGCCGTTCTTCGAGGCGGCCTAGCAGCCCCAAAGCCCCCCGCGATAGGGGCGCAGGGGCGGGCCCGGCCAGGGGCAGGGGCCGAAGCCGCGGTACCAGCCGGGGCCGTACCAGTAGATCTGCGAATTGCGGTCGCGCCAGCGGATCTCGTTGATCTGCGCGAGCTGCAGCAGCGAAAAACCCAGTGTTCTCATAGCCCTATGCTAAGCTTTTCCGATGTCCGGCAACAGCTTCGGCACGCTTTACTGCGTCACCTCGTTCGGCGAATCGCACGGGCCGGCCTATGGGGGCGTCGTGGATGGCTGTCCTCCTGGTTTGGAATTAAAAAATGAAGATATTCAAAAGGAGCTTGACCGCCGGAAGCCCGGCAGCTCGCGCCACGTCACGCAACGCCGCGAGAGCGACACCGTCGAAATCCTTTCGGGCATCTACGAAGGCAGGACCACCGGCACCGCGATCGGTTTTCTGATCCGCAACGAGGACCAGCGCCCGAAGGACTACAGCGCGATCGCGGAAAAATTCCGTCCCGGACACGCGGATTACACCTACTGGCAGAAATACGGCATCCGCGACCCGCGCGGCGGCGGACGCGCCTCGGCGCGCGAGACCGTGATCCGGGTCGCCGCGGGCGCGATCGCGAAGAAGTGGCTGGCGGAACGCTACGGGGTCGTTGTCCGCGGGTATTTGTCGCAGTTGGGCCCGCAAAAAATAGCCTTTAAGGACTGGCAATCGGTAAATGAAAATCCGTTCTTCTGGCCCGACGCAGCCGCGGTGTCCCAACTCGAGAAATTCATGGATGCGCTGCGCGAGAGCGGCGACTCCTGCGGCGCGCGGGTCAACGTGGTGGCCGAAAAGGTGCCGGTCGGCTGGGGCGAACCCGTCTACGGGCGGCTCGATGCCGACATCGCGGCGGCGATGATGTCGATCAATGCAGTCAAGGGCGTGGAGATCGGCGCCGGCTTCGCCTCGGTCACGCAAAAGGGCAGCGAGCACGGCGACGAGATGGCGCCCAAGGGGTTCCTGTCGAACAACAATGGCGGCGTGCTGGGCGGCATCTCGACCGGGCAGGACGTGACGGTCTCGATCGCGCTCAAGCCCACCTCCAGCATCCGGCTGCCCCGGCGCACCATCGACGTCCAGGGCCGGCCGGCAACGGTCGAGACCACCGGGCGCCATGACCCCTGCGTCGGCATCCGTGCGACGCCGATAGCGGAGGCGATGCTCGCCTGCGTCCTGATGGACCACGCGCTTCGGCATCGCGCGCAATGCGGCGAAGTGACGCCGCCGACGAAGATTGGCTAGGAAAACGCTTAAGAATCAATTAGAGTAGCGTTCCAAACCTCCTCGCGAGAGGTATAAAAAGATGAGCAACAAAGGGCAGCTCCTACAAGACCCGTTCCTGAACGCGCTCCGCAAGGAGCATGTCCCGGTTTCGATCTACCTGGTCAACGGCATCAAGCTGCAGGGCCAGATCGAATCTTTCGACCAATATGTGGTCCTATTGAAGAATTCAGTGACCCAGATGGTCTACAAACACGCGATCTCCACCGTCGTTCCGTCGCGGGCGGTCAACCTCACGGTTGAGCCAGGCCCGGGCGCCTAGCTTACGCGCGAGGCGACGAACCGGTGCCCGCAGATTCGCCCCAGTCCGCCCTGATTGCCCGATAACACTGCCGCTACCGTCCGCAGGGCCGCCGATCCGGCCGCTGCCGTCCTTGTTTGCCTGGATTTCGGCGACGACGGCTACGAAGACGGCATCGCGGAGATCACGCGCCTCGCGACAAGCGCGGGCGCGCGCCGCAGCAAGTTGGTGCGCGGCAAGCGCCAGCGCCCCGACTCGAAGCTCTACGCCGGCAGCGGCAAGGTCGAGGAGATCGGGCTCGCCGCCGATGAATTGAACGCGGCGACGGTGATCTTCAACCACAGCCTCTCGCCGGGCCAGCAGCGCAACCTCGAGAAGGAACTCGGCCGCAAGGTGCTCGACCGCAGCGAGCTGATCCTGCGGATCTTCGCGCAGCGCGCGAAGACCAACGAGGGCAAGCTGCAGGTGGAACTGGCGCAGCTCGAGCACCTGTCGACGCGGCTGGTGCGCGGCTGGACCCACCTCGAGCGCCAGAGAGGGGGTCTGGGCAAGACCGGCGGCCCGGGCGAGAAGCAGATCGAACTGGACCGGCGCATGATCGCGGCGCGCATGCGCATGCTGAAGGAAAAACTGCTGCAGCTCGGCCAGCGGCGCGAGGTGCAGAGGCGCGCGCGCTCGCGGCGCGACGTGTTTTCGGTCGCGCTGGTGGGCTATACCAACGCGGGCAAGAGCACCCTGTTCAACGCGTTGACGCACGCCAACGCGCACGCC
>Ga0154760_1068_pt1 | contig 10915 bp, 13 predicted proteins | sample Rifle2008BG16ft_FD_105768 | JGI IMG/M metagenome (GOLD analysis project Ga0154760, IMG submission 105768) | Betaproteobacteria bacterium RBG_16_66_20
ATCTGCGTTGCGCGCTCGCGGCGCGAACGGGCTTCCAGTTCCCTGATCCGGCGCTTGCGTTGTTCGGTCTCGCGCGGCAGGTAGCCGCAGAACGCGAAGCGCTGTCCTTCCAGCCCGGAGGCCATCAGCGCGAGCATGATCGACGAAGGCCCGACCAGCGGCACCACGCGGATGCCCTCGCGCTGCGCTGCTTCCACCAGCGCGGCGCCGGGGTCGGCGATGGCCGGGCAGCCCGCCTCGGAGAGCAGCCCGATGGCATGGCCTGCCTGAAGCTTGCTGATGTGTTGCAACACATCGGTTTCGAGAACTGAGATGTCGAGCTCCTGCATCGCGCACGGCATCCCGACGTCTTTCAGAAATGCGCGCGCCGACTTGGCGCTCTCCACCGCGAAAACGCGCAATGACTTTACGGTCTCAAGCGCGGGCGCGGGCAGCGCAGCGGCGGCGCCGCCGCCGAGCGGCGTCGGAATGGCGTAGAGAATCCCCGCCATCAACCGAGCACGGCAAAGCCGGCTTCAGCGAGCAGCTCGGTGAGCGCGATCAGGGGCAGGCCGATGAGCGAGGTCGGGTCCCCGGTTTCGATGCGGGCGATGAGCGCGATGCCGAGGCCTTCCGCCTTCGCGCTGCCGGCGCAGTCGTAGGGCCGCTCGCGGCGCAGGTAGGCCTCGATCTCGCCGCGGCCAAGGGAACGGAAAGTGACGCGGCAGGGAACCACGCGGGCGCCCTGTTTTCCGGACCTGGTATCCAGCACCACGACGGCGGTATCGAAGTCCGCGCTCTTGCCGCTCATCGCCGTGAGCTGGCGGACCGCGTTCTCATGCGTGCCCGGTTTGTCGAGCCGCACGCCCTCGCAGGAGGCCACCTGGTCCGAGCCGATGACCAAGGCGTCCGGCGCGCGCAAGGCCACGGCGCGCGCTTTTGCCTCGGCAAGGCGCAACGCCATTGCGGCCGGGACCTCCCCGGGAAGCGCCGACTCGTTGGCCTGCGGATCGGCGCATTCGAACGGCATTCCCAGGCGCTCGAGCAGCGCCCGGCGATACCTCGATGTCGAGGCGAGGATGACTCGCCGGGGCGAAGGCATGACTTTGTTTTGACAGAGATTTTTCAGGATGATACCATTCGCCCCCGTATGTCGCACCAGCCGGTCATCGACGGCCTTGAGTTCGCGAGGACCGGCGCGAAGTTGCAGGGGGCGTGGCCGGTTGCAGATTTCCCGCGCTTGCGCGATGCGCTGCGCACGGATGAAGGAACGCTCCACTATGAATTGCGCGGCGTGCCGGAGGCGCAGGGGCATCCGGGCCTCAGGCTGAAGGTCGACGGCGCGCTGCAGTTCACTTGCCAGCGTTGTCTCGGCGCCCTCGAGTACCCGCTGCATATCGAGGTGCTGCTTCAGCTTGCGGCGACGCAGGCCGAGGTGGATGCGGAACCGCTTCAGGCCGATGGGCCGGAACGGATCGTCGCCAGCCGGGAAATGCCGGTGCACGATCTGGTCGAAGACGAATTGCTGCTCGCGATCCCGCTCGCGCTGCGGCACGAACGTTGCGCGGGGCGGCAGGCGCGGGCGGCGCGCGAAGGGCAGTCGCCGTTCGCAGGGCTGCGCGGGCTATTTGGCGGCACCAAGCATTGAAACTTTAATTTCGAGGAGTAGAACATGGCAGTCCAGCAGAACAAGAAATCGCCGTCCAAGCGCGGCATGCACCGCTCGCACGATTTCCTGACCGCGCCCACGCTCGCAGTCGAGCCGACCACCGGCGAGACGCACCTGCGCCACCACATCAGCCCGACCGGGTACTACCGCGGCAAGAAGGTCGCCAAGGGCAAAGGCGAGTAACCGCGCCCCATCTGCGCGGTGAACATCACCGTAGCAGTCGACTGCATGGGGGGCGATCACGGTCCCCGTGTCACGGTTGCATCCGCGCTCGAGTTCCGGCGCGCGCATCCGGACGTGGAGGTCATCCTGGTCGGATTGCGCGAATCGATCGAAGAGGAGCTCGACAGGCTCGGCGCCGCACGCGCGCCGGGCCTTCACGTGCGCCATGCCTCCGAGACGGTGTCCATGGACGAGGCTCCGGCGCAGGCGATGCGCTACAAGAAGGATTCCTCGATGCGCGTGGCGGTCAACCTGGTAAAGGGCGGCGAGGCGCATGCCTGCGTCAGCGCCGGCAATACCGGCGCGCTGATGGCGATTTCGCGCTTCGTGCTGAAAACCCTGCCCGGCGTCGACCGGCCGGCGATCGCATCCGTGCTGCCGAACATGCGCGGCGGCTATACGTATGTGCTCGACCTCGGCGCCAACGTGGATTGCACGCCGGAAGAACTCAGGCAGTTCGGGCTCATGGGGGCGATGCTGGTAGCCGCGGTCGAGCACAAGGAGCGCCCCAGCGTCGGCCTGCTGAACATCGGCATCGAGGACATCAAGGGCAACGACAGCGTGAAGCAGGCCGCCGAATTGCTGCGCGCGAGCGGCCTCAATTTTCATGGCAACGTCGAAGGCGATGATATCTACAAGGGCACCGTGGACGTGGTGGTGTGCGACGGATTCGTCGGCAACTCGGTGCTCAAGGCCTCCGAAGGCGTCGCCAAGATGATCGTCGAGTTCCTGCGCCAGGAGTTCTCCCGCAATCCGATCCGGAAGCTCTCGGCGCTGATCGCCATGCCGGTGCTGAAAGCGCTGCGCGCGCGCATGGATCCGGGCCACTACAACGGCGCCAGCCTGCTCGGACTCAAGGGCGTGGTCATCAAGAGCCACGGTTCGGCGGACCAGTATGCGTTCGGCCAGGCCCTGAAACGTGCGGCCGAAGAAGTCCGCAACGACGTGGTGCGCCGGATCACCGACCGGATGGCCGGGGTGCGAGCATGAGCCGCACACGCCTATGATCCGATCACGTATCGCCGGCACCGGCAGCTATCTGCCGCCGCGCATCGTCACCAATGACGAACTCGCGCAGCGCATCGACACCAGCGACGCCTGGATCCAGGAGCGCACCGGGATCAAGCAGCGTCACATTGCGGAGGCGTCGCAGACCTCGAGCGACCTTGCACTGCAGGCGAGCCGCCGCGCGCTCGAGGCGGCCGCGCTGAAGGCGGCGGACATCGATCTGATCGTGGTCGCCACCTCGACCCCGGACTTCGTGTTTCCAAGCACCGCGTGCCTGCTGCAGGCCAAGCTGGGCGTGAAGGGCTGCCCCGCGTTCGATGTCCAGGCCGTCTGCAGCGGCTTCGTTTACGGTCTCGGCATCGCCGACAACTTCATCCGCGCCGGCACGCACCAGCGCGCGCTGGTGGTCGGCGCCGAAGTGTTCTCGCGCATCCTGGACTGGAACGACCGCGGAACCTGCGTGCTGTTCGGTGACGGCGCGGGTGCGGTGGTGCTGGCGGCGGCCGAGCGGCCCGGTGTTCACGCCACGGTGCTGCACGCCGACGGCAGCCAGGCGGGAATCCTCTCGGTGCCGGGCAATGTCAGCGGGGGGCGCATCGTCGGTTCACCGTTCCTGCAGATGCAGGGCAACCAGGTATTCAAGTTCGCGGTCAAGGCGCTCGATGAAGTGACGCGCGAGACCGTGGCGGCGGCCGGCATGACGCTGGAGGATATCGACTGGCTGATTCCGCACCAGGCGAACGTGCGGATCCTCGAGGCGACTGCGAAAAGGCTTGGCCTGCCGCGCGAGCGGCTGGTGGTTACCGTGGATCATCACGCGAATACATCGGCGGCGTCGGTGCCGCTCGCGCTGGATGAATTCGTGCGTGCGGGCAAGATCAGGCCGGGGCACAGGGTCATGCTGCAGGGCGTGGGCGGCGGCTTTACCTGGGGCGCCTCGCTGGTGACGATGTGAAGGCGATGAGGCGCAACAGCGGATGAAACTCGGCATGGTTTTCCCCGGCCAGGGCTCGCAGTCGGTCGGCATGCTCAAGGCCTATGCCGGGCTGCCCGGGTTCGACGCGGTGCGCGCCGAAGCAGCCGCGGTCCTCGGCGACGGCTTCCTGCAGCTGCTCGATGAGGGGCCGGCGGAGCAGCTCAATCTCACCTTGAATACGCAGCCCGCGATGGTTACTGCGGCGATCGCGGCTTACCGTGCCTGGCGCGCGCTCGGCGGCCCCGCGCCGGAAGTGGTCGCGGGCCACAGCCTAGGCGAGTACTCGGCGCTGGTCGCCGCGCAGGCGCTTGCACTGCGCGACGCCCTGCCGCTGGTGCGCTTTCGCGCCCAGGCGATGCAGCAAGCGGTGCCCGAGGGGCGGGGCGCGATGGCGGCGATCCTCGGCCTGGATGACGACGCCGCGCGGGCGGCGTGCGACGAGGCGGCGCAAGGCGAAGTGGTTCAAGCGGTCAACTTCAATGCGCCGGGCCAGGTCGTGATCGCGGGACACAAGGACGCCGTCGCGCGTGCGATCGAGGCCTGCAAAGCGCGCGGCGCCAAGCGCGCCATGCTGCTGCCGGTGAGTGCGCCGTTCCACAGCAGCCTGATGCAAGCTGCGGCATTGAAATTGGGAACTTATCTGGAGGCTGTGGTGCTTTCAAGCCCCGCCATTCCCGTCCTCAACAACGTGGACGTAAAAGAAGAAAAAGACCCGATCAGGATCAAAGACGCACTCGTTCGCCAGGCGAATTCGCCGGTGCGCTGGGTGGAGGTCATCCGCGCCATGGCGGCGCAGGGCGTGACGCATGTGGTCGAATGCGGCCCGGGCAAGGTGCTCGCTGGACTGGTGAAGCGCATCGATCCGCGGCTGCAGGGCATCGCGGCCGCGGACCGCGCCTCGCTCGAGCAGGCGCTCGCGGCCATCAGGGGAGGCTGAGCATGCTGGCAGGCAAGATCGCTTTGGTGACCGGCGCTTCGCGCGGCATCGGCCGCGCCATCGCGGTCGAACTGGCCCGGCAGGGGGCCAGGGTCGTCGGTACCGCGACCACCGCGGAGGGCGCGCAAGCGATCTCCGGGAGCGGACTGACCGGAAAAGTACTGGATGTGCGCGACGCCGCGCAGAGCGACGCACTGGTCGGCGCGATCCAGAAGGAACTGGGCGACATCGTGATCCTGGTCAATAACGCGGCCGTGACGCGCGACAACCTGGCGCTTCGCATGAAGGACGCGGATTGGGACGAGGTGATGGAGACCGATCTGAAATCGGTGTTCCGGCTTTCGCGCGCGGTGATGCGCGGCATGATGAAGGCGCGCTGGGGCAGGATCATCAACATCACCTCGGTGGTCGGCGCCTCGGGCAATCCCGGGCAGGCCAACTACGCCGCCGCCAAGGCCGGTGTGGTCGGCATGGCGAAGTCCCTGGCGCGCGAACTCGGCAGCCGCAATATCACGGTGAACTGCGTCGCGCCGGGCTTCATCGACACCGACATGACGCGGGCGCTGACCGAGGCGCAGAAGAACGCGCTGCTGGCGCAGATCCCGCTCGGCCGTCTCGGCCTGCCCGAGGACATCGCCGCCGCCGTCGCCTATCTCGCATCGCCCGCGGCGGCATACGTCACCGGCGCGGTGCTGCATGTCAACGGCGGAATGTACATGGCCTGATTCCGGTAAAATACGAACCTTGTAGCGAGTGGATAGAGGCCGGATTTCGGCGCCCACACAGGGAAGGAGAGCAGCATGGAAAACATCGAGCAGCGCGTAAAAAAAATAATCGCCGAGCAGCTCGGCGTCAACGAAGCCGAGATCAAGAACGAGTCATCGTTCGTCGACGACCTGGGTGCCGATTCCCTCGATACGGTCGAGCTGGTGATGGCCCTCGAAGAGGAATTCGAGACCGAAATCCCGGACGAGGATGCCGAGAAGATCACCACCGTTCAGCAGGCCATCGACTACGTAAAGTCGCATCCCAAGGCCTGAGCACGCGCCACAGTGCAACGCCGCAGAGTCGTCGTCACCGGGCTGGGCATCATCAGCCCGGTGGGCAACACCGTTCCGGAGGCCTGGAGTAGCGTTCTGGCCGGGAAATCCGGCATCGCCCGCGTCACCCGCTTCGATCCGTCGCGCCTTTCCAGCCAGATCGCCGGAGAGGTGAAGGATTTCGACGTTGCCAAATACCTGCCTCCCAAGGAAGCGCGCCGCATGGACCGTTTCATCCATTTCGGCATGGCCGCGGGGCTGCAGGCCTGGAAGGATTCGGGAAACACGGTGGCGCCGGATACGGCAGAGCGCTTCGGCATCAATTTCGGCTCGGGCATCGGCGGCCTGCCGCTGATCGAGGAGATGCACGACGAACTGACCAAGAACGGCCCGCGGCGCATTTCGCCGTTCTTCATTCCGGGAACCATCATCAACATGATCGCGGGCAACCTGTCGATCATGATCGGCACCAAGGGGCCGAACCTGGCGATGGTCACGGCCTGCACCACCTCCACGCATTGCATCGGCGAAGCGGGCAAGGCGATCCGCTACGGCGAGGCCGACGTCATGATCGCCGGCGGCGCCGAGGCGACGGTCACCGAACTCGCGATGGGCGGTTTTGCCTCGGCGCGGGCGCTGTCGACGCGCAACGACGATCCGGCGGGGGCGAGCCGCCCCTGGGACAAGGACCGCGACGGTTTCGTGCTGGGCGAGGGGGCCGGTGCCGTGGTGCTGGAGGAACTCGAGTACGCGCAGCGACGCGGCGCGCGCATCTACTGCGAACTCGCGGGCTACGGCGTTTCCTCCGATGCCTTCCACATGACCGCGCCGGCCGAAGACGGCGACGGCGCCTTCCGCTGCATGACCAATGCGGTGCGCGACGGCGGAATGGGAATCGATACCATCGACTACATCAACGCGCACGGCACCTCGACGCCTCTGGGCGACATCGCCGAGACCGTGGCGGTGAAGCGCCTGCTTGGCGATCGCGCCAAGAAAGTCGCGGTGAATTCGACCAAATCGATGACCGGCCACCTGCTCGGCGCCGCCGGCGGCGTCGAAGCGATATTCAGCATTCTCGCGCTGCAGAATCAGGTGTCGCCGCCGACCATCAACCTGCACAGTCCCGATCCGCGGTGCGATCTGGACTACGTTCCGAACGCGGCGCGCAAGATGACGATCCGGGCCGCGATGTCCAACTCGTTCGGCTTCGGCGGCACCAACGGCACGCTGGTCTTCAAACCGCTTTGAACGGCGGCAGTCGAGCGGCGCCGCCACCCTCCGGCTGGAGTTGTCGCCTTCCCGGCGATTCGCCGCGGCCGTCCTGGCTGTTCACCTGGCCGCGGCGGCGAGCCTGCTTGCCGTCGTCACCGGTTGGCAGGGGATCGCGCTCGCGATATTGCTCCCGGCATTGGGCGTTGTCTCGGCCCGGGAGCGCGCGCTCTTGAGAGGGGCGCATTCGCCGAAGGCAATCGAAATCCAGGTCTCGGGCGAGGCGCTGCTGGTGTTCGCAAATGGGGACAGCGCAGCCGCCGAACCGTCGCGCGGAATCGGGGTGAACCGCTATTGGGTGGCGCTCAAGTGCGGCTCGCCGCCGGGGCGCGGCGTCCTGGTAACCGCGGGCATGCTCGGTCCCGAGCCGTTTCGCCTGCTGCGCCTCTGGGCGCTATGGGGCAGGCTGCCCGGCGTGGCGCCGCGGCAACTTGCGGCATGACCGGGAGCCTGCCGGTGCGCCGAACTATTTGCAAAGCCGGCTGTCTGTGGCACATAGGCATGGCGGGCAGGGGGCCCGGCAGCGGTGTCTGAGCGCGAGGTGGACCAGCAGCTGGTCGAGCGCGCTCAGCGCGGCGACAAACGGGCCTTCGAGCTGCTGGTCGAAAAGTACCAGCGCAAGCTCGCGCGGCTGGTTTCGCGCCTGGTCCGGGATCCGGGTGAAGTCGAGGACGTGACCCAGGAAGCGTTCATCAAGGCGTACCGTGCGCTGCCTTCGTTCCGCGGCGACAGTGCTTTTTATACGTGGCTCTACCGCATCGGCATCAACACCGCCAAGAACTACCTGGTGGCGACGGGAAGGCGGGCGCCGACCTCGACCGAGGTGGATGCGGAGGATGCCGAAGGGTATGCAGTGGGCGAGTTGTTGCGCGATATCAACACGCCGGAAAGTTTGCTGCTGTCAAAGGAGATTGCGGGTACTGTGAATGCGGCGATCGAATCCTTGCCCGAAGAACTGCGCAGCGCGATCCAGCTGCGCGAGCTCGAAGGCATGAGCTACGAGGAAATTGCCAAGTTGATGGATTGCCCGATCGGCACCGTGCGTTCGCGCATCTTCAGGGCGCGCGAAGCGATCGCCGAACGGCTCAAACCGCTGCTCGACCCGGCGAAGGACAAGAGGTGGTGATGAAATCGAAAATCTCGGCACTGGTGGACGGCGAGCTCGAGCGGCACGAGGCAGTGGCGCCGCTCGATGCGCTCAGGACCGACGGCGAAATACGCGACGCCTGGCGCAGCTACCATCTCATCGGCGATGCGATGCGCGATTCGTGCGTGCTTTCGGACGGCTTTGCCGGCCGCGTCGCGGCGAGACTGGCCGGGGAACCCACGGTAATGGCGCCGCTGCGCCTCGACCCGGCGCCCGAGCGGCCGCGCTGGCAGCTGCTTTCGGCCGCGGCGAGCGTTGCAGCAGTGGCGATGGTGAGCTCGGTCTGGTTCATGCTCCAGGACAGCGCGGGACCCGCGCCCCAGGTGGCGCAGGCGCCGCAACGGGCCCTGCCGGCCAAGGCAGCGGAAATCGCGCAGGCGCACGAGCTGGCGCCGCCCGCGGCACAGGTGCCGCCCCCCGATTCGGCCAACGACTATCTTTACGCCCACCAGGGCTACTCGCCGCGCAATTCCCTGCAGGGCGTGGCGCCCTATGTGCGCACGGTTTCAGGCCAAACGAGACCGGGTAAATGATGCTCAGAGCCCTCGGCATCGCGCTGCTGGTGTGCAGCGGCCTGGCGCAGGCACAGACTTCGCCCGAAGCGATGGCCTTGCTGCGCCGGATCTACCAGGCGACCGAGAAGCTGTCGTATACCGGAACCTTTGTTTATCAGCAGGGTGAGCGTACCGAAACCTCGCGCATCACGCGCGTGACCGGCCGCGGCGGCGATGTGGAGCGGGTCGAGACGCTGGACGGAATGCCGCGCGAGATCGTGCGCACGCGCGACAGCGTGCGCTGCTATCTGCCCGAGAGCCAGACCGTGAAGGTGGAGCGCAGGACCGAGCAGCGCGCCTTTCCGGCCATGCTGCCGGAGCGGATCACGGACCTCGCGCGCCACTACAGCATTAGCCGGGGCGAGCCGATGCGCATCGCGGGTTACGACTGCGAGGCTGTGGTCCTGACGCCGAAGGACGAACTGCGCTACGGCTACAAGCTGTGGGCTGACGCCAACACCGGCATGCTGCTCAAGGCGAGGACCTTCAACAGCAAGGGTGAGACCGTAGAGCAGTTTTCCTTTGCCCAGCTCACGATCGGCAACGTGCCCCGCGACCGGGTAAAGACGCGGCACGCGACGCAGAGCTGGCGCATCGAGGACGCGGCCGTGACGCCGGCCGACCTCGCGCAGGCAGGCTGGACGGTGAACGGCGCTCTGCCCGGCTTCCGCAAGATCATCGAGGTGACGCGCAGATTGGGCGAGGCGCGGCCGGTCGGGCAGATGGTGTATTCGGACGGGCTGGCGGCGGTATCGGTGTTCATCGAGCCGATGGCCGGGCGCGCCGAAGCGGTACGGCCGGGGCTGTCGAGCCTCGGCGCATTCCACATCTACACGCGGGAAGTGGCGAACCATATCGTGACCGTGGTAGGCGAAGCACCCGCGGCGAGCGTGCAGCGGATCGCCAACACGGTAGAGTTCAGACGGCCGCAGTGACGCATTTCCAGGAGGCATCGAGCATGAATTGGTTCAGAACGCAGCTTGCGCTGCTGGCTTTTTTCTTCACCGCCGTGGCCTCCGCGCAGGGACGCGACTTGCCGGACTTCGTCAAACTGGTCGAGGACCAGGGCGCCGCGGTGGTCAACATCAGCACCACGCAGGCGGTGCGCCGCCCGGCGGGCCTGCCGCAGATTCCGGGAATCGAGGACGAGGAAGTCCAGGAATTCTTCCGGCGCTTCATCCCGCGCCAGCAGCCCGGGCCGCAGCAGGGTCCGCGTCCCGAGAGCCGCTCGCTCGGCTCGGGTTTCATCATCAGCGCCGACGGCTACGTCCTCACCAACGCGCACGTCATCGAAGGCGCCGATGAGGTCACGGTCAAGCTCACCGACAAGCGCGAATACAAGGCCCGGGTGATCGGCGCCGACAAGCGCACCGACGTGGCGTTGATCAAGATCGAGCCGAGCGGCGCGCTGCCGGCGGTGAAGTTCGGCGATCCCGCCCGGCTCAAGGTCGGCGAATGGGTGGTCGCGATCGGCTCCCCGTTCGGTTTCGAGAATACGGTTACCGCGGGAATCGTTTCAGCCAAGGGCCGTTCGCTGCCGCAGGAGAACTTCGTGCCGTTCATCCAGACCGATGTCGCGATCAATCCCGGCAATTCGGGCGGACCGCTGTTCAACATGCGGGGCGAGGTGGTTGGCGTGAACTCGCAGATCTACAGCCGTACCGGCGGCTACATGGGCCTGGCGTTCGCGATACCGATCGACGTCGCGCTGGATATCCAGAAGCAGTTGCGCGAAAAGGGCCGTGTCTCCCGCGGCCGCATCGGCGTCGTGATCCAGGAGGTGAGCAAGGATCTCGCGACCTCCTTCGGCCTCGACCGCCCGCGCGGCGCGCTGGTCAATTCGGTCGAGAAGGGCAGCCCGGCGGACAAGGCCGGCCTGGAGGCGACCGACATCATCCTGAAATTCGACGGCAAGGTGGTTGACTCCTCGAGCGACCTGCCGCGCATCGTCGGCGCGACGCGTCCGGGCGCGAAAGCCGATCTGGAAGTCTGGCGCAAGGGCGCGGCCAGAAGCCTGAGCATCACGGTCGGCGAGCTGCAGGAAGCGCGCGTCGCGGCGCGCGACACGCCGCGCGCGCCGAAAGCGGTCGAACTCGCTGCCAACCGCCTCG
>Ga0154760_1154_pt2 | contig 10620 bp, 10 predicted proteins | sample Rifle2008BG16ft_FD_105768 | JGI IMG/M metagenome (GOLD analysis project Ga0154760, IMG submission 105768) | Betaproteobacteria bacterium RBG_16_66_20
GGGGGGGCGCCGCAATCCGCGGCGCTTAATCCGGTTCCGCCTACGGTCGATCGGCCTTCCGAGGAAACTACCGCTTTCTGTCTTGATAGTGTTTGGCGGGCCTCGCCTCGCGCGCCGGACGCGTGCGCGAACCGTGCCGCGCGGCGATCAGGGCTACCTCGGTGCGGCTGCGCGCCTGCAGCTTCTGCAGGATGCGGGTCACGTAGTGCTTGATCGTCTTTTCGGCGAGATGCAGTTTCGCGCCGATTTCGCGGTTGGTGAGTCCTTGGCTAAGGAGTTCGATGACTTCGGCCTCGCGTGCCGTCAGGCCGGAGAGCGGATCGTGAACGCGCGGGCGGGAGAACTCGGCCAGCAGTCGCGCGCCCAGGGCGGGCGTGACGAAGGACTCGCCGTCGGCCACGCGGCGCACGATGGCGCGCAACTCGCTTGCCGCCGCCCCCTTGAGCACGTAACCGTGCGCTCCGGCCTTGAGGGCGGCCATCAGGTTGTCCTTGTCCTCGGATACGGTGAGCATCACGATGCGCATGCCAGGTGCGCTTGCGGCGATGCTTGCGGCGGCCGCAATGCCTCCCATCCCGGGCATCGTGATATCCAGCAGCGCGACGTCGGGAACCAATCGCTGTGCCAGCTCCACGGCTTCCTCCCCGCTTGCCGCGCGGGCGATCACCTCGAATCCGGGCTCGCTGCCCAACGAGTGAGCGACGCCATCGAGGAACATCGGATGGTCATCAGCAAGCAGAATGCGGATCGAATCAGCCATGTGCAGTCTCTTCGAGCGACAGTGGAAGCCGGACCAGAACGCGCGTGCCGCTCCCCGGTTCGGAGGCGATCTCGAAAGTTCCGCCGACCAGGAGAACGCGCTCGCGCATGAACTCCAGCCCGAGCCGCCCGGAGTTGAAAGCCGCCTGCGGAACGAAGCCCGGGCCCTGGTCTGCGACCTCGATGAGCGCCTGTCCGCCGGCGCGCCGCGCTCGCACCCGCTGCGCCGCCCCGCGCGCGTGCAGCCAGCCATTGGTGAGCGACTCCTTGAGCAGTCGGTAGACAGTAATCCTGATCGCAAGCGGCGCGTCATCCAGCGTATCGTCCACGTCGGCGTTGACCGTCGTCCCAAACTGGTCCTCGAAATCGCGCACGGCGCGTATGACGGTGTCGGCGAACGACAGATCGGCGATTCCCGGCATTCCGAGTCCGGACGCAATGACGCGCAGCTCCGCCAGCGAGGCGTCCAGGGCGCGGTGGATAGTCTCGAAGTCGCGCCAGGTGTTGCCCTCGGGGATGGCGCCACCGATACGGCCTTCGCCGAGAGTCTCCAGGCGCATCAGGGCCAGTGCAATCTCCTGTGCCGGTCCGTCGTGCAGGTCGGCAGCTACCCGGTGAAGAAACTGCTCGTTAAGCGCGGTGGTGCGCGCGCCCGCCTCGCGCAGCCGCTCGCGCATGCGCACGTTTTCGCCAAGCGTGGTCCGTAGCTGCTGCAGTTGGCGGCGCAGGTCGCGCTGCTGGTCGACGATGGTGGTGTTCGCGCGGCGCACGATACTGATCAGTAGCAGGTACATGGCCGCGGTGGTGACCGCGACGAGCGCCCAGCTGCGTTGCTTCGCTGCGCGGATGTCGCGGCGAAGGCTCTCCATTGAGTGGTAGAACTCGGCGACCGTGGTGACCTTGCCGTTCGCGCCGGTACGCAGCGGCACGTAGACCTCGATCAGCTCCGTCCAGCGCTCGCGCTCGGACGCGTTATCGGCTTCGTCCAGATCGCTGATTCTGGCCTGCACGGCTCCCGCGAAAGCGCCGGCCAACAGCCCCTCGATCGTAAAGCGGCGTCCCACCTGCGCATGGTCGCTGCTATAGAGGATGGTGCCTTTGGAATCCCAAAGCTTGAAGCGGACTACCTTGCGGCGCAGGGGCCCTTCGACGAACACGCCGTCCAGTGACGCGCGAGTCCGTCCGTCGATGGCGCTGCCGCCCGCGTACTGGCCGAGTTGCGCGGCAAGAATGCTCTCCACGTAAACGGCCGCGATGGCCGCGGCGCGGTTGACGGAGTTGGTTTCGATCTGTCGCCCGAGCCAGGATCCGAGGATCGCCATGCCGGAGACAAGCACCATGAAGCTCACCATCAGGAACTGGACCGAAAGGCTGAGGCGTCTGAAGGATTCCTTCAGAACCGTAACCCAGGGGGGCAGGGGGAACGCTTGTTGTGCCATGGAGAATGCCGAGCGGGAAATGAGGATATCACGCACCAGCGACCTAATGGCCTGCCCCTGTCATGCGACCTAGTGCCGAAATGGATCAGACCTTGGTCCGAATCGATTTGCTCCGTTAGACCGTTGTGCGCGTCTTCATCAATTGCCGACAATGCTGCATGGCAGCGGGTGCGGAAGTTTCTTTATGAAGCAGGCGATTGCGAGGAGCAGGCCATGAGGCGTTTCGATGTGATGTTGGCTCTGGCGCTCGGCTGCGCATTGTTCGGTTTCGCTGCCGAGGCGCCAGCGCAGGCTGCGGCGACGAAAGCGAGCGCGGCGAAGACGCTGGCCACGGAATGCAGGAATTGCCATAGTGACTCCGAAGTCAAGGTGCACGCCAATCACCGCGATTGCCAATCCTGCCACCGCGATACGGCCGGACACCTCAAGGATCCGATACAGGCGAAACCCACCAAGGCGATCGCGCCGGAAACCTGCCTGTCCTGCCATGCGTCGGGCAAGGGCCACGCGAAGGACGCCAACCGGATGAACTTTGCGTTCTCCGAGCACAACAAGGCCGGCGTCCAGTGCAGCGACTGCCATGGCATCCACAATCCCAAGGTAGGCAAGCAGGCGAATGTGGCCGATCTGAAGATGGACAACAACGCCAGGCTGTGCGCGACCTGCCACCAGGACGTGCTGGCGCGCTTCAGCATGCCGTCGCATCACCCGCTCAGAGAAGGCGCGGTTTCCTGCACGAGTTGTCATCAGCCGCACGACGGCAAGCAGGCGGCACTGGGCGGCAAGACCGAGCAATGCACCAAGTGTCACCAGGCCGTGCGCGGACCTCACGTGTTCGAGCATCCGCCGGCTGCGGAAGACTGCACCAACTGCCACAATCCGCACGGCACGCCGAACCGGCGGCTGCTCGAGGTGGCCCAACCCATGATGTGCCTGCAATGCCATTCCGTGGCCGGCAACCGTCACGGCCAGACAGCTTCTACAAACAACACGCAGCGGATTACCGGCGCCGTGCTGAGAGACTGCGCGAGCTGTCATGGCGCCGTGCATGGCAGTTCGATCGACCAGCACCTGAGACACTGAGCGCCCGAGGGAAAAACACCATGAATGCGAAGACACCGATGAAAATCGTGCTGGCCGCGGTGATGACCCTCGCCGTCTTTCCCTTGCCTGCCAATGCGCAAAACGGGACGATCGTCTCCGGCGAAATCACGCCGAAACTGTACCTGTTCGATTATCACAAGGGCTTCGGCACCGACCGGACGCAGTTTCTGGAACGCTACAACACCCAGAAGGGCGGCGACACCCGGTCGGGCGGCTACCTCGATGCCGACCTGGACGTGGTGGTAACAGATCCCAAGCGCGACGTGTTCGTGCTGGAACGCAAAGGCTTCGGCGCCTACAACCACCGTGGTTATCTGCGGGGGGATACGGACCGCCTGGGCCTGACCGGCTATTACTCGCATTTCCGCTCGGCCACCGGCGGATTCGGCTTCAACTACAACCCGAACCTCGTGACCGGCGGCACCGACCCAAGCTATAACGTTCCCGCGAACACCAGCAGCGGATTCGTGGCGCAGTTCAACAACGATTCGCCGGGCCAGAACCTGTACAAGGTCGATCGCAGCACCTACGGCGCGGGTCTCGCCCTGAAACCGCAGCTGTTCGGCACGACCGCGACCGCCGCGCTCGGCTACGACGGCTACAAGCGCGACGGCAACCGCTTTGCCACTTACGTTGCCGGGGGCAGCGACGTAACCGGCGGGGCCGCCAGAGTGCTGCAGCGCTGGCGCGGCTTCGACATGCCGGTCGACGAGAGGATGAACCGCTACACGCTGAAGCTGGCCGGGGCGCCGGGCGGCTTCGCGCTTTCCTACGAAGGGTCGCTGGAGAAATTCGACAACAAGGCGCGCGAATTCCAGATGGGGGATTTCGCGGCCAATTTCGCGGGCTTCTTCCAGGCGGCTTCCGCCACCAAACCCGTGCATTTCGTCCCGGACAGCACCCTGATCTCGAACAACTTCCGCGTCGCGAAGAATTTCGGCGGCACGGCGGTTGCGGCCGGTTACGGCCATTCGATTCTCGATCAGGATTCGTTCACGCTCAGAGAGCAGACGCTCGGCTACAACACCGGCAAGATCACGACCAACAGCGCTTACCTCAACGTCAATTCCAGCATGTGGTCCGGGGTCGGTCTGGAAGGCTTCGTCAAGTACTACAACCGCGACAATGATTCGAGCTTCCCGGTGGTCGGCCTGCTCAATGCGGCGGTCGGCGAACAGTTGGGGGTGCGCATCAACAGGATCAAGACGCTGAACTACGGGCTCTCCGCCACGTTCCGCCCGAGAACCCTCAAGTCGACCGTGACGGTCGGCTGGAAGCGCGAAGACAAGGATCGCGACCTGACCTGGACCGCCGTCACCGCGGCTCTGAGCGGCATCCAGCCGCAAAGATCGCTCTATCGGGAACACACGGTTGGGGATGAGCTGTACGTCAATTGGGTGGCGCGTCCCATGCCGGGGCTGATCGTCCGGGTGACGCCGTCCTACCTGAGCGCGAACGAGACCGGCCTGGTCACCGAGCCCGAAAAGTCGTTCAACCTGAAGTCCAAGGTGACTTATGCCGCAAGCAGCGGCATGCTGACGAGCGCGTATTACAACTACAAAAACAAGAAGAACGCCAACAACACGTTTACCGATGGCCTGATCGGGCCCGTGAGGGACGGCGCCGCAACGGCGCAGGATCTGAACAAGACCCAGCAGGCGGCCGGAGTTTCACTCAATATCCCCGTGAGTGCAACGATCAACACTGCAGCCAGCCTCTCGTGGATGCAGGACGACTTCAGGACGTACTACCTGTCCTCGGATCGGCGCCGCTTCGAAGCACCGAACGCCGCCATCGCGTTCGTCGTCAGGGACCGGTCGGGTTACGACGTCGACAGCTACGTCCTTACGCTTGGCGGGGACTGGCAGGCGAGCGATGCACTGCGCTACAGCGGCAGCTACACCTTTACGCGATCCAAGGGAAACGTAGCCAGCGGCCTGATCCTGTCCGAACTGCCGGCTGTGGACGGAACGATCAACAACTCGGTCAACACCCTGACGCTGGGCGTGGACTACGCGCTGAAAAAGACGGTGAAGCTCAAGGGCTCGTACGCCTACGACTACTACAATGACAAGGTCTATAGCAACCTGACCGGGGGTTACCACACCCTGATGCTCGGCGTTGCGTTCGGTTTCTGAGGAGAGTTGGAGCAGAGGCCTCAGCAGGGGCGATTACCGCGGCCGGGTGGATCGTCAGGGGGGTTCGGTGGAATCGCGCGCAGCTGCGCCGGCGTCGTCCAGCCGGCTATCGTCGACCCATGCATCTGCCAGCGTGTAGGCCACCGCCAGCACCACCGGCCCGACGAAGATGCCCACCAGGCCAAAGGCCAGCAGGCCGCCGATGACGCCCGCGAAGATCAGCAGCAGCGGCAGGTCGGCGCCCTGCTTGATGAGGTAGGGGCGCAGGACGTTGTCCATGGTGCCGACGATGACCGTCCACACCAGCAGGAAAGTGCCCCAGCCGGCGCTGTCGCTCCAGTAGAGCCAGCCGACCGCGGGTAGCAGCACGAGCACGGGCCCGATCTGGGCGATGCAGAATATGAACATGATCGCCGTCAGCACGGTGGCGAAGGGCACCCCGGCAATCGCCAGCCCGATGCCGCCGAGGACGGACTGGACGAGCGCGGTGACCACCACCCCCAGCGCGACGCCGCGGATCGCCTGGCCGGCGAGCACCACTGCGCGCTCGCCGCGCTCCTTGGCCAGCCGCCTGCCGAAGCGCAGCGCCCATCCCGCCCAGGCTTCGCCGTTGGCGTAGAGGATGGCGGACAGGACCACGGTGAGCAGGAACTGCACGAACACCAGCCCGAAGCTGCCCACTTCCGAGAGGAACCAGCGCGTGACCGTACCCACGTAGGGCTCGGCGTGCATCGCAAGCTCGCGCGCGCCCTTGATGGCGTACGTCTCCCACGTGATCACCGCCCGGTCGCCGATCAGCGGGATATTGCCCAGCCATTCGGGCGCATGCGGCATTTCGAAGCTGCTCAGCCGCTTGGCGAACGCGACGATATCGCCGGCGCGCTCGGCGATGGTGCGGATGGCGAGCGCAAGCGGCACGATGAATACCAGCATCAGGCCGAGCATCATCGCGCCCACCGCGAGCCACCGCCGGCCCCACAGGCAGCCCTGGGCGCGGCGCATCAGCGGCCAGGTCGACACGACGATCATGCCCGCCCAGATCAACGCGGCGAGGAACGGCTGCATGATCCAGAACGAGGCGAGCAGCAGCCCGCCGATGAACAGCACAGCCAGGGTGGTGCGGGTCAGATCGCGGCGCGTTTCGCTCATGGCGAGGGAGATTGTATCTTCAGCGGGAGCCCCGACGCTTGGCGGGGGCGCGTAGCGAGCACTGTGGCAACATGTCATACGGGACGATGTTCAGCTACCGCCACGGCTTTCATGCCGGCAACCATGCCGACGTGCTGAAACACGTCGTTCTGGTCCAGATGCTTGCGTACCTGACCGGCAAACACAAGCCGCTCTGGTTCGTGGACAGCCACGCGGGCGCCGGCAGTTATTCGCTGAGCAGCGATTTCGCGCGGAAAAAGGCGGAATTCAGGGACGGCATCGGCCGGCTCTGGAAGGCGAATGGCCTTCCCGCGGCGCTGAGCGAGTACCTGGTCCAGGTGCGGGCCGCGAACCAGGACGGCACGCTGCACTTCTATCCCGGCTCGCCGCAGATTGCGCTGCAGATGCTGCGGCCGACGGACCGGTTGCAGCTGTTCGAGCTGCACCCGACGGAATGCCGGGTTCTCCGCGACCGGTATCGCGCTGCAGGCCGGCGCGTAACCGTACAGGCCGCGGACGGCTTTGCCGGTCTGAAGGCCGTGCTGCCGCCGCCGACCCGCCGCGGCCTGGTGCTGATCGACCCGTCTTACGAGGACAAGGCCGACTATCGCAAAGTAATTGCCGCCATGCGCGACGCCTTGCAGCGGTTTGCCACGGGCACCTACGCCGTGTGGTATCCGCAGGTGCAGCGCAAGGAGTCGGCGCAATTGCCCGGCCAATTGCGGCAACTGGCGCAAGGCGACTGGCTGCACCTGTGGCTCAGGGTCATGAAGCCGGCCGAGGACGGCCTGGGTCTGCACGGCAGCGGCGTGTTCGTTTTCAATCCTCCCTGGAAGCTGGAGGAGCGCTTGCGCGCGGCGATGCCGGCGCTTGTAAGACTGCTCGGGCAGGACGGCCAGGCCGCATACGGACTGCAGCACAGGCAGAGATGACGTTTGTGGCACGATACGCAGGATGGTGAAGAGCGAATGAACGACGAGGAATTCATGCGGCGCGCGCTCGAGCTCGCAAGGCGCGCCGAGGCCGAGGGCGAGGTGCCGGTCGGCGCCGTGGTGGTCATGGACGGCAGGATCGTGGGGGAGGGGTGGAACAGGCCGATTTCCTCCTGCGATCCGACGGCGCACGCCGAGATCCAGGCGATGCGCGCGGCGGCGTCCGCGCTGCAGAACTACCGTCTTTCGGAAACCACCCTCTACGTCACGCTCGAGCCTTGTGAGATGTGCCTGGGGGCGATGTTCCACGCGCGCATCGCGCGCGTGGTCTTCGGCGCCACCGACCCGAAGAAGAAGATCCTGAAGCCGCAGACCAGCATTGAAGGCGGAGTGCTGGCAGAGGAATGCGGTTCGCTTCTCACGGGTTTCTTCGCCGCAAAACGGTGAAAATAGAAATCGACATTGCCGCGCAGACGCTTTCGCTGACCGACGACGGCAAGCTGGTCAGACGCTATTCCGTGTCCACGGCGAAGAACGGGCCGGGAGAGAAAAACGGCAGCTTGTGCACGCCGCGCGGCCGGCACATCGTGCGCGCCAGGATCGGCGCCGGGCAGCCGCTGAACGCGGTGTTCGCACGGCGCCGTCCAACGGGGGAGATATGGTCGCCGGAGCTGGACGAAAAATACCCCGGGCGCGACTGGATGCTGACGCGCATCCTGTGGCTCTCGGGCTGCGAGCCCGGCAGGAACCGTCTCGGCGATGTCGACACGATGCGCCGCTACATCTACATTCACGGTTCTCCCGACCGGGCTGAAATGGGCAAACCGGGCTCGATCGGCTGCATCCGCATGCGCAACGCGGACATCGTAGAGCTTTTCGACCTCGTACCTCCCTATACCACGGTGGAAATCAACGAAAAGGCGGCGTAATGGACTCAAACACAAAACATCCGGAGATTCGCAGGCAGATCGAGCGCGTGCCCGCGGAGCTGGTCGCGCAGGCGCGCCGCTTCCAGGCTGCCATCCTGGCCGATGTAGGCGGCCGGCGCGGCACGCTCGGCGGCCGCATCCAGCCGCTCTCGAAAGCGATGAAAGTCGCGGGCCCCGCGTTCACGGTGGAAGTCCGCCCGGGCGACAACCTGATGATCCACGCCGCACTGGTCCTCGCCAAGCCGGGCGATGTGATCGTGGTGGACGGCAAGGGCGACCTGAGCTGCGCGCTGACCGGCGCGCTGATGGCCGCCCACGCGAAAAAGGCCGGGATCGCCGGATTCGTCATCGACGGCGCGGTGCGCGATACCGAGGAATGCGCTGCCGGGGATTTCCCGATCTTCGCCGCCGGCTGCAATCCGAACGGCCCGCTCAAGAATTCCGGCGGCCGCATCAACTGGCCGGTCTCGCTCGCGGGCACCACGGTGAATCCGGGTGACCTGATCGTGGGCGATGCCGACGGCGTGGTCGTGGTGCCGCGCGAAAAGGCAACGGAAATCGTCCAGGGCGCGCAAGCCAAGGTGGATAGCGAAGACGCGCGCATGCAGGCCATCGGCCGCGGCGAGCTGGCTCAGGCCTGGGTGGCCGAGACCCTGAAATCGGTAGGCCTACTGGGGAAAGACGAGAAGCTGTAGCCCGGGCGCTATTTCAGCATCGCGAGAACCCGTTCGCGGTTCGGCTCGAGGATCACGCCCTTCTCGCACACGATCCCGGTGATGAGTTCTGCGGGCGTCACGTCGAACGCGGGATTCCTGACCGCCACGCCCTCCGGCGCCCAGCGCAGGCCGCGGTAGCCGGTCACTTCCTGCGCCGGGCGTTCCTCGATCGGGATCGCCGAGCCGTCCGCGATCTTGGGATCGAAGGTCGAGGTAGGCGCGGCGACGTAGAAGGGCAGGCGGTGGCGGCGCGCCAGGACCGCGACCATGTAGGTTCCGATCTTGTTGGCGGTGTCGCCGTTCGCGGCGATGCGGTCGGCGCCTACGATGACGACGTCCACCTCGCCCTTGCTCATCAGGTGGCCTGCCATGTTGTCGGTAATCAGCGTGCAGGGAATGCCCTCCTGCACGCACTCCCACGCCGTCAGGCGCGCGCCCTGCAGGTAAGGGCGTGTCTCGCAGGCCACGACGGAGATATCTTTCTTGTTTGCAAATGCAGCTCTTATCACCCCAAGGGCGGTGCCATACCCGCTGGTCGCCAGAGCGCCCGCGTTGCAATAAGTCATGACGCGGGCGCGCTGCGCGATCAGCTTCGCCCCGAGTTCGCCCATGGCGCGGTTCATGGCGAGGTCTTCCTTGAATATCGCGATCGCTTCGGCCTCGGCATTCGCGGCCTTCTTCATTCGATCCAGCGCCCAGAACAGGTTTACCGCGGTCGGGCGGCTGGCGGCGAGGGTATCGAACGCCTTTTTCAGGTCTGATTTGTTTCTTGAATCGAGAGCAAAACCAAAGGCAGCCGCACAACCGATCGCGGGCGCGCCGCGCACCACCATGTCGCGGATCGCAGCCGCCACCTCGGCTGCCGATTTGCAGGCGACGTAGACGCTCTGGTCGGGAAGCAGGCGCTGGTCGAGCAGCTCGAGCCGGTCGCCCTTCCAGCGGATGGGCTCTATCGCCATCTAGACCACCCGCTCGTTGCCGCCGTCCACGGGCACTTGGGCGGCGGTCGTCTTGGCGAACAGCGGCCCGCACATCTCGGCCGCCAGTTCCGCGACGTCCCGCGACGAGACCTCGGTACGCAGCAGATTGTTCATCTTGTACTGCTCCACGGTCAGGTTGTAGGCCTTGGCGCGCGCGGCGAGCACCTCGCCGGTCCAGAGCGCCGTGTCGTAGACCGCATTCGGATGGATGGTATTGATCCGGATCCCGTCCTTGCCCCATTCGAGCGCGGTGACGCGCGCGAGCTGGTTCATCGCCGCCTTCGAAGCCGAATATGCCGCGGCACCGGGACCGGGTGCGGGCACGTTCTTCGAGCCGATGACCACGATCCGGCCGCCGCGCGGCGCAAGCTTGAGCAGCGCATGGCAGGCCTGCATGACGAGCAGGTTCGCCTCGACGTTCACGGTCATGGCGCTGCGCCAGATATCGGCGCTCACGTCCTGCACCGCCTGCGA
>Ga0154760_1100_pt7 | contig 10548 bp, 15 predicted proteins | sample Rifle2008BG16ft_FD_105768 | JGI IMG/M metagenome (GOLD analysis project Ga0154760, IMG submission 105768) | Betaproteobacteria bacterium RBG_16_66_20
GACCCGGCAGGGGAAGCCGCGGATGCGCTCGAGCGAGTCGTCTTCGGACGCATCGTCCACGACAATCAGCTCGAAGTTCGGGTAGCGCGAAGCCAGTGCGGCCTGCAGGCACCGGCCGATCGTGGCTGCGCCATTGCGGTTGGGGACGATGATCGAAACCAGCGCGCTCACGCTCCCATGGTAGCGGCGACATCGGCCCGCCAAAAATGGTGCATTTGCATCATTTCCATCGATAGATGCCTATAGTTAACTATATGGAACAGAAGGGGCGGACCGTCCAGTGCAATCGCCGTACAAGCGCAAGTACAAGAGCTACTTCACGCGCTCGGAGATCGCGCAGATGTTCGAGGTGGCGCCGAACACCGTGAACCGCTGGGTGCGCGGCGGCAAGTTGCCGAGCGTGGTTTCGCCGGGCGGGCGGCGGCGCTATCCGGTGGACGCGATTCTGCAGTTGATTCCGGTGCCGGCGCAAGCGAATTGGACTGTCCCGACCGAGGGCGGCACGGCTGGCGTCCGAAGGACTCGGCACGTGCGGCGGCGCGGTGCATGATCACTACTGACAACGGAGGCGGGCGATGAGAAAACTCAATGAAGGCCGGATACCTAAGGTGCGAATCGTGTTGGGACTGTTGCTGAGCGCGTGGAGCGGCGCGGCTCTGGCCCACCACGTCATCGTCGAAACCGACTATGTGCTCAAGAACAAAGACCGGGCCGGCGTCGTGCTGCTGGATGCGCGCGGCGCGGGTGACACCAAGAAGGGCGTCATTCCCGGCGCCACAGTGCTCGGCGACAAGCCGGCGGCGGTCGCGCTGCGGGACGTGGATGCGCGCATCCTGCCAGTGGCCACGCTGGAAAAGCTGTTCGGCGAAGTCGGCATCACGCGAGAGCAGGAGATCATCGTCTATGCCGCCAAGGGCGACACCGCGTCGAGCGTGCCTTTCTGGATCCTGGAGTACCTGGGCGGCGACAAGATCAAGCTCTACAACGGCGGCATCGACGACTGGGTGGCGGGAAAGCATCCCCTGACCAACGAGATCAAGAAGCTTCCCGCGGCGAAGTTCATCGCCAAAGTACGCGCCGACCGGCTTGCGACCACCGACTACGTGAAGCAGAATCTCAACAAGAAAGAAATCCAGTTCCTGGATTCGCGCACGGTGAAGGAAAACGCGGGCGAAGACATCCGGTCCGTGCGGGGCGGGTACATCGCGGCAGCAAATCACGTCAATATCCCCTATGAGCGCAGCTGGATGGACCCGGACGCGGCGATCAAGCTGGCGGATAAAAAGGTCAACGACCGCAACGGGATGGCGCTCAAGGATGGCTCCGGCCTCAAGGACCTCTTCAAGGGCCTCGACCCGAAGAAGGAAGTGGTGGCCTACTGCCAGACCGGCACGCGCTCGACGCAGAGCTACGCGGTGTTGCGCGAGCTCGGTTACGAGAAGGTCCGCAATTACGACGATTCCTGGATCGTCTACGGGGCGAATCCGGACCTGCCGGCGAAGAACGTGAGCTACTTCGACTTCGTAAAGGTCAACGCGGCGCTGCGCCGGCTCGATGCCCTCGAGAAAAGGCTCGACGAGATCGCGCCGAAAAAGTGAGCCGGATCATGCGAGCCGGCCGTCGAAGACGGTTCCCGGCTTGAAGCCGAAGATGCGCTCCAGCCCGAGCTCGCTGATGAGCGCGTCTACCGCCTCTTGGCCGTGCTCGCGCTGCACCTCGGCCAGAATGAGCTTGGCGCCGTTCTTGTTGTAGAAGCCGCCGAAGTCGGCCTGGACCTTCAGCAGCTGGCGCGCCTTGTCGAGCGTCAAGGCGCGTCCGTCAGGTCCTGCGCGGTGCGGCCCGAGTGCGCGCCCTTGCGTTCCTTCTCGTGGTCGGCCTGCACCCGCAGCACCGCGGTAACGCACTCGAAAAGGTCTTCGTACACCGGCTTGCCGGCGCCGAACTGCTCCTCCAGGGGGTCGTCCGCGTAGAAGAACATCGAGCGGTAGCGCCCTTCGCCGACCTTGGCGACGACGAACCCGGCGCCGCGCTCCTCCCAGTACAGCGTGGGGCAGGCGGTGAGCTGCGCGTCCTCCGCGGCAAGCTTGAGCTCGACATCGGCGAGCTGCACGGACACGATCTTCCCGTAGCGTTCCTTGAGCGTGGATTCCACCACCCAGCGCTCGCCGTCGTCGAATTCCGGGATCGGGCTCACGTGCTCACTCTGCGCGCCCGCCGGACTTGTCCTCGTCGAGCAGCGCCTCGTACATCTCGTCCCGGACCCTGGCGCGCTCCTCGTCCGAAAGCTGCGCCCGCGCAGCGAGGCGCTCGGCGTTGCGCTTGCGCCTCGCCTCGGCCACGCCGGAGCGCAGCGGGATGCTCTGCTCGCCGTACAGCGCCTGCTTGAGATAGCGCAGCGCAAACTGCAGGAGCAGTTCCTCATCGGTGAGGAGCTTGCGGTACTCCTCGTCCGGAACGTCGAACATGCCGTGGAAACCCTCGCTCGCGACGAACGCCCGGAAGCCGTCCAGATCGTAGCTGGCGAGGAAGAAGAGCTCGAAGCTTCTCTGCGACGGACGGCCGACGGTGGGCCCGCTGGAACGTTTCTTCAGCACGATCTGGCGCCACTCGCGGTTGATGCCGTCGTACTTGTGGACGCCCTGCTCGGCGCGGTACTCGCGGATCGTCTGTTCCTGCGGCTCCCCGTGCCCGAGGCAGTGCGGCTCCTTGACGACGAAGTACGAATCCTCGTCGGTCGGCGAGCCTTTCTTGCGGATCGACATCAGACCAAGCGCGTAATAGCGGCAGGCCGCCGGCCGGTCGGTGTACACGCCGCAGCCTTGTGGCGTCAGAAACACGCAGGCGGCCGAGCCGGGCCGGTGCCCGAGCTTCAGCCCCGGCATGCCGTGGCCGTCGAGCTCGCAGTCGCGCGTGTACTTGTCGAGAAAATCGCGACTGGTAACGTCGAGCCGGTTCTTCAGCCGCAACAGGTCATACGGCGTCAGCAGGATATCGGTGTTCTCGCAGCACTTGTTGAAGCAGGCGATGCCCTGGTGGCAGCGGAAACGGAAGCGGTCATCCAGCCCGAGCGACACCGGCTGCACCGGCGAGGCGGGCTTGGGTTCCTTGAATTGCTCGCTCATGTCCGGGAAAAGGGAAACGGGGCCGGGTAGTGTACCCCGGCCCCGCCCGAAAAAACCCTGTTGACCGCAGTAGTTACTTGATCAACTGGACGTACGGCACCTTCTTCAGCGACCACTTGTGCGTGCTGCGGTCGTAGGTCGAGTTGGTGAAGCACTTCCAGTTCTCGTCGTCGATGTAGTTGTGGTCCATCCGGTAGTAGAAGCCCGGGTAGCGGGTCTCGGTGCGGAACTGGATGTGCTTCATGTGCGCCTCGGCCGCCATGATGCGGTGGAAGTTCTCCCACGCGCGCAGCAGTTCGTGCAGGTCCTTGGCGCGCATCTTGAGGGAGTCCTCCTTCAGCATCTCGAGCTTGCCTTCCGCGACTTCCAGCATCTTGCCGTTGGTGCGGTAGTAGGTGGACACGCCCGCAACGTACTCGTCCATGATCTTCTGCAGCCGGAATTGCAGCATCTTGGGCGAGATGAAGTGCGGGTTGACGTCGATGTCGGTGGTGTAGTCCTTGTGCTCGAGGAAGTTCTTCACCGGCTTGTAGATCTCGTCGGCGAGCTCCGCCGCGCCGCGCTGCAGCTCGGGCTTCAGGCCCTTGTTGTCGATGCAGTACTTGACCATCGACTTCGCGCAGATGCGGCCTTCGGTGAACGAGCCCGAGGAGAACTTGTGACCCGAGGCGCCGACGCCGTCGCCCGCGGTGAACAGGCCCTTCACCGTCGTCATGCTGCGGTAACCCCAGCTCCATTCCTTCGGCGCGCCCGGAATGTCCGTCGGGCCCGAGACCCAGATCCCGGCGCAGCCCGAGTGCGAACCGAGCAGGTAAGGCTCGGTCGGCATGATCTCCGACGGGGTCTTCTCGGGCTCGATGTTCTCGCCCGCCCACATGCCGCACTGGGCGATGGTCATGTCGAGGAAGTCTTCCCAGGCCTCGGCCTCGAGATGCTTGATCTCCTTGGGGGTCATCTTCTCGGCGAGCTTCTTCAGCGCCGTCGGCGTGTCCATGAAGATCGGGCCGCGGCCGGCGATCATCTCCTCGAGCATGATGTGGTTGCGCAGGCAGGTGCCCGGAACGCCCATGCCGTACTTCCCGAAGCGCTTCTCGTCCTTGATGATGTCGGCGCGCAGCGTGCTGTAGTCCTCGCCGGCGCCGTTCATCACCTTGGCCTTGAACAGCAGGAACCACGCGCCCACCGGCCCGTAGCCGTCCTTGAAGCGCGCCGGCACGAAGCGGTTCTCCATCATCGTCATCTCGGCGCCGGCCTCGGCCGCCATCGAGTAGGTCGAGCCCGCGTTCCACACCGGGTACCAGGCGCGGCCCGTGCCCTCGCCCACCGAGCGCGGGCGGAACACGTTCACTGCGCCGCCGCACACCAGCAGGCAGGCCTTGAACTTGTAGATGTAGAGCTTGTGATCGCGCACCGAGAAGCCGGCGGCGCCCGCGATCCGGGTCGGGTCGTTCTTGTCGTTGATCAGCCGCACGATGAAAACGCGCTCCTCGATGCGGTCCATGCCGAGCGCCTTCTTCGCGGCTTCGGCGACGATCCACTTGTAGGACTCGCCGTTGATCATGATCTGCCAGCGGCCCGAGCGCACCGGCTTGCCGCCCTGGCGGAGCGACTTTTCTTCGTCGCCCTTGGCTTTCCAGATCGGCAGGCCCCAGTCCTCGAAGTTGTGCACCGAGTCGTCGACGTGCCGGCCGATGTCGTAGATCAGGTCTTCGCGCACGATGCCCATCAGGTCGTTCCTGACGTAGCGCACGTAGTCCGCAGGATCGTTTTCGCCGATGTAGGTGTTGATCGCAGACAGCCCCTGCGCCACCGCGCCGGAGCGCGACAGCGCGGCCTTGTCCACGAGCTTGATCTTGAGGTCGGCGCCCGCGGCCTTGGCCCACTTGCCGATCTCGAACGCCGCGCCGCAGGCGGCCATGCCGCCGCCGATGATAAGGACGTCGAGCTCCTCCTCGACGACCTCGGGATTGCCGAATCCGTACTCAGCCATGATCGTGCCTCATCCGTTGATGAATTGACTGCGATCGCCCTTGTGCGTGTCCTTGGTGAACAGCACGGCGTGGTTTTCGATATCCGCCATGTTCGCCTCGGGCTTGCCGCCATAAGGGTCGGCCGAGCCTTCCGCGGTGGTGCGGATCGGGAACTTGAAGCGCTTGAGCGTGCCGTTGCGGAACTTGATCGTCCACATGATCGAGTCGGTGCCGCGCAGCGGCTGCACCGAGGCGCCCATCGGCACCACGTCGGCGTAGTGGCGCACCTCGATCGCGTTCTGCGGGCAGATCTTGACGCAGGAATAGCACTCCCAGCACTGCTCGGGCTCCTGGTTGAACGCCTTCATCGCGTGACCGGTCTTGGAACCGTCCTTGTCCAAAAGCATCAGGTCGTGCGGACAGATGTACATGCAGGCGGTCTTGTCCTGGCCCTTGCAGCCATCGCATTTGTCGGTGCGTACGAAGGTCGGCATTAGCTTCTCCTTTTTCCTCTTTAGCGCGCGGAACCGGCCGCGTGATTCACTTCGGATTTCCCGCCCGCATCGAGCGAGGCATAGTATTGGCGCAGGATCTCGAGCACTTCCGGACGGCTGAACTCGGGCGGCACCTGGGCGCCCTCCGAGAGCCACTTGCGCAACTGCGTGCCCGAAACCTGCAGGCGGTCCTTGTCTTCGTGCGCGCAGGTGCGCCCCGAGGCCATGCCGCCGCAGCGGTAGCACCAGAACGTCACGTCCATCTTCAGCGGCTGCGTCTCCAGCGCATCGTGCGCGAATTCGTCGAAGATCCGGTGCGCATCGAACGGACCATAGTAGCTGCCCACGCCCGCGTGATCGCGCCCGACGATCTGATGCGAACAGCCGTAGTTCTGCCGGAACAGCGCGTGCAGCAGCGCCTCGCGCGGGCCGGCGTAGCGCATGTCGAGGGGGTACCCGGCCTGCACCACCGTGCCCGGCCGGAAATAACTCTCGATCAGCACCGCGATCGCCCTGGTGCGCACCTCGGCCGGGATGTCGCCCGGCTTCAGGGCGCCGAGCAGCGAGTGCACCAGCACGCCATCGCAGGTTTCGATCGCGACCTTGGCGAGGTATTCGTGCGAGCGGTGCATCGGGTTGCGCGTCTGGAATGCCGCGACGCGCGACCAGCCGAGGCGCTCGAATTGGGCGCGCGTCTCTGCGGGCGTCATGAACAGGGCGCCGTAAGCGCCCTTGAAGCCGCCGTCGCCGAGCACCTTCACCGGTCCGGCGAGGTTCACATCGCCCTGCGCCATCACCATCTTGACGCCCGGGTGCGCGGGGTCCGTGGTGCGGAACACGGTCGCGCATTCGTGCGCCTTGTTGATGGCGTATTTTTCGGTGACCTTCATCGTGGCGAGCAGCTCGCCGGTCTCCGCGTCGATCAGCGCGACATCGTTGCCGGTCTTGAAGGTCGCCGCCGTATCCTTGTCCGTGGACAGCGTGATCGGAATCGGCCAGAACAGGCCCGACGCCGTGCGGTAGCCGTCGCACACGCCCTGCCAATCGGCGTGCGTCATGAAGCCTTCGAGCGGCGTGAAACCGCCGATGCCCAGCATGATGAGGTCGCCCTTTTCCCGCGAACTGACGCGCAGCGCCCGCAGCGCCCGCGCGCGAGCGCGCTCGGCGGCGAGCGACGCGCCTTCGAGGAGCAGCGGTCGCAACGCGCCGCCGCCGTGGGGCCTTACCAGACCTGCCATGAAAAGATCGCGAACTCCGGCCGTCTGCGGACGGCGCCTTGGTTTACGAATAAACCAAACGTATCATGGGGGTATTGCTGCCGATCAAGATATTGCTGATCCGGCGATAAGCGGATGCAATGAAAATCCCTGTATCAGGGCTTGCGGATCTGGAACTGGTACTCGCCCGGCGCGCTTTCGCGGCTATCGGCCAGTTCCAGCCCGGTCGCCTTCACCCAGCTGAGCACGTCCGCCCAGATGCCGGGACAGTCGCTGACGAGCTGCAGCACTTCTCCCTTGCGCATGCCGTTGAGCAGCTTCTTCGCCTCCACGATGGGTCCGGGGCAGGCGGCGCCGCGCATGTCGAGCACGGCGTTGGGCGAGACGCGCCGGGCCTTGCCTTTGCGGATGTAATACCCGGTCCCGCCCTGCGCCAATTCCTCGGTTTTCACGATCTGGACGTCGGCGTACTTGGGCCAGGACAACAGATCGTCCCTGGTCGCAGGGCAATCGGAAACCAGCAACATCACTTCACCCGCGTGCATTTCGTCGAGCACTCTCTTGGCGCCCAGCAACGGCCCGGGGCAGGCGGTTCCCTTCATGTCGAGCGTGACATGCGCTTTGGGGTGAGCTGTATCGGCCATTTCGGCGAGCCAAGCGTGCAATACTATTAAAGTATATACCCGGCACGACGATGCGAAACTTTCCGCAGCTCGCGAGTGTAGTGCAGTACAACTGCGACATCTCCGATGCCCGCCATGCGGGCGACTACGGCCTGTGCAGCTTCCTGCTCAAGATGCGCGAGTTCTACCGCTGGGAGAATGAGGTGCCGCTCACGCGCGCCCTGCCCAAGGACGAATTGGGAGAGTGGCTGACGACGCGCGAGACGCATTGGAACGGCATCGAGGCCGATGATTTCGCGCCGCTCGCGCTGGCGCGCGGCGAACTCGATCCTTTCGACGCCGATGCCGCCAACCGCGAGCTGCTGCCCCAGGGCTACGTGTATGGCGCCGGCTACGGGCGCCTGCAAAAGCCGGTGTTCTTCCTGGGCCGCCTGCTGCGCCTCGAAGCGCGCGCCGGATTCACGATCCTGGTTTCGTCCTGCGAATACGCGCGCGAGCTGGCCGCGCCGCCGGCGATGCTGCAGGGGCACACGATCTTTGTGCGCGAGGAGTCCGCGCGCCGTTATCTGTGGGAGAAAGTCGAGGAGTGGCAGTGGCGCAAACAGGACAACGCCATGGCACGTGCACTCGCGAATTACCCCTTCACGAGCGATGCCGACGCCGCGTTGCAGCGCATGACCGACAACGAAATCGAAACCATGATCCTGCACGAGGTCGGCGAGGCCATGGCCGGCGAGCTGCTCGGCGACCGATGGCCTGAACTGGTGGTGTCGGTCGCGCGCACTCCGAGCGAGCCGATCGCGCGCGCAGTGCGCGACCTCCTTGCCGATTGCCTTTCTACCCTGCCCGCGCTGCTCGAGCGCGCCAATCTGCCGGCGCTGCATTTCTACTTTGCGACGTTTGACGCCCCCCGCCGCCAGCTGTTTCCGCAGGCGCTGCAGGCCTACGAGCATTTTCTGCGCTCCGGCGAACTGGACCGGCTCTGGCAGACCGTGCGCGACGGCAAGGAACGCTGGCTGAAGACCGCGCGGGGGTTGCTGGAGGATGCGTCCGCTATGGAGACGCTGTATTCGCTGCCTGATCAACCAGTTTCCTGATCACGCGCACCATTTCCGGAGCCTCGATGTCCATTATCTGCTCGACCACCCATTTGTTGTCGCTGCTTGCCATGGCATCGGATACTTTGGTGGCGAAAAAGCGAACACAGGGATAGCCCGGCTCTCCCCCGGGGCACTCGAAGCCGGCATACTCCCCGAAGCGGGCGTTGAGCAGGGCGATGAACGGTTTGCGGTACTCTCCCGGACCGAGCAGGTCCAGCTGATTGTTCTCCATGGTCACCGCCAGGTGGCCGGCCACCTCGCCGATAAGGGTGGCGCGGTCAGCCTCGCTCAGCTTGCCGTACACTGCGCGGTCGGCGAGTTGGACGAGGAACGCGATGAATTCGGCGAGTACGTCGGTCACCAGCCGGTCCGAGCCGAAGCGGAAGCCCTCCTTCTCCATGTGCTTGAAGATCTCGAGCGAGATCTTCCAGACGTTCGCGCCGATGACGCCGGCGCGGTCGGCGAGCGTGCGCGCGCCTTTCTTGCGCCAGCGCGTCTTGATGAGCGCCACCGAAGGGCGGCTGCTGATGATGGCCATGGTTTGCGTTCACCGCCCCGGATCTAAGGACAACCTGCGGAGTATAGGAGCATAGATATGTCAGGTCTTGACATGGAATTGGCAAGCGGCATCGCCGCCTACGAGGCCAAGGAATTCGCCAGGGCCAGGCAATTGCTGGAACCGCTGGCCGAGCGGGGCGATCCCCAGGCGCAGTACCGCCTGGCGATCATGGCCCAGGTGGGCCTCGGGATGGTGAAAAACTGCGCCAGCGCGGTCAAATGGATGCAGGCCGCGGCCGCGCAGGGCTTCGCCCTGGCGCAGCACGGCCTGGGCTTCATGTACCTGCAGGGGGAATGCACCAAGACCGATGCGGTCGAGGCCGCCAAGTGGTTCGCGCTGGCCGCCGCGCAGGGCCTGGCGGGATCGCAGGCGACGCTCGCAGAGATGTACGAAAAGGGCGCGGGCGTCGAGCGCAACGCCGCCGAGGCCGCGAAATGGCGTGCCTTGGCCGAGAAGGAGACAGGCGCCTCCCCCCCTACTTCCTGATCCAGGCCTCGCAGCCGCCGGCATTCTTCTCCACGCCGTGCGCGTAGCCGGCCTCGTAGGCTTCGTTGACCCGCTGCTCCTCGCGCTTGGGGTTGTGCAGAAAACCGCAAGCCCAACCGTTGATGTATTCCGGGTCGACGCCCTTCTTCTGCATCCGGTCGATGGTCTCGTAGTAAACGGTGTTCATCGGTCGCGCTCCTGGAAGCCTTGGACGGGCGCATGGTACGGGATGGAGAAAACCATTTCCATCCCCCAAAGTGGTAGCCTGTTCCCAGCGCGTCGCCGCGCCACGCAAAGGTCGAAACCCGCGCGCCGGTGGTTTCCACGTGGTTGGGTACTCGGAGTAGTATTGGACTGAGATTCGAGAGGTGGCGGCATGAACCAGTTGTCCGTTGTTCACTCCGATCCCGATATCCTGGGGGGCACCCCGGTGTTCGTTGGAACGCGGGTCCCTGTTCAAGCGCTGATTGACTACATCGAGGGCGGACACTCTCTGGAAAAGTTCCTTGATGACTTTCCAACTGTGAGCCGGGGACTCGCGGTGGCTGCCCTCGAGCAGGCGAAAGCGCACCTACTCGCCGATGCGCGTGCTGCTTGACGAGTGCGTACCCCGAGCCTTACGCGCGGAGCTTTCTGGCCACGAAGTCAAGACTGTTGCTGAAGCCGGGTGGGCTGGCGTCAAGAACGGCGCGCTTCTGCAACTTGCGGCAACGCGGTTTGACGTTTTGTTGACCGTCGATCGTAATTTGGAGTATCAGCAGAATTTCTCCGGTCTCATTATCGCTGTCATCGTCGTTGACGCCCCAAGCAACGATATCGAGGTACTTCGACCGTTGATGCCCAAGGTCCTCGAAGCGTTGCCCAAGGCCAAAGCAGGCGTCGTGACGCATGTCCATGGCTAACCGCATACCGACGCGTGCGCAAACGGGCGGTGCGGGTGATTGCGGACGTTGATATGGCACGGAAACGGGTCAACT
>Ga0154760_1024_pt1 | contig 10525 bp, 8 predicted proteins | sample Rifle2008BG16ft_FD_105768 | JGI IMG/M metagenome (GOLD analysis project Ga0154760, IMG submission 105768) | Betaproteobacteria bacterium RBG_16_66_20
CCCAGCGTCTTCCTGATCCCGAAACGCATTTCGACGCCGGCCCATTCCCGATCGGCCCAGCGCAGGCGGGCATCCGGGTCAGGCTGGTAGCGGCGCACCGTGATGCCATGCACGGCGATCCTTCTTTCGTCGAGGAGCGAGCGTACCTCCCGCAGGTAGGCGTGCAGCGCGCCGGGCGGCACCAGGCATTCGATCGCGCATTCCGGCGCCCCCGTGACCGGTCCTTCCGTGATGTTCAATGCCACGGGCGCCGCCGCCGCCGCCGCGCTGCGCTGCAGGGACTCGACGCACAGCGTCACGCTGTAGAGCAGCCCGATCACGCCGTGGCCGCCCACGGCGAGGCGGAAAAGTTCGCCGTTCGTATCCCGGTCGGCGCGCTTCAGTTCGCCGTCGGGCGTGAAAAGAGCGATTGCGGCGATGTGCGCGGAAACCGGCGCGCCGTCCGGGCCGGCGGCCGCCTGCGACACCGCTTCGCCGACGGTGGCCGGCAGGCCGCGCATCCGGGCATAGGCGTCGATCGAAATGGCGTGCTGCGCGAGGTACCGGGCGAGCTCGGTCCAGGGCGTTGCCGCCTGCAGTTCGAGCCTGCCGCGCGCGGCGTCGAAGCCAAGCACACGGTCCATGCCCGAGCCATCGAGCGTGAGCGTGCACTCGCGCGCCTGCCTGAGCGCGTCGCGCAGGTCGCCCGCGGAGCGCACTCGGACGGTCGGCGCCCGCTGCGGCGAGGTCAGGTCGTATCCGGCGGGAAGCGTCAGCGTGGCGTACATGGCGGTCTCCGGCTGCAGTAGTTGTGGGGCGTATTTTTTTCACGATGCCTGATGCGGCGCAACCGCAACGGGAGACGTATCGGAATCCGATACCTGAGGTAGCTAAACGGTGGGCAGGAATTCGAATCCGCTGTATGGCCGGTCGAGCGCGCCTTGCGCGGCCCGTACATCGACACCGTTGACGCGCGCCGCGGGCGGACCGCGCCGTGCCCACGCGATGACCGCATCGACCGCGGGCGGGGCGCCCTGCAGGACTGCTTCCACGGTCCCGTCGCGCCGATTTCTGACCCAACCGGCGATACCGTTGGCCAGGGCCTCGGTGCGCAGCGCGTCGCGGTAACCGACGCCCTGAACCCGCCCTGCGATCCGCAGGTGACATGTCACTGCCATGAGAGGGGATTCTGCCTTGGGTGCCGCGTGAAGCGCTTTGCGCTACGTGATAAGCTAACCGCGAATAACAGCAGGGGATATTACATGCGCGCTGCGTTGCTGGTTATCGCCGGACTCGCCCTGGTCGGGTTCATCGCCGTTTCCTTCATCCTGCCGCAGATGGCCGGGACCGAAGCCAAGGAGGCGGCCCAGGCGCTGATTGCGGGCGCGGATGCGCCCAAGCAGCAGGTCGCCGCCGCGGCGGAGAAGGCGGGCAACCTCGCCGGCGCCGGGAACAACATCAAGGTCGCCTCCAGGAGCGATCCCAAGTTCGGCGAACTGAAATGGATCGTCGAGGCGAATGGCGCGATCCGCGGCTGGAACGAAAAGAACGCCATCGAGATCTCGGTGACGCCGAACCTGAAGGATGGCAAGGTGGCCTGGATCTGCCGCGGTTATCCGAATGCGACCATGCCAGCGGCCTGCGGCGGCCGGGGCTGAGGCTCAAGGTCTGGCCGCGCTTACCGCGGTCAGGATTGCCTGGATGATCGCGGCCGGCTCGGGCGGGCAGCCCGGAACGGCAACGTCCACCGGGATCACGTTGGCCACCCGGCCGCGGCTCGCGTAATTCTCGCCGAATATCCCGCCGTCGCAGCCGCAGTCGCCGATCGCGACCACGAGCTTGGGCTCGGGCGTCGCATCGTAGGTGCGCTTCAGCGCAGTTTCCATATTGCGCGACACCGGGCCGGTGACGAGCAGCATGTCGGCGTGCCGGGGACTGGCGACGAACTTGATGCCCAGTCCCTCCAGGTTGTAGTAGGGATTGTTGAGCGCGTGGATCTCGAGTTCGCAGCCGTTGCACGAGCCGGCGTCCACGTGCCGGATTGCGAGCGCGCGCCCGAGGAGCTTCAGCACCTCGTCGTTCAGCCGGCCGGAGACCTGCCGCAGCGATTCGTCCGCGGCGGGCGGGCGTTCGCTGATGATTCCGGTGCGGGCGATCTGGAAAAGGATCTTCTGCATGATTACAAATCCGCTCCCGCATAGGACAGGTTGAACGACTTGTTGATCAGCGGGAAGTCCGGGACGATGTTGCCGATCACCGCGTGCTCGAGCGCCGGCCAGTTCTGCCACGACGGGTCGTGCGGATGGCAACGCCGCACCCGGCCGCCCCGCCCAGCCTCCAGCGCGACCAGCACCTCGCCGCGCCAGCCCTCGATCCAGCCGATGCCGAAGGCGCCCTCGGCCGCCTCCCCGACCGGGGTCCGCAACGCTCCTTGAGGAAGATGCTCCAGGATCAGGCGCTGCAGCCGCAGGGATTCGAACGCCTCTTCGAACCGTACTACGATGCGCGCCGCGACGTCGCCGTTGCGATGCGAGGCGATCCTCGGCTGCAGCTCGTCGTAGGGCGCGAAACCGGGGTGCACTCGGGCATCGATCGCATGGCCGCTGGCGCGCGCCGCCAGGCCCACGATTCCGAGACGGGCAGCGGTGAGCGGCAGCAGCCGTCCGGTGGTGATGCAGCGGTCCTGCAGGCCGGCATGGTTGTAGTAGATCGAACGCAGCGTGCGCAACTCGTCCTTCAGCCGCAAGGCTTCGGCGATCATGGCCTGCGCCGAGGCGCTGTCGACATCGCAGGCGACGCCGCCCGGCACCACGCGGTCCATCAGGTAGCGGTGGCCGAACGCGCGCGCGTTGCTGCGCAACACGTCCTCCTTCATGCGCCAGAACTGGGTGAAGCCGAAGGTCAGGGCGCAGTCGTTGCCGAGGTAACCGAGATCGCCGAGGTGGTTGGCCACGCGCTCGCGTTCGAGCAGCAGCGCGCGAAGGTGCAGCGCGCGCGCACTGGGGCGCACGCCGGCCATGCCTTCGAGCGCCATCGCATAGGCCCAGGCATAGGCGACCGTGCTGTCGCCGGACACGCGCCCGGCGAGGCGCGCGCCATCTTCGAGCGTCATCGACTCGAAGCGTTTCTCGATCCCCTTGTGCTTGTAGCCCAGCCGCTCCTCCAGTCGCAGGACCTTCTCGCCGACGATCGAGAAGCGGAAATGCCCCGGCTCGATGGTGCCGGCATGCACCGGGCCCACCGGGATCTCGTGCACGCCTTCGCCTTCGACCCTGACGAACGGGTAATGGTCATCGCCGGGCGCGAAGCTGCTCGCGAGCGCGAAATCCCTATGTAGCGGGAATACGCCCTCCGGCCAGGCCCCGTGCCGGAGCCACTTGCGCCGATCTGAATTGCCCTGAGGAATCACCCCAACCAGATCGTGGGCCGCCCGCTGCATGCGGGTCGCACACGCGAACAGGTCCGAGAGATCCGGATATGTCTGCGTCGCGTCGGCCAAGTGCAGTTCGAGGCAGACCAGCCCCTCGTACAGGACCAACAGCGCCCTCACGCAGAAGCCCTGACCACGGTCGCGCTCGTCGCTCGCCCAAAGCGCGGCCAGCCGCCCGCCGGCGCCTGCCGCCGCTTCACAGCCCGCGCGCCAGCGCGGCGCATCCACCTCGGCGCGCCAGGCGGGCACCGCACCGGCGAGGGGCAGGAGCTGAATTGCGGGGAGCACCGGCGTCATGGCGTCATCCGCGCATCTATCCGATCAGGCGCGCCGCCTGGCGGTACCAGTCGACGAGGTAAGGCGGGATGTAGACGCCGAGCATGAGCACGATCGCCAGATGCACGAACACCGGAATCAGCGCCGGCGGATGCGGCAGCCGGCGGGCGGTGGTCGCGCCGAACACCATCGGCTGCACCTTGCCGAAAATCGCGGCGAAGGCGACGCCCAGCGCAACCAGCAGGAACGGCGTCGCCCAGGAATGCTCGTGCATGGCCGTCGTCAGTACCATGAATTCGCTGGTGAAAACGCCGAACGGCGGCATGCCGAGAATCGCGAGGCTGCCGAGCACGAGGCCCCAGCCGATGGTCGGGTTGCTTTCGATCAGGCCGCGGATCTCGTCCATGTTCTGCGTTCCGGTCTTCTGCGAGGCATGGCCGACGGTGAAGAAAATCGCGCTCTTGGTGAGCGAATGCACGGTCATGTGCAGCAAGCCGGCGAACGCGGCCACCGGGCCGCCCATGCCGAAAGCGAAGGTCATGATGCCCATGTGCTCGACCGAGGAGTAGGCGAACATGCGCTTGATGTCCTTCTGCCGCGAGAGAAAAAACGCCGCGACGACCACCGAAAGCAGGCCGAAGCCCATCATCAGGTTGCCGGAAAAGTTGCGGTCCAGTGCGCCGTCCACCAGCACTTTGCTGCGTACCACCGCGTAAAGCGCAACGTTGAGCAGCAGGCCGGAGAGCACCGCGGACACCGGTGTCGGACCCTCGGCGTGCGCGTCGGGGAGCCAGTTGTGCAGCGGCACCAGCCCCACCTTGGTGCCGAAGCCGACCAGCAGGAACACGAAGGCGAGCGAAAGCACGGTGGGCTCGAGCTGATGGCGCACCTCGTAGAGGTGCGTCCACAGGAGCGAAGTGCCGCCGGGGCCCAGAACCTTTTCGGCGGCGAAGTACAGCAGGATCACGCCGAACAGCGCCTGCGCGATCCCGACCGAGCACAGGATGAAGTACTTCCACGCTGCCTCCAGGCTTGCCGGCGTGCGATACAGGCTCACCAGCAGCACGGTCGAGAGCGTTGCGCCCTCCAGCGCGACCCACAGGATGCCGACGTTGTTCGACAGGAGGCACAGCACCATGGTGAAGGAAAACAGCTGGTACATGCTGTGATAAAGGCGCAGCCGGGCGGAATTCACGCGCCCGTGGTGCTCCTCGATGCGCATATACGGCCGCGAGAACAGCGCGGTCGTGAAGCCGACGAACGCGGTGAGCGCGACCAGGAACACGTTGAACGGGTCGACGAAGAACTGCTCCTCCAGCGCGACCATCGGGCCGTCGGCGACGACTTTCGCGGTGAGCAACGCGGCGGCGCAGAAGGTCGCGAAGCTCATGGCCGCGTTGACCTCGGGCGCCCAGCGCTTGTGGCCGACGAGCGCGAGCACCAGGCCGCCGAGCAGCGGGATGCCGAGGACGAGGGCGATTTCCAAGTCAGTCTTCCTTGAGCTTTTCCATGTGCCGGATCTCGAGGCTGTCGAACTGCTCGCGGATATGGAAGAAGAAAATGCCGAAGATGAAGGTCCCGACCAGCACATCGAGCGCCACCCCCAGTTCGACCACCAGCGGCATGCCGTAGGTCGCGCTGGTGGCGGCGAAGAACAGGCCGTTTTCCATCGCCAGAAAACCGATCACCTGCGGCACCGCCTTGCGGCGCACGATCATCATGAGGAAAGACAGCAGCACGCTCGCCAGCGCGATGCCGAGCGTGGAGCGCGTCAGGGTGCTCGCCATCTGGGAGATCGGCGCGGCGAGCGCGAAGGCGAAGATCGCGAGCCCGATCCCGATCAGCATGGTGGTCGGTATGTTGATCAGCGTTTCGACGTCCCATTTCACGTTCAGCCGGTCGATCAGCCGGTGCAGCACCCACGGGATCAGCATCACCTTGAGCAGCACGGTGAGGGCTGCGGAGAAATAGAGGTGGGTCTGGCCGGTGGTGTGCGCCACGAGGAAAGTCGACGCGGCGAGCGCGACGCCCTGCCAGGCGAACAGGTGGATCAGCGTCAGGATGCGCCGCTGCGACAGCATGGCGAACGCGATCAGCAGCAGGAACGCAGCGAGCAGGTTGACCAATTGGCTTGCGAGCGACATGGCGGGATCAGCCGCTTACCAGGAAATGGATCAGCATGCCGAGCACCCCCAGCAGGAAGGCGCTCGACAGGAACTCGGGTGCGAGGAACAGGCGCAGCTTCGCGAGCAGCGTCTCGAGCAGCGCCAGCCCCGCCCCGGCGAGGGCGAGCTTCGCCAGCAGCGCCGCGAGCGCGACCGGGAGCGCCGCCCAGTTGCCGGCCTCGGCGATCCCCCAGGGGACGAAGAACGCGAAACCGATGGTCATGTAGGCGAACAGCTTGATCGCCACCGCCCACTCGATCAGGGCCAGGTGGCGCGCGGAATACTCCAGGATCATCGCCTCGTGCACCATGGTGAGCTCCAGGTGCGTGGTCGGGTTGTCGATCGGGATGCGGGCGTTTTCGGCAAGCAGCACCATCAGGAATGCGACCGCCGCGAAGGCGAGGCTCGGGTAGATCGCGAACTCGCGGTGCGCGAGCGTATCGACGATGGTCGCGAGCTGCGTCGAGCCGCTGATGAACGCGGCGGTGAACAGCGTCATCAGCATTGCGGGCTCGGCGAGAAAGCCGATCAGCATCTCGCGCCTTGCGCCCAGGCCGCCGAAAGAGGTGCCGATGTCCATCGCGGCGAGCGCCGAGAACACGCGCGCCAGCGCGAACACGCCCACCAGCGCGATGATGTCCGCGGCCGGCGCGAACGGCAGGCCGGTCGCGAGCACCGGCACGATTCCGGCCGCCAGCCACATGCATCCGAACAGCACGTAGGGCGTGAGGCGGAACAAGGGCGATGCATCGCGCGCGATCACGGCATCCTTGTGCAACAGCTTGGCGAGCGTGTAATAGGGCAGCAGGACCGAAGGCGCCGAGCGGTTCTGCAGCCAGGCGCGGCACTGGTTGACCCATCCCATGAGCAGCGGCGCGGCGAGCACCACCAGCACCGACTGCAGGATCTGGAATGCGATTGCCGGGGCGGAGTTCATCGGCGCAAATTCATCGCACGAACACCAGCAGCCCGATCAGGGTGAGGAAGCTGTAGAGCAGGTAGATGCTGATCCTGCCCCTCTGCAGCAGCCCGATTTTCGAGGACAGGTAGCCAACCAGCCGCGCCACCGGCAGATACAGCAGGTACCAATGCCGGTCCTCGATCTTCAGCGAGAAACGCGGCGCCCGATCGTCCGGCGCGGGCATGTGCCGCTGCATCAGGAAAACCGGGCCGAAGACGTGCCGGATCGGCTGGCCGAACGCATCCGCCGTATCCTGCATGCGCGAGGTCTGGTCCGGAAAGCCGCAGTCCCATGGGTCCGCGAATCGCACGCGGCCGTGGTAGAAGTGGCGCACCAGCAGGAACGCGAGCAGCGTAACCCCGATGATCACGATCAGGAAAATGACCGGGCTGTAGCTCGCCTGCGCGGCTGCCGTGGGTACCAGCCACAGCCAGTTCGATTCCAGCGCCTCGTTGGACAGTCCCTGCCCGGTGAGCGAGACGCCGACCCGGTTCAGCATCAGGAGGAATGAGGTCGGAAACAGGCCCAGCACGAAGCAACCCGCGGCGAGCCAGGCCATGCCGAAGCGCTCCATGTTGCCGGCATCGTGCCCGTAGCCGCCGGCAGGCGCCGCCGCATTGCCGGATTCGCGCGGCCGGCCAAGGAAGGCGATGCCGTACACCTTGACAAAGCACATGGCAGTGAGCGCGCCGGCGAGCGCCAGTGTCGCCGCGAACAGCGGCAGCAGACTGCGCACCACGCCGTTTTGCAGGACCGGTGCCTGCAGTGCGGTCTGGAAAGTGAGCCACTCGGAGACGAAGCCGTTCAATGGCGGCAGCGCCGAAATGGCCAGCGCGCCGATAAGGAAATAGAACGCGGTCTTGGGCATGGTGCGGATCAGGCCGCCCATGTCGTTCAGGTTGCGCAGCTTCGTCGAATGCAGGATAGAGCCCGCGCCGAGGAACAGCAGTCCCTTGAACACCGCATGGTTGAGAGTGTGGTAGAGCGCGGCGATCAGGCCGAGGGCCCCGGCCGCAGGGTGGCCGAAGCCAATGAACACCATCGACATTCCCAGGCCGAGCAGGATGATGCCGATGTTCTCGACCGAGTGATACGCGAGCAGGCGCTTCAAGTCGTGCTGCATCAGCGCATACAGCACGCCGAACAGCGTCGTTCCGGCGCCTACCACCAGCACCAGGATTCCCCACTCCCAGCGCACGCCGCCGATCAGGTCGTAGATCACCCGCACCATGCCGTAGATCGCGGTCTTGATCATGATCCCGCTCATCAGCGCCGAGACCGGGGAAGGCGCCGCCGGGTGGGCCTCCGGCAGCCATGCGTGCAGCGGAATCATCCCGGCCTTGGCGCCGAAACCGAAGAACGCGAGCAGGAACGCCACCGTGGACCACAGCGGCGTAAGCCCGGCCGCGCGCAGCGCGTCGAACGTGTAGTCGCCCTTGCCGCCGTGCATGACGCCGAAGCACAGCAGGATCGCGAGCGCGCCGAGGTGGGCGATCAGCAGGTAGAGGAACCCGGCGCTGCGGATCGCAGGCTGCCGGTGGTCGGTGGTGACCAGGAAGTAGGAAGAAAGCGCCATCGTTTCCCACGCCACCATGAAAAGGTAGGCGTCGTCGGCAAGGATCACGAACGCCATGCTGGCGAGGAACACGTGGTACTGCAGGCCGATGAGGGCGAGCCTGCCGGCGGTCTCCTCGCGGAAATACCCGCTCGCGTAGACCGAGATCCCGGTCGCAACCGAGCCGAGCAGCATCAGGAAAAAGCCCGCGAGCGGATCGGCGCGCAGGTGGAACGGCAGATCGGGCAATCCCAGGGGGAGCGTCATCTGCTCGGCCGGGGACCACACCGCCTGCAGGCCGAACGCGGCGAGCGCCAGGCCGGCAAGGGCGCCCAGCGGAAACGCCAGATGCCTCGCGAAGAACGCGTTGCCCGGGGAAATCAGCGCGAGCAGCGCAATCGCCAGCCAGGCGACCGCGACGTAGAGCGATCCCAGCAGCGGGGCGCTATCCACTTGATTTCAATATCATTTGACGCGCATGCCGGGCTGCGCCCCGGAATCCGGCGAGAGCAGGAAGATGCCGGGCCCGTCGCCCGAGGCGGCGAGGATCATCCCCTCCGATACGCCGAACTTCATCTTGCGCGGCGCGAGGTTCGCCACCAGCACCGCGAGCCGGCCTTCGAGCTTCTCCGGCGCATAGGCCGACTTGATCCCCGCCAACACGGTGCGCGTCTGCGCGGCGCCTGCGGCGTCGGCGCCCACATCGAGCGTCAGCTTGAGCAGCTTGTCCGCCCCTTCCACGTGCTCGGCCTTGACGATCCTCGCGACGCGCAGATCGACCTTGTTGAAATCGTCCATCGTGATCTCGTTGTCCACGGCCAGCTCCTTGGCTGCATGTTGCTGCTTCTCCGCATGCCGCTGCGGCGCGGTCACTTGCGGTACCGATTCGATATCGAACAGCGCGTCGAGCTGCTTTTCGTCGACACGGGTGATCAGATGGCGGTAGTCATTGATTCGATGCTTGTGAGACAACACCGTGGCCGAATCCGCCCATTTCAGTTCCGGTATGCCTAGAAACTTTTCGACGTCCGTTGCTAACTTGGGGAGTATCGGCTTCAGGTAGATCGTGAGAACCCGGAACATGTTGATTCCGATTGCGCAGACGTGCTTCAGCTTCTCCTCTTGCCCTTTCTGCTTGGCAAGATCCCACGGCTTTTGCTCGTCCACGAATTGATTCGCAAGGTCAGCGAGCCTCATGATCTCCCGCAATGCTTTTCCGAATTCCCTCTGCTCGTACAGATCGCCGATTTCACCCGCTTTCGCTTGAAAATCGCCCAGCACATGGTCCTTGCTGGTCCCAAAAATACTGGCCCCGAAATCAAATACCCGTTGCGGTAGTTCCAGTTCTCCGGCAAATCGCTTTGTGACAAAAGCGGCACAACGGCTCGCGATGTTGACGTACTTGCCGACGAGGTCGCTGTTGACGCGCGCGACGAAGTCGTCGGGGTTGAAGTCGACGTCCTCGACCGCGGCGTTGAGCTTGGCGGCGATGTAGTAGCGCAGCCACTCGGGGTTCATGCCGAGCTCGAGGTAGCGCAGCGGGCTGATTCCGGTGCCGCGCGACTTGGACATCTTCTCGCCCGAGACGCCGATGAAGCCGTGCACGTAGACATGGTCCGGCACGCGGTAGGGCGCGCCGGCGAAGTGCAGCATCGCGGGCCAGAACAGGGTGTGGAAGTAGATGATGTCCTTGCCGATGAAGTGGATCTGCTCGGTGTCCTCGGCGGCGAGGAACGCTTCGAAGGTCCTCGGTTCGCCGTTGGTCCGTGCCTGGCCGGAATCGAAGTACTTCTTCAGCGCGGCGAGATAGCCGATCGGCGCGTCGAGCCAGACGTAGAGGTACTTCTCCTCGGCGAGGTCCGGGATGCGGATGCCGAAGTAGGGCGGGTCGCGCGAGATGTCCCAGTCGCCGAGGGCCTTGTCGCCCTCGCCTTCGAGCCACTCCCAGGCCTTGTTCACCACCTGAGGCTGCAGCCGGCCCGGCACTTCGAGCCAGTCGCGCAGGAACGCAATGCATTCCGGGTGCGAGAGCTTGAAGAAATGGTGCTCGGAGGACTTCAGCACCGGCGTCGCGCCCGAGAGCGTCGAATAGGGATTCTTCAGCGCCGTGGGCGAGTACACGGAACTGCAGTTCTCGCAGGCGTCGCCGTACTGGTCCT
>Ga0154760_1016_pt1 | contig 10519 bp, 13 predicted proteins | sample Rifle2008BG16ft_FD_105768 | JGI IMG/M metagenome (GOLD analysis project Ga0154760, IMG submission 105768) | Betaproteobacteria bacterium RBG_16_66_20
CGGGATCGCTGGTGGTGCGCGGTGCGCGGCTGCGCGGCGAGGAGATCCGCCTCGCGGTCACCGGCATGGTCGGCGGCAAGGGCTTCAACCATCTGTTTCGGGGCAGGGTCGCCGACGGCAGGATCGAGGGCGAGGTCCGGATCTCGGACGGAGATGAGAGCAGAACCGTGCCCTGGAAAGCGAGCCGGCAGCCGTGAGCGCTGCGCCGAGGCAGTTGCTTTCCGCGCCCGACGGCATTTTCCTCGTGGTGGGCATGGTGATCGGCGCCGGCATCTTCAAGGCGCCCTCGATCGTCGCGGGCAATGTATCCAGTGGGCTCGAGTTCATGCTGGTCTGGGTCGCGGGCGGCATCGCCTCGCTCTGCGGCGCGCTGGTCTACACCGAGCTCTCGGGCCGGTTTCCGGAGACCGGGGGCGAATACCGGTTCCTGCAGCGCGGCTACGGTCCCGGAACCGCGTTCGTTTTCGCGTGGTCGCGCATGACGGTCGTTCAGACCGGCGCCATCGCCGCAGTCTCGTTTGTTTTCGGCGACTACGCGCAGCAGATCCTGCCGCTTGGCGCGCGCGGCGCGGCGATCTACGCCGCACTCGGCGTGGCGGCGCTGACCGCGCTCAACCTGGCGGGCACGCCGCACAGCAAGCTGCTGCAGAAGATCATGAGCGCGGCCCTGATGATCGCGCTGGCCGCGATCGCGCTGGCCGGCCTGCTCGGGCCGTCGGCTCCCGCGCTGGCGTCGCAGGCCACGGATGCGAGCCTTGGGCTGGCGATGATCTTCGTGCTGCTCACCTATGGCGGCTGGAACGAGGCGGCCTACATCGCGGGCGAGGTGCGGGACCCGCAACGCAACATCCTTCGCATACTGGTCGGAGGAATCCTCGCGATCACCGCGATCTACCTGCTGGTCAATCTCGGCTATCTCGCCGCGCTCGGGCTCACCGGGATGCGCGAGTCGAAGGCGGTCGCCGCCGACCTGATGCGGCCGGTCGCCGGGGAAGTCGGAGCGATCGTGGTCGCGTTCGTGGTGTGCGTCTCCGCGCTCACCACCATGAACGCGGCGATCATCACCGGGGCGCGCTCGAACTATGCCTTTGGCCGCGACTACGCGATGTTCTCGCGCCTGGGCGCGTGGCGCGAAGCCGGAAGCACGCCGGCCAACGCACTGCTGACCCAGGGCGCGCTCTCGCTTCTGCTGGTGCTTGCCGCCTCGTTCACGCCCGACGGTTTTTCCGCGATGGTCGCTTACACCACGCCGGTGTTCTGGACCTTCTTCCTTCTGTGCGGCATCGCGCTGTTCATCTTCCGCATGCGCGAAGGACGGCCCGCCGGTTTCCGGGTGCCGCTGTTTCCGCTGGTTCCGCTCGTGTTTTGCTGCACCTGCGCCTACATGCTCTACTCGAGCATCAATTACGTGCGTTTCGCGGTGTCGTTCGGCACCGCGGTCCTCGGCGGCACCGTGATCATGCTCGCCGGCGTGCCGCTGTATCTCGTCACGCGCCGCAAGGCCTAGGCTGCCGTGCGGCGGTTGCCGGGAACCGTCTGGTTGCTGTGCCTGGTCAGCTTCTTCAATGATCTCGCCTCGGACATGGTGATTCCGCTGATTCCGATCCTGCTCGCGAGCGTGCTTGCGGCGGGGCCGGTGGCGCTGGGCCTGATCGAAGGGGTCGCGGAGGCGGTGGCGAGTTTCCTCAAGCTCTGGGCCGGACGCCACAGCGACGAGGCGAGCGGCCGCAGGAAACGGCTCGCCGTGGCCGGGTATTTCCTTTCCAACGCGGCACGTCCGCTGCTCGCGTTCGCCGGCCACTGGGCGAGCGCGCTGTTGCTGCGCGCAGTGGACCGCGTGGGCAAGGGCGTGCGCAGCGCGCCGCGCGACGCCATGCTGGCCGACATGGTCGACCCGGCGCTGCGCGGGGCAGCGTTCGGCCTGCACCGCGCGTTCGACAACGCGGGCGCGGTGCTCGGGGCGCTCGCCGCTGCAGCGGTGCTTTACTGGCTCGGAACCGATCTGGAACTCGTGATTCTCGCTTCGGTGGCGCCCGGAATCGCGGCCGTGCTCCTGATGCTCGCGGTGCCTGAGCCCTCGCAGCATATCGCCGCCGAGCCCCTTCCGCCCCTGCGCTGGGCCGCGCTCGGCCCCGCGATGCGGCGCATCCTCGCGGTCCTCGGCATGTTCACGTTCGCGCGTGTCTCGGACACGTTCATCGTGCTGTTCGGTTACCAGATGGGCATCGGAACGATCGAGCTGCTGCTGCTCTGGGCGGCGCTCAACCTGATGAAGGTACTGTCGGCTTATGCGGGCGGCAGCTGGTCGGACCGGATACCGCGCCGAAATGTCGTCGCCATTTCCTGGGCTGCCTGGGCGCTCGGCTTCTGGTTCCTGTGCGGCGTGGAGAGCGCCTCCGGGCTGTGGCTGGTGACGCTCTACGCCGGCGCTGCCGCCGGACTGGGCGAAGGCGCCGAGCGGGCGCTGATCCGCGATTTCGCATCGCCGGAGGAGGCGGGCACTGCGTTCGGCTGGTACTACTGCCTCATCGGTTTGGCCTCGATTCCCGCGGGGCTCGCGTTCGGCGCCTTGTGGCAGTTCGGCAGCGCGGCGCTCGCGTTCTCCTTTGCGGGCGCAATCGCGGCGCTCTCGGCGCTGGCGATCCTCGGGACCGTAGAGCGCGGGAAGGCGGCGCCGGCAGTTTAGAATGTTGCCCCATGAGAGCTGAAAAACTTCGCAACCCGCTCATGGTGCTGATCGCAAGTTGCCTGATCCTGTGCATCGGCTTCGGCATACGCGCCGGCTTCGGCCTGTTCCTGCAGCCGATGGCCCTCGAATACGGCTGGGGGCGCCAGGTGTTCTCGCTGTCGATCGCGATCCAGAACCTTGCCTGGGGCGCGCTCGGCGCGGTCGCCGGCGGGTTCGCCGACCGCTACGGCGCCGGGCGCGTGATTGCCGGCGCGGGCGTGGCCTATGTGCTCGGGCTGATCGGCATGTCGCTGGTCGAGACGCCGCTCGGCATGCACGTCAATTCGGGCCTGCTCATCGGCATGGCGCTCGGCGGAACCTCCTTCGGCATCATCCTCGCCGTCATCGGCCGCACGGTTCCGCCCGAGAAGCGCAGCTTCGCGATGGGTATCGCCACCGCCGCCGGCTCCTTCGGCCAGTTCGCGCTGCTGCCGGTGACCCAGTTCCTGATCACGCGCTTCGACTGGCACGTGGCGCTGTTCGTGCTGGCGGGAATTGCCGCGCTGATGGTTCCGCTCGCCGCGCCACTCGCGGGCAAGCCGCAGGCGGCCACCGGCGCCCCGCAATCGATCGCCAACGCATTGCGCGAGGCGCTCGGCGAAAAGGGCTTCCACCTGCTGTTCTGGGGCTACTTCGTGTGCGGCTTCCACATTGCCATGCTCACGGTGCACCTGCCGTCCTTCGTCACCGACGGCGGTCTCAAGCCCGAGCACGGCATGACGGCGCTGGCGCTGATCGGTCTGTTCAACATCATCGGCACGCTGTGCTCGGGCTGGCTCGGCGGGCGCTTCAGCAAGAAATACCTGCTGTCGACGATCTATTCGATCCGGGCGGTGCTGATCACGATGCTGGTGTTCCTGCCGCTGACGCCGGTGACGCTCTACGTGTTCGCCTGCGGCATCGGGCTCCTCTGGCTGGGTACAGTGCCTCTCACGAACGGCCTTGTCGGTCAGATTTTCGGCATGCGCTACGCGGCGATGCTGGCCTCGGTCGTGTTCTTCGGCCACCAGATCGGCAGCTTCATCGGCGTCTGGCTTGCAGGCTATCTGTACGACACGACGGGCTCTTACAACGGCGCCTTCCTGGCCTCGATCGGCCTTGGCGTCTTCGCTGCCATCGTAAACCTGCCGGTCAACGAAACCCCGCTCGCCGAGCGCAAGGCCGTTCCCGCGCCCGCCTGATGGACCCGGCGAACAAGCGATTCTGGTGGACTGCGGCCGGAGTCGTGCTGCTCGCCTTCGTCACCGCTGCCGCCTTCTCCGCGTACCTGCGCCCCGACATGCTCGTCATGTTCGGCGACCTGATGGCCTTCTGCGCCGCACTGCTCCGATGACCGCTGTCCGCACTTCCCGCATGCTCGCGCGCTACAACGCATGGGCGAACAAGCTGATCTTCGATGCCGTCGGCGGGTTGCCGGAGGGCGAGGCGACCAAGCCGCGGCAGAGTCTGTTCAAGAGCATGGTCCACATGCTCAATCACAACTACGTCATCGACCGCATCTTCCAGGCGCACCTCGAGGGACGCGGGCACGGCTACGCCGCGCGCAACACGCCCGACCACCCGCCGCTCGATGAGCTGTGGCGTGCCCAGCAGGAGGTCGACGCCTGGTACATTGCCTGGAGCGACTCGCTTACCGAGGCCGCGCTATCCGAAACCCTGCGTTTCACCTTCGTAGGCGGGGGCGAGGGCGCCATGACGCGCGGCGATATTCTGTTGCATGTCGTCAACCATACTTCCTACCACCGCGGCTTCGTCGCGCAGATGTTTTACGAGGTGCCGGCCCGTCCCCCGACTACCGACCTTCCGGTCTACCTGAGGGACGCGCACTTCAAGGGATGAAACAGCACGACATCGCGGCGCCCTCCGCGTGGGTTGAGCGCTGGGCGCCGCTCATCACCCACGGCACGGTGCTCGACATGGCTTGCGGGAGCGGCCGTCACGCGAACTTTTTCTTGAGCAAACACTTGAAAGTAGTAGCGGTGGACCGCGAGGCCCGGGTCATCCCCGGCGCACGCTTCGTCCAGGCGGACCTGGAGAACGGCAACCCGTGGCCGTTTCCGGGCGAGCAGTTCGAGGGCGTCGTGGTGACGAATTACCTGCACCGGCCCCTGTTTCCGAGGCTCCTCGAGTCGCTCGCGCCGGGCGGCGTTCTCTTGTATGAAACGTTCATGCTCGGGAACGAACGCTTCGGCAGGCCCTCCAACCCCGAGTTCCTCCTGCGGCCGGGGGAACTGCTCGAAGTGTGCAAGGGGATGACCATAAAGGCGTTCGAGGAGGGCGAGGTCATCGTGCCAAAACCCGCAATGATTCAAAGAGTTTGTGCCGTGCAAGCAGGGAAGGGATAAAATGGCCGGTTATTCGTTCGGCGTTACGCCTAGATGGAGCTAGAGACATGATCACAGGCAGCCTAGTGGCGATCGTTACCCCGATGCTGGAGGATGGACGGCTGGACCTCGCGCGCTTCAAGGGCCTGATCGACTGGCATATCGCCGAGGGCACCGACGGCATCGTGGTGGTCGGTACCACGGGCGAGTCGCCGACGGTGGACTTCGACGAGCACAAGGAGCTGATCCGGGTCGCCGTCGAGCACGCCAAGGGCCGCATCCCGGTGATCGCCGGCACCGGCGGCAATTCCACCGCCGAAGCGATCGAACTGACGCACTCGGCGAAAAAGACCGGCGCCACCGCCTGCCTTTCGGTCGTGCCTTACTACAACAAGCCGACGCAGGAAGGGCTGTACCGGCACTTCCGCAAGATCGCGGAAGCGGTAGACCTGCCGATGATCCTTTACAACGTTCCGGGCAGAACGGTCGCCGACCTGCACAACGACGCGGTGCTGCGCCTGGCGCAGGTGCCCGGCATCATCGGGATCAAGGATGCGACCGCGAACATGGAGCGCGGCAGCGACCTGATCCGCCGCGCGCCGCGCAACTTCGCGATCTACTGCGGTGAAGACGCCGCCGCGCTCGCGCTGATGCTGCTCGGCGGGCACGGTGTGATCTCGGTGACCGCGAACGTCGCGCCGCGCCTGATGCACGAGATGTGCGCGGCCGCGCTGGTGGGAGACCTCAGGAAGGCGAGAGAGCTGAATCTGCGCCTGCTGCCGCTTCACCAGCGCCTGTTCGTCGAGGCGAACCCGATCCCGGTCAAGTGGGCGCTGGCGCAGATGGGCATGATCGATATCGGACTGCGCCTGCCGTTGACGCCGCTGGCGGAGCAGTTCCACGAAACGCTGCGCGGGGCTCTCGCCGACGCCGGCGTGGTGCTGCCGCTGCGCATGGTGGAGAAACGCGCGTGAAGCTGGTGCGGACCGTGGTTTCGCTCGCCGCGGCCGCGGCGCTGGGCGCCTGCACCATGTCCACCGACATGCTCTCGGCCAAGAAGGTCGATTACAAGTCGGCCGGGCAATTGCCCACGCTCGAGATCCCGCCCGATCTCACGACGCCGGCGCGCGACAACCGCTACGTCGTGCCGGACACCGGCAAGAGCACGGCGACGCTTTCCGGCTACCAGGCCGATCGTGCGCAGCAGGCCAAGACCGGCGCGATCCAGACCGGGGTGCTGCCCTCGATAGAGAAAATGCGCGTCGAGCGCGCCGGTACCCAGCGCTGGCTGGTGGTGGCCGAGCCGCCCGAGAAGCTCTGGCCGCTGGTGCGCGATTTCTGGCAGGAAAACGGCTTTCTGATTTCGGTCAACCTTCCCGAGGCGGGTGTGATGGAGACCGACTGGGCGGAAAACCGCGCCAAGATCCCGCAGGACTGGCTGCGCAGCATGCTAGGCACCCTGATGGACCAGATCTATTCGTCGGCCGAGCGCGACAAGTTCCGCACCCGGCTCGAACGCGGCGAGGACGGCGGCAGCGAGATCTACGTCAGCCACCGGGGCATGGTCGAGGTGTTCAGGGAAGGGAGCCAGGGGCAGACAGTCTGGAAGCCGCGCGACTCCGACTCGGAGCTCGAGGCGGAGTTCCTGCGCCGCCTGATGGTCCGTCTCGGCACGCAGGAAGAGAAGGCGAAGCAGCTGGTCGCCAGCAGCACGCCGGTTGCGGCGCGCGCCGCGATCCAGGCCGGCATCGGCGGCTTCGAGACGCTGGAGGTTTTCGAGCCCTTCGACCGCACCTGGCGGCGGGTGGGCCTGGCGCTCGACCGCGTCGGTTTCACGGTCGAGGACCGCGACCGCCAGAAAGGCCAGTACTTCGTGCGCTACGCCGATACGGACGCCGCCGACATGGCGAAGAAGGACGGGGAAAAAGGATTTCTCTCGAAGCTCGCGTTCTGGAAGTCGAACGATCCGGGGGTGAAGGCCGAGCAGTACCGGGTCCACATCCGGCAGTTCGCCGGCAAGTCCGTGGTCCAGATCCTCACCAAGGAAGGCGCCCAGGCCAACACCCAGACCACGAAGCGCATCGTCGCGCTGCTGTACGAGCAGCTTCGATGAAGCTGCGTCACCATGAGCAGCTTTTGCGAAACTGCGTGCACGAGCCGCTGAGGTGACGCTGCGGTTCGCTTCCATCGGAAGCGGCTCGAAAGGAAACTGCCTTGTCGCCGAGGTCGGCAGCACCCGTGTGCTGCTCGACTGCGGCCTGTCGCCGCGCGAGACCGAACGGCGGCTGGCGCGTATCGGCCTCGCGCCGGCGGATATTGCCGGGATCCTGGTGACGCACGAACATGACGACCACGCCGGGCAGGCCTATCCGTTTGCGGCGCTGCACCGGATACCGGTCTGGCTCACTTACGGCACGCAGCTTGCGCTGGCCGAATCGGGCAAGGCCCCCGGCGTCGTGGAAACGCGCACGATTCACGGCCGCACTGCATTCGCCATCGACGGCATCGAGGTGTCGCCCTACACGGTGCCGCATGACGCGCGCGAGCCGGTTCAGTTCGTTCTCTCGGACGGCGCGTTCCGCCTCGGGGTGCTGACCGACATCGGCGCTTCCACCGCGCATGTCGAAGCGACGCTCTCGGGCTGCGACGCACTGGTGCTCGAATGCAACCACGATCTCGACATGCTCTGGGGCGGCGGTTACCCGAAATGGCTCAAGGAGCGCATCTCCGGCCCTTTCGGCCATCTCGATAATGCAAGCTCGGAGCGGCTGCTGGCGGGGCTCGACCGCTCGCGCCTGAAGCACGTCGTCGCCGCCCACCTGTCGCAGCAGAACAACCGGCCGGAACTCGCGCGCGATGCTTTGGCAAGGGCGATGGGTTGCGCTGCGGAATGGATCGGGCTGTCCACCCAAGAAGACGGCTTCGCCTGGCGTGAGCTGAAATAGAAACGGCGGGCCCTCGCGGGACCGCCGTTTTTCCTTGCCGGGCCGAATTTACTTCTTCGGTTCTTCCTTCTTCGGCTCTTCCTTTTTCATCTCCGCGGGCGCTGCGGGAGCGGCGGCCGGAGCGGCAGCGGGAGCAGCAGGAGCAGCAGCCGGAGCGGGAGTGACCGCGGGGGCGGCCGGTTTCTTGGGTTCTTCCTTGCTGCACGCGGCGAGCGCAATCGCGGCTACCGCGGCGATGAGCAGTGACTTGTTCATTGTCTTTCCTTTTGGGTTCGAAATGTGAGTTGAGGCTTGTGCCAGCCGAAATGCGGCTGTGCAGCAATTATAGCAGCGTACCGCCTACAAGCCTACGGTAGTGCTCGAAACGCCGGGAAAGGAGGCCGCCCAGATTTCCTGGAAGCGCGCGCGCATCGCCAGCGCCTCGGTTTCGTCGTGCAACGCGATCACGCCGCGGAAATGCCCGGCCACGGGCCGGCGCAGGTAGTGCTGCGCGTCCAACACCAGGAACGCATCCTGCAGATTGCGGATCTCTTCATAGCTGCGATTGATCTGGATCGCGTGCGTGAAGAGCTTCAGCAGCGCCAGCATGCGCGGGCAGTAGCGGCTGAGATGCTCGGTGTCATGGACCACGATGTAGATCTTGCGCGTGCGGCTCGTGCGCAGGAATTTCTCCAGCAGCGCGATCCGCGCCGGAGAGTTGACGCGCAGGGCCGAAAGATCGGGATCGAATATGCGCAGTTCGCGCCCCGGCTGTTCGACCAGGTGTTCGACGGCTTTCTGGAAGTCGGCCTCGCCATCGAAGCGCGCGTACTCGGTTTTCGGCTTTTCTTCAGTCACGTCTGAGGTTCAAGCGACAGGAATCCGCAGCGATGCCATTGCAAGATTAAACGCCGGAGTCCCGCCCGGGCAAGCGTCCGCCCCGCGGCACGCCGCCGGTCGGCCAGCGCGGCCAGCGCGGGCCGCTGCGACCGGCGCGGAACCAGAACCTCGCCATTGATGAAGAAGCGCGCCCCCCGGTAGAGCATCTGCGTCTTCGGGTGCAGTTTTGCTGTCTTGTTTTTCATGTCGCCGCGAAAAATCCGTTTCGATGGCGAAAAGACAATATTCGGCTTCGGCGTGCTCAGGAAACGCCCGAGAAAATCCTCGATGTCGCCCCTCGTCCAGCGGATGCGTGCCATCTGCTGCTGCGCGAAATCCACCATTTCGCGACCGATTTGCGCCGGCCGAGCAGCCGGACGCAGGCCGGGATCGCGGTACGCGGCATCCGGCAGGCCGCGTTCGTGCAGGTGGTCGAGAAACGCCGCTGCGAGCTCGGCGCCGCGCGGGGCGCGAAAGCCGATCGAGCAGGTGAAGCAGTGCTCCAGCGCGACCCCGTCGTGCCCCCAGCCGGGCGGCAGGTAGAGCAGGTCGCCCGGCTCGAGCAGCAGTTCCTCCTCGGCGCGGAAGCCGGCGATCAGCTTGAGCGGCGCCCCCGGCGCGAGCTCGAAGCGCCGTGCCCGGGCGAGGCGCCAGATGCGGCGTCCCTGGCCCTGCAGCAGGAAAACGTCGTACGAGTCGAAATGCGGCCCGACGCCGCCGCCGGGCACGGCGTAGCTCACCATCACGTCGTCGATCCTCGCCTGCGGTATGAAGGCGAAGCGCCGCAGCAGCGCCTCGGCGGCCGCGTTGTGGTGATTGACGCCGTTCACGAGCAGCGTCCAATTCCGCGCTCCTGCTTTGCTCAGACTGGATTTCTTCAAAGGACCGTGGGTCACGGTCCAGCGGCGGCCACTGCGTTCCACCAGACGGGATTCCACTTCGGCGCGCGCGGCAAGCGCAAACAGCGCATGCGTGCCGATCACGCCGCGGAACGCGGGCAGGGCGCGGCGCACGAGCAGCGGCCGCCTCTGCCAGTGGCGGCGCAAAAAAACCTGTGCGGACAAGCCACCTAGCAGCGCTTCTTCCATCGATTGATTATATCGGGCGGCGTTTGTGGCAATGCTGCGACAAACCGCACTCGCAGGGCTTGTCAAACCCGGTCGCGCGAATAGAATTTGCCGGAGCGACGCTCATGCTGCAGCCAGGCCAAACCGCACCTGCGTTCACGCTGCCCGATGCCGACATGCAGACGGTAGCGCTGTCGTCGTTCATCGGCAAGAAGCGCATCGTGTTGTATTTCTACCCGCGCGACAACACGCCCGGCTGCACGCTCCAGGCGGCCGAATTCTCCGATCACGAAGGCGAGTTCGGCCGCTGCAACTGCGTGATCCTCGGCGTCTCGCGCGACGATTGTCTGACGCACGCCGATTTCCGCGACAAGCACGGCCTGTCGATCGGCCTGCTGTCCGATCCCGAGGGCGAAGTCTGCCGGCGCTACGGCGTGCTCCAGGAAAAGGAGACCGACGGCGTGCGGCGCGAATGCGTGGTGCGCTCGACCTTCGTGATCGACAAGAAAGGCGTGATCCGCCACGCTGCCTACGGCGTCAGCCCTCGCCACCACGCCGCCGAAATCTACGACGTGGTGCGCAAGCTGAAATCCTGAA
>Ga0154760_1041_pt4 | contig 10341 bp, 10 predicted proteins | sample Rifle2008BG16ft_FD_105768 | JGI IMG/M metagenome (GOLD analysis project Ga0154760, IMG submission 105768) | Betaproteobacteria bacterium RBG_16_66_20
TGCGCGGTGAGGTTTTTCGCCACCACCAGCAGGCCGCTGGTGTCCTTGTCCAGGCGATGCACGATGCCCGCGCGAGGCACCTGGCGCAGAGCGGGCGCATGCGCGAGCAGCGCGTTCATCAGCGTGCGGTCCGGATTCCCCGCGCCGGGATGCACGATCAGTCCGGCCGGCTTGTTGATCACGATCAGGTGCGCATCCTCGAACACGATGTCGAGCGGCATGCGCTGCGCTTCGGGCATCGCCACATCACGCGCGGGCGGGGGCGCGAGCTCAATCCTTTCGCCTCCTATAGTTCTTGAACTGCTTGCCACATGAGAACCGTCAACCAGGACACATCCGGTCTTCAACCACGTCTGCAGCCGGTTGCGCGAGTACTGGGGAAACATTTTCGCCAGCGCCTGGTCGATCCGCATCCCGGCGAGCGCGCGCGGCACCACGGCCGAGAGCGGCGCGGCGAACGCATCTTCCCAGCCGGACTCATTGGGCGATTCGGGGAGCGGCTCCTCAGCGGCGGTATAATTTTTCCCCATGAGACGCAGTTTACTTGCTCTGATCGCAGCAGCCGCCCTCGTCGTCCTCGCCAGCGCCGGCGGCTGCGGCCTGCTGCCCTCGGATAGCGACGAGACGGCGGGCTGGTCGGCGCAAAAGCTCTACGGCGAGGCCAAGGACGCGATGTCGAGCCGGGCCTGGGACAGGGCGATCAAGCTGCTCGAGAAGCTCGAGGCGCGCTATCCCTACGGGCGCTTCGCGCAGCAGGCGCAGCTCGACGTCGCCTATGCCTACTGGAAGAGCGGCGAACGCGCCTCGGCGATCGCGGCGGCGGACCGCTTCATCAAGCTGTACCCCAACCACGCCAACGTCGACTATGCCTACTACCTCAAGGGCCTGGTCAATTTCAACGAGAACACGGGAATACTCAGCATTCTCGACAACCCCGACATGACCGAGCGCGATTCCAAGGGTTCGCGCGAATCGTTCGAGGCGTTCAAGGAGCTGGTGAACCGTTTTCCGGACTCGAAGTACACCGAGGACGCGCGGGGGCGCATGCGGTATCTGGTCAATTCGCTCGCCCAGTACGAGGTGCACGTGGCGCGCTACTACATGAAGCGCGGCGCCTACGTCGCCGCTGCCAACCGCGCCCAGTTCGCGGTGCAGAGCTACCCGCAGGCGCCGGCGCTGGAAGAAGCCGTTTTCATCATGGTCAAAGCCTACGACGCGCTCGGCATGGCCGACCTGCGCGACGCGGCCGACCGGGTGATGCGCAAGAACTTCCCGGAAAGCAGATATCTCACCGGCAAAGTGACGCGCGATGCGCCGTGGTGGAAGCTCTGGGACCCGGATTGGTGATTAAAGCCTGATGTTCTCGTCCGCGATATAGGCGCGGATGACGCTTTCCACGTCGGGATCGGGCTTGAAGCCCATCTCCAGCGCGCGCGGCGTGCGAAAGCGCGCCGGCCAGGTCTTCACGATCGCCTGGATGCGCGCATCGGCCTTGTAGACCACGCGCTTGGCCACCGCATCGCCCGCCAGCTTGCGCATCGCCTCGACCATCTCGGCGACGCTCGCCGTGATGCCGGGAAGGTTCAGCCAGCGGCGGCTGCCCCAGGCCTCGGCGGGAAGCTCCCAGGCATGGATGAACGCCTCGACCACCCGCCCGGGCGACAGCAGCCAGACACCGGTTTGCGGTGCCACTGGGCATTCGGAAATCACCCCGTTGAGCGGCTCGCGGATGACGCTGCTCGCGAACGAGGACGCCGCCGCGTTCGGCTTGCCCGCGCGCACCACGATCGTCGGCAGCCTGAGCGAGCGTCCGTCGATGTATCCCTTGCGCGAATAATCCGTCACCAGGTATTCGCCGATCACTTTCTGCGCGCCGTAGGAAGTCTGCGGGTTGGCGATCGTCGAATCGTCGAGCACCTCGGGCAGGTCGCCGCCGAAAGCCGCTACCGAGCTCGTATACACCAGCCGCGGCGGCTGGTTGCCGCTTGTTCCGATCCGGCGCATCTGCTCGAGCAGCAGTTCCATGCCCTTCAGGTTCACCCGCATGCCGAGGTCGAAATCCGCCTCCGCCGCACCGCTTACCACCGCCGCAAGGTGGAATACCGCGTCGGTGTCTGGCGTACAGACGCTCGTGATGGTGCCGGCATTGGATACGTCACCGGTTACAGCCTTTACTTTTTTCTTGTCCAAATCTTTTATTCCGGAAGGAAATGCGCCGTCCAGCAATGTGATGCCGGTGATCGCCTTGCCGCCCAGTTGCCCGCGCGCGAGCAGCGTCCTCGCGAGCCTGAAGCCGAGGAAGCCGCCGCCTCCGGTGATGAGAATTTTCATGCCGGAATTCGAGCGAAGAACGCCTCGACGTCAGCGAGTTCGCGCGTCTGTTTCATCGGCGGCAGGCTGGCGCGGATGGTCCTGCCGTAGGCTTTGGTGTACAGCCGCGGATCGCACAGCACCAGCACGCCGCGGTCCTCTTCGTCACGGATCAGGCGCCCCGCGCCCTGCTTCAGCTGCAGAACCGCCTGCGGCAGCTGGAATTCCATGAAGGGATTGCCGCCCTCGGCGCGCAAGGCTTCGATACGCGCCGCGAGCACCGGATCATCGGGCGGCGCGAACGGCAGCTTGTCGATCAGCACCACCGAAAGCGCCTCGCCGCGCACGTCCACCCCCTCCCAGAATGACGCCGCCCCCAGGAGCACCGCGTTCCCCAATCGTCGGAAACGAACCAGCAACTCGCTGCGCGAACCGGTGCCTTGGACGAGGAGCGGGTAGTCGATCCGGTCCTTGAGGTATTCGTGCGCGCGCCGCAGCGCCCGGTGCGAAGTGAACAGCAGAAAGGCGCGTCCCCGACTCGCTTTGAGCACCGGCAGCGCCGCCTCGGCCACCGCTTCGGTGTAGCCCGGATCGTTGGGATCGGAGGGCAGGCCCTTGGGCGCATAGAGCAGGGCCTGGCGCTCGAAGTCGAACGGACTCGGCCAGGCGCGCGCCGCGGCGTCCTCGATTCCGAGTTCGCGCTTGAAGTGCGAGAAATCCTCGCCCACCGCGAGCGTCGCCGAGGTGAAGATCCAGGCGCGCGGGTGATCCGCCATCTGCTTGCGGAAGAGCTCGGCGGGCACCAGCGGCGTGACGTGCAGCTGCACCGATTGGCCGAACACTTCCACCCAGCGCACCTCGTTCGCGGCACCCTGCTCCCGGACCCGCGCCAGCAGCCCCTTTGCCTCCGCCGCGCGGCGCGCGCAGGCGCCGAGCCCCTCGGATCGCTCGGCCTGCTCGGAAAGCGGCTTGCCCAGCGCATCCAGCGCGCCGACCAGTGCCTGGAGCGCATCGGGAAAACCTTCCACGCGCAGCGCCTGCGCCCAGCCCAGGCGCGGGCCGCTACGCGCCAGAGGCGCGTCCTTTCCCGCGGCACGCCCTTCACCCGGGAAGCACAACCGCAGGTCGCGCGCCGCCTTGTCCAGCTTCGATGCGATCCGGTCCAGCTCCGGCGAGGCGCCGCCGGCAGCGCGCAGTTCGAGCCGCGCATCGCGCGCGAGTTCGATCAGCTGCGCGCTCGACACGCTGTCGCCGAAGAACAGCCGCGCGGTCTCCGGCAGCTGGTGCGCCTCGTCGAAGATCACCGTGTTGCAGGAGGGCAGCAATTCAGAAATGCCCTCGTCGCGCAGCGCCACGTCGGCGAAAAACAGATGATGGTTGACCACCACCACGTCGGCCGCGAGCGCGTTCTTGCGCGCGCGCATCACGAAGCAGTCCTGGTACTTGGGGCAGTCCTGGCCGAGGCAGTTTTCGCGCGTCGAGGTCGCGTGCTGCCAGACCGGCGCGTCCTCCGGGACTTCGGCGAGGTCGGCGCGGTCGCCGGTCACGGTGATCGCCGCGAAATGCCCGATGCGGCGCAGCCGCGCCGCGTCGTCGCGCGATTCGAGCCGGCCCTCCGCCTGCGCGCGCTCCAGGCGATACAGGCACACGTAGTTCGCGCGGCCCTTGAGCAGCGCCGCGACCGAACCGGAAGCGAGGGCATCGCGCACCGCGGGCAGGTCGCGGTCGTAGAGCTGGTCCTGCAGGGTCTTGGTGCCGGTGGAGACGATCACCTTGCCGCCGGCGAGCAGCGCGGGGACGAGGTAGGCGAAGGTCTTGCCGGTGCCGGTGCCGGCCTCGGCCACGAGCATGCCGCCCGCTTCGATCGCGGCGAGAATCGCCTGCGCCAATTCGACCTGCTGCGCCCGCGGCCGGTAGCTGCCGACCTGAGCGGCGAGCGGGCCGTCGGCCGCGAATGCGCGCTGCAGCAGGTTCAGTTCCGGAGCTCCTCGACCTTCACCCAGATGCGTCGGCTTTCGCTGGTGCGCAGTTCCCGCGCCGACAGGATGCCGCGCTCGCCGCTTGCGCTCGTGCCGCCCGTGCCGCCGAGTTCAATCCACTGCCCGAGCCGGCCGCTCACCGTGCTGACGGCGCGCTCGGCCTGGATCGCGCCCGGGTCGCCGGAGGCGAAGCTCTGGCGCTGTGGGGCAATCTCCAGGAACACGGTCGACCCGGACAGGCGCGGCACGACCTCGAACCCGGTCGCGGTCTCCTGCACTACGGTAGTGTCGGAGATCACCGTGCCGCCCGGAGTGCGCACGACCTGATGCTGGCGCAGCGGCCGCGACTCACCGGTGGAGATGAGCGCGCGCCCGCCTTCGAGGACCTGGACGCGCTGGTCGACGCGGTCCTCGCGCAAAGTGCGGGTGTCCTCGATACGCGCCTCGATGCGCGAGCCGCGGCTCGAAACCGTGCCGCCCGCCTCGACCCCGCCGCGCGTTGCCTCGCCCAGCGAGTCGAAACGCACCGAGATGGTCAGGCGCCTTGCCGGCGTGTCGATCGCGTTCAGCGCCGCGCGAATGTCGGCCAGATTGCGCGCGCTGGTGCGCACAATCAGTTGATTCGACTGGCCCGACATCACTCCGCCCGGCTCCAGCAAGGGCCGCAGGACCGGGAGCACCTGCTCGACCGTGCGATGCCTGAGCGGGATCACCTCGAGCGTGCCCTGGGCGAGGACCGCCGGGGCAAAGAAAAAAAGCAGCATCAGAAAGCGTGTCATCAGGGCCTTAACGCACGGCGAAGGTTAGTGGTTGCTCTCGGAATGCATCTGCGCTAGATTACTTGAATTATGGGCTGCAATAAGCTGTTTTATATTGCTTTTTCATTCCTAATTTCGGGGTGCGCAGTGTTCAGCCCTACACCCCCCACCCCAGCGCAAACGTCCGCATCGCAGCCGGTACCAGGACCGGCCGCTCCACGCGCCGAGCGTTCCGAGGCGTTGTTGCAGGCATTGCTCGCGCTCGGTCTGGATTACCGCTACGGCGGCAATTCGCCGGTCACCGGATTCGACTGCAGCGGACTGGTCGCGCACGTGTATCTCGAAGCCTGGAACATCCGCCTGCCCCGCAATACGGGCGCGCAGAGCAAAGCCGGGATGCCGGTCAGTCTAGCGGAACTCCAGGCGGGCGATCTCGTGTTCTACGACACGTTGAAGCGCCCGTACTCGCACGTCGGCATCTATCTTGGCGACGGCAAGTTCGTGCACTCGCCCAAGTCGGGCGCGCAGGTGCGCATCGAGTCGCTGAAGAGCACGTACTGGACGCAGCGCTACAACGGCGCGCGTCGCGTCGAGCCCTCCCTTTAAGGGGCCGCGGAGGGCAATAGAGCGAGGTTAGTGCGAATAATTCTCATTGACTAAATGGATGAGAGCAATTATCATTTCTATTATTGCCCTCATGAGGAAATCAAGTGACTGTTTCATATAAGCAATTTTGTGTTGCTGCGGTTCTGGCCGCGACGACCAGTGTAGCGTTCCCTCAAGACAACAAAGTCCTGAACCTGTACTCCTCGCGCCACTACCAGACCGATGAGGCGCTCTACAGCAACTTCACCAGGCAGACCGGCATCCGGATCAATCGCATCGAGGCCGGCGAAGATGCGCTCATCGAGCGATTGCGCAACGAAGGCGAGCGCAGCCCTGCGGACGTGCTGGTCACGGTGGACGCGGGCCGCCTGTGGCGCGCCGAACAACTCGGATTCTTCCAGCCCGTGAAATCGGCGCTGCTGGACGCCCGCATCCCGGCCAGCCTGCGCGAGCCGGGCGGCCTGTGGTACGGCTTCTCGCTGCGCGCGCGGCTGATCGCCTACAACAAGGCGCGAGTGAAGCCGGCCGACGTCCCCACCTACGAGTCGCTCGCCGAGCCGAAGTGGAAAGACCGCGTCTGCATGCGCTCCTCGACCAACATCTACAACCTGTCGCTGATGGGCGCGATCATCGACCACCTGGGCGAACAGAAGGCCGAGCAATGGGCGCAGGCGGTAAGAGCGAACCTCGCGCGCGAACCCAGGGGCGGCGACACCGACCAGCTGAAGAGCGTCGCCGCAGGCGAATGCGACCTCACGCTCACCAACCAGTATTACTACGCTCGCCTGGTGCGCTCGGACAAGGCGGACGAGCGCGAGATCGCCGCAAAGCTGGGCGTGGTGTTCCCGAACCAGGCAAGCTGGGGCACGCACGTCAACATCTCGGGCGCCGGCGTGATGAAGCACGCGCCGAACCGGCAGGCGGCGGTGAAGTTCCTCGAATACCTCGCGGGCGACGAAGCGCAGCGTTACTTCGCCGACGGCAACAACGAGTGGCCGGTGGTGGCCGGCGTGAAGCCCGACAACCCGGTGCTGAAGCTGTTCGGCGCCTTCAAGCAGGACGCGCTGAACGTTGCGGTCCTCGGCCGCAACCAGCCCGGCGCGCAGAAAATCTACGACCGGGTGGCCTGGAAATAGCGCTTCAGGACGATCAGCACGGGCACCAGGCCGATCGCGACGATCACCAGCGACGGCACCGCGGCCTCCGCCAGGCGCTCGTCCTTGGCCAGGTTGTAGGCCTCGATCGCGAGCGTGTCGAAATTGAACGGACGCAGGGCGAAGGTCGCCGGCAGTTCCTTCATCACGTCCACGAACAGCAGCAGCGCTGCGGCTGCGAGGCTGGAGGCAAGCAGCGGCGCGTGCACGCGCGCGAGGGTCCCGGCGGGCGTCGCCCCGAGGCTGCGCGCGGCGTCGTCCATGTGCGGCGTCACCTTCGCCAATCCCGCCTCCACGGTCTGCAACGCCACCGCGAGGAAGCGCACCAGGTACGCATACACCAGCGCGACGATGGTTCCGGTCAACAGCAACCCGGGCTTTACGCCAAACGCGGTTTCGATCCCGCCGGCGATCCAGTTGTCGAGCCGGCCGAGCGGCACCAGCACCCCGATCGCGATCACCGCGCCGGGAATGGCGTAGCCGAGCGCCGCGGCGCGGTTCGCCCAGGAGACCGCAATTGCAAGGCGGCCGCGTGAAAGGCGCGCGGCATAGGCCATGCCGGTCGCGAGCAGCACGCCCGCCGCCGCCGCAATTCCTGCAAGCATGAAGCTGTTGCCGACCAGGGCCAGCAGGCGCGCGTTGATGTGTACACCCTCGTGAACACCCACGCGCGCCCCTAGGTCGGACCAGGCCAGCTGGACCAGCAGCCCCGCGGGCAGCACGAACCCGAGGAGCACCGGCGCGGCACAGGCGGCGAATGCCAATGCCGCGGCCATTCCCGAAAGACGCTGCGGCGGCGAGGGCTTGCGCATTGCGCTCGCATACGCGGCGCGGCCGCGGTTGGCGCGCTCCAGCGCGAGGACCACGAAGACGAAGGCGAGCAGGCACACCGACAACTGGCCGGCCGCGGCCGTGTCCCCCATGGACAGCCAGGCCTTGAAAATTCCCGTGGTGAAAACCTCCAGCGCAAAGTACGAAACGGTGCCGAAGTCGGCGAGCGTTTCCATCAGCGCGAGCGCGGCGCCCGCCGCGACTGCGGGCCGCGCGATCGGCAACGCGACGCGCCAGAAACTGCCCCACGCCGAATAGCCGGCGAGGCGGCCCGCCTCCAGCGCACTGCGCGAGACATCGAGAAACGCGGTGCGCGCGAGCAGGTAGACATAGGGGTAGAGCGCGAACGAGAGCATCGCCGCCGCTCCCGGGATCGAGCGGATTTCGGGAAACCAGTATTCGCGCGCCTGCCAGCCCGTCGCCGCGCGCAGCAGCGTCTGGACCGGCCCGGTGAACTGCAGCCAATCGGTGTAGGCGTACGCCATGACGTAGGCCGGCATCGCGAGCGGCAGCACCAGCGCCCACTCGAGCAAGCGCTGTCCCGGAAAACGGTAGGCAGTGACCAGCCATGCAGACAGCACGCCGATCGAAAGCACCCCCGCGGCGACGCATGCGACCAGCGACGCGGTGTTCAGGACGTAGTCGCCGAGCAGCGTGCGCGCAAGATGCGCCCAGGTTTCGCTGGCCGGGCCGAGGACGCTCGCCACCACTGCCAGAATCGGCAGCAGGATCAGCGCTGCCGCCCCGAGCGAGACGACCCCTAGAAATCCAACTCTTTGAAAATAAAGCACTCCTGATTCTAACAAGAATTATTCTTGTTAGAATAACAGGAATGCAAGCGCTGCTCGATATCCAGGACCTGCGCCACGCCTATGAGGGGCAAGCCGACGGCCACGAGGCGGTGCGCGGCTTGTCGTTCTCACTCGAGCGCGGCACGATCGGCTGCCTGCTCGGGCCCAGCGGCTGCGGCAAGACCACCGTGCTTCGCTGCATCGCGGGTTTCGAGACGCCACGCGCGGGCCGCATCCTGCTCAACGGCGTCGTGGTCTCCTCCGCGCAGACCAGCCTGCCGCCGGAGAAGCGCCGCATCGGCATGGTGTTCCAGGAGCATGCGCTTTTCCCACACCTGACCGCCGCGAGAAATATTGCGTTTGGCCTGTCACACGGCGATGTGTCCGAAAAGCGCGTGCAGGAACTCGCCTTGCTCACCGGCATCACCGAACTGCTGGGGAAATATCCGCACGAGCTTTCCGGCGGCCAGCAGCAGCGCGTTGCGCTCGCGCGCGCCCTCGCGCCGCGCCCGGAACTGCTGCTGCTCGACGAGCCGTTCTCCAACCTCGATACCGGCCTGCGCGAGCGCCTCTCGCACGAGCTGCGCGACATCATCAAGGCCTCCGGCGCCACCGCGGTGCTGGTCACGCACGACCAGAACGAGGCGTTCGCGATGGCCGACGAGGTCGGGGTCGTGCACCAGGGCCGCATCGAGCAGTGGGACTCGGCGTACAACCTCTATCACCGTCCGGTCAACCGCTTCGTCGCCGACTTCGTCGGCCAGGGCGCGTTCCTGCCCGCCAAGGTCCTGAACCCGAGGAGCGTGGAAATCGAGCTCGGTGTTCTCGAAGGCAATATCCCGAGCGCATGCCAGATCGGATGCGACGCCTGCGGCAAGGGCTGCCTCGCCGACGTGCTGCTGCGGCCCGACGACGTGGTGCACGACGACGACGCGCCGACCCGCGCCGAAGTGGTGCACAAGGCGTTCCGGGGCGCGGAGATCATGTACACGCTGAAGCTGGAGAGCGGCAGGAAGGTGCTGGCGCTGGTGCCGAGCCACCACAATCATGCGCTCGGCGAGCGCATCGGCATCCGGCTCGACGTCGACCACGTGGTCGCGTTTGCGCCCCAGAGTTAGCCTATTTCTCTTCGTCCTTCAGGAAGAAGTCGACCGAAATTTCCAGATTGAAGGCCTTGCCGCGCAGGCCCGGCGGAATCGTCGCCTTCGCCTTTGCAGTGCGGATCATGGCCTGCGCTTCATCGTCGAGCACCGCGCGGCCGGCACCCTTGTTCACGGTGAGCGATGAAATCGCGCCGTCCTCGCCGATCGCGATGCGCAGGTCGACTCTGCCTTCCCAGTTGTTGTCCTGCGCGATGCGCGGATACTTCTTGTAACGCCGCGCGAGGTCCATCAACGCCAGCCTGAACTGCGCGACGGTGCCGGGATCGGGCCCGCTCGCCGCCGGCAATTGCGGTACAACCGGAGGCGGCGCTGCAGGTGCTACTGGAGCCACGGCGGCGGATTCAACTGTCTGCTTCTCGGGCTCGACGCTCTGAACGCGCTCCGGCGCCGCGGGCACTCGCGCCGGTTGCGGTACCGCTTTAGCGGCCGGCGGGGGCCGCGGCCGTTCCGCGGGCTGTGCCGGCGGTTCGAATTTCGGCAACGCAGGTTCAGGCGGCTGCGGTTTCGCGAGGCGCGCGGTGAGCGACGGTGGCGCCGGGCGCGCTCGCTGCGCTTTCTGCAAGACGGGAAGAATGAACAGCACGGCGAGGTGCAGCGCGAGCGATGCCGCCACCGCCCAGAGAAACAGGCGCCTGCCGGAATCGTTCGCGTAGTAGCCGCCCGCAAGCACCGCGGCCATGCCCTCCCCCGCTTCAGAGGCGGCGACTATACACCGTTCAATGCACGCCAGACCCGCTCCGGCGTCATCG
>Ga0154760_1153_pt7 | contig 10336 bp, 8 predicted proteins | sample Rifle2008BG16ft_FD_105768 | JGI IMG/M metagenome (GOLD analysis project Ga0154760, IMG submission 105768) | Betaproteobacteria bacterium RBG_16_66_20
CAGCGCCGCCAACATGATCGCCTACGACCAGGCGAAGAAGCTCTCCAGGCATCCGCAGAATTTCGGCAGCGGCATCCCCGAGGGCATCATCGCCTCGGAGTCCTCCAACAACGCCAATGTCGGCGGTTCGCTGGTGACCATCATGGCCTTCGGCATCCCGGGCGACGCCGTGACCGCGGTGATGCTCGGCGCGCTCACCATCCACGGCATCCAATCGGGGCCGCTGTTCATCCTGCAGAATCCGCAACTCGCCTACGGCATTTTTGCAGCCTACCTGCTCGCGCACCCGCTGATGGTGCTGATCATCGGCCTGGCGGCACGCTACATGCTGCGCGTGGTGACGGTGCCCAAGGCTGCGCTGTTCCCGGTGGTGCTGGTGCTGTGCGTGATCGGCGCCTACGCGCTCAACAACACCATGCAGAACGTCTACGTGCTGCTCGCCTTCGGCCTGCTCGGCTACGCGATGGTGAAATTCGGCTTTCCGCTCGCGCCGTTCATCCTCGGCGTGATCCTCGGCGACCAGATCGAGATCAACCTGATCCGCGCCATCATGACCGATTCGGACCCCTGGCTGTTCCTCACGCGCCCGATCTCGGGGGCGCTGATCGCGCTGTCGGCGGCCTCGCTCGCGTTCGCGATCTGGCAGCACTATCGCCACCGCGCGAAGATCGCGCGCCCGGCGGAAGCGGACTTCTAGGCGCTTGGAATGCGCGAATACGGGGAAAGCTTGATCCGGAGCGCTGAGCCGGGCGGAAAGCAGGCGGCACGCCTGGCCGGAGGCTGACGCGGCGGCCGGATTGGGATAGTCTGAGGAATTGGCCCGGGTGAACCGGTTCGGGCTGCAACCATCATCGAGGAGGAAACATGCCGGCAAACCTTCAGTCACTCAGTCTGCGCTGCGCGGCCCGAATCGCCGTCGTCGCGCTTGCCGCGCTGGGCACCGGCGCCGCGGCGCAGCAGGTTGCGATCGGCACGTCCAACCCGGGCTCGATCTACCATTCGTCGGGCACGGTGATCGCCAAGCTGCTCAACGAAAAGGCCAACGTAAAGGCCACGATCCAGCCGTTCGCCAGCCCGAACGTGTTCATCCCGTCGGTGAACGCCGGGGAGATGCAACTGGGGCTCGCCAACATCGCCGAGCTGCGCTGGGCGCTGGCCGGCGAGGAGCATTTCCAGGGCCGGCCGCACAAGGAGTTGCGCGCCGTCGGCGTGATGTACCCGCTGCGCTCGGCGATCTTCGTGCGCAAGGACTCGCCGATCAAATCGCTCGCCGAGCTGAAGGGGAAATCTGCCGTGGACGGCTTTTCCAGCCAGAAGATCATCCTCCCGCTGCTCGACGCAATGTACGCCACGGTCGGCATGACGCGCGGCGACATGCGCGCAGTGCAGGTGCCCAACGTGGTGGCCGGTGCCGACATCTTCGCCTCAGGCAAATCGGAAATGTTCTTCTTCGCCATCGGCGCGGCCAAGCCGCGCGAGGCGGACGCCGCGGTGGGCGGCATCCGCATGCTGTCGCTGCCGAATACGCCGCAGGCCGCCGAGGCAATCCGCAAGCACTTCCCGCCGGGCTATCTGCGCCTCGAGAACCCAAGCCCGGCGAATACCGGCGTGCTCGAACCGGGCTATGCGCTGGCGTATGACGCGCTGGTGTTCGCCAGCGCCAAGACGCCGGACAACATCGCCTACCAGGCCGCCAAGGTGATGCACGACAACGCCAAGGAAATGGGCGAGACCTTCCCGCCGTTCCGGCTGTTCGATGCCAAGACCATGGCGAAGGATCTGAGCCCGCTCGAATACCATCCCGGCGCGATCAAGTTCTTCAAGGAAGCCGGCATCTGGACGGGCAAGTAACCCCGCCGGGCGAAGCGCGGCTCGAGTCCGCGCCCGCCCGCTGCCTCGTCGGCGGCCTTGCCGTCGCGCTCACGCTGGGCGCGGTGGCATGGTCCGTCGGCATCTACCAGATCCTTGCGCTTTCGATCTATACCGAGCAGTTCGCCGCAGCGATGCTCGGCGCCGGCCTGGCGCTCGCCTATCTGCATCTGCCGGCGCGGCGCCATGCGCCGCGCACCAGGGTGCCGTGGTACGACTGGTTGCTGGCGTCTGCGTCGTTCGGCGCCGCCATGTACCTCGCGGTGCGCTATGCGCAACTGGTCGACATCATCCTGCTGCGGCCGCTCGACGCGGTGCTGGTGGGCAGCGCGCTGATCGCGCTGATTTTCGAGGCACTGCGCCGCGGCACGGGCAAGACCTTGCCGGTCATCGTCGCGGTGTTCATCGCTTACGCCCTGCTCGCGAACCACGTGCCGGGCCCGCTGCAGGGCCGCGCCACCGACTGGCAGCGGCTGGTGGGCTACCTCGTGATCGACATCAACGGCATGCTCGGCCTGCCGCTCAAGATCGGCGCCACCATCGTGGTCACCTTCATCCTGTTCGGCGGGCTGCTCAGCGCGACCGGCGGCTCGCGCTTCTTCACCGAGCTGGCGCTCGCGGGGATGGGGCGATTCCGCGGCGGCTCGGCCAAGATTGCCGTGGTCGCATCAGCGCTGTTCGGCTCGATCTCGGGGAGCGCGGTGGCGAACGTGGTCGCCACCGGGGTGGTGACCATCCCAATGATCAAGAAGAGCGGCTACGCGCCGCACCAGGCGGCTGCCATCGAGGCGGTGGCCTCGACCGGCGGCCAGCTGATGCCCCCGGTGATGGGCGCCGCAGCCTTTCTGATGGCCGAATTCCTGCAGATTCCGTACAGCGAGGTGGTGCTTGCCGCGCTGGTGCCGGCGCTGCTGTTCTATGTCGCCCTGTTCATCCAGGCCGACCTCGAGGCGGCGCGGCGCGGCATCACGCGGGTTGACGAGGCAGATATTCCGCGCTGGCGCGACGTCCTGCCGGGCCTGCACTTCGCGGTGCCCTTCGCGGTCCTGATCATCGCGCTGTTCGCCTACAACATGCAGCCCGAGACGGCGGTGCTGTGGTCGGCGCTGGCCCTCATCGTCGGCGCGTTCGCCTTCGGCTACGGCGGCCAGCGGCCGCGCCTCAAGCCTCTGCTCGACACGTTCCGCTCCACCGGGATCGCCGTGATCGAGATCATCCTGATCACCGCGGCGGCCGGCTTCGTCATCGGCGTGCTGTCGATCTCGGGCCTGGGCTTCAACTTGACGCTGGCGCTGGTGCAGATCGGCGGCGGCAACCTGATCCTGCTGCTCGCGCTCGCCGCGGTGGTGTGCATCCTGCTCGGCATGGGCCTGCCGACGGTCGGCGTCTATGTGCTGCTCGCCGCGCTGGTGGCGCCGGCGATGGTGGAAGTCGGCATCGAGCCGATCGCGGCGCACCTCTACGTGATGTATTTCGGCATGATGTCGATGATCACACCGCCGGTGGCGGTGGCCGCGTATGCCGCCGCCGGCCTGGCGCGCGCCGATCCGATGCGCACCGGCTGGGAGGCATGCCGCTTCGGCTGGTCGGCGTTCATCGTGCCGTTCCTGTTCGTGCTGTCGCCGACGCTGCTGCTGATCGGGGCGCCCGCCGAAATCGCGCTAGCGTTGGTGACTGCCACCCTGGGCATCTGGCTCGGATCGATCGCCACGATCGGGTACTTCATGCGGCCTATGGGTACCGGGCTGCGGATCCTGTTCGGCGCCGCCGGGATTCTCGCGCTGATTCCGGCCGGCGCGTTTCCGGGCGCCGTGATCACCGACATCGCCGGCGCCGGGCTGGGTGCGGCGCTGATCGCGCGCGAATTCTGGCTGGTGCGCGGGCGCGCCCCGCCCGCCCGCCAGCCGGCGCGTCCCTAGCGCCGCTAAGACGGCTACAATTTGACGGCCTCCTCGTCCGCCATGCTCATCGACTTCTTCCTCAAACTGAAGAGCCACAAGCTCCCTGTCTCTATCAAGGAGTACCTGACCCTGCTCGAGGCCATGGGCAAGGGCGTGATCGGCCCCTCGATCAACGACTTCTATTACCTCTCGCGCACCGCACTGGTGAAGGACGAGGCGAATTTCGACAAATTCGACCGCGCCTTCGCCGAGTTCTGGGACGGGGTGGACACGATTCCCGGGATCGAGGCGCAGATCCCGCTCGAATGGCTGCTGAAGCAGGTCGAACTCACGCTGACCGAGGAAGAGAAAAAGCAGATCGCGGCGCTGGGCGGCTGGGAAAAACTCATGGAAACCCTCAAGCAGCGCCTCGAGGAGCAGAAAGGGCGCCACCAGGGCGGCTCGAAATGGATCGGCACCGGCGGCACCTCCCCGTTCGGCGCCTACGGCTACAACCCGGAAGGCATCCGCATCGGCCAGGACAGGAGCCGCAACAGGAGTGCGGTCAAAGTCTGGGACCAGCGCGAATACCGGAACCTCGACGACACCGTCGAACTGGGTACGAGAAACATCAAGATCGCGCTGCGGCGGCTGCGCAAATTCGCGCGCGAAGGCGCGCCCGAAGAATTCGATCTGGAAAATACCATCAGCAGCACCGCGAGAAAAGCTTACCTGGACATCCACATGCGGCCCGAGCGCCGCAACACCATCAAGGTGCTGATGCTGATGGACATCGGCGGCACCATGGACGACCACATCAAGCTCGCCGAGGAACTGTTTTCGGCCTCCAAGACCGAATTCAAGCACCTCGAATTCTTCTACTTCCACAACTGCCTCTACGACTTCGTCTGGAAGGACAACCGGCGCCGCCATTCCGAGCGCACCCGCACCTGGGACCTGCTGCACAAGTACGGCCACGACTACAAGGTGATCTTCGTCGGCGACTCGACCATGAGCCCCTACGAGATCCTGCAGCCGGGCGGCTCGGTCGAATACTTCAACGAGGAAGCCGGCGCGGTGTGGGTCAAGCGCGTGACCGAGATCTACCCCAGGTGCGTCTGGCTCAACCCCGAGCCCGAAGAGGTCTGGCCCTACCGGCAGTCGATCCAGATCATGAAGGAACTGATGAAGGACCGCATGTACCCGACCACGATCGGCGGCCTCGAGAAGGCCATGAAGGCGCTGGCTAAGTAGCCGGCGCAACCCGGCACAGCAGCCCGCGCAGCTGGTAGGTCCCCATCTGCGGATCGTAGGGCGGGCCGTTGTCGGTGAGCACGTTGGCGTTCGACTTCCAGATGCCGTACTCCGGCCCGGGCTCGTCGGGGAACCACCAACCGTGTTCCGCGTTCACCACGCGCGGATCGATGCCGTCGGTGAGCTTCGCTTTCTGCCGGATGCGGCCGCGGCGCGTCTCGATCCACATCCAGGCGCCCTCGGCAATGCCGTGCCGCGCGGCGGTGGCGGGATGGATTTCGGCGCGCGGCTCGCGATAGGCGCGCCGCAGCTTCGCAATCTGGCGGTGCTCGGAATTGAAGTAGAACGGAATCCGCCCGCCGGTGGTGAGCACGAGCGGAAATTCCTGCGCCACTGCGGGCGCCGAGAACGGGCTCTCGGGCGGCTCCTCATAGCCAGGCAGCGGCGGGTAGCCCATCTTCTCCAGGCGCGTCGAGTACAGCTCGATCTTGCCGGTCGGGGTCTTGAAGCCTTTGCTCTCGTAGCGGCGATACGTCAGCGGCGCCTCGGCGAAGCCGCGCGCGGCGAGCGCGTCGAAGTCGTAACCGAGGCCGCCGGCCCTGAGTTGCGCGTTGAGCACGTCCTTCACATCCTCCGTGCCCACGGGCAATTTCATGCGCCGGGCGAGTGCCACGAAAATCTCCTCGTCGGGCTTGCATTCGCCGACCTGCACCACCTTCTGCTGCGCCAGCACGACGTTCGCCGCCACCGTGGGAAGCCCGACGATCTGGTCCAGTTCCGGCCACGCCGCCGCCGGCAGCACGATATCGGCGAGCTCGGCGGTGGGCGTCATGAACAGGTCGGCGCAGACCATGAAGTCGAGCTGCATGAGCGACTCGTGCACCAGCTTCGCGTTGGCGTAGGTGGCAAGCGTGTTGTTGCCGAACACGAGGAACGCTTTCACCGGATACGGCTTGCCCTCGCGCATCGCCTGAAGCAGCGTCGGGATGTGCGCCGCGGGCAGGTCGGCGCCCTCGCCGCCGAGCATCTTGAAGCGGTCGGCACCGAGCCGGCGCGCGCTCGCCTCGGGGGTGAGGTTCTCGATCAGGCTGGGGAAACGGCCGGCCGCACGCGCGCCGAACACCCAGCCGCCCGGCACATCGACGTTGCCGGTGAGGACCGGCAGCATGGACAGCGCGCGCACCGTCTGGATGCACTTGGGCGTGTGCTCGATCGCGCAGCCCCATTCGAGCATCGAGGGTTTGGTCGCCGCGAACAGCCGTGCCGCCGCGCGGATTTTCTCCGCCGGCACCCAGGTGATCGGCTCGGCCCATTCGGGCGAGAAGCGCGCCACGTGCGCGGCGAGTGAATCGAAGCCATGCGTGTGCGCCTGCACGAACGCCGCGTCGTAGAGCCGCTCGCCGACGATGACGTTGAGCATCGCCAGGCCGAGCGCGTCGTCGGCGCCGGGGCGCACCTGCAGCCAGATATCGGCCCTCGCCGCGAGTTCGGTGCGGCGCGGATCGACGACGATGATCTTCGGGTTATGCTCGAGTGCCTCGCGCACGTTGAACCGGGTCTCGCCATCCGGGCCGGAATGGATCGGGTTGTGGCCCCAGAACAGCATGCACCGCGGCGGCGTGCCGCCGGTGTAGTCGCACACGGGGAAGTCGCCGAAGGTCAGCAGGCAGGTGTTGACGCGCGGGTGAAAGCACTGCGCGAAACCGGGCTCGCACCAGTTCGGCGTGCCGAGCGCATGCCCGAAGCGCGATACCCAGCGGATGTGATGCCGCCCGGTGCCGGTGCCGAGCGCGATCGCCTCGGGCCCGAAGCGCTCGCGGATCGCGAGCAGCCGCGCGGATATTTCGTCGAGCGCGGCGTCCCAGGAAATCCGCTCCCATTTTCCCGAGCCGCGCGGCCCGGCGCGGCGCTGCGGGAATTTCAGCCGCTGCGGATGATTGACCAGGTCGACCGTGACCGTGCCGATCGGGCAAAGCCGCCCGTGGCTGAGCGGCGAGTCGCGGTCGCCTTCTATCTTGAGCAGCCTGCCGTCGCGCACGTGCAGCAGCGCGCCGCAGCCGCCGTGGCAGGAGCGGCACACGCTCTTGAAGACGCGGGTCGCGCTCTCCATGACCTATACTAGCTCGCCAGCTTCGGCACCACGAGGTGAAACAGCTTGAGCGGCGCGCCGCCGGCGTGGCGCACGGTCGCCTGCTCGTCCGGGCCGAGATAGATGCCGGCGCCCTTGCCGACCTCGTAGTCCTTCGCGTCCAGCGTGATGACACCCTCACCGTCCATGAGGTAGATGAGCTGGTGCGAGTTCTTCTCCGCGCCGGCCTGGAGCCGCTCGCCCGCGCGCAGCCAGCGCAGCATGCCGAGCCCGTTCTTCGCTCCGCACAGCGTCTGGTTCATGATCTCCGCCACCTCGCCCGCGCCTGCGATTTTGCGTTTCAGGCAGTCGCCCGTCTTGATGAATGTCGTGGTCATGGCTCGTCTCCCTTAGCTCTGCACCCAGACCTTGCCATCCTTGCGCTCCCACAGCAGGTCCTCCTTGGTGCCGTCGAGGATGGTGGTCTTGAAGCGGTTCGGCGACTGGTACTCGAAGTAGAACAGTGGCTCGACCGCGCGCAGGCGGTGGCGGTCATCCGCCGGGAAGAAGATCAGGTCGCCGGGACCGACATCGCGCACGCCCTCGGCGGTCTCTACCGTGGCCTTGCCTTCCATGATGAAGTAGAAGTGCTCGCAGTTCGCGTGCTGATGCAGGGGCGAAGCCGCGCCCTTCTTGTAGCGCATGATGCCGGCGAGCATCGCGTCGGTCTGCGTCAATTCCTTGCTGACGAAGAACACGCGCTCTCGTCCCGGCACCGTGGACACCAGACTCGGCAGTTCGTCCTGATGAAAGATGTAGGCCATCCGTTGCTCCTCGTTATGCCACGATTACCCGGCTCAAACCGCCGGGCCCTGCTCCAGCATGATGGTGCCGAGCACGGCGCTTTTGCCGAGCGCGACTTCGAGCGTCTTCGGGGCGAAGCGCCGGTCGGCGATGCATACCTTGTAGGCACCGCTCGCCTCCTCGAGGCCGCCGAAGCGGAAGTCGCCGTAGGCGTCGCTCGTTGCCTCGGCGATCTGAGCGCCGTTTTTCTCCAGGGTGAGCCGCGCGCCCTCGATGCATTCGGTCACGCCGGCGATTTTCCCCGCGACGCTGCCGGCGACGAACACCCGCGTCCAGCGCTCCAGATTCCTGTAATAGACGCGCGGCCTGGTGCCGTACTCCGGATGCAGCACCGCAAGCTTCTGCTCACGCACGATGCGCTGCATCTCCTCGTCCTCGACGCATAGCGCGCGCATGGCGCGCGTCGGGCAGACCTGCGCGCCGCGCGTCTGGGTCCAGCCGCCATCGAGCAGGTGCGCGTCGAACGGCCAGGCCTGCGGCAGTTGCTTGTCCTCGTTCCACCAGATCGCGCCGTAGGGACAGGCTTCGACCAGCTGCCGCTGCCCCTGCGCCTTCTCCGGCACGATGATGACGATGCCGTCGGCGCGCTTGACCACGGCGCCGTCGCGCGCGGCCTTCAGGCAGGGCGGGTTATCGCAGTGGTTGCAGGTCACCGGCAGGTACGAGACTTCGACCACCGGAAAGGCGCCGCTTTCGCGCTGGCGGATCTCTATCCAGCGATGCCCGAGGCGCGGCATCTCCGCGGCAACGCCGGGAAATTCGTTGCCGAAATACTCGTCGTGGCAGGCCATGGTGCAGGCATTGCAGTTGAAGCACTGCGCGACGTCGATGACGAGGTTCCATTTTTTCATGTGCGCCTCCCGTTATGCACCCGCCGCCGAGCGCAGCTTGCCGGAGCCGTCCCAGCGCTCGATTTCCACCAGGCACGAATTCACCGCAGTGCCGCTCACCTTCGCCGCGATCGAGCGCTTGGGCGTCAACTGGTTGATGCAGCCGCCGCGGTCCACCGAATTGCCCGGCTCGCCCATCGGGTCATAGACCGCGGAGGATTCATAGGAATGCACCGTGCCGCGCGGCAAGCGCTCGGTGAGCTGCGCCGCGCACACCACCGCGCCGCGGTCGTTGAACGCCTTGACGAGGTCGTGCTGCTTGATGCCGCGCGCTTTCGCGTCTGCGCTGTTGATGCGCATCACCCAGTAGTAATAACCGTCGATGCGCACGCGGTGCTCTTCGATGTCGTTCGCCGCGCACTCCTTGCCGTCGGAGAGCGTGTGATAGGAAAAGCGCGAATGCGGCGAGATCATCTGCAGCGGATAGCGCTCGACCAGTCCTTTGGTCTGCAAACCTTCCCACGAGGGCAGGTATTTCACGATCGGCGGGCGCTCCGGATCGTCGGGGTCGAAGCGTTTCAGGCTGGAGCACTCGAACTCGAATTTGCCTGACTGCGTCTGCAAGCCCTCGAGGTACTGCTTGCCGTAGTCCCCCGGCAGCGGATGCGGCTCGGGCACGTCCTTCTTGCGGCCCTCGTAGAACCAGCGCAGCGCCGGCGGATCGCGCCGCGCCTCGGACGGCGCCGGGACGACGAAATATCCCTTCTTCAGGAATTCCGGCCACGAGATGTGCTGCGGCAGGTCGGAAGCGTCGAACAGGCGCTTCACCCAGTCGATCTCGTTCATGCCCTCGGAAAAATAGGCGCCGAGGCCGAGGCGGTTGGCGAGCTCGAGAAAGATCTGGTAGTCGGATTTCGACTCGCCGAGCGGCTCGATGCACTTGTGCTGCATCAGCACGATGCGGTGGTTCATCTGCGTCTGGCCGTGCAGCGCGTAGCCGCCGGTGCCGCCGAATTCGCTGATGTCCCAGCGCTCGAACTGGGTGCAGGCGGGCAGGATCACGTCGGCGAATTTGGCCTCGCCTTCGAACCAGATCGACTGGTTGACCACGAATTCCAGATTCTCGCTGCGATAGGCCTTCACGTAGCGGTTGGTCTCGCTCATGGTTCCGATCGAGGCGCCGCCGTACTTGTACAGCATGCGGATCGGCGCGTGGCCCGCGGCGGGGTAGCTGAATTTCTGGAACTGCCCCTCGATCGTCTTGCCGTTCCACGGATAGCCCTCGGTCTTGCCCTCCAGGATCGCCTCGGGGATGCGCAGGCGCGGCACCTTCTGGGTCGAAGGATTGAAACTCGGCAATTGCGGCATGCGCTGGTACAGGCTGATCGGCATGCCGGTGTTCTCGACATCGCCGGATATGCCGCCGTCGGCGTAGCCGGGAAAATAGAAGTGCAGGTCGATCGGCGTGCCCCACTGCAGGTGGCCGTAATTCACGCCGGGCTTGCCCATGCCCTGCATGGCGAGGAGACACGCCAGCGCCCTCGCCCACTGGATGCCGGTCGCCGAGCGAC
>Ga0154760_1125_pt1 | contig 10258 bp, 7 predicted proteins | sample Rifle2008BG16ft_FD_105768 | JGI IMG/M metagenome (GOLD analysis project Ga0154760, IMG submission 105768) | Betaproteobacteria bacterium RBG_16_66_20
CCACGTGCCCGGCGCGCCGCAGCGCACCGTCCAACTCGGCGCAGTGTATCCACAATGCGAGAGCCCGATCGCAGCGTTTCCGGGAAGTTGTGGATGTTTTCACGTATTTCACTGATTCTGAATGATTTCTTGATCGTATATTTAGGTCAGCAACCGCTCACATCAACTACCACGATAGGGGCCGTGTTGATCGCGACCGGCTCGGTGTAGGTCACGCGGCAGTTCGGCGAGGTGCCGCCATTGATGTCGATGGTGACCGAATTGCCGACCACGGCCACGGTCACCGCATCGGCGGTCGGGTTGATCTGGGTGGCGAGGATGATGCCGCCGGGCGTCGTGGTCGCGATGTTTGCGGTGGGATATCCGTTCACCATGTTGATGATCGCCCCCTCCATGATGACCGAGCCCCCCGTGGGCGTGCAGCTACCGCCCACGTTCGCGATGCAGCCGGCGTGCGCCAGCACCGACGCCGAGCGAATCGCGCCGAAGAACGCCTGCGCTTTCGCGCTGCGCGCCTGATTCTGCATGGCGATGAATCGCGGCAGCGCGACCGCCGCGAGAATGCCGACGATCGCAATCACCACCACGAGCTCGATCAGGGTGAATCCCCTGCCGGGTTTGCGGTTAGCGCCTGCGATTCCCGATGCACGCATCTGCTCAGACTCCCGGGCGGTTTGCGCCCATTCAAAACCAGCGGTACGGCTTCACCAGCGCGAAGCGCGCCCACTGCGGGGCCGCGCTTGCATCCGTCCCCGGGACCAGCACCACGTGCCAGGAAACGCAGGAGCGGCCGCTTTCGTCGGGGGCGAAATAGCGCCCCAAATCAACACAGTATACGACTTCCTTCGATTTCTTGTCGAAATACCAGTTTCCACCCGCCTGGCTCGCCGGCTGCGGCTCGTCCAGGACTCCGAGATAATTCTGCGGCTTGCCTGCCAGCAGATCCATGGGATTTTGCGCCGGCATCGCCCCGAGTTCGGCAAACCGGTTCTCCAGCACCAGTTCGGCGACCCTGAGATTGACGCTCGAGCGCAGGTCCATCGCCACCTGCTCCATCGCGGATTTTTCCGCGAGTTCCCGGTAGTAGAGGGCGCGCTCGAGAAACACGCCGATCAGCACCGCGATCAGCAGGAGCGCGACCACCAGCTCGAGCAGGCTGAAGCCGCGCAGGCGGATCAGGTCGCGCGCTCCTCTACTTGGCGATCGCGGCCTTGCCGAGGTCCCAGATCGGCAGGAACACGCCGAGGGCGAGGATCAGGACCAGGCCGCCGAGGCCGACGATCAGGACCGGTTCGATCTGCTGCGACAGGGTTTTCACTTCGTACTGGACGTCGCGTTCGTAGAGGTCCGCCACCTCGCGCATCAGGCTGTCGAGCTCGCCGGTCTCGTCGCCGACCGCGATCATCTGCAGCACCACCGTGGTGAATACGCCAGACGTGACCGCGGTACGCAGCACGCTTTCGCCGCGCTCCACGCCGTCGCGCATCTGCTCGACGCGCTGGCCGATATAGTCGTTGTCCACCACCAGCGCCACCGTGCTGAGCGCCTGGACCACCGGCACGCCGCTTTGCAGCGCCAGCGAAAAACTGCGCGCGAAACGCGCCAGCGTCGCCTTCAGGATGATCTTGCCCGCGATCGGGATCCGCAGCTTGAGGCGGTCCCACTTGTACTTGCCGTTGCGGGTGGCGATCCAGGCGCGGAAGCCGAGGCCCGCGGCGATCAGCGCGCCGAGCTGCAGGTACCAGGTCTCGACCATGAGATTCGAAAAATTGATCAGCAGCTTGGTCAGGAAGGGCAATTCCGCCTTGAAGCCGGCATAGACCTTGGCGAAGGCCGGAATGACGAACAGGTTGACGATCACGACGGCCCCCGCCATCGCGCACAGCACGAAGATCGGATAGCGGACCGCGGCGCGGATGCTTTCGCGGATCTCCTTTTCGAACTCGAGGTGGTTGTACAGCCGCAGAAACACGTCCTCGAGCTGGCCGGTCAGCTCGCCCACCCGGATCAGGCTGACGTAGAAGAACGAGAACACCTGCGGATGGCGGCGCATCGCGGCCGAGAGCTCGCGCCCGGCGTCCAGGCTCTGGCGCAGGTCCTTGATCACGTCGATCATGGTCGGGTTGACCGCCGATTCCTGCAGGCCGGCAAGCGCGCGCAGGATCGGCACGCCGGCCTTGAGCAGCGTATACATCTGGCGGCTGAAGAGCATCAGGTCGAGCAGCGTCGCCTTGCGGCGGCCGAGGTTGCGCCACCAGTCCGGCGCGCGCTCGCCCAGGACGCGCTGGCTCGCCTGGATGTCCACCGGCGTGATGCCGGTATTCATCAGCTGGTCGGCGATCAGGCCGGCGTCGCCGCCTTCCAGCGTTCCCGTGATGAGCTCGCCCCTGGTGTTGCGCCCCTTGAAGTTGAAATACGGCAATTACTCCTCCTGGGCGCTCGCGACGCGGATCGCCTCATCGAGCGTGGTGCGTCCCGCGGCCGCCAGCCTGTACGCGTTGCGTCCCAGCGTATGACCCTCGAGCTGCCGTTTGGCGACTTCGGTAAAAAGGCTGGTATCGCTGCTGCTCGCCGCGCGCGCCAGCTCCGGCGTCATCTCGAGCATTTCGTAGACGCCGATCCGGCCCTGGAACCCGGTGCCATTGCAGTTCGAGCAACCGCGGCCGCGCATGAAGCGGGCCGGTCCACCGCCCTCGTCAGGCCGCGCCGCAAGCCAGCGCAATTCCAGGTCGACCGGCTGGTAGGGCTCGGCGCAGCTCTCGCAGTTGAGCCGCACCAGCCGCTGCGCGAGCACCGCGTGCAGCGAGGTCGCCACCATGTAATTCGGCGCGCCCATGTCGATCAGGCGGATCGGCGAACTGGCCGCATCCTTGGTGTGCAGGGTCGAAAGGACCAGGTGGCCGGTGAGCGCGGCGCGCAGGCCGATCTGCGCCGTTTCCTCGTCGCGCATCTCGCCGACCAGGATGATGTCCGGGTCCTGGCGCAGCGCCGCGCGCAGCACGCGCGCGAAGGTCAGCTCGATCTTCTCGTTGATCTGGACCTGGTTGATGCCCGGCAGCCGGTATTCGACCGGGTCCTCCACGGTGATGATTTTCTTGTCCACCGTATTGAGCTCGGCGAGCGCGGCGTACAGGGTCGTCGTCTTGCCGCTGCCGGTCGGGCCTGTGACCAGCACCATCGCATTGGTGCGCCGGATGATCTGGCGGAACCGCGCCAGCATGTCAGTGGGCATGCCGACGTGGTCCAGGCCGAGCAGTCCGGTCTTCTGGTTCAGCAACCGAAGCACCACCGACTCGCCATGCTGCGTCGGCATCGTCGACATGCGCACGTCCACCGGCTGGTCGCGCACGATCACCGCGAAGCGCCCGTCCTGCGGCAGGCGCTTCTCGGAAATATCGAGGCTCGCCATGAGCTTCAGGCGCAGTACGATTGCCGGGCCGGTCTTGACATCGGTCTCGGTCTGCGGCAGCAGCACGCCGTCGATGCGGAAGCGGATCTGGACCTTCGACTCCTGCGGCTCGATGTGCACGTCCGAGGCATTCACCTGGATCGCATCCTCGAACACCGTTTGCAGCAGCTTGACGACCGGCGCGTCCTCGGCGCCGAGACCCACACCGAGGGCGCCGAAATCGATGTAGTCGCCCATGTCGCGCTCGAGTTCCTTGGCGAGGCCCGAGATCTCCTCGGTGCGCCGGTAGAGCCGGTCGATGGTCTGGACCAGCAGGCCGTCGTTCACCACCGCGGTCTGGATTTCGCGCTTCAGGAACCGGGTCAGCTCGTCGAACGCGAACAGGTCGGTCGGGTCCGACATGCCCACGAGGTATTTTGCGCCCCGCTCCTCGAGCACGATCGCGCGGAAACGCCGCGCCTGGGTCTCCGGCAACCGCCGCACCACCTCCTGCGAGGTGTTGAAGAACTTGAGGTTGACGAAGGGGATGTTGAGCTGGCGCGCGATGGCCTCGCAGATCTGGTCCTCGCTGACGAAGCCCATTTCGACCAGGACGCGGCCGAGCTTGCGGCCGGTGCGCTTCTGCTGCTCGAGCGCGAGGCGCAGGTCTTCCTGGGAGACGATTTTCTGGCCGACGAGGATGTCGCCGAGCCTGATCTTTTCCGGACGTCCCATGCCTCGTGCTCCGCACCTGTGCGCGCCGCGCGCCGCGCACATTATCCGCCTTTCCCGATGGCCACGCTCTGGCAGGGCCCCGCAGGAGCGCTTATCATTGCCACCCGAGCGGCGCAATCCGATCAATCAGACGGATTTTTGCAATCGACCTCCCACGCATATGACAGCATTCATCGCATGAGCGCATACACGCCGTTCCTGAACTTCGTTTCCGGCATCGTCCAGCAGACGATCTTCATCTTCCTCGCGCTCGGCGCGGTGTTCGCGCTCGCGGCCGGATTGCTGCTGGTCTTCGGCAGCCAGGCCGCGTTCCGGATCAGCGAGCGCATGAACCGCTGGGTCTCGACCCGCGCCGCGATCCGGCCGCTGGAGGAGTACCGCAACATCAGCCGGCCCTTGTACCGCATGCACCGCCTGGTCGGCGCGCTGATCTGCGCTGGTGCTCTTTACTCGTTGATCGTGCTGGGCATGCCCTCGGGCGAATCTGCGATCGTGAAGTCGCTGAGCGGCGTCGGACCTGCCCGCTTCTCCGCCTGGCTGTCGGAGAGCCTGCGCTACGTGCTGCTGGCAGGCAATTTTGGCGCCTTGCTGTTCGGGCTGGTCTTCATCGTGCGTCCCAGCGCCCTCAAATCCCTCGAAGCCTGGGCCGACCGCCGCATTTCCGAGCGAAAGGCGATCGAGCCGCTGGAGAAAATGCGCATGTCGGCCGAGCAACTGGTGCGCAGGCATCCGCGGGCGGTCGGCGTGCTGGTGATCCTGGGCAGCCTGTACGTCCTGGTGAACCTGGGATACGCGCTGCTTCGGTAGGACTGCAGGCCAGACGCGGTCCCTCTCCGCACCGCCTTTCGGCAAGTGCGGAGGGGACGAACCCCTTACCGCGGAGGAGGAGGGAGGAGACCGCGGAGGGCGCGTTCTTATGTTCTTTCCGTGGCACCCGCCCAAATTTCAGGACTCAGTGCTGCGGTGCATCAAATTTAGGGCTTTGCCGAACGATATACAATGAGGCCTGAAAGAAAAACTCCTTTGCTAAAACAGCAAAGGTTGGGAGGCTCCCATGGGCGACTCTCTTTACGAGATGTCGGTGTTCGCGAAGGTGGTTGCCAGCGGCAGCCTGTCGGCCGCCGCGCGCGATCTGGGCGTGTCCACGGCGGTGGTCAGCCGCCGGCTGGCCGCGCTCGAGGCGCGGCTCGGCGTGCGCCTCGTCAACCGCACGACGCGGCGGTTAGCGCTTACTGACGAAGGCGCGAGCTACCACGAAGCCTGCTTGCGGATCCTGGGCGAGATCGAAGACGCGGACGCGGCCGCCGCGGCGCGGCGCGTCGAGCCGCAGGGCGTGCTGAAGGCCGCATTGCCCGCCTCGTTCGGCCACCTGCACGTGGCGCCGCTGGTGCCGCATTTCGCGGTGCGCTACCCGAAAATCCAGCTCGTGCTGAGCCTCTCGGACCGGACGGTGAACCTGATCGAGGAAGGCTTCGACGTCGCGATCCGCATCGGTGAGCTGGAGGATTCCTCGCTCGCCGCGCGCAAGCTCGCGCCCAACCGGCGCGTGATCTGCGCCAGCCCGGACTACCTCGAGCGGCACGCCAAACCGCGCACCCCCGAAGATTTGCAGCAGCACAACTGCCTGACGAGTACCGACCTGCACATGAACTGGGAGTACAAGGGTCCCGACGGAAAACGCGGCGCGGTCCGCGTCTCGGGGCACTACGCCTGCGACAACTGGGAAGTGCTGCGCGACTGGGCGGTCGCCGGAATGGGCGTGGCGCTCAAGTCCACCTGGGATGTGCGCCGGCAAATCGAGGACGGGTCCCTGATCCGGCTGCTGCCCGGATACGACTTCGGCCCCGACGTCGCGATCTACGCCGTCTATCCGCACCGCCGTTACCTGCCGGCGAAGACGCGCGCGTTCATCGACTACCTGGCCGAATCGTTCGGTCCCGAGCCCTACTGGGATCAGCCGCGGGCGATGGAACAAGCGCCCCGAACGAAACGCCAGGTCCAGGTCTGAAGGACTATGCTAGAAATTCGCTTGGAGGAGACTGAACGATGAATGCACCAGTCGACGCTGCCGCGCTCGCACAGGTTTCCCTCGACGACAAGTACACGCTCGACAAGGGCCGCGTATTCCTTACCGGCACGCAGGCGCTGGTACGGCTGCTCCTGCTGCAGCGCGAACGCGACCAGCGCGCGGGCAGCAACACCGCGGGCTTCGTCTCCGGCTACCGCGGCTCTCCGCTCGGCGGCCTGGACCAGGCGCTGTGGCGCGCGCAGAAGCACCTCGACGCGCACCACGTGAAATTCCAGCCGGGGGTCAACGAGGACCTCGCCGCGACCTCGATCTGGGGCTCGCAGCAGCTGGGGCTGTTCCCCGGCGCGAAGTACGACGGCGTCTTCGGCATGTGGTACGGCAAGGGCCCGGGCGTGGATCGCTGCGGCGACGTGTTCAAGCATGCGAATTCCGCTGGCACCTCGAAGCACGGCGGGGTGCTGGTGCTCGCGGGCGACGACCACGCGGCCAAGTCCTCCACGCTCGCGCACCAGAGCGAGCACATTCTCAAGGCCTGCTGCATCCCGGTGCTCAATCCGGCCAACGTGCAGGACTACCTCGACTTCGGCCTGCACGGCTACGCCATGAGCCGCTACTCGGGCCTGTGGATCGGCTTCAAGTGCGTCACCGACGTGGTCGAGTCGGGCGCGTCGGTCTACGTGGATCCGGATCGCGTGCAGGTGACGTGGCCGGCAGATTTCGCGCTGCCGCCGGGCGGGCTCAATATCCGCTGGCCGGACAACTTTCTCGAACAGGAGACGCGACTGCTCGACTGGAAGGTCTACGCAGCGCTCGCCTACGTGCGCGCCAACGGCCTGGACCGCATCGTCTGGGATTCACCCGCAGGTTATCCGCCGGCGCGCCTCGGCATTGCCACCACCGGCAAGAGCTTCGGCGACACCATGCAGGCGCTCGCCGACCTGGGCATCGACGAACGCGTCGCGCGCGACATCGGCTTGCGGGTCTACAAGGTGGCGATGTCGTGGCCGCTCGAGCCGCAGGGTGCGCGGCGCTTCGCCGGGGGGCTGGAGGAGATCCTCGTGGTCGAGGAAAAGCGCCAGTTGATCGAGTACCAGATCAAGGAAGAGCTCTACACTTGGGAGGAGGGCAAGCGCGCACCCCGGGTGGTGGGCAAGTTCGACGACAACGGCGAATGGAGCCGCGCCGAAGGCCAGCCTGCAGGAACCTGGCTGCTGCCCGCCCACTACGAGCACAACCCGGCCATCGTGGCGAGAGCGATCGCCAAACGCCTGGAGAAGCTGGGCATGGCACAGTCGCTGGGCGCCGGGTTCAGGGAACGGCTCGCGTTCCTCGATTTCAAGGAAAAAGCGCTCGCCAAGCCGCGCGTCACAACGGTGCGTCACCCGTATTTCTGCTCGGGCTGCCCGCACAACACCTCCACGCGCGTGCCGGAAGGCAGCCGCGCCACCGCCGGCATCGGCTGCCACTTCATGGCGGTGTGGATGGACCGCAATACCTCCACCTTTACGCACATGGGCGCCGAGGGCGCACCCTGGATCGGCCAGGCGCCGTTCACCGAGGAGACGCACATCTTCGCCAACCTCGGCGACGGCACCTACTACCATTCCGGGCTGATGGCGATCCGCGCCGCGGTGGCGGCCAAGGTCACCATGACCTACAAGATCCTCTACAACGACGCCGTAGCGATGACCGGCGGCCAGCACCACGACGGGCCGCTCGACCCCGCGATGATCTCGCGCCAGATCGCCGCCGAGGGCGTGAAACCCATCGTCATCGTCACCGACGAGCCGGAAAAGTATCCGGCCGGCACCAATTGGGCGCCCGGGATCACGATCCGCCACCGCGACGACTTGGATGCCGTGCAGCGCGAGCTGCGCGAGCAGCCCGGTGTCTCGGCGCTGATCTACGACCAGACCTGCGCCTCGGAGAAGCGCCGGCGGCGCAAACGCAACGCCTACCCCGATCCCGCCAAGCGCGCCGTCATCAACGAAATGGTGTGCGAAGGCTGCGGCGACTGCAGCACCAAGTCCAACTGCCTCTCGGTCGAGCCGCTGGAGACCGAATTCGGCAGGAAGCGCACCATCAACCAGTCCACCTGCAACAAGGACTACTCCTGCGTGAACGGCTTTTGCCCGAGCTTCGTCACCGTGGAGGGCGGGCGCCTGAAGAAGGGGAAGTCCACCGCCGCTTCCACGGAAGAGGTTTTTCCCCTGGACGAACCAAAAGCAATTCCCCTGGATGCGCCCTTCGGCATCCTCGTCACCGGCATCGGCGGCACCGGGGTGATCACCATCGGCCAGATCCTCGGCATGGCGGCGCACCTCGAAGGCAGGGGCGTGTCGGTGCTCGACATGTCGGGCCTGGCGCAGAAATACGGCGCGGTGATGTCGCACGTGAAGATCGCCGCGAGCGCCGACGAGGTGCACGTCGCGCGCCTCGGCACGGGCGACGCGCGGCTGGTGATCGGCTGCGACCTCGTGGTGAGCGCGAGCGGCGACGCGCTCGACAAGATGAACGCGCGCAACAGCCGCGCACTGGTGAACGGCACCACCTCGCCCACCGCCGAATTTGTCCGCAACCCGAACTGGCAGCTGCCGGGCTCGAACCTGCAGCACGACATTCTGGAGGCCTGCGGCGGCAAGAACGCCGAATTCGTTCCCGCGGCCGAGCTTGCGACCGCGCTCATGGGAGACTCGATCGCCACCAACATGTTCATGCTGGGCTACGCCTGGCAGAAGGGCTGGGTGCCCCTCGGGCGCGAGTCCATCGAGCGCGCCATCGAGCTGAACGGCGTCGCGGTCGCCTTCAACCAGCAGTCTTTCGTCTGGGGCCGGCGCGCGGCGGTGGATCTCGAGCGCGTGCGGCGCATCGCCGTGCCGGCCGAGGTGATCCCGATCGAGCAGCACCTTTCGCGCAACCTCGACGAGCTGGTGGACCGGCGGGTGCAATTCCTGACCGGCTACCAGGACGCCGCGTATGCGGAGAAATACCGCAACCTCGTGAACAAAGTAACGGCGATCGAGAAAGAAATGGCGGGATCTACCAAGCTGGCCGAAGCCGTTGCGCGCTATTACGCCAAGCTGCTCGCCTACAAGGACGAATACGAGGTGGCGCGGCTGTACACCGACGGCGCGTTCCGAAAGAAGATCGAAGCCATGTTCGAAGGCGACTACAAGCTCGTATTCCACCTCGCGCCGCCATTGCTTGCAAAGCCCGATCCGCGCACCGGCGAGCCGGGCAAGATGCGCTTTGGCGGCTGGACCATGGGCTTATTCAAAATTCTTGCCCGTTGGAAAACCCTTCGCGGAACGGCACTCGACATCTTCGGCCGAACCGAGGAACGGCGCATGGAGCGCGCGCTGATCGGCGAGTACGAGGAAACGGTACAAGCCCTGCTGCAGGGCCTGACGCGCGACACGCACGCGCTCGCCATCGAGATCGCCTCGCTGCCGGAATCGGTCCGCGGCTACGGCCACATCAAGGCGAAAAGCGCCGAGGCCGCGCGCAAATTGCGCGACCAGCTGCTCGCGCGCTACCGCGCCGCTCCGGTCCGCGCCGCCGCATGAAAATCGGGCTGGCATTCGCTGCCGCGCTGATTTTTTCCGCCGGAGTTCACGCCCAGAACGAAGAGAGCCGCACCCTGGAACTGGATGGCGGCGGGCGCGTTGCCTACACGCTGCGCACGCACCCGCCGGATGCCCATACTCTCAGGCCGGCGGCGGAACTCGCGCCGACCAGCGCGCTGGACGCCGCGAAGCTGCTCAACCTCCACCTGTCCACCGGCGACATCGAGGAAGCGGCGCTGCTGTCGAATTCGCCACGCCGGCGCTTCGAGGTGCTGCGCGATTACCGCGAATCGGTAGGCGAGGAAGAGTTCAAGCGCGTATTCGCGCGCTATTTCTTTCCGCAGAACCGGCTGCTCGCCGAGATCGCGATCGGCAGGCACCGGCTGCTGATATGGGAGCTGAAAGCTGGCGTCCAATCCGGCGCCGCGTCTTCCTTCGTTGCCGGGCAGTACTTCGTGGAAATCGAGGGCCGCTACCTCATCGACGACGTGCCGAACGACGTGCGCACCAGCTTGCGCTGGGTACTCGAAGCCTACCGCA
>Ga0154760_1128_pt4 | contig 10092 bp, 9 predicted proteins | sample Rifle2008BG16ft_FD_105768 | JGI IMG/M metagenome (GOLD analysis project Ga0154760, IMG submission 105768) | Betaproteobacteria bacterium RBG_16_66_20
GTCACCGTAAGCCCCCAGCTGATGAGCGGGCCGGCATCTTCCGGCCAGCAGGTCTGCACCGGGAGCTTCGAAAGATCGACGTCCTTTCCTTCCCAGACGATGTCCTGGCAGGGCGCCGAGGACAGTTCCTTGGGCTGCATGTTGAGAACCTGCTTCAGCAAAGGCAGTTTCTCCCACGCGTCGCGCAATCCTTGCGGCGGGTCGGGTTCCCTCAGGTAGGCGAGCAGCTTGCCGATCTCACGTAACGAGGCAATATCCTCAACACCCATCGCGAGCGCGACGCGGCGCACTGTTCCGAACAGGTTGCCGAGCACCGGGAAGCCGTATCCGCGCGGGTGCTCGAACAGGATCGCGGGGCCGCCCTGCCGGAGCACGCGGTCGCAGATCTCGGTCATCTCCAGCCGAGGCGAGACTTCCGCCGCCACGCGCTTGAGCTCGCCGATGCGCTCGAGCTGGCCGACGAAGTCACGCAGGTCCGAGTAATGCATCCTCAGTCCTTGTGCGCCGCGAGTCGCCCGGCCAGCGCTTCGCAGAAGTCAAACAGGAACTGGTTGCGCCCACGCACCGTGTAGTCCCGCTCGACCGCGGCAAAGTTGAGCGTGAGCGTGGTCACGCCAAGCCAGAAGAAGAACAGCAGCGCCACCGCCGCCGCGGCAAGCGCCGCGGCAAGCCCCGGCAGGATGCTCGCGAAACCGCCGAGCGCATTGAATACGCCGAGCAGTACCGCATCGAGCGATTCGCGGCGCGCCGGATCGTCGACCTTCGCCGCCGCGGTGGCGATCCAGCTTTGCAGCGGCCCGGAGACCGCCGCGAGCATGAGCGCGACGGCGAGCAGCGCCACCGCCCAGTTGAGCTTGCGCGGATCACGCCCGAAGGCGACGCGCACTGCCGCGAGCCGCGCGAGCGGCACCGTCTCCATCGAATCGCCGCCCTGGTGCACCAGCCGGTTCGCGTACAAGGTCAGGCGCGAGCCGCGCTGCGCGCCGGAATTTATCTCGAACTCGGCCAGGGAACTGTCGAAAGTCACAGGATGTACGAGAGCGCAATACCGGCGAAGATGGCGGCGCCGACCCAGTTGTTGTGACGGAACGCCCGGAAACAGCCGTCGCGCGAGCGGTCGCGGATCAGCGTGTAATGGTAGAGCATCATGCCCGCCGCTGCGCTGAGCCCGGCATGGTACGGCCAGCCGAGCCGCAGCGCGATGCCGATCCAGGCCAGAATTGCGATCATCAGGACGTAGCTCGCCATCACCGCGGCGACGTCATAGCGGCCCAGCGTGATCGCCGAGGTGCGGATGCCGATTTTCAGGTCGTCGTCGCGGTCCACCATCGCGTATTCGGTGTCGTAGGCGAAGGCGTAGCACGCGTTCGCCGCAAACAGCGCCCAGCACTCCCAGGGTAGCTCGTCGCGGATCGCGGCGAAGGCCATCGGAATGCCGAAGCTGAACGCGATGCTCAGGCCGAGCTGCGGCAGCGGCACAAAGCGCTTGGCAAAAGGGTAGGCGCAGGCGATCGCGAGGCCGGCGAACGAAAGCAGGATCGCAAACCGGTTCAGGAACAGCACGAAACAGAACGCGACCGCCGCCAGCACCGCGCCCAGTATCAGCGCTTCCTTCGGTGCGATCTCGCCGGCGGCAAGCGGCCGGTCCCGGGTGCGTGCGACGCGGCCGTCGAATTCGCGGTCGGCCCAGTCGTTGATCGCGCAGCCCGCCGAGCGCATCAAAAACGTGCCCGCGACGAAAATCAGGATGATGTCGATCATCGGCCCGCCGCGCGAGGCGATCCAGACCGCCCACAGCGTCGGCCAGAGCAGCAGCAGCGCGCCGACCGGCTTGTCGAGCCGGATCAGCCGCTCGTAGGCATCGAGGCGCCTGGCGACCGTAGCGAGGTTCATGGACGGAACAGAATATCAGGCTCTCGTATTTTCTTGCCTTGATCCCAGCCAGCGCTCGACGTGCCGCCTCGCCGCCTGCGGGTCCTTCTCGAGCAGTATCCCGGCCGCCTCGCGCGCCGTGTGCGCGAGCGGCTCGTCCTTTTCCAGGTCGGCGTAGCGCAGCAGGGGCATGCCGCTCTGGCGCTCGCCGAGGAATTCGCCCGGGCCGCGCTGCAGCAGGTCCTGGCGCGCGATCTCGAAGCCGTCGCGCTCCTCGAAAATCACCTTCAGGCGCGCGCGCGCCGTCTGGGAAAGCGGCGTCGCGTAAAGCAGGATGCAGACGCTTTCCCTTGCGCCGCGGCCGATGCGGCCGCGCAGCTGGTGCAGTTGCGCGAGGCCGAAGCGCTCGGCGTGCTCGATCACCATGAGTGAGGCGTTCGGCACGTCCACGCCCACTTCGATGACGGTCGTTGCGACCAGAAGATCCAGTTGCCCTTTCACGAATGCTTTCATTACTGAAGCTTTTTCATCCGGAGGCAGGCGACCGTGCAACAACCCCACGCGCAGGGCTTTTAATTCAATCCGAAGCGATTCAAAAGTATCAACCGCGGTCTGCAGGTCGCCTTCCTTCGATTCTTCGATCACCGGGCACACCCAGTAGGCCTGCTGGCCCTCGGCGCAGGCGGCGCGGATGCGCGCCAGCACCTCGGCCCGCCGGCCGCTCGCCGCGAGCCGCGTCGCGACGCGGCGGCGGCCCGGCGGCATCTGGTCGATGGTGGAAACATCGAGGTCGGCGTAGTAGGTCATCGACAGCGTGCGCGGGATCGGTGTCGCGCTCATCATCAGCTGGTGCGGCACCGGCGCGGTTTTCGCCGTCGTCGAGCCCGCCGCCTCGGCCGACTTCTTCCTCAGCGCCAGGCGCTGCTGCACGCCGAAGCGATGCTGCTCGTCCACCACCGCCAGCGCAAGGCGTGCGAAGCCCACTTTCTTCTGGAACAGCGCGTGCGTGCCGATGACAATGACCGGCTCGCGCTCTTTCAGGCGCCTGACCACGGCGTTCTTCTCCGCCGCCGACAGCCCGCCGTGCAGCCACGCGATCGGCACGCCGAGCGGCCCGAGCCATTCGGAGAATTTGCGCAGATGCTGCTCGGCAAGGATTTCGGTGGGCGCCATGACCGCCGCCTGGCAGCCGGCGTCGATCGCCGCAAGGCAGCCGATCGCCGCAACGATGGTCTTGCCGCTGCCCACGTCGCCCTGCAGCAAGCGCTGCATCGGGTGCGCCAAGGCGAGGTCGCGCAGGATCTCGGCCATCGCGCGGCTCTGCGCGCGGGTCAGGCGGAAAGGCAGTTTGCCGAGGAAGCGTTTGAGCAACGGCCCGTTCGATGGCAGCGCGATCGCGCTCCGGCTGCGGCGCGCGCGGTAGGCCATGCGCATCGAAAGCTGCTGCGCCAGCAGCTCGTCGAACTTGACGCGACGCCACGCGGGACCGGTCCGCTCGGTAAGTTCCACCGTGGGCGCATCCGGCGCCGGGCGATGCAGCGATCGGATGCTCGCGCCAATGTCGGCGAGCCCATAGCGCCGCCGCAGCTCTTCCGGCAAGCTGTCGTCGAGCGCCGCCTCGTCGAGCGCCTCGAGAACGAGCTTGCGCAGCGCATATTGCGAGAGTCCCGCCGTGGTCGGGTAGATCGGCGTCAGCGCCTGCGCGAGCGGCTCGCCCGGCGCGACGAGGCGGTAGCGCGGATGCACCATTTCGGCGCCGAAAAAGCCCGCTCGGACTTCGCCGAATGCGCGCACCAGCAGGCCATCCTCCGCCGCGCGCCGGAATGCTTTGAGCTGGCTGCCGTAGAAATTGAGGAAGCGCAGCACCAGTCCCTCGGCATGGACCACGAGCTGGCGTTTCGGCCGGAACGCGACATCGGCGCGCTCCAAGCGCGCTTCGACCAGCACGGGCTTGCCCGCGGGCGCGGCCTCGGGCGCCGTGAGGTGCGTCTCGTCCTCATACCTGAGCGGCAGGTGCAGAACGAGATCGTCCGGCGTGCGAATGCCGAGCTTGGCGAGCTTCCTTGCGACCGCCGGCGCGGGCTCGCGCTTCAACCGGCGTACAGGATGCAGTCGATTTCCACGAGCGCGCCGCGCGGCAGGCTCGCGACTCCGATCGCCGCGCGCGAGGGATAGGGCTGGCCCACGTATTCGGCCATGACCTCGTTCACCTTCGCGAAATGGCCGAGATCCGTGAGGTAGACCGTCATGCGCACCGCGCGATCGAGTCCCAGTCCCGAGGCCTTGGCGATCGCGGCAAGGTTCCTGAACACGCGGTGGATCTGGGCGTCGATCCCTTCGGCCAGCTGCATGGTCGCCGGATCGAAGCCGATCTGGCCGGAGACGTAGACCGTTTCTCCCGCGCGCACCGCCTGCGAGTAGGTGCCGATCGCGGCGGGCGCCTCGCCAGTCTGGATCGGGGTCTTCATAGCGGGTATCTTAGCTGAATGCCGTCGACCGCCATTGCCAGCCTGGAGAAGCTTCTGGGTACGCCGCGTGACGGTGCTTTGCTGCGGTATTCGCTCGGCATCGAATACCTGAAAATGGAAAGTGCGGACAAAGCAACCGGATATCTGCGTGAGGCGGTCGCCAGGGACCCGGGCTATTCCGCCGCCTGGCGCGCCCTTGGCAAGGCGCTCGAGGCGGCCGCGCAGCCGGCCGAGGCGCTCGAGGCCTATCGCAGCGGCATCGCGGCCGCGCAGAAAAAGGGCGACAAGCAGGCAGAAAAGGAAATGACGGTATTCGCGCGCCGCATCGAAAAAAGCATCGCGGGATGAAAGAGCGCCGAACCGACCAGGCGCTCAATGTACTTGGCCAGCCGCTGCAGCCCTGCGGCCTTGATCCATTGACCGGTTTCTACCGCGACGGCTGCTGCAACACCGGCTACGACGATGTCGGCATCCACGTGGTCTGCGTCCGGGTGACGCGCGAATTCCTGGAATTCTCCAGGAAGCACGGCAACGACCTCACCACCCCGGTTCCCGCGGCGGGCTTTCCGGGGCTCAGGCCCGGCAACCAGTGGTGCCTGTGCGCGGGACGCTGGAAGGAAGCGCTCGACGCCGGCGTTGCGCCGCCGGTGGTGCTCGCGGCAACGCATGAGGAGGCGCTTGCGGTGCTGCCGCTCGCGGAACTCAAGCGGCACGCCATCGACCTCAGCTGAAGAACCGGGTTTGAGAAATTGGTGGAGTGGAAGGGGATCGAACCCTCGACCTCCGCATTGCGAACGCGGCGCTCTCCCAGCTGAGCTACCACCCCACGGAAGGGGCGGAATTCTACCGCAATCGGCTCGCACGGGACAGCCGCGGGGACAGGCAAGCGCGCGCCCGTTATCATTCGGGGCTGAGAGGAACATTCATGGATATCAAGCCCCCGTTCGGCTACCAGGACATCGTCCCGCTGAACCGCACCCAGAAGGTCCGCCTGCTGCGCCCGGGCGAAATACCCGCGTTCGCCAGCGACCTCAACGCGATCCCGATCAGCTACTCCGAGTTCGCGCTGGTGGCGCGCGAGTACCCGATCGTCTTCACCGCGGTGGGCGGCAGCCAGGTGTTCGCGCCGGTCGCGGTGCTGGGGATGGCCGCGGGCGAGAACCTGTTCAACCACGGCGGCAGCTGGGCCGGCAACGTCTACGTGCCGGCCTACGCGCGGCGCTTCCCGTTCTGCATGACCAAGGTCACGCTCGACAAGGTAGAGCAGCAGAACCGCCTCATCTGCGTCGAGAAATCGCACCTCGACGAAGCGGCGGGCGAGGCGATGTTCGACGCCAAGGGCCAGCCGGTGGAGAAATGGAAGGAGATCGAGCGCCTGCTCACGGAATATGAAGTCGACCTGGAGCGCAGCCGCGAAATGTGCGGCATCCTTTCCGACTACGGATTGCTCGAGCCCTTCACCATGCAGGCGAAGTTCAACAGCGGCGGCGATCCGCTGCACCTCACCGGCATGCACCGCGTCGCCGAGGGCAAGATCGAGCACCTGAACGCGAGCCAGCTCAAGAACCTGGTCAAGAAGGGCGTCCTCGCGCGCATCTACGCGCACCTGTTGTCCCTGGACAACTTCGCCAAGCTCCTCGACCGCAAGGCGGCGAAGGCCGCCTAGCGTTCCCGGCCGGCCTCGGCTGCGACTTTCTGCACCGGCGAAAGTACGTATTCGAGCACCGTGCGCTCAGCGAGCTTGATCTCCGCGGTGAGCTGCATGCCGGGCAGGAGCGCATGGCGCGCCTCGCCGAGGCGCAGCTCCTGCGCCAGCGGTTCGAGCTGCGCCCGATAGGCAAAAGCGCTGCCGCCTTTGGCCGCCTCGCCGCCGCGCTCGGTCGAATCGGCCGAGACGCGCGCCACTCTTGCATCGAGCATGCCGTAGCGCTGGAATGGAAAGCTCGCGAGCTTGAGCTTGGCGTTCTGCCCGCCGGTGACGAAGCCGGCGTCCTGGTTGGCGAGCCAGACTTCCGCAACCAGCGCTTCGCCCTCCGGCACCAGCGTCATCAGCACCGTGCCGGGCGACAGCACCGCGCCCGGCGTCTGCGTCGCCAGATCTTTCACCACGCCATTCGCCGGCGAGCGCAGTTCCGCCAGCTTCTGCCGGTGGCTGAGCTTGTCCAGCTCCTGCACCAGGCGCGCGAGCTGCGCTTCGGCCTCGACGCGTTCTCCCTGCAGCTGCGCGCGGTAGCCCGCCGCGAGCTGCGCGATCCGGCGCTCGCCCTGGTCGATCGAGGCGCGCGCGCCCTCGACGCGGTGCTCCTGCGCGCGCAAGTCCTGCTCCGCCTCGAGACGCTCCCGGCTGCGCTGCGCCAGCATGAGCTTGCCCGCATAGCCGTCGCGCGCCAGGCGCTCGAATGCCCGCTCCTGCTCGATGAGCACCGGCAGCGCCCCGGAGAGCTTGCCCAGCGTTTCCAGCGCGGCCTGCATATCGCGCCTGGCGCGCGCGATCACGGTCCGCTGCTCGGCGAGGCTCGCCCCGTGCGCGTCCGCCCGTGCCTCGCGCTGCGCTTCCACCTGTGCATGCAGCCGCGGCGGATCCTCCGCCAGCGCGGCGAGTCGAGTGCCGTCCAGTTCGGCGTCGATCCGCCGCAACTGCAAGCGGCGCAGCGCGATTTCGTTCCGCGCCGTCGCGGCGTCGGCCTCCGCCGCGCGAACATCCATGCGCGCGAGCACCTGCCCGGTCTGCACGCGTTCGCCTTCCTTGACCAGCAACTCGCGCATCACACCGCCCTCCGCGGGCTGCACGATCCGGAGCTGGGATTTCGGCACCAGGCGCCCTTCCGCCACCGCGACCACGTCGAGCTTGCCGAAGCTCGCCCATAGCGCAAGGGCGCCGGCCAGCGCGAGCACGGTCCAGAGCACGAACCGCGGCAGCGGCGAGGGCGGTTCCTCCTGGAGCCGCAGAATCGCGGGCAGAAATTCGGATCGCCGCGCGACGGCCGGCGCATCCGTCGCGATTCGACCCGCAGCCGTTCGCACCGGAAGGTTCATGTGCCGGACCTCTGCCGGCGCGCATCCAGACGGCTGATCCCCGGCCCGCGCGCCTCGAGCCGCGCCACGGCGTCCACTGCCAGGCTTTCGGGCACATGGTGCGCGATGAAGAGCACAGTCGCGCTGCCGCGCAGGCGGCTCACGGTGCGCGCGAATGCTTCCGCGGTATCCCGGTCCAGACTCGAGGTCGCTTCGTCGAAGATCAATATTCTCGGACGGCGCAGCAGCGCGCGCGCGATTGCGATGCGCTGCTTCTGGCCGCCGGAGAGCCCGGCGCCGTTCTCGCCGACCCGGGTGCGATAACCCTGCGGCAGATCCTCGATGAAGTCATGGATTTCGGCCTGGCGGCAGGCTTCCATTACTTCCGCGATGCCCGCATACGGCTGCGCCGCAACCAGATTGTCGAGCAGCGTGCCGGAGAAAAGGCGCGTTTCCTGAGGCACGACGCCGAAGTTAAGGCGCAATTCGTTCGCCGACAGCGTGCGCGTATCGCGCCCGTCGATCCGCACCGCGCCCGCGCCCGGCAGGTAGAAGCCCTGAAGCAGCCGGGCGAGCGTGCTCTTGCCGCTGCCCGAGGGGCCCGTCAGCGCGACGCAGGCGCCTGGATCGATCTTCAGGCTGAAGTTCTCGTACACGGGCGGCTGATCGTCGCGGTAGCGGTAAGTGATCTTGTCGATCTCGATGCCTCCAACCGGCTCCCGCCCGCGCGCCGGATTCAGGCTGTAGAGCTCGGCGGGCGCATCCATCAGGTCGCCCAGCCGCTGCACCGCGATGGCCGCCTGCTGGAACTCCTGCCACAGTCCCGCCAGGCGCAATGCCGGTTGCGCCAGGCGCCCGGAAAACATCTGGAACGCGACCAGCATCCCGATCGTGAAACCCTCCTGGGTCATCACCATCCAGGCGCCGACGCCGAGTATCGCGACCGAAAGCGTCTGCTCGATCGCGCCTGCGAGCACGCCGTAGGCGTTCGATAGCTGGCGCGTGGCGAAGCTCGCGCGCAGGTAATCGGCCAGATTGCGGCCGAAGCGCGCCGCCACCTGCGGCTCCATCTGCAGCGACTTGACCGTTTCCATCGCGGCGACATGCTCCGTGACGAAGGCCTGGTTGCGCGCACCGAGCAGGAACTGCTCGTTGATCCGCCGCCGCAGCAGCGGCGTCACGGCGAGGCTCGCGGCCGCCAGCGCGCCGATCAACGCAACCGCGATCAGCGTGAGGGGTACGCTGTACCAGAGCATCACCGCGAGGAACACGATCAGGAATGGGAAGTCGAGGAGCACGCTCGCCGCCGCGCCGGTGATGAACTCCCGGATCGTCTCCACCCCGTGCAGGCGCGCCACCAGCGTCCCGGTCGGCCGGGTCTCGAAATAGCGCGGCGGCAGGCGCAACAGGTGCTCGAATGCACGCATGCCGAGAACCGCGTCGATGCGGTTGCCGGTGTGCAGCAGCAGGTACTGGCGCGCATACGAAAGCGCGGCGCCGAAGGCGACGAACAGCGCAAGCGCGGACAGGATGACGGCAAGCGTGCTGCTCGAATGGTGCACGACCACCTTGTCGATGACGACCTGGGTGCAGAGCGGCACCACCAGAGCGACCAGCTGCAGCACGAGCGAGGCGGCCAGCACCTCGCGCCAGATCGCCTTGTGGCGCAGGAGTTCGGGGATGAACCAGCGCAGCCCGAAAGGGCGATCGGTCAGCGCGGGGTCGCGCGGCGCTGCCTCCTCGGGCGGCACGACCAGGAGCACCTCGATTTCGTAGCGTCCGGCGAAATCGCGCAGCGCAATGTCGCGCGGCGCCGCGTCACGTTCGGCGACCAGAGCGTTGTGCGCGTCCGCGGAGAGGACCAGCGCGAGCCGCGCACCGGCGCCTTCCCTGCGCAACGCCAGCACCGGCAACACCGAATGCTTCAGATCGCGCACCGCGAGCTCGCGCCGCGAGACGCGCAGACCGAGCGCGGTCGCGGCGTGGATCAGCGCCGCTACGTCGAGGGGCGGCGGGAACTGCTGCAGCACAATGCGCGCATCGAAAGGCACGCGCTGCACTCCGCACAGGCTGGCGAGCGCCCAGAGCAGATCTGCGGCCTCGATCGGCGTATCCGGATGCAAGGACAAAGCGCCCCCTCGCGTTTGTCTGGGCTCTGCGGACGGTCGTTTGTTCTGGGCTGTTGTTCTTGGTAATCTGCAATCGCGAGTCAAGGATGCACAGCGAAAAATCGGCTGTCAACGGCGCGCCTTATCCTGCAGTCCGGACTTTGGTCTCATGCTGCAGCGCACGCGACCGCAGCCCAGGAGAGGAAGCCGCGATAGGGCTCGATCGAGCGCCGTTCCCCGGGAATCCACGCCATCAGCGAACGTGCATCGGCCTGCTGCCCCGCCAGGCAATGCCGGAAGATCGTCACCAGTTGCCCCTTGGGCGTCATCGCCCCGAAGCGGGCCTCGGTCATATCCTGCGCAGGGGGCCGGCGTGACACCAGGGCGTCAATCGCCTGGTGCTCCGCGGCCAATGGATCTGCGGCATCCCTGCGGGAGGCGATCTCGCCCATCCGCGCCTCGCTTCCGAGCAGCCATTGCGGCAACGTCGTCAGACCGGCGCCGCCGAGCAACTCGGCAAGGTCGCTCCAGAGGCTGGAATTCGTCGCTCGCAGCTCCGGATTCATCGCCGCATCAAGCATCCCGCGCTCACGAAAGCGCTTCCCGCTCGCGCTGATCAGCGCATGCGG
>Ga0154760_1136_pt1 | contig 9988 bp, 11 predicted proteins | sample Rifle2008BG16ft_FD_105768 | JGI IMG/M metagenome (GOLD analysis project Ga0154760, IMG submission 105768) | Betaproteobacteria bacterium RBG_16_66_20
CGACTATCTCGCCATCGTTACGCTCGGCTTCGGCGAAATCGTCCGCATCTTCTTGAATAACCTGTCGCAGCCGGTAAACATCACGCGCGGCCCGCAGGGCATCGCCGGCATTGATCCGGTGCGCGTCGCGGGCGTGGATTTCTCCCGCAGTGACAGCGTGTTCGGCGTGATGCTGAGCGGGCCGATGAAGTACTACTACCTCCTGCTCGGCCTGATGCTCGTCATCATCCTGGTCAATGTGCGGCTGCAGGACTCGCGCATCGGACGCGCCTGGGAGGCGATCCGCGAGGACGAGGTCGCGGCGCGCGCGATGGGAATCGACACCACCGGCATGAAGCTGCTCGCGTTCGCGATGGGCGCAAGCTTCGGCGGCGTCGCGGGCGGCATGTTCGCCGCGATCCAGGGTTTCATCTCCCCGGAAAGCTTCGTGCTGGTCGAATCGGTGATGGTGGTCTCGATGGTGGTGCTGGGCGGCATGGGCAACATCGCGGGTGTGATTCTGGGCGCGGTGCTGCTCTCGTTCGTACCCGAGATCCTGCGCTGGACGGTCGAGCCGGCGCAACAGGCGCTGTTCGGCAAGATGCTTATCGAGCCGGAGGTGATCCGGATGTTGATCTTCGGCCTCGCCCTCGTGCTGGTGATGCTGTTTCGCCCGGCCGGTCTGCTGCCGTCCGCGGTGCGCAAGCGGGAACTCACGCAGGACCGCGCGCCATGAGCGGGCTACTGCAGGCGAGCGACCTCGGCAAACGCTTCGGCGGCCTGCAGGCGCTTTCGGGCGTGTCGTTTTCCATCGCGAAGGGCGACATCTACGGATTGATCGGCCCGAACGGCGCGGGCAAGACCACGCTGTTCAACCTGCTGACCGGCATCTACGCGCCGGACCAGGGGTCATTTCTGTTCGCTGGAAAGAACATCACGGGCCTGAGGCCCGACCGGATCGCCGGGCAGGGCATCGCGCGCACGTTTCAGAATATCCGCCTCTTCGCCAGCCTGTCGGCGCTCGAGAACGTGATGATCGGCCGTCACGTGCGCACGCGCGCGGGCGTCATCGGGGCGGTCTTGAGGGACCGAAGGACCCGGGAAGAGGAGCGGGATACCGAAAAGCGCGCGCTGCAGCTGCTCGATTACGTCGGCATCCGTGCGCGCGCCAACGACGCGGCCGGCGGCCTGCCTTACGGCGACCAGCGGCGCCTCGAAATCGCGCGCGCGCTTGCGACCGAGCCCGCGCTGCTCGCGCTGGATGAACCGGCCGCGGGCATGAACGCCTCGGAGACGCTCGCTCTGCGCAAGCTGCTGCGCGATATCCGCGGGGACGGGACCACGATCCTGCTGATCGAGCACGACATGCGTCTGGTGATGAACGTCTGCGACCGCGTGCTGGTGCTCGACTACGGGGAGAAGATCGCCGAGGGGACGCCGGCCGAGGTGCAACGCGACCCGAGAGTGATTGAAGCCTACCTTGGGGTTTCTCATGCTGCTTGAGGTCAAGGGGCTGGAAGCGGGCTACGGCGGCATCCGCGCGGTGAAGGGCATTGATCTGGAAGTGCGCGCAGGCGAACTTGTCTGCCTGATCGGCGCCAACGGTGCCGGCAAGAGCACCGCGTTGCGCGCGATCTGCGGCCTGGTTCGCGCGCGCGCGGGCAGCGTGCGCTACGCCGGGGACGATATCGCGGGCGCCCAGGTCCACGAACTGCCGCGCCGGGGGCTGGTAATGGTCCCCGAGGGGCGCGGCATTTTTGCGCAACTCACGGTGCAGGAAAACCTCTCCATGGGCGCATTTATGAGGAGCGACGACGGCATCTCCCGGGACTTGGAACGCCAATACGAAATCTTTCCGCGCCTGAAAGAGCGACATACCCAGACCGCCGGCACGCTTTCCGGCGGCGAGCAGCAGATGCTCGCGATCGGGCGCGCGCTGATGGCGCGGCCGAAGCTCCTGCTGCTCGACGAACCCTCGATGGGCCTCGCGCCGCGCCTGGTGTCCAAGATTTTCGAGATCGTGCGCGACATCGCGCAGCAGGGCGTCACGATCCTGCTGGTGGAGCAGAACGCGCGCCTCGCGCTCGAGGTCGCCGCGCGCGGCTACGTGATGGAGTCAGGCAATATTACGCTCGCCGATGCGGCCGGGAACCTGCTTGCGAACCCGAAAGTGCGCGAGGCCTACCTGGGCGAGAGCGCCGCTTAAGTCGCCGCGAGGTCGGCCTGGGTGGTGAAGCTGTCGGCATAGAACTCGTCCTCCGGCAGCTTGCAGACCGCGGTGAAGTCCTTGCGCGCCGCGTCTACCATCACGGGCACGCCGCAGGCATAGACCTGGTGGCCGGAGAGATCCGGGAAGTCCTGCATCGCCGCGCGGTGAACGAAGCCGGTGCGGCCGCTCCAGGTGTCCTCGGGCAGTGGGTCGGAAATAACGGGGACGTACTTGAAGCCCGGATGCTCGGCGGCCCATCTTTGCGCGAGCGCGTTCATGTAGAGATCCTTCGGCCGCCGGCCGCCCCAGTAGAGCGCCATCGGGCGGGCGATGCCTTTGTGGAACATGTGCTCGATCACCGCCTTGATCGGCGCGAAGCCGGTGCCCGAGGCGACGAAAACGATCGGCTTGTCCGAATCCTCGCGCAGGAAAAAGGTCCCGAGCGGCCCCTCGCAACGCAGGATGTCGCGCTCCTTCATCTTGCCGAAGACATGGTCGGTGAACTGCCCGCCGGCGACGTGGCGCACATGGAGCTCGATCAACTCGGCGTCGTGCGGCGGGTTGGCGATCGAAAAACTTCGGCGGCCGCCGTCCTTCAGCAGAAACTCGATGAATTGCCCGGCAAGGAAAACCAGTTTCTCATTCGCCGGCAGCTTGAGATGCAACACCATGACGTCGTCGGCCAGCCGTTCCATTTTCTGGATGCGGCAGGGCAGTTTCTTGATCTGGATGTCTTGCGCGGCACCGACGGTGCGTGCTTCGAGCACCAGGTCCGACAGCGGCTTCGCCTGGCAGAAGAGCGCCTTGCCCTGGGCTTTTTCCTCGTCGGTAAGCGTTTTGTGCTGGTAGACGCCGTAGTCCACCGCGCCGGAGAGGATCCTGCCCTTGCAGCTGCCGCAGGCGCCGTTCTTGCAGCCGTAGGGCAGAACGAACCCCTGGCGCAGCGCCGCCGCGAGCACAGCTTCGCCCTCCTCGACCTGGAACTGGTGACCGCTGGGCTGCAGGGTGACTGTGCGCATGTGGCTACAATTACACCGATGAAACGCCTGTTGATCGCCGGTTATGGCGACATCGCACGCCGCGCCATGCCGGCACTTGGATCGCGCTTCGAGGTCCGCATTCTTTCGCGCTCCAGCGGGATGGACCTCGACCGCCCCGAAAGCCTGAGCTTGCTCGAGCCCGCGGATGCAGTGCTGCATTCCGTGCCGCCGCCGCAAACCGGAGAGAACGATACGCGCACTACGAACCTGCTCGCGGTGCTTGAGAGCAGGCGAATTCTACCAACCCGCCTCGTCTATATCAGCACCAGCGGCGTGTACGGCGATTGCGGCGGGGCGCTGGTGGACGAATCCCGCGCCGTGAATCCGCAGAGCGCGCGCGCGAGGCGGCGCGGCGATGCGGAGGCGCAGCTTGCACTATGGTGCAATTCGCGTCGCGTGGCCCTGGTCGTGCTGCGCGCGCCGGGTATCTATGCGGCGGACCGGCTGCCGCTCGGCCGCCTGCGCGCCGGAACGCCGGTATTGCGCGATGCGGACGATGTCTACACCAACCACATCCATGCCGAGGACCTCGCGGGCTGCTGCGTGCGCGCGCTCGAGCAAGATGCGCCGGCAGGGATCTACAATGCTTCGGACGACACGCGTCTGAAGATGGGCGAATGGTTCGATCTGGTTGCCGACCGGGCCGGGCTGCCGCGCCCGCCGCGGATCGCGCGCGGCGAGGCGGCCGAGCGCATGCCGCCGGGGTTGCGGTCTTTCATGGCCGAATCGCGGCGCCTCGACAACACGCGCCTGAAGTGCAAGCTGGGCGTTCGGCTGCGCTTTCCGACGGTTCGGGTGGGGCTGGAAGGGCAGGGATTGGAACATGAGCACGCTGCTGGTGTTGACTAACCTGCCGGATCGCGCGGTCGCGGAGCGCCTCGCGGATTCGCTGATCGAGCAGCGCCTCGCTGCCTGCGTCAACATCCTTTCGCCGTGCCGCTCGGTTTACCGCTGGCAGGGTGCGGTGCAGCATGAAGAGGAGCATCCGCTGCTGATCAAGACCACGGCGGAACGTTATCCCGCGCTCGAGGCGGCGATCCGCGCCGCCCATCCTTACGAACTTCCCGAGATCATCGCGGTCCCAGTCGAAGGTGGCCTGCCTGCCTATCTGGATTGGGTCGCCGCCGAGACCCGGAATCCCCATGGCTAAGATTATTTCGTTCCTGCTGTTGCTCCTGGCGGCCGCAGCGGCGCCGGCAGCGGACACCGACCAGCTGCTCGAGCCGGAGAAGGCGTTCCGCATCTCCACGCGCGCGCTGGACGCGCGCACCGTAGAGGTGAGTTTCGCGATCGCCGAGGGCTACTACATGTACCGCGAGCGGTTCCGCTTTGCCGTTGATCCTGCGTCCAACGCAACGCTCGGCACGCCGCAGTTCCCGCCCGGGACGCGCAAGACGGACGAGTTCTTCGGCGACGTCGAGACCTACCGCAAGCAGGTCGTGATCCGCGTGCCGGTGACCGAGTTGCCCGCGGCTCAAGATACGCTCCGGCTCACCGTCACCTCGCAGGGTTGCGCGGATGTCGGGGTGTGCTACGTCCCGATGGACAGCAATGCCACGATTCAGCTCGCGTCGCTCTCCACCTCTGCGATAGCACCGGTCGACGCTGCGCCGGAGCTTTCGACCCAATCGAGCGACTTCGAGATCGCGCGCCTGTTCGACTCGGGCGGTCCCCTGCTGGTACTGGCGAGCTTTCTAGGCTTCGGCCTGCTGCTCGCATTCACGCCCTGCGTGCTGCCGATGGTGCCGATCCTGTCGGGAATCATCGCTGGCGAGGGCAGGCATCTCGGCAAGTTGCGCGCCTTCCTGCTTTCGCTCGCCTATGTGCTGGGGATGGCCGCGGCATACGCAGCTGCCGGGGTGGCCGCTGCGTGGTCAGGAACGATGCTGGCGGCGGCGTTGCAGAACGCCTGGGTGCTGGGCGCGTTCGCCCTCGTCTTCGTCGTGCTTGCATTGTCGATGTTCGGCGTCTATGAACTGCAGCTGCCGGGATTCCTGCGCCATCCGCTCGCCTCGGCCAGCCATCGGCTCCAGGGCGGCAAGCTCGCCTCGGTCGCCGGCATGGGCGTGCTCTCGGCGATCATCGTGAGCCCTTGCGTGGCGGCACCGCTCGCCGGCGCGCTGCTCTACATCAGCCAGACCCGCGACGTCGCGCTTGGCGGCGGCGCGCTGTTCGCGATGGCGCTCGGCATGGGCATTCCGTTACTGGCGGTCGGCGTCTCCGAAGGTGCGCTGCTGCCGAAATCAGGACCCTGGATGGTCCGGGTGAAGCAGATCTTCGGCGTGCTGCTGCTTGCGGTCGCGCTGTGGATCGTCTGGCCGGTGCTCAGGCCCTCGGGCGGCAATACCGATTTCATTCGCATCGCTTCGATCGCCGAGCTCGAGGAGAAACTGAAATCCCCCGGCAAGCCGGTGATGCTCGATTTCTATGCCGACTGGTGCGTGTCCTGCAAGGAGATGGAGGCGTTCACCTTCAGCGATGCGCGCGTCAAGCCGAGGCTGGACGCGATGCTGCTCCTGCAGGCAGATGTCACCGCGAACACGGCGGAGCACAAGGCGCTGCTGAAACGCTTTTCCCTTTTCGGCCCCCCGGGAATCATTTTCTTCGACGCCCAGGGCCGTGAGATCAAGGGGCTGCGCGTGATCGGCTACCAGAACGCCGAGCGCTTCCTGCGCACTCTCGAACTGGCCAACGCGCCCTGATGCGGCGCCACATCCGCGGCCTCGATCAGGTCGTGATCCAGGTGTTCGGTCAGCGCTTCAGGTTGGCAGCGGCTTCCAGCGCGAAGTAGGTCAGGATGCCGTCGGCGCCGGCGCGCTTGAATGCGGTGAGCGACTCCATAATGCAAGACTCGGGCAGCCAGCCTTTCGCGATCGCCGCGCGCAGCATCGAGTATTCACCTGAAACCTGATAAACGAAGGTCGGCGCCTTGAACTCGTTCTTCACGCGCCACAGGATGTCGAGATAAGGCAGGCCCGGCTTCACCATCACCATGTCGGCCCCCTCAGCCAGATCGAGCCCGGCTTCCCAGAGCGCTTCGTCCGAGTTCGCGGGGTCCATCTGATAGGTTTTCTTGTCGCTCTTGCCGAGGTTTCTTGCCGAACCCACGGCATCGCGGAACGGGCCGTAGAAACCGGAGGCGTACTTGGCCGAGTACGCCATTATCTTGGTGTGGATGTGGCCCTTTTTCTCGAGCGCTTGCCGGATGCGGCCGATGCGGCCGTCCATCATGTCCGACGGGGCGACGATGTCCACCCCGGCCTCGGCCTGGGCGAGCGCCTGCTTCTCCAGGATCGCCAGCGTGGCGTCATTGAGGATGTAACCGCCACGGTCGATGACTCCGTCCTGGCCGTGCGAGGTATAAGGGTCAAGCGCGACGTCGGTCATGATGCCAAGCTCGGGGAAGCGTTTCTTGAGTGCGCCCACTGCGCGAGGGATCAGTCCTTTCGGATTGAACGCCTCGCGTCCATCGAGGGTCTTGAGTTCTTGCTCCACGACCGGAAACAGCGCCAGCACCGGGACACGCAGCTTCACGCAGCGCTCGGCGACCGGCAGCAGGCGGTCAACCGTCACGCGTTCCACGCCTGGCATCGAAGCCACTTTCTCGGTACGGTTTTTCCCGTCCCGGATGAACACGGGGAAAATAAGGTCGTCCGCCGTCAGCACGGTCTCGCGCATCAGGCGGCGCGAGAATTCATTGCGTCGCATGCGTCGCATGCGTACTGCAGGAAAGGAGCCGTAGATGTTCATGATGCTGATTATTCGGTAGGTTTCTCGGGCAGGGAACTTTTCCCTGGAGCGCCAATCTTACCTTCAGACGGTGTGAATCGTCTCCCGCTTCTCCTCCCTGAGCGGGTTGCCTCGGTTCCAAGCTGAGGCGTTTTCCACCCCCGGTTTAGTTCCCCTTTTCCGGGGGTTTTTTATTTCCGGCTGCAGAATCCGGTCATGTGCCGACCGGCTCCCGCAGCCAGCTCTCCAGCAGCGCCCGCGCTTGCGCCACATTCTCGGCGTTTTTGCTCGAAAAGAGCATGACATCAGCGGTCATTGCTGCCTTGTCCAATGCGGCCCGGGTATTGGCGAGCACCTTTGCGCCCTCAGCGCGCGAAAGCTTGTCCGATTTTGACAGGAGCACCAGGCGCCTAGCGCCGACCGGTCTCAACCATTCGAGAAAACGGCGATCGTTTGCCGTGAGCGGGCGGCGCGCGTCCATCAGCACGACGACGACCGCCAGGCTGCGCCGACCCGTCAAGTAGCCGCCGATCAGGGCGTCCCAGCTTGCGCGCAGGGCCTGTGGCGCGGTCGCATACCCATAGCCCGGCAGATCGGCCAGCCGGGCTTGGTCGCCGAGATCGAAAAAGTTTATGGTCTGGGTGCGGCCCGGGGTCTTGCTGAAAAAGGCCAAACGTTTGCGGCCGGCAAGCGCATTGATCGCGCTCGATTTGCCTACGTTCGAGCGCCCGGCAAAGGCGAGCTCGGGCCCGCGCTCGGGCGGGAAATCGTGAGGCTTTGCCGCGGAGACGAGGAAACGCGCGTGCTGGAATAGCGACAAGGTCCGGCGCCTGTGCCTAAAGACGGAAATTCTAATAAGATCGCGGCTTTCCACGGCAATATTCAGGGAGCTGCCGCATGATCCGACTGTTGGCGTCCGTTGCTAGCGCCGCCGCGCTTTGGTCCGGAACGGTCGCGGCCCAAGATGCTGCCAAGCCCGACCCCGCGAAAGGCAAGAACATCGCATCCCAGGTCTGCGCCGCGTGCCATGCCGCCGATGGCAACAGCGCGGCAGCCGCGAACCCGAAGCTTGCCGGGCAGGGCTACGATTACCTGCATAAGCAGCTCGTCAATTTCCAGGCGCAGGGCGGCAAGAAGGCCGAGCGCGACAACGCCGTGATGGCCGGAATGACCGCGAATCTTTCTCCCGCCGACATGAAGAATATTGCCGCCTATTACGCGTCCCAGAAACTGATCCCCGCGAGCGCCAAGGACAAGGAACTCGCCTCGCTGGGGCAGAAGATCTACCGCGGAGGCAATGCCGCCTCCGGCGTGGCGGCCTGCGCCGGCTGCCATGGCCCTACCGGCATGGGCATTCCCTCGCAGTATCCGCGCATTTCCGGGCAGTTCGCCGAGTACGTCGAGCTGCAGCTGAAAGCGTTCCGCGCGGGCACGCGCGCAAACGATCCTAACGGGATGATGCGCGGCGTCGCGGTGCGCATGAGTGACCGCGAGATCCAGGCGGTCGCCGAATACGTCGCCGGCTTGCGCTGAACTCTTCGGGGCGATTGGAATAATCTGTGGCTGCGGCCTGTTAGCCCCAAATGCAGAGAATGCTGCTGCATGCTCGAACGCGTCCCTATTTAACTTCTAGGAGGAGTACGGAATGAGAAAGAATTTAGTGGCAACCGGCGTGGCCCTTGCATTGGGGGTGGGCGCGGTAACAACCGCGTTTGCCCAGGCCAAACCTGACGTCCTTGTGGCACAACGCCAGGCCGCGATGAAATTGCAGAGCAAGTATCTGGGCCCGATCGGCGGGATGCTGAAGGGAAATATTCCCTACGACGCGGACATCGTTGCCCGCAACGCGACCTTCCTGGAGAACCTCGCGAGGATGCCGTGGGACGGCTTCGAGCCGAGCACCTCGGCCTTGAAGAGCGCCGCCAAGCCCGAAATCTACAAGGACGTGGCGAAGTTCAAGGCGGCTGCGGAAACATTGGAGGCCGAGACCTCCAAACTGGGCGCGGCGGCGCGCGCCAAGGACCAGGCGGGCGTGAAAGCCACGTTCGGCGGAGTCGCCAAGGCGTGCGGCAGCTGTCACGACAGCTTCCGCGTGAAGCAATAACGCGTTCTCCGGATACACGCGCATCGGTGTGAATACGCTGATGCGTGCATGCTGCGCCGCCGCGCTCGGCCTGCTGCTCGCAGCCGCGCACAGCGGCGCGTTCGCGCAGGGCGACGCTAAGCGCGGGGCATACCTCGCCAAGGCTGCCGGCTGCGTTGGGTGCCACACTGAAGTCAAAAAGGATGCGACCCCCTACGCGGGCGGCCGTGCGCTGAAAACCCCGTTCGGAACGTTCTACGGCCCGAACATCACACCGCACCCGAGCGCGGGTCTGGGACGCTGGAGCGAAGCGGATTTCGTGCGTGCCCTGCGCCTGGGCCTGCGGCCCGACGGCGCGCATTACTTTCCAGCGTTTCCCTATCCGTCGTTCACGCGAATCGGCGACAGCGACCTGCGCGACCTGTGGGTATACCTGCGCACGCTGCCGCCGAGCGCGCGTCCCAACCAGGCCCACGACCTTCGGTTTCCGTTCGGCTGGCGCTTTCTTGTTGCAGGGTGGAAGTGGCTATTCTTCTCGCCAGGGGTGTTTGCCGCAGATCCGAAGCGAACACTGCTTGTCGCGCGCGGCGCCTACCTGGTCGAGGCCCTCGGCCATTGCGGCGAATGCCATACCGCGCGCAATTTCCTCGGCGGGCTGAAGCACGACCGATTCCTCGCCGGCGCTGCGAAGGGGCCCGACGGAGATCGTGTTCCGAACCTGACTCCGGCCAGGCTCAAGAAATGGAGCGACGGCGAACTGAAGGGTTTCCTCCAAACCGGGCTTACGCCTGATGGGGACGTCGCCGCCGAAACCATGGGCGAAGTCATCCGCAATACCACTGGCGAACTGACCTCCGAAGACCTCGCGGCGGTGATCGCCTACCTGCGCTCGCTTCCCGCCATTGCCGACGAACCCGATTGAACGTCCGCCCGCTGCTGCCGGAATAT
>Ga0154760_1065_pt12 | contig 9930 bp, 7 predicted proteins | sample Rifle2008BG16ft_FD_105768 | JGI IMG/M metagenome (GOLD analysis project Ga0154760, IMG submission 105768) | Betaproteobacteria bacterium RBG_16_66_20
CGCGAGCGAGCGTCCGCGCAGCGCGTAGCTCTCGCCGGGCGCGTAGCGGGTGGCCGCGGGTTCGCCGTTCTCGAAGGCGGTATCAAGGAGCGCGCGCCACGGATCGCCCTGCAGCGCCGGCATGACGAACCTGACGTCGTCCTGATGCGCACTGAAGAGCATCAGGAAGTCATCATCGTGCAACTGCTGGCCGCGGCGGTCGCGTTCGGTCAGGCCGGCACCGGCGAGATACACGCCGAGGCAGCGCGCGTTTTCGCGCTCCCACTCCTCGGTCGTCATTTCCAGGCCATCGGACTTGAGCCACAGGATGTCCTTGACGCCGCCGCCGCGGATCGGCCGCCCGGAGAAGAAATCACGCCGCCGGAACGCCGGGTGCGTCCGCCGCAGGTCGATCAGGAGGCGCACCATCTCCAGCAGCCGCTGCCTGGGCGCATCGAGCGACCAGTCGACCCAGCTCGTTTCGTTGTCCTGGCAGTAGGCGTTGTTGTTGCCGCCCTGCGTGCGGCCGAGCTCGTCGCCCGCAGCAAGCATCGGCACGCCCTCGGACAGCAGGAGCGTGGCCAGGAAGTTGCGCTTCTGCCGCTCGCGCAACGCGAGGATTCCGGGATCCTCGCTGGGGCCCTCGACGCCGCAGTTCCAGGACAGGTTGTAATTCGCGCCGTCGCGGTTGTCCTCGCCGTTCGCCTCATTGTGCTTGTCGTTGTACGAGACCAGGTCGTGCAAGGTGAAGCCGTCGTGCGACGTGATGAAGTTGATGCTGGCGCTGGGGCGCCGGCCCTCGCGCCCGTACAGGTCGGAGGAGCCCGTAAGCCGGCGCGCCAATTCTCCGATCCGGCCGCCGTCGCCTTTCCAGTAGGAGCGGACGGCGTCCCGGTACTTGTCGTTCCACTCGGTCCAGCCGACCGGGAAATTTCCGACCTGGTAGCCGCCCTCGCCGAGGTCCCAGGGCTCGGCGATCAGTTTCACCTGCGCGAGCACCGGGTCCTGGCGGATGACTTCGAAAAACGCCCCCAGCCGGTCCACCTCGTGCAGCTCGCGCGCAAGCGCCGAGGCGAGGTCGAAGCGAAAGCCATCGACGTGCATTTCGGTCGCCCAGTAGCGCAGCGAGTCCATGAGCAACTGCAGCACCCGCGGATGCTGCATGTTGAGCGTGTTGCCGCAGCCCGTGTAGTCTAGGTAGCGGCGCGGATCGTCCGCCGCCAGCCGGTAATAGCTCGCATTGTCCAAACCCCGGAAGCACAGCGTCGGCCCGAGCTGGTCGCCCTCCGCGGTGTGGTTGTAGACCACGTCGAGAACCACCTCGATGCCGGCCGAGTGCAGCGCTTTCACCATGGTCTTGAACTCGTTCACTTTGCCGGAGGCTGAGTAGCGCATTGCCGGGGCGAAATAGCCGATCGTGTTGTAGCCCCAGTAGTTGCGCTGCCCTCGCTCGACGAGCCGCCGCTCGTCCACGAAGGCGTGCATCGGCATGAGTTCGACCGTGGTGACGCCAAGGCGCCGGAGATGCTCGATCACCGGGGCCGAGGCGAGGCCGGCGTAGGTGCCGCGCAGCGGCGGCGCCACGCCCGGATGGCGCATCGTAAAGCCGCGCACGTGCAGCTCGTAGATCACGGTGTCGTGCCACGGCACCTTGGGGCGCGGGTCCTCGCCCCAGGTGAACGCGTGCTCGATCACGCGGCAGCGCGGCATATAGGGGGCGCTGTCGCGCCGGTCGAAGGACAGGTCCCCGCGCTTGGTCGCGGCGGCGTAGCCATTCAGCGCGTCGCTCCAGCGCAGCTCGCCGACGATTTCCTTCGCGTACGGATCGAGCAGCAGCTTGTGCGGGTTGAAACGATGCCCCTGCTCGGGGCGGTAGGGCCCATGCACGCGGTAGCCGTAGGCGAGGCCCGGGCGCGCCTCCGGCAGATAGCCGTGCCAGATATGATCGGTGCACTCGGGCAGGGGGATGCGCTGCAGCTCGTGGCGCTTGCCAGCGTCGAAAAGGCACAGCTCGACCTTCTCGGCGTGCTCGGAAAAAACCGCGAAATTGACCCCCTCGCCGTCCCAGGTCGCGCCGCACGGGTACGGCCGCCCGGCCCAGATTGCGGTGATCGGTAGGCTCATCGCTGCGCGCTCTTCAGGAACACCGTGGCGAGCGGCGGCAGCGTGAGACTTAGCGACCATGGCCGTCCGTGCGCACCCGAGGGCACCGCCTCGACCCCGCCGAGGTTGCCCCAGCCGGTACCGCCATAGTGCTCGGCATCGCTATTCAGCAGCTCGTGCCACAACCCCGGCAGTGGAACGCCGAGCACGTAGTTCGAGCGCGGCACCGGCGTGAAATTGCATGCCACGAGCACGGGCGCGCCGTGGCGCGGTTTGCGCAGGAAGGCGACCACGCTTGCCTCGCTGTCGCTGCAGTCGATCCACTCGAAGCCCTCGCGGGAGAAATCCACCTCGTGGAGCGCGGGTTCCTGGCGGTAGACCCGGTTCAGGTCGGCGACCCAGCGCTGCAGCCCGCCGTGCTCGGGAAGATCCCTGACCCACCATTCGAGCGCTTCCTCATGCGCCCACTCGCGGCGCTGGCCGAATTCCCCGCCCATGAAGAGCAGCTTCTTTCCCGGGTGTCCCCACATGTAGCCGTAGAGCGTGCGCAGGTTGGCGAACTGCTGCCAGGTGTCGCCGGGCATCTTGCCGACGAGCGAGCCCTTGCCGTGCACCACCTCGTCGTGCGAAAGCGGCAGCATGAAGTTCTCGTGAAACGCGTACAGCAGCGAAAAGGTCAGCTGGTCGTGGTGATACTTGCGCGACACCGGATCCTGCGAGAGGAACTTCAGCGTGTCGTGCATCCAGCCCATGTTCCATTTCATGCCGAAGCCGAGCCCGCCGAGCCAGGTCGGCCGCGACACCATCGGCCAGGCGGTGGATTCCTCGGCGATCGTGATGCAATCCGGATGGTCGCGGTAGACGGCCTCGTTCAGCGACTTGAGGAATTCGATCGCCTCGAGATTCTCCTTGCCGCCGTAGCGGTTCGGGATCCATTCCCCCTCCTTGCGCGCGTAGTCGAGATAGATCATCGAGGCGACCGCATCCACCCGCAGCGCGTCGGCGTGGTACCTGTCGAGCCAGAACAGGGCGCTGGAAAGCAGGAATGCGCGCACCTCGTGGCGCCCGTAGTTGAAGATGCTCGAATTCCACTCCGGGTGGAAACCCTGCTTGGGATCTGCGTGCTCAAACAGCGAGGAACCATCGAAGAAGCCGAGCCCATGTGCATCGGCGGGGAAATGCGAGGGCACCCAGTCGAGGATCACGCCGATCCCGTGCTGGTGCAGGTGATCCACCAGGTACATGAAGTCCTGCGGCGTGCCGTAGCGCCCCGTCGGCGCGAAATAGCCGGTGGTCTGATAGCCCCAGGAGCCGAAGAACGGATGCTCCATCACGGGCAGCAGCTCGACGTGGGTGAATCCCGTCTCGAGCACGTGCTCGGCGAGCTGCTGCGCCAGCTCCCGGTAGCCGAGAAAGCCGCCATTGCGGCGCCGCCAGGAGCCGGCGTGCACTTCGTACACCGAGATCGGTGCGTCGAGCGCGTTGCGCCGGCCGCGCGCGGCCATCCATTGTGCGTCGCCCCAATCGTATTCCAGAGTCCAGGCGCGCGAGCCGGTCGCCGGCGGCGTTTCGGCGTAGAACGCGAACGGGTCTGCCTTCTCGGCGACGTGCCCGCCGTGGTGCGACTCGATGCGGAACTTGTACGGCTGCCCGTGCCGCACGCCGGGCACGAAGCCTTCCCAAATACCGGATCCGTCCCAGCGCACCGACAGCGCGCCCGCGCCGGGCGACCAGCCATTCCACTCGCCGATCACCGAGACCGCGCGCGCATTGGGCGCCCAGACCGCGAAGCGCGCGCCCGCGCCCCCGGGATCGAGGTGGCATCCGAGCCGCTCGTAGAGCCGGCCATGGCTGCCTTCGCGAAAAAGATAGATATCCTGATCGGTCAGCACGGCGGCGCCCGGGCGGCGGCTCTGCTCAGCGCAGCTGATGTACTTGCTGGCCGAGCATCTCGGGCACGACGAGCGTGACGCCCCGCTCGCTGACGCAGAAGCGCTTGCGGTCCTCTTCCGGGTCCACGCCGACCGTCATGCCATCCGGTATCCGGCAGCGCTTGTCCACGATCGCGCGCCTGAGCACCGCGCCGCGTCCGACGACGACGTCCGGCAACACGACCGAGTCTTCCACCACCGCGTAGTCCTCCACGCGCACCTTCGAGAACAGCAACGAGCGGCGCAGCGCGGCGCCGCTCACGATGCAGCCGCCCGAGACCATCGAGTCCACCGCCATGCCGCGGCGCCCGTCCTCGTCGAACACGAATTTGGCGGGCGGGAGCTGCTCCTGGTGGGTCCAGATCGGCCAGGCTTGGTCGTAGAGATTGAGCTCGGGCGTGACCTTGGTCAGCTCCATGTTGGCTTCCCAGTACGCATCCAGCGTGCCGACGTCGCGCCAGTAGGGGTGATGGTCGGTCATGCCGACGCAGCTGTCCGCGAATCGATGCGCGAACGCGCGGTAGCGCGACACGGTGTGCGGAATCAGGTCCTTGCCGAAGTCGTGGCCGGAGCGCGCGTCGTCGGCGTCGCGGATCAACTGCTCGTAGAGAAAATCGGCATTGAACACGTACACGCCCATGCTCGCGAGCGCGCGGTCGGGGCGGCCCGGAATCGGCTGCGGCTGCTCCGGCTTCTCGGCGAAGCCGGTGACGCGGGCCTGTTCGTCCACGCTCATCACCCCGAAGTTGCGCGCTTCCTCGAGCGGCACCTCGAGGCACGCGACCGTCATGTCGGCCTGTTTTCCCGCGTGCCAGATGAGCAGCCTGCCATAGTCCATCTTGTACACATGATCGCCCGAGAGCACGAGCACGTAGCGGCCGCCCGCGCGGCGCAGGACATCGAGGTTCTGGAACGCCGCGTCCGCCGTGCCCTGGTACCACAGGTCCTGGACCTGCTGCTGGGCGGGCAGGATATCGATGAACTCGCCGAAGCGGCCGTCTAGAAAGCTCCAGCCGCGCTGCAGATGGCGGATCAGGCTCTGCGCCTTGTACTGCGTGGCGATGCCGATGCGGCGCACGCCCGAGTTGACACAGTTGGAGAGGGTGAAATCGATGATGCGGAACTTGCCGGCAAACGGCACCGCGGGCTTCGCGCGCCATTCCGTGAGCGCCTTCAGCCGGCTGCCGCGGCCACCGGCCAGCACCAGGGCATAGGTTTCCTTGGTGAGCGCACTGACCAAGCGTGGCTCAGGTTCATCAAGCAGCGCGCGGTAAGACGCCTGCCGGCGAACGGCATCAGCGGCGCGCTCGCGCGAAACCAGTTCTTCATCGACCGTGCTCACGCCAGCCCGCTCTTGGCGCCGCGGCGCGCGCGCCCGGTCGCCCGCCGCTCGAATTGGGCCTCGGCGCGCAGCCAGTGCTCCAACTCGCGTCCCGGCGGAAAACCCTCACGCTCGGCGATCAAATACGCCGCCTCGGCAATGCAGCGCTCCCGGAGATCAGGCGCCGGGACGGTACTGGCCCGCGAGTGCATTGTCTTTTCAGCCAGCCCCTGACCGGCACCCGGGCGCCTGGCCGCGGGACGCTGTCCCTTCGAAGGCACGCGCTTTTTCCTCGCTTTCATGGTGCGGTCCCTCCTTATTCAAACCAGACTACGCGGCCTGCGTTGCAATGGCTTGACTGAGATCAACACCCGCTAGCCGCGGGCGAGGAACGCGAGCGCAATGTCGCCGGCGAACGCTCGAAACGGATGCGCGCGGCTTCCGCCTCGACGTCGACGATCGCAAAGCGCGCGTTCGTGGCGCCGATGTCGGCGGCGAGAACCCGCATTCGCGGCTACCGTGTATTTCCTGCCAGATTGTCCAGCGCTTCCGCGCGTTCCCGGAACGGGCCGCGGAAGATCGCATCTTCGTTGAATGCCCTCTTGGCGGCGCGGGAGGGCCAGCTCACCACGTAGTAGCCGGCTGCGAGCGCAACGCCATCGCGCCGCCAGTAGGCGCGTTCATAGGACTCCGCGTCCACGAGCCTGAAGGGCTTGATGACATGCACCAGCTCGACTTCGTCGTAGTCCGGTTCCATCGCATCTCCCGGCTTGCGCCGCCGCATTCAGGATGCCGCAACGCCATGAAATGCCTTTGACCTGCGTCAAGGCTCCGCGTCAGGCAGCGCGTTTGCGGTCCAGCCGCTTCTCGACCTCTGCGCGGCGCCGATGCTTGATCGGCGTCAAGACACTTGGCAGCAGGATCCCTAGATTAGATCCATGTTCCGCGACCGGATGAAGCGCAGCATCAAGCAGCACCCGCAGCGCGACCAACCGGCGCTGGACAGCGTAGAGCCAGAAGATCTTCCGCCCGCTCGCGCGCCGCGGAAGCAGAGGTAGAGGCGCGGCATCGCCGGCTTCGAACGGCGGCCGCCTGCTGCGGCTCGCGTTCGTCGCGATGCAATCACCTCCGTCAGGAGACTCTCATGAAGATCAACCGCACTGAATTCGGGGAAATCACGATCGACGGCAAAACCTATGACCACGATGTCCTGATCGGCCTTTCGGGCGAGGTGAGCAAGCGCAGGAAGAAGCTTTCCAAGAAGATCTACGGCACTTCGCACACCGTCTCCAGGGACGAAGCCGAGTACGTTTACGAGAAGGGCTGCCAGGAGCTGATTCTCGGCACCGGGCAAGAGGATAATCTGCGACTTTCTCCCGAAGCCGCCGAGTATTTCGCGAAGAAGAACTGCACGGTCGTCGCCAGGCCCACGCCGCAGGCCGTCGCGGCATTCAACCGCTCGAAAGTCAGGAAGAGAATCGGCCTGTTCCACGTCACCTGCTGACGACCCGGTGCTGCAGATGACATCGGCCGCGCCGATGACCAAACAGGCGGAGGCGCTGCACGCCAGCCTCGTCGCGCTGGAAAAGGCGATCGCCGAGGAGGAGGCGCGCCAGCGCGCCAGGATCGATGCGGTGCTGCCCAAGCACCGGCTGAGCGCGACGAACCTCGCGCATTACTTCGGCCTGCGCAAAAAGGACGTCCGGCGCCTGCAGCTCGATCTGGCGGCGCTCGGACTTTCCTCGCTGGGCCGCTGCGAGGGGCATGTACGGGATACGCTGCGGCGGCTCTGCGGCTGGCTCTCGGGCGAAGGCGGCAATGCGACCGCGCCCGGCGCGGGCGAAGCGCTCGACTGGGCGAAGGCGGAGAAGATCCTGCACGACAATACGCATGCGCTGTTCGGACCGCGGCCACCGGACCGCCACGTGTACATCATGGTCACTGCCCCGGACGCGATCGAGGCGACGGCCGCGTGGTCCGACGAACTGCTGCAGGCAGGCGCCGACCTCCTGCGCATCAACGGCGCTCACGAATCACCGCAGGAGTGGGCTGCGATCGCCGCCACCTTCAAGGCGCGGGCGCGCGCGCATGGCAGGCAGGGCCGGGTGATCGTCGACCTGCCCGGCCCCAAGTTGCGCACCGATATCCGGCAGCTGGAGCAACCGGTCCTTCACCTGCCACGCCGCAAGGACCAATTCGGCCGGACCGTGACGCCGACCCGGGTGCTGCTCGTAGCCGAGCACGCGGGCGAGGCGCAGATCCCCGTCCCGCCGCAGTGGCTGCCGCGGCTTGAGGCCGGGGACGTGCTCGGCTTCACGGATTCGGGCGAGCGCGACCGCTCGCTCGTCATCGTCGGCCCGGACGCGGCCGGGGTGGTCGCCCAATCCCTGCGCTCGCTTTACGTGACGCCCGGCCTGGAGCTCGTCTGGCGGCGCGGCGAGAAGGAGCTCGCGCGCGGGCAGGTCGGGATGATGCCCAAACAACCCGCGGTTTTCAGCGTGAATGTCGGCGACCGCCTGCTGCTGAATGCAAGCGGGCAAAGCGAGGACCCGGCCGCGCGCGCGCTCGCCTTCCCGGAGCCGCAGCTGCTCGCCCAGGTCAAGGTGGGCGAGCGTGTGATCCTGGACGACGGCAGGTTGATCGCCGTTGTGGAAGCGAAGCGTTCCGACGGCCTGCTGTGCCGCGTCAAGCACGCGGTGAAATCGCCGATCCGGCTGCGTTCCGGCAAGGGCATCGCGTTCCCGGACAGCGCGCTTTCGCTGCGCCAACTCGGTCCGCAGGACGAGATCGCGCTCGAGTTCGCGCTCGAGCACGCTGACGGCGTGGGCGTGTCCTTCGTCAACACCCCGCAGGACGTGGCGCTGGTCGGCGAGCGCCTGAAGCAGAAAGGCAAACCGGGTTTCGGGATGATCCTCAAGCTCGAAACGCGCGGCGCAATGCGCAATCTCGCCGCCATCCTGTTCGAAGCCCTCAAGCACGACCCGGTCGGCCTGATGATCGCGCGCGGCGATCTCGCGGTGGAACTCAGTTTCGAGAAGCTCGCCGAGATGCAGGAGGAGCTGCTCTGGTTCGGCGAAGCCTGCCACCTGCCCGTGATCTGGGCGACGCAGGTGCTCGATTCGGTGGCGCACTCCGGCCTGCCGACGCGCGCCGAGGTCACGGACGCGGCCATGTCGATGCGCGCCGAATGCGTGATGCTGAACAAGGGTCCCTACATCGCCGCGGCGACGCGCATGCTGGTGGACATCATCCGCAAGATGGAATCGCACCAGTACAAGAAGCGCTCGCTCTACCGGCCGCTGTCCCTGGCGCGCACGCCGCCCGCAGACAAGGCGGACTAGACGCCGCGATCGGCGAGCCGCAGGAACGCCTGCGCGAGCCCTTCGGTCAGTCGCGCGAGGCGCGCGCAGTCGACTTTCTCGGGCGTGTCGAGCGCCGTGTGGTAGTAGCGGTAGCGGTAGAACGCGGTATCCGTGACCATCACGCCGGCGTAGCGCTCGCGCCAGAAGCTGAGCTGGTCGCTCCACGAGACGCCCGGCACCCAGGCGGGAAGCGCGGCCGACTCGCACGGAAAATCGGACACGGCGCGGAAAGCGGTCACGGCGCTCTTCAGCGCGCGGCGCGAGCGCAGGTTCGAGACGAAGGCGATGAAGTCGCCGCGGTCAGGGTAGAAGTGCCGCAGGAAGGGCGGATAGCTCTGGCTTCCGGGCACGTCGCTGTAGCAGCCCAGCATCTCGAGCGAAAACATGACGCGGATATCGTCGCCGCGCCCGCGCGCGGCCCTCGCGTACACGCCGCTGCCCATTTCGCCAACGAAGAAGAACGGCGGCTCCTCGTTTACGAACGCGACCAGGCGCAAGCTTCGCGCGGGCCGGGCGCCGCGCAGCCGGCGCGCGATCTCGAGGAGCGCGGCCACGGCGCTCGCGTTGTCATCGGCACCAGGGCTGCCTTGGACGCTGTCGTAGTGTGCGCCGACCAGGATGATCTCGCCGGGCCTGCTCGCCCCCGGGATCACCACCTCGAGGTTGGCGCAATCCACGCCGTTGGCTTGGTAGCGCTGCGCGCCGACCTCGTAGCCCAGTGAGCGCCACTCGCGCCTGATGTAGTCCTCCGCCGCCGCAAGCGCGCTCGCGTGCCATACGTTTCGCTCGCCGATGTCGCCGGCGAGCGTGCGAACGTGCTTGCGAATGGCTACGGCCGTCGGGGCGATGCCGGTTCGCATTGGAGTGTTTGGCGGAGAGAGAGGGATTCGAACCCTCGATACGAGTTTAAGCTCGTATAACGCCTTAGCAGGGCGCCCCCTTCGGCCACTCGGGCATCTCTCCGGTGTTGCGGTGCGGCGCGAAGTACTGCAATTCTACCCTGCTATATTTGCCCGATGAACCTTCTGCGCCTTGCCGCACTGCTGCTGAGCCTGCTTGCCGCGCTCGGCGTCCGCGCCGCGGGCGGCCCGGCGCTCGTCGTGGTCATGGTGATCGACGGCCTGCCGCAGGAACAGCTGGTCAAGTACCGCGACCTCTACGCACCCGGCGGCTTCAAGCGGCTGCTGGAGGACGGCGCCTGGTTCGGCAACGCGCACCATGGCCACGCGGTGAC
>Ga0154760_1132_pt1 | contig 9892 bp, 9 predicted proteins | sample Rifle2008BG16ft_FD_105768 | JGI IMG/M metagenome (GOLD analysis project Ga0154760, IMG submission 105768) | Betaproteobacteria bacterium RBG_16_66_20
GAGCATTCTCAGTATCCCCCCGGGCCGTGTCAAGCAATGGCCTAAAATCGGGCCAACTTCATGACCCATCCCGTCCGCACCGAGCACGACCTGATCGGCGAGCGCGCCGTCCCCGCCGAGGCCTACTACGGCGTGCACACGCTGCGCGCGCTGGAGAACTTTCCGATCAGCGGCACGGCGATCTCGATCTACCCGGACCTGATCGTCGCACTCGCCTGCGTCAAGCAGGCCGCGGCGGCCGCCAACCGGGAGCTGGGGCTGCTCGACGACGAGCGCGCGGACGCGATCGCGCGCGCCTGCGAGGAGATCCGCGAAGGCGCGCTGCTCGACGAATTCGTCGTCGACGTGATCCAGGGCGGCGCCGGAACCTCGACCAACATGAACGCCAACGAGGTGATCGCCAACCGCGCGCTCGAGCTGCTGGGGGCGCCTAAAGGCGACTACGCGCGCCTGCATCCCCTGGACCATGTGAACCTCTCGCAAAGCACCAACGACGTCTATCCGACCGCGGTGAAGGTGGCGCTGCAATTCGGCATCCGCCGCCTGGCCGGGGAAATGCACGGCCTGCACATGGCTTTCGAGGCCAAGGCCGATGAGTTCGGCGACGTGCTCAAGATCGGCCGCACCCAGCTCCAGGACGCGGTGCCGATGACGCTCGGCCAGGAATTCTCGACCTATGCGGTGATGCTGCAGGAGGACGAGAGCCGCCTGGAGGAGGCGGCGAGCCTGATCCGCGAGGTCAATCTCGGGGCCACCGCGATCGGCACCGGGATCAACGCGCACCCGGATTACGCGGCGCGCGTCACGCGGCTGCTGTCGGACATCGCCGGCGTGGAGCTGATGGTTTCGCCGAACCTGATCGAGGCGACGCAGGACGCGGGCGCGTTCGTGCAGCTCTCGGGCGTGCTGAAGAGGATCGCGGTCAAGCTCTCCAAGATCTGCAACGACCTGCGGCTGCTGTCCTCGGGGCCGCGCGCCGGGATCGGCGAGATCAACCTGCCGGCGGTGCAGGCGGGCTCCTCGATCATGCCGGGCAAAGTCAACCCGGTGATTCCCGAAATGGTGAACCAGGTGGCCTTCGAGGTGATCGGCAACGACATCACCGTCACCATGGCGGCCGAGGGCGGCCAGCTGCAGCTCAACGCCTTCGAGCCGATCATCGCGCACAGCCTGTTCAAGAGCATCGCGCACCTCGGCGCCGCCTGCCGCACGCTCGCGGAGCGCTGCGTGAAGGGAATCACCGCCAACCGCGCGCGCGCGCGCCGCTTCGTGGACGAGTCCACCGCCCTGGTCACGGCGCTCAACCCCTTCATCGGCTACGCGCGCTCGAGCGAGATCGCGCAGGAGGCCCTCGCCACCGGCAGGCGCGTCTACGACCTGGTGCTGGAAAAAGGCCTGATGAGCCGCGAGCAGCTCGACGAGGTGATGCGGCCCGAAGTCCTCACGCGGCCGCATTTCTCGACCGTGCACCGGCCGCGGAGCGAGTCCTAGGACGCTCGGCATGACGTCGAAGGAGCTGGAGGAAATCGCCCGCCTGACGCTTGAGCATTACGACCGGCGCGCGGAGGATTTCTGGCGCGGGACGCGCGATCACGACGTCGGCCAGAACATCGCGGCGCTGCTGAAGCACATCGAGGCCGGGTTTCCCGGGCGCATTCCGCCGTTCACGATCCTCGATCTCGGCTGCGGGCCGGGGCGCGACCTCAAGGCATTCGCCGACCTCGGGCACAGCGCGGTAGGCCTCGAGGGCTCGGCGCGCTTTGCTGCGATGGCGCGCGCGCACAGCGGCTGCGAGGTCTGGGAGCAGGATTTCCTCAAGCTCGACCTGCCGCCGGCGCGCTTCGACGGCGTGTTCGCGAACGCGGCGCTGTTCCATGTCCCCGGCCGGGAGCTGCCGCGGGTGCTCGGCGAGCTGCATGCGTCCCTCAAATCAGGCGGCGTGCTGTTCAGCTCCAATCCGCACGGCGGCAACGAGGAGGGCTGGAACCGGGGGCGCTACGGGGCGTATCACGACCTCGAGAGCTGGCGCCGCTACCTGCAGGCTGCCGGGTTCGCCGAACTCGAACACTACTACCGCCCGCCCGGCCTGCCGCGCGCCGAGCAGCCCTGGCTGGCGAGCGTCTGGCGTCGGCGATAATTGCAGCATGCAACCCATCTGGGCACCCACCGAGCAGGCGATCGAACACGCGCAATTGACGCAGTTCGCGCGCCACGTGGTGCGCAAGTACAAGCTGGAACTCAATACCTACCCCGATTTCTACCGCTGGAGCGTCGATAACCCCGCGGAATTCTGGAGCGAGGTCTGGGACTGGTGCGGGATCATCGCCTCGAAGAAGGGCTCGACCGTGCTGGTGGACGGCGACAGGATGCCGGGCGCGAAGTGGTTCCCGGAGGCGCGGCTGAATTACGCCGAGAACCTGCTCAAGCGCGGCGACCAGGGCGATGCCTTCGTGTTCTGGGACGAATCCGGCTTCCGGCGCCGCCTGAGCTATTCCGAACTGACGAGCGGCGTATCGCGCGCCGCGCTGGCGCTGCAGCAGCTCGGCCTGCGGCCGGGAGACCGCGCCGCGGCGTTCATCCCGAATCTGCCCGAGACCGCGATGCTCGCGCTGGCCGCTATTTCCCAGGGCATGGTGTGGTCGTCCTGTTCGCCGGATTTCGGCGTCGACGGGGTGCTCGAGCGCTTCGGCCAGATCGAGCCCAAGATCCTGTTCGTCGCCGACGGCTACCGCTACGCGGGACGCGAATTCGACGTCCTCGAGCGCGTCGCCGAGGTCGCCGCGGGGCTGCCCGGCCTGCGCAAGATCGTGGTGGTGCCGCACCTCCGGCCGAAGCCGGACGTCTCGGGCATTGCGAAGGCGGTGCTGCTCGAGGAATGGCTGCGGCGGCACCAGGCCGAAGCGATCGACTTCGCGCAGATGCCGTTCGACCACCCGCTCTACATCCTGTTCACCTCGGGCACCACGGGCAAGCCCAAGTGCATCGTGCACGGGGCCGGCGGCACGCTGCTGCAGACGATCAAGATGTACAAGCTGCAGTTCGACGTCCGGCCGGGCGACCGCTTCTTCTATTTCACCACCACCAACTGGGTGATGTGGAACCTGCTGTTCGCCGGGCTGGCCGCGGAGGCGAGCGTGATGCTCTACGACGGCTCGCCGTTCGAGCGCGGCGGCAAGATCCTGTTCGACTACGCCGAGAAGGAACGCTTCACGCACTTCGGCACCTCGGCGAAGTTCATCGACGCGCTGGAAAAGCGCGGCCTCGCGCCCGCCGAGAGCCACGACCTTGCGAGCCTGCGGATGATCATCTCGACCGGTTCGCCGCTGGTGGCCGAGAGCTACGACTACGTCTATTCGAAGCTGAAGGCCGACGTGTGCCTCGCGTCGATCTCGGGCGGCACCGACATCATGGCCGCGTTTGCCGACGCCAACCCGGTGCTGCCGGTCTACCGCGGCGAGCTCCAGTGCCGTTCGCTCGGCATGGCGGTGGACGTGTTCAACGACGCCGGCGAATCCGTCGTCGGCGAGAAAGGCGAGCTCGTCTGCACCAGGCCGTTTCCGTCGATGCCGCTCGGCTTCTGGAACGACCGCGGCGGCGAGAAATACCGGGCCGCCTACTACGAGCAATTCCCCGGCGTCTGGACCCACGGCGACTGGTGCGAACTCACCGAGCGCGGCAGCATGATCGTCTACGGCCGCTCGGACGCCACGCTCAACCCGGGCGGCGTGCGCATCGGCACCGCCGAGATCTACCGGCAGGTGGAGAAGATCGACGAAGTGGAAGAGTCGGTGGCCATCGGCCAGCTCTGGCCGCCGGACAATCCCACCGACACGCGCGTAGTCCTGTTCGTGCGACTGCGACCGGGTTTTACCCTGAATGATTCCTTGATTGAACGTATCAAGACGCGGGTTCGCGACAACACCACGCCGCGCCACGTCCCGGCGAAAATCATCCAGGTGCCCGACATTCCGCGCACCAAGAACGGCAAGGTCGTCGAGCTCGCGGTGAAAGCCGTGGTGCACGGCATGCCGGTCAACCACACCGACGCGCTCGCCAATCCCGAGGCGCTGGAACTCTTCAAGAACCTTCCCGCGCTCGCTACTTAGCAGCTAGTGCAGGGTCGCGCGGCGGCGCTCGTAGATTCCCTGCAGCAGCCTGAGCGAGCCGCGGCAGATGGCCTCGTGGGTGAGGGCGTGGCCGAGGTCTTCGATGATGTCGAGGGTCACCGGGACATGCAGGCCCGATAGCACGCGCGCGGCGCGTTCGGCGTAGACGCGCGAGACCACGGAATCGTAGCCGCCGTGGACCAGATGGATGCGCGAATCCATGCGCGTGCCGGGTTTCGGCAGGCGCGCGAAGCGCGCAGAGTAGGCGACCACGGCGCCGGCGAGCTGGGGCATGGCCTTGACCGCTTCCAGCGCCACGGTGCCGCCCTGCGAATAGCCGATCAGCACGGTGCGCTCGCGCGGCACGCGGTGGTTGGTCTGCTCGCGGCGCACCAGCTGCTCGATGCGCGGCAGGATCGCCGCGATGCGCGCCATGCGGTTCTCGTCGGTCAACCCCTGGGTCGAGAACCATTGCTGGCGTTCATTTTCCTTGCCGTAGCGCGCGAAGCCGCTCGGCAGGACCAGGGCGGCGCTGGGGAAACGGCCCTGGTATTTGAAGGCCGCCGGGATCATCGAGCGCGCATCGGCGCCGCTCGCATGCAGGAACACGAACAGGTGACGGGCTGGCTGTGGCAGGAAAGGACCAACGCGGGCGGGGCCGAAGCGGTAGACCTGCTGCATGCGGGCATTCTCGCGCCGTCGCGGCCGTTCTGTAAACTGCCCGCGGGAAAAAGCGACTGATCCTGAGGTAACTCCATGCAAAAGAAACGATTCTTCGCCGCCCTGTGGGCGCTGGCCAGGCCCTACTGGGTGTCCGAAAAGCGCGGCCGGGGCCTGGTACTGCTCGCCACGGTGGTCGGTCTCGCGCTGATGGGGGTGTGGCTGGAAGTCCAGTTCAACTCCTGGAACCGCGAGTTCTACAACACCTTCGAATCGAAGGACCAGGCGGAATTCTTCCGCCAGCTCGGCATGTTCACGCTGCTCGCGATCCTGTACATCGTCAACGGCGTCTACCGGCAGTACTTCCAGCAGATGCTGATGATCGAGTGGCGCAGCTGGATGACCGAGCGCTACCTCGCCGACTGGCTGAAGGACCGTGCCTACTATCGCCTGCAGCTGCTCGACCGGGGCACCGACAACCCCGACCAGCGGATCGCGGACGACCTCAACATCTTCGTCGACCTGACGCTGACGCTGGCGCTGGGCCTGCTGTCCGCGGTAGTGACGCTGGTCTCCTTCGTCGGCATCCTGTGGGGAATTTCCGGTGCGGCGAGCTTCTTCGGCATCGAGATCCCGGGCTACATGGTGTGGGTGGCGCTGCTCTACGCGATCGCCGGCACCTGGCTGACGCATGTGATCGGGCGGCCGCTGATCGGCATCGGCTTCGACCAGCAGCGCTTCGAGGCGAACTTCCGCTTTTCGCTGGTGCGGCTGCGCGAGAATGCCGAGGGCGTGGCGCTGTACCGCGGCGAGCCGGGCGAGCTGGCAAATTTCCGCGCGCGCTTTGCCGACGTGATCTCGATCTGGTGGACCAAGATGCTGAAGCAGAAGCAGCTGGGCTGGTTCCAGTCGTTCTACGGCCAGATGGCGATCATCTTTCCTTTCCTGGTCGCCTCGCCGCGCTTCTTTTCCGGCGCCATGCCGCTCGGCGGCATCTTCCAGATCGCCTCCGCCTTCGGCCAGGTGCAGGGCGCGCTGTCCTGGTTCATCAACGCCTACGGCAGCTTCGCCAACTGGAAGGCCACCGTCGATCGGCTGACCGGCTTCGCCGAGGCTCTCGAGCGCGCGCGCGAGGAGGCCGAACGCCTGGACGGGGAGCGGCTCGAGGGCGACGCGCCGGACCTGACCCTGGAGCGCCTCGAACTCGATCTGCCGCAGGGCGCGCCGCTGCTCGCGGCGACGAGCCTGCGCCTGAAGCAGGGCGAATCGGTCCTCGTGACCGGCCCCTCCGGCGCGGGCAAGAGCACGCTGTTCCGGGCGCTCGCCGGCATCTGGCCCTACTGGAGGGGAAAGATCACGCTGCCCGCGGGCAAGAACGGCAGCCCGAAGCTGCTGTTCCTGCCGCAAAAGCCCTATCTCCCGATCGGCCCGCTGAAGGACGCGGCCTGTTATCCGGAAGACGCGTCACGCATGACGCAGGAAGCAGTGCGCGAAGCGCTCACCGCGGTCGGCCTGAAGCATTTCGCGGGCGACCTCGCGCGCGACGAGAACTGGGCGCAGCTGCTCTCCGGCGGCGAGCAGCAGCGCCTGGCCATCGCGCGCGCGCTTCTCAACCGCCCGGACTGGCTGTTCCTCGACGAGCCGACCGCGGCGCTGCCCGACGAGGCGCAGGCGGCGCTCTACCGCCTGCTCGCCGAGAAGCTGCCGCAAACCACGATGATTTCAATCGGCCACCGCGAAGCCCTCGCCGGGTTCCACGCCCGGCGCCTGACGTGGCGCGGTGCAGGCGGGGCGGCGCCGACGCTGGCTTAAATGCCGAAAATCCTCATCGCGTTGCGGCCGCGCACGTTGTCGCGCAACGCACCCGGCAATTCGTCTATTCGGGCGAGCGAGGGCCCCATGTCGGAATTGGTGTGCGGGAAATCGGTGCCGTACATGACGTGCGTGCCGCCGAAGGTTTCGATGGTGTCGCGCAGCGCCTCGCGCGAGTAGAGCGCGGTGTCGGCGTAGATCCGCTGCAGGTATTCGCTGGGCGGTTTCGAGATGTTCACGCGGCAGGCCGGGATCACCTCCCAGCAGCGGTCCAGGCGCGCGGCGAGGAAGGGCAGGGTGCCGCCGCCGTGCGCGACGATCAGCTTGAGGTTCGGGTAGCGGTCGAAAAAGCCGTCGTAGATCATGCGCGCGACCGCCATCGTCGAATCGAAGGGAAAGCCCACCGACGCGGAGAGCTGGTAGTCGCCCATGCCCATGAGGTCGCAGCCGCAGGGCACGGTCGGATGCATGAAGACGGGCAGCGCGCGCCGGTCGAGCTCGGCCCAGAGCGGCGCGAACAGCGCATCGGTCCAGGGCGCGCCGCCGATGTTGGCGAGCGCCATGACGCCGAGCGCGCCCTTGCCCAGCGCGCGCTCCAGCTCCGCGAGCGCGCGATCGGGAAACTGCATGGGCAGCGAGGCGATCCAGCGCAGGCGCTCCGGGTAGGCGCGCTGCGCGTCCGCGAAGCTGTCGTTGATGGCGCGCGCGGCGCGCGCGCTGGCATCGGCGTCGCCCCAGTAGACGTTCGGGCCGGTCAGCGACAGCAGCGCCATGCCCACGCCGGCCTCGTCCATCGCGGCGAAGCGCGCCTTGTAGTCGAACATGCCCGGCGTCGGCGTCATGAAGGGCACGCCGTCGGCGTGGATCACCTCGGCGCCGCCAGTGACGCGCCGGATCGAGAAGCGCGGCCCGCCGTGCGCCTTGAACAGCGCCAGCCACTCCTCGCACAGCATGTGCGAGTGGACGTCGAGGGCGGCCTGCACGGCGCGCTTCAGCTACTGCGGCGGGATCTTCTCGTCGCGGACCACCTTGGTCCAGCGCGCGACTTCGGCGCCGAGCAGATCCTGCGCCTGGCGCGGCGTGCTCGGGAACACCTCGATCGCCTGCACGCGCAGCCGATCGACGATCTCGGGGCGCTTCTGCGCGACCTGCACTGCTTCATTTATCTTGGCCACGATCGGCGCGGGCAGGTTCTTCGGCGCCGCCAGCGCGTACCACGACATGACGTCGAAGTCGGGAAGCACCGTTTCGGCGACGGTCGGAACCCCGGGCGTCAGCGAGTAGCGCTCCTTGCCGGTGACGGCAAGCATCTTCACCTTGCCGGAATCCAGCAGCGGCGTGATGCCGGCTACGGAAGTGAACAGGATGGGAATTTCACCGCTCAGCAACGCGAGGTTGACCGCCGTTGCGGTCTTGTAAGGCACGTGCGTCATCTGGGCCCCGGAGCGCGCCTGCAGCAGCACGGCGACCAGGTGCATACCGCTGCCCACGCCGGCCGAGCCGAAATCGATCTTGCCGGGCTGCGCGCGCGCCTTCTGCATCAGTTCCTGCATGCTCGCCGCCGGCGATGCCGGTCCGGCAATGATGGCGAACGGGCTGCGCGCCACCATGGAGATCATGGTGAAGTCGTTGGCGGCATCGTAGGGCAACGATTTGTACAGGCCGGGTGCCGCCGAATGACCGAACGCCATGAGCAGCAGCGTGTAGCCGTCCGGTTCGCTCTTGGCGACGTAGGCGGCGCCGAGGGTGCCGCCCGCGCCGGGCTTGCCCTCCACCAGCACCGCCTGGCCAAGTCGCTCGCTCAGCACCGGGGCGAGCATCCGCGCGAGCAGGTCCACCGGGCCGCCGCCGCCGAAGCCGTGAATGATGCGCAGGGGCTTCGTCGGCCACGCCTCCTGGGCCCGGGCCGGCGCCGCGGCGATGCAAAGGGCGATTGCGGACAGGACTGCGGGCAGGATTCTCATGGGACACTCTCCGGGCAAAAGAGATCAGGCGCCCAGAATAATGCAGGTCGTGGTGCCGTGGGCGAAGAGTTTGCCTGTCGAATCTTCGAGCCTGCCTTCGGCGGTCGCGGTGCTCTTGCCGCCGTGCACCACCTTGCCGGCTGCGCGCGGCCTGCGCCATCGCCATCGGATCCTTCCAAGTCACGGTCAACGAACGGGTCATGCGGCTTCCTTTGGTTTCATTTCGGTATCGTGCGCGGGCAAATTGGCGCGAGCCTTCGCATTTTGCAATGCCCGGCGCAGGTACTTGCCGGTATGGCCTTTTTCGCTCGCCGCGAGCTGCTCCGGGGTGCCTGCGGCGACGATCTGCCCGCCGCCGTCGCCGCCTTCGGGGCCGAGGTCGATCACCCAGTCGGCGGTCTTGATGACGTCCAGATTGTGTTCGATGACGACCACCGTGTTTCCCGCATCGCGCAGCCGGTGCAGCACGTGCAGCAGCAGGCCGATGTCGTGGAAATGCAGTCCCGTGGTCGGCTCATCCAGTATGTACAGGGTGCGGCCGGTGTCGCGCTTTGACAGCTCCAGCGAGAGCTTGACGCGCTGCGCCTCGCCGCCCGAGAGCGTGACCGCGCTCTGCCCGAGCTGGATGTAGCCCAGACCGACTTCGGACAGCGTTTCCAGTTTTTTCCGGATCGCTGGCACGGCGGCAAAGAAATCCACCGCCTCGCTCACGCTGAGCTGCAGCACCTCGTGGATGCTGCGCCCCTTGTACCTGATCTCGAGCGTCTCGCGGCTGTAGCGCTTGCCGTGGCAGACGTCGCAGGCGACGTAGATGTCGGGCAGGAAGTGCATCTCGACGCGCGTCACGCCGTCGCCCTGGCAGGCCTCGCAGCGCCCGCCCTTGACGTTGAACGAAAATCGCCCGGGGTCGTAGCCGCGCGTGCGCGCTTCCGGAACGCCGGCAAACAGTTCGCGGATCGGGGTGAAAAGGCCGGTGTAGGTCGCCGGGTTGGAGCGCGGCGTGCGGCCGATCGGGCTCTGGTCGACGCTCACCACCTTGTCGAAATGCTCCAGGCCCGAGATCGACCCGTGCGGCGCGGGCTCGGCGGCCGAGCCGTACAGGTGGCGCGCGATCGCCGCGTACATGGTGTCGTTGATGAGCGTCGACTTGCCCGAGCCGGAGACCCCGGTCACGCAGACGAACAGGCCGACCGGCAATTCGAGCGTCGCCCGCTTGAGGTTGTTGCCGCTCGCCTCGCGCACCACCAGCCGCTTCGCCCCCGGGCGGTTGCGCAGGCGCGGCACGCCGATCGAGAGCGCGTGCGCGAGATATTTCCCGGTGAGCGATTCCGGCGCGGCGATGATCTCGGC
>Ga0154760_1080_pt9 | contig 9692 bp, 11 predicted proteins | sample Rifle2008BG16ft_FD_105768 | JGI IMG/M metagenome (GOLD analysis project Ga0154760, IMG submission 105768) | Betaproteobacteria bacterium RBG_16_66_20
ACAATGGCGCAATGATAAACAAAGGCGTCAAACAACTCATTGCGGAAGCGCAAGCGCGCTCGAAGGGCATTTCGGTAGAGGCCGCGAAGGCCCGCCTGGGCGAGGCGGGCACGGTGTTCGTGGACATCCGCGACGTGCGCGAGCTCGAGCGCGAGGGGATGATTCCCGGCGCCTTCCATGCGCCGCGCGGGATGCTGGAATTCTGGGTCGATCCGGATAGCCCGTACTACAAGCCCGTGTTCACCGCGGAAAAGACCTTCATCCTGTACTGCCAGGCCGACTGGCGCGGCGTGCTCGCCGCCGCCACGCTCGCCGACATGGGGATGCAGAACGTGCTGCACCTGGAAGGCGGCTTCGGGGAGTGGCGCAAGGCCGGCGCGCCGACCGGGCCGAAGCCGGAAAAGAAGAAAGCTTGAGCGGCGCGCCGGACGCCGCCCGCGCCACGCTGCGCGGGGCGCTGTGGATGAGCGGCACCGTGCTTTCGTTCTGCGCCATGGCGATCGCGGCGCGCGAGCTGCTCGGGCACATGGGCACCTTCGAGATCCTGTTCTTCCGCACCGGCGTGGCGTGGCTCATCGTGATGGCGTTCGCGATGCACACGGGCTTTGCGACGCTGAAGACGCGCCGCATCGGCCTGCACCTGTGGCGCAATGCGGTCCACATGGGCGGGCAGGCGTCCTGGGTGTATGCGCTCGGCATGCTGCCGCTCGCGATGGTGTTCGCGATCGAGTTCACGATGCCGATCTGGGTCGCGCTGCTGGCGGTGCTGTTCCTCGGCGAGCGCATGAACCGCGGCCGCGTCGTGATGCTCGTGCTCGGCCTCGCCGGCGTGCTGGTGATCCTGCGCCCCGGCTTCGCCATCGTGCAGCCCGCGGCGCTGGTGATGCTGATGGGGTCGCTGTGTTTCGCGATCCAGATGATCAGCACCAAGCAGCTCGCAAGAACCGATTCGCCGATGGCGGTGCTGTTCTGGATGTCGGTGATCCAGACGCCGTTCTGCCTCGCGGTGGCGTGGCCCGGCTGGGTCGCGCCGCAGCCGCCGGATTGGCCCTGGATCGCGGGCATCGGCATCGGCAGCTTCACCGCGCACTATTGCCTGACGCGCGCGATGCGGATCGCCGATGCCACCGTGGTGGTGCCGGTGGACTTCTTCCGGCTGCCGCTGATCGCCGCGGTGGGCGCGGTGTTCTACGCCGAAGCCTTCGATCCGGCCGTGATCCTCGGCGCGGTGATGATTTTCGCCGGGGTCTACTACAGCATTTCGCGCGAGAGCCGGCGCCTGCGGCCTGCATCGATCGGCTAGGTGCCGCGGCCCCGCGATTCGCAGTAGCGCCGCGGCACGACCTTTTGCTACACTTCAGTTTCCCAACTACGAAAGGAGGTGATCCAGTGAGAGACCACCAAGGCACGTGCGGCAGGAAATGCGGCGGGCGTTGCTCCGGATCAACTCGTACCGCAAGGAGCATCGCCGGCTAGTCAGCCGGACATGCCTTAGCAGAAAAAACGCCCCGGGCGCGAAAGCGCACCGGGGCGTTTCCTTTTCCTGCGCCCCGGATCAGGATCCGCGGGCGCGCAGACGCCGCGCCGGCAGGCTGCGCCGCGGCACATGGCGGCTGAGCCACGCCGCGGCGCGGCGCGCGCGCTCGGCAACCACCGGCAGCGGCAGCTGCACGTAATCGTCGTTGAAAACCTCGAAGCTGTAATCGCCCCGGTAGCCCGCGCGATCGAGCCTGCTCACGAGTTCGGCAACCTGCTCGCTGTGCACGCCTTCGCCGGGAAAGACGCGGAAATGGCGCGCCGTGTCGATGCGCTCTTCGAAGGTGTGCGCCTCCTGCCACATGAAATCGGCGAGCTGCACCAGGAAGATCTTCGCCGGGTCGATCTCATCGAGCGCGTCCAGTCCGGTCTTTGCGGCCACGATGTGGAAGGAGTCGATTCCGACCCCGAGGTTGGCGCGGTCGGCCTCGGCCACGATGTCCCAGGCCTGCGGCAGCTCGTTGACATGCCTGCCCCAGGACAGCGCCTCGTAGGCGATGCGAATGCCGTAGGGCACGGCGAGCGTCGCCAGCTTGCGCAGGTCGCGCGCCAGCGCGCTGCGCTCTCCGGTGGCGTGGGTCGAGGTGGAGGAGCAGGCGAGCAGGACGCGGGAACCGAGCTGGTGGCACATGTCCAGCATCGCCTTGGCGATGTCCACCTTGTAATCGTGCAGGTGCCCCGACAATCCCTCGAAATCGCGCAGCACCTGGAACCCCGTCACCCGCAAGCCGCTCGCGCGCACGGCCGCGACGGCGGCGGCTTCGCCGCCCGGATTGCCGACAATGTCGCGCGCCTGAAGCATGATCTGCTCGAAGCCCGCGTCGCGCACCGCCGTCAGCTTCGCCTCCAACGAGCCGGCGAGAGTGATGCTGTCCATCCCGAAGTGGCCAAGGTTCATGGCGTCGAGGCCGCGACTTTCATGCGGCTCACGACCAGTTCGAAGGTGACGCCGCCGAGGTAGACCTGGGTCAGCGCGCCCTTGTCGCTCGGCTGCACCGCGCCGTGGTCGACGAACACCACGCCGCGCTGCTGCAGCGCCGCCACCGCAGCGGGGATGTCCGGCGCACCGAGGCCCACGCGCAGCAGGCCTTCATCCCAGTGGATGTCCTCGGCCCCCGGCGGCGGCTCGAGGAGCTGCAGGTAGAACCTGTGGCACGGACTTTCCATCAGCGTGCCCTTGGGAAGGACGCCGAAGTACTTGCCCTCGGGCAGCTCCGAGAAGCCCAGCAGGTGGCGGTAGAAATCGATCCAGTCGGCGCTGCGCTCGTCCTGCACCGTCTGCACCACGCCGAACCAGTGCAGGCCGGCGAGCGCCGGCACATCGCGCGGCACGCCGGGCAGCGGCATGAAGTCGACGTCGTAGATCGAGAAATCCCTGTAGCGGTCGACGAAGTAGAGCAGGCTGTCGCCCACGCCGCGGATGCCCGGGATGTGCAATTCCATCGCCGCGGCGCGGGTCGGCATCTCCCAGGCGCCGAGATCGAGCGAATGGCGGAAGGCATGGCCGGCGTCGCGCACGCGCAGGGCGATGGCGGCCAGCGCCGGGGTATCGCCGGCGGGCGCGGCCGAGTTTACGATCAGGTTCATCGCGCCTTGCCGGTAGAGCATCACCTCGCGCGAGCGGTGCCGCGCCACCGCGGCGAAGCCCATCTGCTGCAACAGCGCGCCGAAGGCCTGTGGCTGAGAAGTCGAGTACTCGATGAACTCGATGCCGTCGATGCCGAGCGGGTTGGACGGTTCCGGAAGCCGTTCGGCAGCGGGCATGGGGAATCCCTCGGTTGCCATGAATTGGCGGGTCTGTTAAATTTTACTTGCGATGTCGTTAATTTCAAGTCCCCAGTCGATGAAGGCGCGGCCGGCGCCGGCGGGCAGCGCGGCGATGCGCAAGCCGAAGGCGCCCGAGGCCAATCGGGCCCGCATCATCCGGGCGGCAATGGCCGAGTTCGCGGCGCGGGGCTTCAAAGGCGCGAGCATGGATGCGATCGCCGCCCGGACCCACACCACGCGCGCGCTGATCAACTATTACTTCGGCAGCAAGGAACAGGTGTACCTCGCGGTCCTCGAGCACGTGTATGCGGAGATCCGCGAGGCGGAAACGCTGCTCGACCTCGATCACCTGCCGCCGGTCGAGGCGATCCGGCGCATCGTCGAGTTCACCTTCGACTACTACCTCGAGCATGACGGTTTCGTGCGCCTGGTGGTCGCCGAGAACCAGGCGCGCGGCCGCCACCTGCAGAAATCCAGGGCGATGCGCACGCTCAACCGGCCGGTGATCGAGACGCTGGCGCGCGTCATCGCCCGGGGGCAGGCTGACGGGAGCTTCCGGCGCGACGTCGATCCGGTGGAGATCCACAAGGCGATCGCGGCGCTCGGCATGTTCAATGTGACCAACCAGCATACTTTCGCCGCCATCTTCCAGCGGGAGATGGGCGCGAAGGGCGATGTCGCAGGCCGGCGCAGCATGGTCGGCGACATGATTCTCAGCTATCTCATGAACAAGGCTGCAAGCATCCCCATTTCCTAGGAGGAGGACCGGCATGAATTTCAAGATCGATCGTCGTTCGGCGCTCAAGGCAGGTGCCGCTCTTGCGGCTGCGTACGCGGTAGGTGCCGGAGCGCAGGCCAAGCCCAACATTCGTTTTGCGGCGGTATTCTCCGACAAGGACATTCGCGCGGACATGATGCGGATGTTCGCGAAGGAAATCGAAGGCGACTTCAAGGTGGAGCCCTTCTTCAACGGGACGTTGTTCAAGCAGGGCACGGAACTGGTCGCCTTGCAGCGCGACAACCTGGAGATGGGCAATATCGCGCCGCAGGATATCTCGAAGCAGATCCCGGCGTGGTCGATCCTGACTTCGGCGTACCTGTTCCGGGACGCCAACCACCTCAACGCCTTCTTCGCCAGCGACCTGGGCGCGCAGATGAAGAAGCTGGCCGAGGACCAGGTCAAGGTGAAAATCCTGGGGCCGACGTTTTTCGGCACCCGGCAGGTCGGCCTGAAGCCGAAGAAGAAAATCAATACGCCCGCCGACATGGCCGGCGTCAAGCTCAGGATGCCCCCCGGCGATGCGTGGCAGCTCCTTGGCCGCTCGGTGGGGGCGAACCCCACGCCGATGGCTTACGCCGAGACCTACACGGGTCTGCAGACCGGAGCGATCGACGGCCAGGACAACCCGCTTCCCAATGTTCAGAACATGAAGTTCTACGAGGTAATGTCGCAGATCGTGCTGACCTCGCACCTCATCGGCTTCGACCTGCTGACCGTCAACCTGAAGACCTGGCAAAGCATGTCGCCCGCCAGGCAGAAGTCCTTCCAGGCCGCGGCCGACAAGGCGATCCGCTGGAGCGCGGCGGAGCACCTGAAGCGTGAAGTGGAACTGGCCGAGAGCTTCAAGAAGCAGGGCCTCGAGATTTACACCCCGAATGTCGGGGCCTTCCGCGAGTATGCGCAGAAGATATACCTGGCCTCGGACGAAGCGAAGGAATGGCCGAAAGGGATGCTCGAGAAGATCAACGCCCTGAAGTAGTGAAGCTGTCCTACCGGAAAGCCGGGGCCTGGCTGCGGCGCCGTGCGGAAAATATCGCCGCCGGCCTGCTCGCGGTCATGTTCCTCGCCTTCATGGTGCAGATCGTTTTCCGGTATCTGTTCAACTTCCCGATCGGCTGGACCTCCGAGCTGAGCGTCATCACCTGGCTGTGGCTGGTGCTCTGGGGCGCCGCCTTCGTGGTCAAGGAAAGCGAGGAAATCCGCTTCGACCTCATCCATGGGGCGGCGGGCCGCCGCACGCGCATCGTCATGGGAATCATCATCGGAATCTCGATCGTGATCCTGTACGGCGCCTCGCTCCCGGCCGCGTTCAACTACGTCAGTTTCATGAAGGTGGAAAAAACGTCCTATCTCAAGATCCGCTTCGACCATCTGTTCTCGATCTACGTGATTTTCGCCGTCGCCGTCATCGTCCGTTACCTCTGGATCCTGTCGCACCTGCTGCGCGGCAGGGAGCCGGAACCGCTCGATTCGACCGCGACGGGCTCCGGCCTGTGAATCCCTGCCGGTGAACCCTGCCAGCCCTTTCTCCCTCGCCGTCATGGCGATCGTCGCGCTCAGCCTGCTCGGGCTGCCGATCGGACATGCGATGATCGGCGGATCGGTTCTGTATCTCTACCTGGCCGGCCTCGACATGGGGACCGCCGCGGAGCAGCTGCTCAACGGCATGTATTCGAGTTTCGTGCTGCTGGCGATTCCGCTGTTCATCCTCGCCGCCGAGTTCATGAACAGCGGCAGCATCATGGATCGGCTGCTGCGCTTCTGCAACGCGCTGGTCGGGCGCTTTCGCGGCGGCCTCGCCCAGGTCAACGTCGTGCAAAGCATCATCTTCGCCAGCATGTCGGGCTCGGCGCTCGCGGATGCCGCGGGCTCCGGCAAGCTGATGCAGACGCTGATGACGAAGGACCGCAAGTACACCGCGAGCTTCGCCGCCGCCGTGACGGCGGCATCCTCGGTCATCGGGCCCGTCATCCCGCCCTCGATCCCGCTGGTGCTGTATGCCCTGGTCTCCGACACGTCCATCGGCTACCTGTTCCTCGGCGGCGTGGTCCCGGGTCTGCTCATCGGCGTCGTGCAGATGCTCCTGATCGCGGTCACCGCCCGGCGACGGAATTTTCCGGTCGAGAAACCCGTCCCGCTGCGCGAGTTTCCGCGCATCACCGGGGAAGCTTTCCCCGCGCTGATGATGCCGGCGATCCTTCTGGGCTGCCTTTACGGCGGGGTGACCACGCCCATGGAAGCCGCCGCCCTCGCCGCCGCGTACGCGCTTCTGATTTGCGTTGTTCTCTATCGCAGCGTCCGCTGGAGTGACGTCTACAACTCGCTGCTGAGGAGCGCGCGCATCACGATATCGATCGGCATGCTGATCGCCGGTGCGCTGGTCTTCAACTACGTTATCACGGTCGAGAACATTCCCAAGGCGCTCGCCGCCATGCTGCAGGGGTACGCGCTGTCGCCGTTCAGCTTCCTCCTGCTCGCGAACCTCCTGCTCCTCGCGCTCGGCTGCTTCCTGGAAGGAACCACGATTCTGCTGATCATCGTTCCGGTTCTCCTTCCTACCGCGGCGGCGCTGGGCGTCGACCTGGTGCATTTCGGGGTGGTCGCGGTCCTCAACATCATGATCGGTTTGATCACTCCGCCCTACGGCCTCCTGCTTTACGTGATGGCCAAGATCGCGGAGGTGCCCCTCAAGGACCTGGTGCGCGACGTGCTGCCGTTTCTCGCCGTTATGATCGGCGCACTTGCGCTGATTACCTTCATGCCAGGGCTGGTGCTCTTTCTGCCCCGGCTCATGGGCTACCAGGGCTGAGACCACGCTATCAACAAAGCGGCCATGGCGCGTTCGATACTCTGCGGTCTAATCGGAGCCGGCATTCAGCGCTCGCTGTCCCCGGCGTTGCAGGAGGAAGAGGCGCGGCACCATGGTATTCGAATGCACTACCAGCTCATCGACCTCGATTGCGCCGGCGCCGGCGTCGCGGCCCTGCCCGGGCTGATCACGGCGGCGCGCATCATGGGATTTGCCGGGCTGAACATCACTTATCCGTGCAAGCAGTCCGTGATCCCGCTTCTCGACGCGCTGTCCGAGGAGGCGCGCGCGATCGGCGCGGTCAATGCAGTGATATGCGAAGGCAGCCGCCTGGTCGGGCACAACACCGACGGTTCGGGCTGGAGCTGGGGCTTCCGGCGCGCCTTGCCGCAGGCCGATCTGTCCCGCGTCGTGCTGCTTGGCGCAGGCGGTGCGGGCTCGGCCTGCGCCGACGCGGTGCTGCGTCTCGGCGCGGCGCGCCTCGTCATCGTGGACCGGGAGGCGCCGCGCGCGGCAGAACTGGCAGAGCGCTTGAACCGGCACTTCGACGGCAGCCGCGCGACAGCAGGCGCGGACATGGCGTCAGCGGTCGATGGCGCCACCGGACTGATCCATGCCACGCCGACGGGGATGGCGAAAATGCCCGGAATGCCGCTGCCCGAGGAGCTGCTGCGTCCCTCGATGTGGGTATCGGAGATCGTCTATGTTCCGCTGCAGACGCCGCTGCTCGGGGCCGCCCGGCGCATCGGCTGCGCCACCGCCGACGGCGGCCATATGAATGTCGGCCAGGCAATCGACGGCTTCAGGCTGTTCACCGGGATCGAGCCCGATGCCGGCCGCATGGATGCGCACTTCAGGCGCCTGGTGGCATAGCTGCGAAATGAAAAAGGCCCGCTCGCGCGGGCCTTTCCTTTTACTGCTGCAAGCGCCGACGAGTGACGCGGGGGGTAACCTCCCCCGCAGCCCCCTAGAGCGGCTTGATGTTCGTCGCCTGGTCGCCTTTCGGCCCCGTGGTGATGTCGAACGAAACCTTCTGGTTTTCCTTCAGGCTCTTGAAGCCCGAACCCTGGATCGCGGAGAAGTGCGCGAACACGTCCTTGCCGCCGCCATCGGGGGTGATGAAACCAAAGCCTTTCGCATCGTTAAACCACTTGACGGTTCCGGTTGCCATGTCTGATTGCCTCTCAAATATAAATTAAAGATTTGGGCTTTCGCCCGCCTTGCCGGGACCACCAAGAGGAAAGCGCAGGGTTTGATTCATTGACCAGCGGGAACTCATTGAGGAATCCAGCAATTTTTATATTACACCAAAGGTAAAATCGCTTGCAAATGCGCATCTGCGTGTTCGGCGCCGGGGCGGTCGGGGGACATCTGGCGGCGAAATTCGCGGCCGCCGGCCACGAGGTATCGGTGGTGGCGCGCGGCGCCAACCTGCAGGGGATCAACGCGAACGGTATTGCACTGCGGGAAGGCGCGCGCACCATCGTCGGGCGCGTGCGCGCGATCGCGCCGGAGCGCGTGATCGGCGGGGTCGTGTATCCCTCCAACGACGTCGCCGAGCCGGGCGTGGTGCTGAATTACACGGGCGGCCGCAACATGCTGGTGATCGGCGAGACCGATGACCGGCATTCGGCGCGGATCGAGGCGTTGCGCGCGCTGCGCGAACGCGTCCTCGTCGAGGGACGGGCGATCGCGGGGGTGGCGGCGCCGACGCTGGAGGCGCTGAGTGCGATTACCGCGCGGCTGGCGGCGCGCAAGGGGTTATATTGGCCGCAATGAAGAAGCCACTGATCCTCGCGGTGGACGACGCGCACGAGCTGCTGGTGCTGATGGCAAGAGCGCTGGCGGCCGACTACGAGGTGCAGACCGCGGAAAGCGGTGCCGCGGCGCTGATGGCGGCGGCCGCCACGCCGCAGCCCGACCTGGTGCTGCTCGACGTCGAGATGCCGGGGATGAGCGGCTTCGAAGTCTGCAAGGTGCTGAAGGAAAATCCCGCGACCGCGGCGATCCCGGTGATCTTCCTCACCGGCAAGGGCGAGTCGAAGGACGAGATGCAGGGCTTCACGCTGGGCGCGGTGGATTACGTCACCAAGCCGATCAATGCCGCGGTGCTCAAGGCGCGGGTGCGCACGCACGTCGCGCTCGCCAACCGGCGCGCCGAGCTCGAGCGCCTGGTGCGCGAGCGCACCGCGAATCTGGAGACCGCCCACGTCGAACTGATCCGCTGCCTGGGGCGCGCGATGGAATGCCACGAAAGCGCCGCCGCCGGCAAGCGCTTCCAGCGCATGGGGCAGTACGCGAAACTGATCGCGCAGGCGGCCGGGGCCAAGCCCGCGGCCTGCGAACTGCTCGAGAAGGCGGCGCCGCTGCACGACATCGGCAAACTCGCGGTGCCGGCCGAGATCCTGCGCCGCAACGGGCCGTTGAGCGCGCCCGACTGGGAACGCGTCAGGCGCCATCCCGAGTACGGCGCCGCGATCATCGGCCAGCAGGACGATGCGCTGCTGCAACTGGCGCGCAGCATCGCGCTCACGCACCACGAGAACTGGGACGGCTCGGGCTACCCGAAGGGCCTCAAGGGAGACGCGATTCCCTGGCCCGGGCGCCTGGTCGCGGTGATCGACGCCTTCGAGGCGATGACCACGACCCAGTTCTTCCGCGAACCGATGACGGTCGAGCACGCGGTCGAGGAGATCCTGCGCCTCGCCGGGACCCGCTACGACCCGAGCGTCGTCGAGGCGTTCAAGAAGGCGCTGCCGGCGATGCGCAAGGTGCATGCCGCCATCACCGACGAGCTGG
>Ga0154760_1020_pt1 | contig 9620 bp, 10 predicted proteins | sample Rifle2008BG16ft_FD_105768 | JGI IMG/M metagenome (GOLD analysis project Ga0154760, IMG submission 105768) | Betaproteobacteria bacterium RBG_16_66_20
GAGGATGCGGAAGGATGGATGCTCCTTGGCCGCTCGCTCGGCGTGCTGCAGCAATACGATCGTGCCGCGAAGGCGTATGCGCGGGCGTCGCAGCTGGTGCCCGACGACGCCGGGCTGCTCGCCGATTACGCCGACACGCTCGCCATGGCGCGCGGCCGCTCGCTCGAGGGAGAGCCCTTCGCGATCGTCAAGCGCGCGCTGCAGGTCGACCCGAAGCACGTGAAGTCGCTCGCGCTCGCCGGAACCGCCGAATTCGAGCGCCGCAACTACGCCGCTGCGATCGGCTACTGGGACCGGATCCTGAAGGTCGTGCCGCCGGATTCCGAGTTCGCCCGCGCGGTGGCCGGAAGCATCGCCGAAGCGCGCGAACTCGGCGGCGGTGCGCTGGCGCAGAAGGAAGCGCAATCCGCGAAAGGCAAGCAAGCCCCGCCCGGGAAACAAGCGCCGGTGGACAAGCAAGCCGCGGCGGGCAATCAATCGCTGCAGGGCGTCGTCAGCATCGAACCGTCCCTCGCCGCCAAGCTGTCGCCCGGCGATACCGTCTTCGTGCTTGCCCGGCCGGTCAGCGGATCGCGCATGCCGCTCGCCATCGCGCGCACCACCGTTGCCGCGCTCCCCTACCGCTTCACGCTGGACGACAGCATGGCGATGTCGGCCGGCGCCACCATCTCGAGCCACGCCAAGGTCGTGGTCGCGGCGCGCGTGTCCAAGTCGGGCAACGCCATCCCGCAGAAGGGCGACGTCGAAGGCGCGAGCGACCCGGTCGCGCCAGGCACGAGCGGCGTGAAAGTCGTGCTGTCGCGCATCGTCGACTGACCTTTAGAATCACGCCATGAATGGCGTGACGGGAATCGTGCTCGCTGGCGGCCAGGGGCGCCGCATGGGCGGCGTGGACAAGGGCCTGCAACTGCTCCACGGCAAGCCGATGATCGCCGCGGTGCTTGCGCGCCTCGCGCCGCAGGTGGACGAGATCCTCATCAACGCGAATCAGAACCTGGAGGCCTATGTGCAATTCGGCCACCGCGTCGTGCCGGACACGGTCGGCGGTTTCGCCGGACCGCTCGCCGGGCTGCACGCGGGGCTGAGCGCGGCCAGCCATCCTCTCGTGCTCACCGTGCCCTGCGATTCGCCTTTTCTGCCCCTCGATCTTTTTTCGAGACTAGAAAATGAAATGAATCAAAATGATCTTGCGGTCGCAAAGACCGGTGACCAGCCGCATCCGGTGTTCGCGCTGGTCCGCTCTTCGGTCCTGCAGAATCTCGAGAACTTCCTCGCCGCAGGCGGGCGCAAGATCGACGCCTGGTATGCATCGCTGAAGGTAATCGAGGTTCCGTTCGACGACGAAACCGACGCTTTCCGCAACATCAACACGCGGGAAGAACTGGACAGCGCATGAGCGTCGAGCGCGAATCTTCACGCACCATCGCGCAGGTCGTGAGTTGCCTGGACGGCTATGACCCGGACGCGCTGCCGGTCGACAAGGCGCGCGCGGCCATCCGCGCCTGCCTGATGCCTGTCGCGGACGTCGAATCCGTTCTGATTCGACAATCGCTGGGAAGGGTGCTGGCGCAAGACATCGTCCCCGCAATCAACGTCCCGGGGCACGACAACTCCGCCATGGATGGCTGGGCGGTGAGCAGCAAGGATGTTTCTTTTGATAGAGAAATTCAACTCCTGGAGATCGGCAAGGCCCTTGCCGGCAAACCCTTTCACGGCACGATCGGCGCCGGCGAATGCGTGCGCGTGATGACCGGCGCGGTGATGCCGCAGGGCGCAGACACCGTCGTCGTGCAGGAACTCTGCCGTGTCGATGCGGACCGCATCAGCATTCCTCCCGGCCAGAAAGCCGGCCAGAACGTGCGCGCCGCGGGCGAGGACCTGAAAGCCGGCGTGCCGGTGCTGCGGGCCGGGCAAGCGGTGCGCGCCGCGGAACTCGGTCTGATCGCCTCGCTCGGCATCGCCGAGGTCAGCGTGAAGCGCAGGCTGCGCGTCGCCTTTTTCTCCACCGGCGACGAACTCGCCTCGATCGGCACGCCGTTGCAGGAAGGCCAGGTCTACGACTCCAACCGCTACACCCTGCACGGCATGCTGCAGGGCCTGGGCGTGGAGATCATCGACATGGGCGTGGTGCGCGACGACCCGGCGAAGCTGGAAGCGGCGTTCCGCGAAGCCGCCGCGAGGGCGGACGCCATCATCACCACCGGCGGGGTTTCGGTCGGCGAGGCCGATTTCGTCAAGCAGCTGATGGCCAAGCTGGGCGAAGTGCTGTTCTGGAAGATCGCGATGCGCCCCGGCCGGCCGATGGCGTTCGGCAAGATCGGTTCCGGTTCCGGCTCGGCGTTCCTCTTCGGCCTGCCGGGCAACCCGGTGGCCGTGATGGTGACGTTCCATCAGTTTGTCCGCGACGCGCTGCTGGTTCTCGGGGGAAGAACGGACGCGGTCGAAATTCCCCTGCTGCAGGCGATCAGCGCATCCCCGATGCGCAAGGTCCCCGGCAGAACCGAGTATCAGCGCGGCATCCTTTTCCGCGACGGCGCCGAGTGGAAAGTCCGCGCCACCGGCCAGCAGGGCTCGGGCGTGCTGCGCTCGATGTCGGAAGCGAACTGCTTCATCGTGCTCGAGCACGAGCGCGGCAGGGTCGAAGCCGGCGAACTGGTCGGCGTGCAGCTGATGGACGCCCTCGCTTGAGAACCAACCCATGAACCCGATCCATCCCGACCTGGCGCCGCTCGCGCGCATCGCGAAGACCTTCAGCAGAGAATTCCGCACCACCGGAAAGGTGACGGACCTGGGCTCGGTGCTGCGCGAAGCAGTGGGCGAGAAGCGGGGCTGGCTCAGGGCGGAACACCGCGTCGGCGACCCGGAGCGCTACATGCGCCACCTTGTGTACGTGGACCCCGACGACGATTTCGTGATCACCGCGATCACCTGGCTGCCGGAGCAGCAGAGCCCGGTGCACGGCCATTACGTCTGGTGCGCATACGGCATCGCGGAAGGAGAACTGACCGAGGAGCAGTTCCGCGCCCCGGGCGCCTTGCTCGAGCCGCTCGGGACCAAGGTGCTGCGCGCGGGCGAGATCGCCGACCTCGACCTGGGAGGCCCGATCTACCACCGCGTCTCCAACCGCTCGAGCCGGCCGCTGGTATCGCTTCACGTCTACGGCGTGGCAGCAGACCGGCTGACCACGGGCATCAACCGGCTCTACGCAGAAGCATGAACCCGGGCGAGCGTCGCGCCGTGGCGATCTGGCTGCTGGTCTGCGCCGCGTTCACCTTCGCTATGGTGGTGGTCGGCGGCATCACCCGCCTGACCGAATCGGGCCTATCCATCGTCGAGTGGCAGCCCCTGATCGGCGCGCTGCCGCCGCTGTCGCAGGCCGAGTGGGAGGTGCTGTTCGCGAAATACCGCGAAACGCCGCAGTTCCAGAAGGTCTTCTCCGGCATGGACCTGGCGGGCTTCAAGAGCATCTTCTGGTGGGAGTATCTCCACCGCCTGCTCGGCCGCGTGATTGGCCTGGTGTTCCTGATTCCCTATCTGTTTTTCCTTTTCACGAAAAGCCTGTCCGGTCCCCTGGCCTGGAAACTCGCCGGCGTGTTCGTGCTCGGCGGCCTGCAGGGCGCGATGGGCTGGTACATGGTGAAAAGCGGCCTGGTCGACGATCCGCGCGTCAGCCACTTTCGGCTTACCGCCCATCTTGGCCTTGCGTTGTTGATATTTGCCGCCGAATTCTGGCTCGCGATCGAACTGCTGCGGGAAAAAACCCGATCCATCAGAAAGACATTCCCGCTGCTCGTCGTCGCATTGGTCTTCCTGATGGCGCTCTCGGGCGGACTCGTCGCCGGCCTGCGCGCCGGGCACGCCTACAACACCTTCCCGCTGATGAACGGCCACCTCGTCCCGCCCGAGACCTTCATGCTCGAACCCTGGTGGCGGAACTTCTTCTGGAACGTGGCCACGGTGCAGCTGGTGCACCGCGCGTTCTTCTGGCTGCTGCTGGTCCTGATTCCGCTGCTTTGGCGGCAGGCTCGGAACACCGAGGCGAAGGTCGCGGCGCACCACCTGCTCGCCCTGTTCGTACTGCAGGCGGCACTCGGCATCTCTACGCTGCTGCTCGCCGTCCCCGTCGCGCTCGGCGCCGCGCACCAGGGAGGCGCGGTGCTGCTGCTTGCCGCGGCGCTGTGGACCGCGCAGGCTTCGCGCCGCGCGATCGCCTGATCGAGGCTGCTCAGACCGGCGCTTCCCGGTTTACGGTACGTACAGGCTTGCCGTCCTCGTAGTAGGTTCGCGGTGCCGCCCGCAACGCGAGCACGAATCGCCGCGCCTCGTCCAGCCAGGTCAGCCGCTGCAGCGGCGTCATCGACAATCCGTGCAGGAGCTGCTCATCGGACAACTCATAATGATAGTCGTCCTCGAAGGCGTACGCAGACTCAGCTTCGCTTGTGCGTTCCACCGAGTTCTCCCAATCGTTTCAGCATGGCGATGTCGTCCTGATCCTTGGCCCGACCGGTCCCGGTCTTCATGGCGATGATATCCGCCACGCATGCGACGGCAATGCTCTGCCCCTGGACCTCCGCCACGACGCGGCGTGCGTAGGCGGACTCAAAGTCGACCGGAGGCTTCACCAATATGTCGACGGTGGGTTCGACCGGATTCTGCGGCCGCAGGCCGAACGCGAGCATGTGCTTGTTTTCAATCCAGTCGCGCACCTTCTCGGCATCCGCGAGGTCCTCGATCCTGACCGGGACGACTGGCTTGAACGAATAGCGCTTGGCGACGGCGACAAACCGCGCAAGATTGACCGGGTCAAGCGCGATCATGAGATCCACGTCGTGCGTCAACCGGTTCACGCCATGCAGGTTGACGGCGATGCCCCCCACCACGAGGTAACGGACTTCCGCCTCCTGGAGCCTGCGGAACAGTTCGACGTAAAACATTACGCTCCCGGCTTCCTCTCCTCCGCCAGCCGCACGACATTGCCCGACCCCGCAGGCGCCGGGGCTTCCAGCTCCGCCGCCTCGATCTTCTGGAACTGCTGCGAGATCTTGCGGCTCGAGGTCTGCACGTCCTCTGCATCCTGATGGGCCTGGCGGATATGGTCGGCGAGCTTCTTCATGCGCTCATCGAACCGACGGAAGTCTGCGCCGAGCCTGCCAAGCGCGTCCTTGATGACGTGGATCTGCTTGCGCGTCTCGACGTCCTTGAGCACCGCGCGCGCGGTATTCAGCACCGCCATCAGCGTCGTGGGCGAAACGATCCAGACGCGCTTCGTCTGGGCGTAGTCCACCACCTCGGCGTGGTAGGCATGAATCTCCGCGAATACCGCCTCCGCGGGCACGAACATCACCGCGCCGTCAGAGGTCTCGTTGTCGATGATGTACTTGGAGGCGATCGCATCCACGTGCTTGCGCAGGTCGACGCGGAACTGCTTCTGCGCCAGCGCGCGCTCGGCGTCGCTGCCCTCGAACATCCGGTTGTAGTTCTCGAGCGGGAATTTCGAATCCACGCACACCAGGCCCGTCGGATCCGGCAGCCGCAGCACGCAATCGACGCGAGCGCCGTTGGACAGCGTGTACTGCATCTCGAACGCATTCGGCGGCATGACGTTGCGCACCAGGGCCTCGAGCTGGACTTCGCCGAATGCGCCGCGGGACTTCTTGTCGCCGAGCAGCTCCTGCAGGCTCACCACGCTGCCGGTGAGCGAATCGATCTTCTTCTGCGCCTCGTCGATGGTGGCCAGGCGCTGCATCACGCTGACGAAGGTTTCGCTGGTCTTCTTGAAGCCCTCGTCCAGCCGCTCGCTCACCCGGTTGGAGATCTGGTCGAGCCGCGCGTCGAGCTTGACGGCGATGGCCTCTCGGAGATCGTTAAGCTGACCGCCCAGACGGTCGCCCTGCTTGGTGAGCCCGTCGTGCAGGTCGGAAAGCATCTCGCGATGCTTCTGCTCCAGATTGCCTTGAATTCTAAGGACAAGAAAAACGACAAGAGCAAGACCGGCAAGAGCAACAACAAGAGCAATCTCAGACATGCAACATTCTAGACCGAGTCCCTAAGCGTCAGCGCAGGGGATGCCGACAGCACCTTGCGCGCCGAGAGCCAGGCGTTGAGCGAAAGGAGCAGCAGGCCCGCGAGCGGCCCGGCGATCCAGAGTTCGGGACTGGGCGGCAGGTCGAGTTCGAACACGCGACGCGCGAGCAGCTGCCCGATCGCCGCAGCACCCGCGGTGGCGAGCAGCCCCGCGAGCAGGCCCATGGAAAGGAATTCGACGCGCTGGCTGCCCGTGACCTGCGCGCGCGAAGCGCCGTAGACGCGCATCACCGCGGCCTCGCGCCGGCGTTCGTCCTCGGTGGCTACCAGCGCGGAATACAGCACCAGCAGCCCCGCGCCGAGCGCGAACATGAACACCACCTGCACCGCCGCGATCACCTGGTCGATGACGCCTTGCGCCTGCTTCACGGCCGCGCCGACGTCCACCACGGTGAGATTCGGGAAGCGCGCGGTGAGTTCGTTCATCAGCGGCTCGTCGCCGGCGCGCAGGCGGAACGCCGAGATGTAGCTCGCCGGGAAGCGCCCGACCAGGCCCGGCGGCCCGATGACGAAGAAGTTCACCTTCATCGAGTCCCAGCGCAGCTTGCGCATCGACGTGATGCGCGCCGCGAACGACTCGCCGCCGACCGCGAAGCTGAGCTCATCGCCCATTTTCCAGCCCAGCGTCTTCGCAATTCCCTCCTCGACCGAAATCTCCCGCGCGCCGGGCGCGAACCATTTGCCCTCGCTCAGCGTGTTGTGCGCCGGCGGGCTGTCGGAGAAGGACAGATTGAATTCACGCTCGACCAGGCGCCGCGCGCGTTCATCGGCGAAGTCGGAATCCGAAACTTTCCTGCCGTTTACCGACGTGAGCCGGCCGCGCACCATTGGGTTGAGGTCCGGCACCGCGATGTTCCGCCGCGCGAAGAACGCTTTCACCTCGGCCAGCTGGTCGGGCTGGACGCCGAGCAGGAAGCGGTTCGGCGCATCCGGCGGTGCGCTGCGCCGCCAGGCATCCACCAGATCGTTGCGCGTGAAGGTCAGCAGCAGGACCGCGGTGAGGCCCAATGCAAGGCTCGCGACCTGGACCGCGTTGCCGCGCGCATGCCGGCGCAGGTTTGCGAGTCCGTAGCGCAGCGCGATGCTGCGCGCCCCGAGCCGGCGCGCGACCGCGCCGCTGGCCGCGAGCCGCAGCACCACCCAGGCCGCCGCCGCGAACACCGCCACTGCGGCGCCGAAGCCGCCGACCACGGTAACGCCCAGTCGTACATCCCCCGCCTGCCAGATGAGCAGCCCGGACAGTGCCGCCACCCCTGCCATATAGGTTGCGACGGTGCCACCCTTCGGCGCGCCCGATTCGCGGCGAATGACGCGTACCGCCGGCACGTTCTTCAACTGCACCAGGGGCGGCAGCGCGAATCCGAACAGCAGCACCAGCCCGACGAGGAACCCCTGCAGCGCGGGCAGCATCGAAGGCGCGGGCAGGTCGGCGCGCAGCAGCCCGCCGAGGATTTCCGCGATGAAGAATTGCGCTGCGAAGCCGGCGAGCGTGCCGGCGGCGCAGGAGAATATTCCCAGCAGGAGAAACTCGACGCCGAAAAGGGACAGCAACCGCGCCTGCGTCGCGCCAAGACAGCGCATGACCGCGCAACTGTCAAGATGCCGTTCCACGAAGCGGCGCGTGCCGAGCGCTATCGCGACCCCGGCGAGGATCGCCGCGAGCAGCGCGGTAAGGCCGAGGAAGCGCTGCGCGCGCTCGATCGCGCCGCGCACTTCCGGCCGGCCGCTTTCCAGGTTGTCCACGCGCTGGCCCCGTTCCATCCGCCCCTTGGCCCAGGATTCGAGCGCCGCGACCGGTTCGCGCGCCCCTGCCGCGTAGAGGTAATACCAGACGCGGCTGCCGGTCTGCACCAGCCCGGTCGCCGGCACATCGGCGACGTTCATGAACAGGCGCGGCGCGATATTGAAGAAATTGGCGCCGCGTTCGGGCTCCAGGGTTAGGATCGCGGCCACTTCGAAGCTCGCCGCGCCAAGCTTGAGCTTGGAGCCGACCGGAACGGCGAGCGCGGTCACCAGCCGCTCCTCGATCCACACCGTGCCCGGCGCGGGACCCGCCTGCGCCGGCGCGTCCGGCGCGTTCACCGCCGGCGCGATGCGCAGCCTGCCCCTGAGCGGGTAATTTGCGGACACCGCCTTGACGCCCGCCAACACCGAATTCTCACCGGCGATCGCCATGCTGATGAATGTCGTCGCCCGCGCATGCTCGAGGCCGCGGCGCGCGATCTCCTCCGCGATGCCGGCCTGCCACGGGTGGTCGGATACGAGCACCAGATCGGCGCCGAGCAATTGATGTGCATCGCGCACCAGCGCGCGTCCGACGCGGTCGGCGAAGAACGCGACGCTCGTGATGCTGGCAACCGCGACCACCAACGCCATTGCGAGCACGCGCAACTCGCCCGCGCGCCAGTCGCGCAGGAGCATCTTGAGAGACTGGTTCATCAGGCCGCGATCCTCCCCGCCACCAGCCGGACCACCCGGCCGCAACTGTGCGCGAGGTGCTCATCGTGCGTCACCATGACGAGCGTGGTGCCGAAGCTGCGGTTCAGTTCGAACACCAGGTCGATCACGCCGGCGCCCGCCTCGGCGTCGAGGCTGCCGGTCGGCTCGTCCGCGAACAGCAGCTTGGGCCGCACCGCGAACGCCCGCGCCAGCGCGACGCGCTGCTGCTCGCCGCCGGAAAGGTGCTTGGGATAGTGGCCGAGACGGTCTGCGAGCCCGACCCGTCCGAGTATTTCTCTTGCTTTTTCTTCTGCTTCGGGATTCTTTCGCAATTCCAGAGGCAACATCACATTCTCAAGGGCGGTCAGCGAAGGCAGCAGCTGGAACGACTGGAACACGAAGCCGACCGCGCGGCCGCGCAGCTCGGCGCGCGCGTCCTCGTCGAGAGCGAACAGGTCGGCGCCGTCCACCGCGACCGTCCCGGTGCTCGGCGTATCGAGGCCGGCGAGGATCGCGAGCAGCGTCGATTTGCCGGAGCCCGAGGCGCCGACGATGGCGACCGCCTCGCCCGCCGTGACGCTCAGCTCTATTTCGCGCAGAATGACGAGGTCACTGGAGCCGCTCTTGACCGTCTTGCCGATGCCGCGCGCGCTGAGAATTGTTTGTTCGCTGTTGTTCATCTGCCTGGGGTTCGCGGCATCCGCCGCCTTCGGGAAAACGGTACTGGTCTACGGCGACAGCCTTTCTTCGGCCTACGGCATGCCGGAGCGGCGCGGCTGGGTCGCCCTGCTCGAGCAACGTCTGCAGCGCGAGCGGCCCGATTATAGCGTCGTCAATGCCAGCATTTCCGGGGAGACCACCGCCGGCGGCCTGGCGCGCATCGGCAAGGTGCTCGAGCGCGTGCAGCCCGCGATCGTCATCCTGGAGCTGGGCGCGAACGACGGCCTGCGCGGACTGCCGGTCGCGGCGATGAAGCAGAACCTATCGGGGATGATCGAGCAGGCGCAGAAGGCCGGCGCGAAGGTGCTGGTGGTCGGCATGCGCATGCCGCCCAACTACGGCGAAACTTATGTCGCGGCCTTCGAGCGCGCGTTTGC
>Ga0154760_1069_pt2 | contig 9592 bp, 9 predicted proteins | sample Rifle2008BG16ft_FD_105768 | JGI IMG/M metagenome (GOLD analysis project Ga0154760, IMG submission 105768) | Betaproteobacteria bacterium RBG_16_66_20
CGCGCCGTGGAGCGGCGCGCTGTGGTCGAGCGGTTTCCGGCCGTTCTTCCTCGGCGCGGCGTCCTATGGACCGCTGCTGCTCGCGCTCTGGTACGGATCGCGCGCCGGATGGTGGGGCTCGCCCGGCGCGGGACTCGCCTTGCCTTTGCTGCATGCGCACGAACTGCTGTTCGGTTTCGCCGCGGCGCTGGTGTGCGGCGTGCTGCTCACCGCGCTGCCGAGCTGGTCAGGCGCCGCCGAGCTGCGCGGCCTGCCGCTCGCCGCGCTGGCGCTGCTGTGGCTGGCGGGCCGTGCGGCGCTGCTCGGCGCGGAATGGATCGCGCGGCCAATCGTGGCCATCATCGACTGCGCGCTGCTGCCGGCGCTGGCCGCGCTGCTTTTCGCGACCATCGCCACGGCGCGCCGGCGCCTGTTCTGGTGGACGCTGCCGCCGCTGGTGGCGCTCGCCGGCGCGAATGTCGCGTTTCACTTCGCGCTGGCAGGCGGCGCGGAGGCCGACGCGCGGTGGGCGCTGATGCTCGGCGTTCACGCGCTCGCGTTCCTGTTCACCCTCTACGGCGGTCTGTTCATCCCGGCGTTCACGCGCCGCTGGCTGCACGCGCGCGGCGAGCGCGCGGCGGCGATCCTGCCGCCGCTCGAGTACGCCACGGCGCTGGCGATGGTGGTCTTCGCCTGCGCGGACCTGCTCGGCGCGCCCCCGGGGTGGACGGCGAGCGCGGCGCTGGCCGCTGCCGCGGTGCATGCCTGGCGTTTTGCGCGCTGGCGCGGCTGGCGCACGGCGAGCGAACCGCTGCTGTGGTGCATCCACCTCGGCTACGCATGGCTGATCGCCGCACTGGTGCTGCGCGCGCTTGCCGAGGTCACTGCCGAGGTGCCGCGTGATGCATGGGTCCACGCCTTCACGCTCGGCGCCTACGGCATGCTGAAGATCGGCCTGATGACGCGCGTTGCGCTGCGCCACACCGGCCGCCCGCTGAAGGCGGCTGCCGCGATGCAGATCGCCTTCCTGATGGTATTTGCGGCATCGCTGCTGCGGCTCGCGTTCTCGGTGCACGATCTGGGCGAGTGGGCGCTCGCCGGGTCGGCGCTGCTGTGGGCGGCGGCCTTTCTGGTTTATCTCGCGCTCCACGGCCCGCTGCTGATTCGCCCGAGCCTGCCGCGTCAATGAAAGGAGTCAATATGCTACGCACCGCTCTTGCCATCCTGTTCGCCGCACTGTGCGGCGCCGCCTCGGCGCAGACGTTCCCGTCCAAGCCCTTGCGCATCCTGGTGCCGTTTCCGCCGGGCGGCGGCACCGATGTCGCCGCTCGCGCGCTGGGCGAGCACCTGTTGCGGGAACTCGGCCAGCCGGTGGTGGTGGATAACCGTCCGGGCGGCAACTCGGTGATCGCGACAGAGGCGCTCGCGCGCGCCGAAGCCGACGGCCACACGCTGCTCCTCACCACCGATTTCCACTCGATCAACGCCGCGTTCGGCGCACCGTTGCCGTATGACTCGCTGAAGGACTTCGCGTTCGTCGCGCGCGTCTCCACTTCGCCGCTGATGCTGGTGACCCACCCGGCGGCGGGACTGAAGTCGCTTGCCGATGCGGTCGCCGCGGCGCGGGCGAATCCCGGCAAGCTGAGCTTCGCTTCGCTCGGAACCTCGAGCCCGCACTACCTCGGTTTCGAGTGGTTCAAGCGCATGGCGAAGCTGGACATCATCGACGTGCCCTACAAGGGCGGCGGTCCGGCGCTCGCCGCGGTGATGGGCGGGCAGGTCACGTTCTCGTTGGTCGTTGCCTCGAACGGCATCCGCCAGGCGAAGGCCGGAAAGCTGGTCGCGCTCGCGGTGACGGGACCGGCGCGGGCGAGCGTGGCGCCCGAGGTGCCGACCTTCGCCGAATCCGGCTATCCGGAATTCGTGCTGCTCAACTGGTACGGCATCCTCGCGCCGGCGGCTGCCCCGCGCGCGGCCGTCCAGCGTCTCAATGCCTCCATCGTCGCGGGCCTGAAGACCGCGGAAGTGCAAGGGCGTCTTGCGAGCGCGGGCGTGGACGCGGCGCCCGGCACGCCCGAGGAACTGGACGCCTGGGTCCGGAACGACATCGCGCATTACCGGAAAATGATCGAGCTCACCGGTGCAAAGCCCGAGGGACGCTGAGGCCGGACCGGTCTACACGACGGTCGTGCACATGCTCGCGCATGCGGCGCGCGGCGCCGCGCGCGTCGAGGCGCTCGTAGATGGCGAACGGCGGCTCGGCTATGGGGAGTACGCGTCGTGCGTCGCAGGTTTCGCGCGGGAACTGCGGCAGCTTGGCGCCCGTGGCGAGCGCATCGCGACAGTGCTCGGCAACTCGATCGAGGCATGCATTGCGGCATACGGCGCACTGGCGGCAGGCGCGCAGCACGTGCCGCTCAACCCGTTGTACGCGCCGCGCGAGCTCGAGCTCATGCTGCGCGACGCTGCGCCCCGCGTGCTGATCGTAGATGCCGCGCTGGAAGCGGGCCTGGCGCCGCTCGCGGCGGCCGCCGGGATCGCGCACCTCATCGTGGTGGGCCAGGGCCGGCGCCTGCTCGATGCGTGGCGCGCGGACGGTATTGCTTTGCGGGATCTTCCCGAGCCGGCGGATCTCGCGCTGCTGCAGTACACCGGCGGCACCACCGGCAGGCCCAAGGGCGTCAACCTCACGCATGGCGCGATCGCGACCAATGTCTCGCAGCGCGAGGCACTGCTGCCCACGCGCGAGGCCGAGCGGATCCTGTGCGTGATGCCGGTCTCGCATGCCTACGGCATGGCGATGGGGTTGTTCCTCGCGCCCTACTGCGGCGGGACGCTGGTGCTGCTCCCGCGCTACGTTCCGGACGAGGTGCTGAGCGCGGTCGAACGCGAGCGGATCTCGGTGTTTCCGGGCAGCCCGACCGTGTTCACCGGGTTGATGGCGCATCCGCGATTTGCCGGCACGGACTGGGGCGCGGTGCACACCTGCTATTCCGGCGCCTCGGCGCTCGCGCAGGAAACGCTCCGGCGCTGGCGCGACGCGGTCGGCGCGCCGGTTTACGAGGGCTACGGCCAGACCGAGGCGGGGCCGGTGCTCTCGTTCAACCCGATGGGCGGCGTGGTGAAACCCGGTTCGGTCGGGATCCTCGTGCCCGGCACGCAGATCCAGATCGTGGACGTCGACACGGGAACGCGCGTGCTGCCGTGCGGCGAACGCGGTGAGATCCGGGCGCGCGGCCCGCAGATCATGCAAGGCTACCGGAACCTGCCGCAGGAGACCGCGCAGACGCTGCGCGATGGCTGGCTCTATACCGGCGACATCGGCGAATTCGACGCCGACGGCTACCTCTACATCCGCGATCGCAAGAAGGACATGCTGATCGTGGGTGGGTACAACGTCTATCCGCGCGAAGTGGAGGAAGTGCTGGTCATGCACCCGGCGGTGCTGGACGCGGCGGTGGTGGGAATCCGCGACCAATACCGCGGCGAGCTGCCGGTGGCCTACGTCGCCCTGCGTTCCGGCGCGCGCGCGGACGGCGACGAGCTGCTGGCGCATTGCCGCGCCAATCTCGCGCGCTTCAAAGTCCCGGCGCGCATTCGCATCCTCGACGCCTTGCCCAAGACCTCGGTCGCGAAAACCGACAAGAAAACGCTGCGGCAATGGGCGGCCGAGGCTGTTTCGAGGAGTGAATCATGAAGCGAAAGACCTTCCGCAGCCTGCTCGACGCCGACGGCCCGCTGATCCTGCCCGGCGCGCACGACGCGCTCGCGGCGCGGCTGATCAAGCGCGCGGGCTTCGAAGGCTATTTCATCGGCGGCTTCGGCGCCGTGGGCGCGCGCTTCGGCGTGCCGGATATCGGGCTGAAGAGCCTGGGCGAGCTCTCGCCGGCGGTGCGCGACATCCTGGCCGCCTGCGACCTGCCGGTGCTGGTGGACGCGGACGACGGCTACGGCGACGTCAAGAACGTGGTCCACACCGTCCACACCTACGAGAAGCTGGGCGTCGGCGCGCTGTTTCTGGAAGACCAGCGCTGGCCGAAGCGCTGCGGCCACCTCGAAGGCAAGGCCGTCGTGCCGGTCGAGGAGCACGAGGCGAAGATCCGCGCCGCGGCGCAGGAGCGCATGTACCCGGACACCTTCCTGATCGCGCGCACCGACGCGCGCGCGGTCACCGGTCTCGATGACGCGATGCGGCGCGCCGAGCGCTATCTGAAGGCGGGCGCGGACTGCATCTTCATCGAAGCGCTGCGCAGCGTCGGGGAACTGGAACGCGTCGGCAAGGCCTTCGACCTGCAGGTGGCCAATCCGCTCGCGGGCGGCGTGTCGCCGATCCTGCGGCCCGAGGAATACTTCCGGCTCGGCTTCAAGATCCTGCCCTACGGCATCGACCTGATCCTGCGCGTCACCCGCACCATGCAGCTCGCGCTCGAGGACATGCGTTCGGGGAAATTCGCGCTGATGGGAACCGGCGCCACGCTGCAGGAATACCTGTCGGTGGTCGGGTATGACGAGTGGACGCGGATCGAGAACAGCTACCGCGCCGCCAAGGTCGGTTCGGACTAGAAACCGTTGCGCGCCGATCGGTTGAACCCGCCACCCAAAACGGTCATTCAAGGTGTAGGCTAATTGCTGATCCGAGATCGGTAGGGTTTTCCGCCTGCAGATTCCGGTGTTTGCGCTGCTATCTGACAATCCGGGGAGAGTCGGATGAACAGGCGTGACACGCTCTTACCTGTGGGTGGTCCGATGTGACCCCGACACCCATTGCTGCGAGATTTGGTACCGGGCGCCGGTATGTTATGGCGTATCTCGGGCCGACTACTGACGCGGGAAGTGCGCATCTTCAACACGCGCTCTTTGCCAGGCTGCACGATTTTGGTTACGTCGAGGGCAAGAACCTTCTCCTCGAGCGTCGTTTCGCGGAGGGTGAATATGATCGCCTCGAGGCACTGGCGGCCGAGTTGGTTGCTTTCAAGCCGGATGTTCTGTTTGTTAGCGGAACGCAAGGGGCGATCGCGGTGTCACGCGTTACGCGCAGCATTCCCGTTGTATTTGTCACGGTCTCGTACCCCGTGGCAATGGGGCTTGTGAGAAGTCTCGCGTATCCTGGTACGAACATGACAGGCCTTGTGAACCCAAGCGACCTTCTGAGCCGCGCGCGCTTGCATTTGCTGAAGGATTTAGTTCCCAAGGCAAAAAAGGTTGCCGTCCTGCACAACTCGCAAAACGCGGTCGAGTCGCTGATGCTGGCAGCGATACGTGAAGCAAACGAAAAACTGAGGATGAGTCTTGCGCAGTTGGCAGTGACATCGGAACAAGACTTGAGCATGGCTTTCGACGCGCTAAGTGGGATGCGTGCGGACGGGCTTTATGTGATTGAGAGCCCACTCAACTTCATGCACCGGGCGCGCATCATTGAGTCCGTGTCCGAAGAGTACTTGCCCGCCGTATACGGATTCTCCGAGTTTGCAGAGGCAGGCGGGCTGATGTCCTATTCCATTAGTCTGGTCGAGCAATTTAGGATCGCAGCAGATTTCATCGACAAGATATTCCGAAGCGCCAAGCCTGCCGAGCTCCCTGTCGTGCAACCAGCCAAGTTCGAGCTGGTTATCAACGTCAAAACTGCCAAGGCGCTCGATATCACCATCCCGCAATCAGTGCTCCAGCGCGCCGACCGGCTGATCGAATGAGTGCGCAAGATAAGAACCCGGCTATGTGCGGGACCACATTAGTTTCGGGAGCATGGCCCCGCCTTTATCGAGCGCAGCTGCGTTCACCATGCCAATCGGACCAACCTGAAACAAGGAGGAGTTATGGCGTATTACATGGTGCAAGCGGCGTATACCGCTGAAGCGATCGCCGCGATGGTAAAAAAGCCGGAAGACCGCGCCGCGGCGATCCGACCAGTGGTCGAAAAATTGGGTGGAAAGCTTGAGGGTATCTGGTTTTGTTTCGGCGAATACGATGTAGTGGGCATATCGGAATTACCCGATAACGTGAGCGCTGCAGCGTTTGCGTTTGCGGTGTCGCAGGGCGGGAAGGTGAAGGCGCTGAGGACGACACCGCTCATGACCGGTGACGAAGCGGTCAAAGCGATGAAGAAGGCGGCTGGGGCCGGATACCGCCCACCTGGCGGCTGAGAAGCAATCTCGACATCGACGGGAGAGACGGTTGCGTCTCTCCCGTCTGCCGTCGTCTAGTCGCCAGCGGATTTCCACCCATAGAAGAAATGGCGTGGACGCCCCCTCACTGATCCAGATCAGGAACAGTGCGGCGTCTCAGGACGCTCCGATGCGTGAGGCGACCGCGCTCAGGCCGAGATAGGTCTCGACCACGCGCGGGTTGCCGGCCAGCTCGCGCGCTGCGCCTTCGAGCACGATGCTGCCGGTTTCCAGCACATAGGCGTAGTCCGCCACTTGCAGCGCCGCGCGCGCGTTCTGCTCTACCAGCAGCATCGAGACGCCGGTGCGCTTGAGATCGGCGATGATGTGGAAAATATCGCGCACGATGCGCGGCGCGAGCCCCAGGCTCGGCTCGTCGAGCAGCAGCAGGCGGGGTTTCGCCATCAGCGCGCGCCCCAGCGCGAGCATCTGGCGCTCGCCGCCGGACAGCGTCCCCGCGAGCTGGCGGGCACGCTCCTTCAACTGCGGAAAGCGCGCGTATACCTGCGCCATGTCGGCACCGATCGCGCGCGCGCCGTCGCGCCGGCGATGAAACGCGCCGAGTTGCAGGTTGTCCTCGACGCTGAGTTCGGCGAACAACTCGCGCCGCTCCGGAACCAGGCACATGCCGAGCGCGACACGGTCTTCGGTGGGCGAGCTGCCGAGCAGCGTGCCGGCGTAACGCAGCGTGCCGCGCGAGGGGAGCAGGCCCATGATCGCGCCAAGGAGCGTGGTCTTGCCGGCCCCGTTCGGCCCGATCACGGTGACGATCGAACCCTCCGCGACGCGCAGGCTGGCGCGCTGCAGCGCCTCGACCTTGCCGTAGGCGACCGAGAGCCCTTCGACTTCCAGCGCTGCGCTCACTCGATGCCCCCGAGATAGGCCTCGATCACCGCCGGGTCGGACTGGATCTCGCGCGGCAGCCCCTCGGCGATTTTCTCGCCGAAATCCATCACCACGAGCCGGTCCACCAGCCCCATGACGAAGTCCATGTCGTGCTCGACGAGCAGGATGCTCATCCCTTCGGCACGCAGCCCGCGCAGCAGCCCGGCGAGCGCCTGCTTTTCCTGGAAGCGCAGCCCGGCCGCCGGCTCATCGAGCAGCAGCAGCACCGGATCGGCGGCGAGCGCGCGCGCGATCTCGACGACGCGCTGCTGGCCGAGCGGCAGGCTGGCCGTCGCTTCGGCGAGGTGTGCGGAGAGGCCGACCCGCTCTACCTGGAGTGCAGCCTCATGCAGCAGGCGCCGCTCTTCGTCCTGGTCCACGCGCAGCATCGCGGCAACGGTCCCCTTCCTGCCGCGCAGATGCGCCCCGATGGCGACGTTCTCGAGCACCGTCATGCTGCCGACCAGATTGACGTGCTGGAAGGTGCGCGCAATGCCGCGCCGGGCGATGCGCCGGGCGGGAAGATCGTCGATTCGCTCGCTGCGGAAGCGGATCTCGCCGCCGTCGGCCGGCAGAACGCCGGTGACGATGTTGAACACGGTGCTCTTGCCGGCGCCGTTCGGCCCGATCAGGGCGAGGATCTCGCCGCTGCGCATCTCGAATGAAAGGCCGTGCACGGCGCTGAGGCCGCCGAAGTTCTTGCGCACGTCGTTCAGCGCCAGCAGCGGCTCGCCGGCGCCCGGGCGCGTGCGCCGTGCGAGCGCGGGTGCCGCGGCCGGCGCCGCAGCGCCGCGGCGCTCGTTCCGGCCGAGGCGCGCGAACACCGGCATCAGCCCGTCGCGCGCGCGGTGCAGCAGCGGCAGCATCAACAGCCCGAACACGATCACCTCGTAGTTGCCGCTCTGCTCGAAGAACTTGGGCAGGATGTCCTTCAGCCATTCCTTGAGCAGCGTCAGCAGCGAGGCCCCGATCACCGCGCCCCACACCTGGCTGGCGCCGCCGACCACGGCCATGAACAGGTACTCGATGCCGATGTTGACGTTGAACGCGCCCGGGCTGACAAAACGCACGAAATGCGCGTACAGCCAGCCGGAGAGCGACGCGAGCAGCGCCGCGTAGAGGAAGATGACGAGTTTCAGCTGCGCCGTGTCGACGCCGAAGCTCTCGGCCATGGTGCCGCGGAACCTCAAGGCGCGCACCGCGCGTCCGGCGCGCGAGTCGAGCAGGTTGCGCGCCGCGACCAGAGCGCAAAGCGCGGCGATCCAGATGAGAACGTAGGATTTGCGCCCCGTGTCCACGGTCCAGCCGAACAGCGACAGCGCCGGGACGCCGCCGAGGCCGTTGTACTTTCCCAGGGCCTCGAGGTTGCCGAATACGAAGTAGACGCTGATTCCCCAGGCGATGGTGCTGATCGGAAGGTAGTGGCCCGAGAGCCGCACGGTGATGAGGCCCAAGCCGAGCGCGATCAGTCCGGTGAGAGCGAGCCCCGCAGCAAGGCCGAGCCACGGCGAGCCGCTGTAAGCCGTGGTAAGCCATGCGGTGACATAGGCGCCGATGCCGACGAAGGCCTGCTGGCCGAACGACATCAGTCCCGCGACCCCGGTGAGCAGCACCAGCCCCAGGACGACGAGCGTCGCCAGGCCGATATAGTTCATCAGCGTGACGTAGAACTCCGAGAGCAGGAACGGCGCGGCAATCAGACAAGCGACGAACACGCCGGGCGCCAGGTACGGGCGCAACGCCGCGCTGCGCGCCGCGCGCAACGGCTTCACTCTTCGTCCTCCTCGAGGTGACGCGAGCGCAGCGACAGCGCCACCAGCACCGGGATGATCAGCGTGAAGACGATGACTTCCTTGAAGGCGCTCGCCCAGAACGAGGAGAACGATTCCAGCAGGCCGACCGCGACCGAGCCGACCGCCGCGAGCGGGTAGCTCGCCATGCCGCCGAGGATCGCGCCGACGAAGCCTTTCAGCCCGATCAGGAAACCGGTGTCGTAGTAGAGCGTGGTGATCGGCGCGATCAGGATGCCCGAGACCGCGCCGATGAAGGATGCGAGCAGGAAGCTCAGATGGCCGGTGAGCACCGTCGGGATCCCGACCAGGCGCGCGCCGACCCGGTTCATCGCGGTGGCGCGCAGCGCCTTGCCATAGATCGAGCGCTCGAACAGCAGCCAGAGCACCAGGATCAGGAGCGCGCTCGCCAACACCACCAGGACGCTCTGCGCGCTGATTTCGACCACGCCGAGCTTGAACTTCGCATCCCAGAACGGCCGCGAGCGCAGACCCTCGCCGCCGAAGAAGACCAGCGACAGGCCGGTCAGAACGTAGTGCACCGCCATCGAGACGATGAACAGCACCAGCACCGAGGCGTTGGCGAGCGGCTGGTAGGCGATCCGGTAGACGATGGGCCCCAGCGGCACCACCATCGCCAGCACCAGCAGCACCTGCACCCACTGGTCGAACTTGCGCGGTGCGGCCCACGCCACCAGCAGCGCCACCGCGACCGGGAGCGCGATATACAGCGCGGCGATGCGCGGCAGCCGGCGCCACGCGCGCTCGCGCAGCGCG
>Ga0154760_1003_pt7 | contig 9468 bp, 9 predicted proteins | sample Rifle2008BG16ft_FD_105768 | JGI IMG/M metagenome (GOLD analysis project Ga0154760, IMG submission 105768) | Betaproteobacteria bacterium RBG_16_66_20
TCCATTCCGGCCTCGAACGCGTCGAGCACGTGCTCTGTCAATGCCGGCGACTGCGCTGCAAGCTGTTCAAGCTCCAGCAGGCGGCGGAACAACTGTGCGATCAGAGCCGCGTCCATGCCGTAAGCCGCTCGCAACACCCATTCACACTCCATCAACACACTTGGTGCGACGCTGCAGGATTCCGACTTCAGCAGCTTCTTCGCCCGCGCTGACTGACGCGGATCGTCGCCCGTCATCAGGCGCACCACCACATTGGTGTCGAGCGCGGCCATCAGCGGCGCTTTTGACCAGACTGCGCGGTGGGCGCACGGCCGGCGGCCTTGCGCGCTTCGCTGGCGACCGCCGCATCCATTTCGCCGAGCGTCTTCGGCCGGCCACGGACATTCGCCAAGGCGTGCATCGCCGCCAGACCTTCGGCCAATGTCTGCTTGCCGGTGCGCCGGACGGTGCGCAGCAGCACGCCCTGCGGGGTCTCCTCCGCCACCAGCCGCGTGCCCGGCAGCCACTGGCGCCGGGTGCGGATTTCTTTGGGGATGATGACCTGACCCTTGCTGGACATTTGGGTGGTATGCATGGCGCGCGCGATCTGAATATAAAGTAAGAATAGAATCTTACTTTAATTTCAGAGTGCGTTCAAGCGGCCAATTCAACAGCGGACGCTGCCTTGCCGGCCGCGATCTAGGCCTGCTGCCTGAGGCCTTCCAGGAGTTTCTGCAATTCGCCCGACTGGTACATCTCTTTCATGATGTCGGAGCCGCCGACGAATTCGCCGTTGACGTAGAGCTGAGGGATCGTCGGCCAGTTGGCGTATGTCTTGATGCCCTCGCGGATGTCGGGATTCTCCAGCACGTTGACGCTGAAGAAGCTCTTCACGCCGCAGGCGTTGAGCGCCTGCACCGCGAGCGCGGAGAAGCCGCATTGCGGAAACTGCGGCGTGCCCTTCATGTAGAGCACCACCGGGTTGCCGGTGACCTGCTGCTTGATCTTGTCTTTGGTTTCCATATTCATCATTTTAGCTTTCCGCCCGTAACCCGGGCAATGCCCGCAAGATCGGGCCAGGTGGTGACGGATTCAAGCCACGCCCCCGCAAGCAGTTTCCTTACCGCCCCGTCCTGTCCCAGGCCGTGCTCCAGCAGCAGCCAGCCGCCGGGCAGCAGGTGCGCGCTGGCAGTCTTCACAATGTCCCTGATGCAATCAAGGCCATCCGCTCCGGCCACCAGGGCCGCCTGCGGCTCGAAGCGCAGGTGCGCGAGGTGCGGGTCACCGCTGGCGACGTACGGCGGATTGGAAACGATCAACTCGAAGCGCTCGCCGGCGACCGGCTCGAACCAGCGGCCATGGCGAAAATCGATCTCGAGGTTCAATTTGGCGGCGTTTCGCCTTGCGGTCATCAGGGCCGACAGGTCGGAATCAACTGCCACAACCCTGGTTTCGGGCCTCGTGAATTTCACCGCAATTCCAATCGCGCCCGAGCCTGTACCGAGGTCCAGCACCGATGCAGGCTTGCTCTCCAGGGTCAGGTCGACCAGCAGCTCGGTTTCCGGCCGCGGAATCAGGACCGAGGGATTGACCGCCAGCTCGAGGCCGTAGAACTCCTTGCGGCCGAGGATATAGGCGACCGGTTCTCCTTTTTTTCTTCTTTTTATGAAGTCAAAAAAGGCATTTTCGACTTCATACGGAATTTCCTGCTCCGGCGAGGCGACCAGCGCGGCTTGCGAAAAACCGCACACCTCCGCCAGCAACAGCCTCGCCTCCCGCGCGTCGATTTCCGACGCCGCAATCGCCTCGAAAACCTTCAAGCGGCTTTTTCGGAGAGCTGCGCCAGCTGCTCGGCCAGGTGCTCCGCCGCCAGCGCGCCGACCACGTCGTCCAGCTCGCCGTCCATGATGCGCTCGATCTTGTAGAGCGTGAGGTTGATGCGGTGGTCGGTGACGCGGCCCTGCGGGAAATTGTAGGTGCGGATGCGCTCGGAGCGGTCGCCCGAGCCGATCAGGGATTTGCGCGTCGAGGCGGTCTTCGCCGCCCGCTCTTTCTCCTGCTTGTCCTTGATGCGCGCCGCCAGCACCGACAGCGCCCGCTCGCGGTTCTTGTGCTGCGAGCGCGAGTCCTGGCACTCGACCACGATGCCGGTCGGCAGGTGGGTGATGCGGATCGCCGAATCGGTCTTGTTGACGTGCTGCCCGCCCGCGCCCGAGGCACGGTAGGTGTCGACGCGCAGCTCGGCGGGGTTGAGGACCACCTCGCTTACCGCATCGGCTTCCGGCAGGACCGCGACGGTGCATGCCGAGGTGTGGATGCGGCCCTGCGTCTCGGTCTCGGGCACGCGCTGCACGCGGTGGCCGCCCGACTCGAATTTCAGCCTGGAATACGCACCCTGGCCGACGATGCGCGCGACCACTTCCTTGAAACCGCCAAGCTCGGAGGGACTTTCCGAGATCAGCTCCACCTGCCAGCCCTGGCGCTCGGCGTAGCGCGTGTACATGCGAAAAAGGTCGCCCGCAAAAAGCCCGGATTCGTCGCCGCCGGTGCCGGCACGGATCTCGATGAACAGGTTGCGGTCGTCGTTCGGGTCGCGCGGCAAAAGTGCCTTCTGCAACTCGGCCTGGAGCCGCTCCATCGCGGCCTGCGCGGTTTTCGTTTCCTCGTCGGCGAAGCCCTTCATTGCAGGATCGCCGGCCATGTCGCGCGCCGCGGCGGCATCCTGCTCGGACTGCTGGTAGCGATTGTAGAGCCCGATCACACCGGTCAGTTCGGAGTGCTCGCGCGACAGTTTGCGAAATTCGCCCATGTCGCGCGCGGCGTTCTCGGCCGAAAGCAGCCGGTTCAGCTCCTCCAGCCGCTGCGCCAGGCTGTCGAGCTTCGCGCGCAGCGATTGCTTCAAGGCCTGAGGCGGAACAGCTGTATGAGGGTGTCGGCGAGCGTGCGCCGCTCCTCGCCGGTCGCCTCGTTCAGCGCCTGCGTCGGCGGGTGCATCAGCTTGTTGGTCAGGCCCTGCGAAAGCGCCTCGAGCACCTGCTTCGGATCGTCGCCCCTGGCGAGCAGCTTCAGGGCGCGCTCCACTTCGTGCCTGCGCGCGTCCTCCGCCTGGTCGCGCAGCGCGCGGATCAGCGGCACCGATTCGCGCACCTGCATCCAATGCATGAACTGGCCGACCTGGGTGTCGATGATGGCCTCGGCCTGCTCCACCGCGGAGCGGCGCGCGTCCAGATTGCCCTGCACGATGCCCTTCAGGTCGTCCACCGTGTAGAGGAACACGTCATCGAGTTCGGCGACCTCGGGTTCGATGTCGCGCGGCACCGCGAGATCGACCATGAACATCGGCAGGCGCCGCCGCGCCTTCAGCGCGCGCTCGACCATCCCCTTGCCGAGGATCGGCAGCGAACTCGCGGTGGAGGAAACCACGACGTCATGCTCGTGCAGTTGCTCGGCAAGCTCGCGCAGTTCGATGGCGCGCGCATTGAACCGGTGCGCAAGCGCCTGCGCGCGTTCCAGGGTCCGGTTGGCGACCGTGATGCGCGCCGGGCCCTGCGCCGCGAAGTGCGTTGCGCACAGTTCGATCATCTCGCCGGCGCCGATGAAAAGCACCTTCTGGTCCTTGAGCGACGGGAAGATCCGGGCTGCCAGCTTCACTGCCGCAGCCGCCATCGAAACGCTGTTGGCGCCGACCTGCGTGGTCGAGCGCACTTCCTTCGCCACCGCGAACGAGCGCTGGAACAGCTTGCCCAGCACCGTGCCCAGCGTGCCCGCCGCCTCGGCCGAGCGTGCCGCTTCCTTCATCTGGCCGAGGATCTCCGGTTCGCCGAGCACCATCGAATCCAGGCCCGAAGCGACGCGAAAGGCATGCCGCACCGCCTGCTCGCGCGGCAGCGTATAGAGGTAGGGCGCGAGTTCGTCCGGATCTACGCGGTGGTAATTGGCCAGCCACTCGGTCGCGGCCGCCCGGTTCCTGCCCTCCAGCTCGCCGCAAAGGTAGAGCTCGGTGCGGTTGCAGGTCGAAACGATCGCCGCCTCGTGTGCGAGCAGGCGCTTCGCCTCGCCGAGCGCTTCGCCCAGGCGCTCGACGTGGAACACCACCCGCTCGCGCACGCCGAGCGGCGCGGTCTGGTGGTTCAGGCCGAGAGTGACGATGGTCATGCGTAGGGGAGCGCAAGCATTTGTTTGCACGCCATTTTACCCTTAGCCGGGGACGGGGCTGGATTGATCTAGGTCTAACTTCCGGCGCTTTGCGCCGCCGGAGGATTCAGGCCGAGGGGGCGCGGAGCAGGGTTTCGACCTTGTCCTTGTCCACCGGCCGGCTGAACAGGTAGCCCTGCATCTGGTCGCAGCGCAGCAGGTGAAGCAGCCGCGCCTGCTCTTCGGTTTCCACGCCCTCGGCAACCACGTTCAGCCCCAGTGCCTGGGCGAGCGAGATGATTGCGGTCACGATACTGGTGTCCTCCACCTTGTCGACCATCCCATGCACGAAACTGCGGTCGATCTTCACGGTGTCGATCGGCAGCCGGCTGAGATAGGCGAGCGACGAATGTCCGGTACCGAAGTCATCCAGCGCGATGTGCAGTCCGGCTTCGCGCACCGCCGTCAATTTCCGGATGCTCGCATCGACGTCCTGCATCAGGAGGCTCTCCGTGATTTCCAGGTCGACGCCGCTCTCGACCCCGTCAATCACGGAACGAACGTCATCCACGAAACCCTTGTGGCGGATCTGCAGCGCCGACACGTTGACCGAGATGCGCGACGCGACCAGCCCTTGCGCCTTCCAGCCGCGGTACACCCCGGCGGCGATCTCGAGCGCCAGCCGGCCCGCCTCGAGGATCAATCCGGTCTCCTCGAGTATCGGAATGAAACGCGCCGGCGACACCAGCAGGCCGTCCGGCCCGCGCCAGCGCATCAGCGCCTCCAGCCCGACGATCTTCCGCGTCGCCAAGTCGACCTTGGGCTGGTAATGCAGGAACAACTCCCTATTTTCGACCGCCTTGCGCAACCGGTTCTCGAGTTCGACCTGCTCCGAGACGCGTGCGTTGATCTGCGGCGCGTAAAACAAGTATCGCTCGCCGGTTTCCTTGGCGCGCTTGAGCGCCGCCTCGGCGTTGCGAAACAGCACGTCGGCGTCCGCGCCGTCTTCCGGAAACACGGCGATGCCCGCCTTGGCGGAAATCCTTATCTCGTGCCGGTCGATCTGGTAGGGGACGCCGAAAATGTTCGCCGATTTCTGCTCGATCCGGCGCGCTACTTCTTCCGCCCCTGCGATGTTCGGGAACATCAGCGCGAACAGATTGCCGCCCAGGCGGGCGACCTGGTGTATGTCGCCCGCGGCCTCCTGGAGGCGCCGGCCCGCCTCCTGGAGCATCCGGTCCCCTACCGCCTGTCCCAATGTGTCGTTGATCGCCTTGAAGCGCTCAAGGTCGATCAGCACCAGCGCGATCGATCCGTTGCCGCGCCGTTCCGCCGCCAGCGCCTGCGTGAGGCGTTCCATGAAAAGCGTCCGGTTCGGAAGCCCGGTGAGCGGATCGTAGAACGCGAGATAGTTGAGCTTTTCCTGCTTGGCCCCGAGTTCGAGCGCGAACGCAAGGTTTCCGGTGAGATCGCCCAGAAGGCGCATCTCCTCCTCATCGAAGAAGCCGCGCTCGGCGGCCCGCAGCACCACTGCGCCGATCACCTTGCCCTCCACAGTCAACGGCAGACAAGCGATGGAGTTCACTCCTTCCCGGGCGAACCGGTCGCGCTGCCTCGCTCGATCGTCGGCGGCGGCATCGTTCGATACGATCGCCTGGCCGCTTCGCAGCGCCAGGGCGAGCAGGCTCTTCGAGCCGGCCGGATCGCGGTTGTAGGCCTCGACTACATCGAGCAGCGAGTCACGGCTCTCATCGGTGGTTACCGCGATCTGCAGCCGGCCGGTGGCAGGCTCGATGTCGACCAGCCGCGCGGCGAGAAACCCGCCGCGCTCCACCGCGATGCGGCAGAACGACTCAAACAGTTCCTGCCGGTCGCGCAAGCGCACGATCGCCGCGTTGACCGCGCCCAGCAGGTCGCGGATCCGGCCCAGCCGCGCTAGCCGTTCGCGCTGGCGCACCGCCTCGGAGATGTCGCGCGCGAGGCCGTCGACGCGAATCGGAACGCCTGAGGCATCGCGAATGACGCGCCCGCGATCGTGTGTCCAGCTAATGGAGCCGTCGGGCCGGACGATGCGGTACTCCACGTCGAATTCCCTGCCGTCGAGCAACCGCTGCCACGCAGCGACGACCGCCGGCCGGTCCTCCGGGTGGATCACGCTGACCCACAGATCGTCGTTGTCATAGAACGCCTGCGGCGGATGGCCGAATATCGCGGACGCGGCCGGGCTGATGTAGTCGACGCGCTGGCTCGGAAGTTCGGCCGACCAGAGCGCATCGGGCAGCGACTCGTAGATGCTCTGCAGCCGTTCGCGGGTCTCGGCGAGCTTTTTCTCCGCCCTGTGGCGGGCGCGGCGGTCGCGGGCCTCGTGCAATGCGCGTTCCACGGCCGCAGGCAGCCGTAGCAGATTGGTCTTGAGCACGTAATCGGTAGCGCCGCTCTTCAGCGCGCGGATCGCGTATTCCTCGCCGATGGTCCCGGAGACGAACAGGAACGGTATTTCGGGGTGCAGCTCGCGCGCCAGCGCCAGCGCCGCCATGCCGTCGAAGTGCGGCATCGAGAAGTCCGAGATGATGACGTGGGGCGCGAATCGATCCAGCTCGAGGCGGAACCCCTCCTCGGTGTCGACGAGGCGGTGCTCCACGCTCAGCCCGGCGCGCTTCAATTCGCGCAGCTCGATCTCGGCGTCGCTGGCGAGGTCCTCGACCAGCAGGAGCCGGATGCGCTCTGGCAGGGTCATGGCCGGCGGCAGTGCCTACTCCGGCGCCTTGTTCATCAGCATCCAGTAAAGACCGGCCTTGGCGACCGTTTCGCTGAATTGCTCGAATTCAACCGGCTTGACGAGGTAGCTGTTGACCCCGAGCTTGTAGCTCTCGATGACGTCGCGCCCCTCCGCCGACGAGGTGACCATGACGACCGGGATGACCCGCGTGCGCTCATCGGCCTTGACCCGCTTCAATACCTCGATGCCGTCCACCTTGGGCAGCTTGAGATCGAGCAGGATCAATTTCGGGTTCTGGTCGGGGCGCCCGGCGTAGGCGCCGGTGCGAAAAATGAACTCCAGCGCCTCGGCGCCGTCCTTGAGCCAGGTGATGTGATTTGCCAGCTTGCCCTTGCGCAGCGCGCGCATCGCAAGCTCCGCATCGTTCGGATTGTCCTCCACCAGCAGAATGTCCACGTTTTCAAACTTGTCCATCATGTTTCTCCTTCGGCAACGCAAAATAGAACGCCGCCCCATCGTCCACCTTGCCCTCGGCCCAGACCCGCCCGCCGTGCCGGAGGACGACCCGCTGCACGATGGCCAGACCGACGCCGGTGCCGTCGAACTCCTCTTCGCGGTGCAGCCGCTGGAACACCTTGAACAGCTTGTCGCAGTACTGCATGTCGAACCCGGCGCCGTTGTCCTTCACGCAGTACACACTCTCCGCGCCGTTCTCATGCCCGCTCACCTCGATCACCGGTTCCGCGCGCTTGCCGCTGAACTTGACCGCGTTCCCCAGCAGGTTTGTCCACACCAGCTTCAACAGCGTCGCGTCGCCGCGCGCCCGCGGCAGCGCCGCCAGCACCAGCCTGTGCGGCGTCTCGCCGGACGCCTGCAACTCCCCGAATACTTCCTCGACCAGGCGTTTCATGTCGATCGCGTCGGCCGACAGCGGCTTGCGGCCGAGGCGCGAGTACTCCAGCAGGTCGTCTATCAGCTGCGCCATCTTCTGGCTGTTGTCGCGGATCACGCCGAGCAGCCGCCCGCCTTCGTCGTCCAGCTTGCCGGCGTAGTCTTCCTGAACGATGCGCGAGAACCCGTCGATCGCGCGCAGCGGCGCGCGCAGGTCGTGCGACACCGAGTAGCTGAACGCCTCGAGCTCCCTGTTCGCCGCCTCCAGCTGCGCGGTGCGGGCGGCCACCCGTTGTTCCAGCTCGGCATTGAGTTTGCGGATTTCTTCCTCGGCCCGCTTGCGCTCGGTGATGTCGAGCGAGAGGACAAAGACCCCGTCCGGCACCGACTGAATGGCAAGCTGAAACCAGGCCGAAGTGCCGTCGGGATAGTCGAATTTATTTTCCATCTGTTCCGGAAGCATGGTTTGCATGCACCGTTTGAGCGCGGCAAATGCCGCCGTCGCTTCAATTCCGGGGTACGCTTCCATCATCGTGCGTCCCGTCAGCGCCGCCACGGTGGAGCGGCCCTGTTTGGCGGCGGTCGCATTGACATACAGGTAGCGCCAGTCGAAACCAATGATCTGGCAACCCTCCATCATGTTGTCCAGATCTCTCCTGAAACGTTCGTTGCTTTCCTGCTGTGCTACTTTCAGACCGAGCTTGCGCAGATGTTCGTGAAAATAACTGAAGATGACACCCATCGCGGCGAACAGCGCGATCGAAACCATGGAAACGGGGTCCTCGATATTGAAGGAGAACGCCGTTGGGATGAAGACGTACCACACCAGCAACGTCGAAATGACCGTCGCCGCGATGCCGCTCCAAAGTCCACCGAATAGGGGCGCGAAGAAAACCGTCGGATAGAAAAGGAACCAGGCGTAAGGGCCGATTGCGTCCCAGAACGTCCATTGCACCGCGAAAGCGGCAAGCGGCGGCAGAATGCCGCCGAGAGTCGCGCGCAGACCGAATCTTCCCGGCGCCTTTGCGACCAACGGAGCCGACAAACGTACGGGCTCAGTCATCCCGGACCCTCCCCGGCAGCGAAAAATAAAATGCGGCCCCATCGTCCACCTTGCCCTCGGCCCAGACCCGCCCGCCGTGCCGGAGGGCGACCCGCTGCACGATGGCCAGACCGACGTCGGTGCCGTTGTCCTTCACCCGGTAGACCCACAGCGCGCGGTTCTCATGGCCGCTGCATGCGTAGCTACGGCGTCCGAGGACATGTGGTTTTGGGGCAGCAGTCTCATCAGCGCTTCGTGTCCGATCTGTGAGCCTCAAGTCAGAGTCTCAGGCGATTAAGCCGAGTCCTTTGCAGAGACTTCTTTCCGAATCAGACATTAAGCCTAGATACCGCAAGTCATATCTAAACTGCCGCGAAACTTGGTCCTCACATCGGCCCTCGTCTGTGCGTTTTCGCACACTTTTTCGAACAAACCGGCGGATCGGGCCGCTGAACGCCTTGGAGCAGGTCAGCGGGGGCTTCGTTCCGCGTCCGGCAAGCAGCGTGTTGCCCCGCATGCGCCGCGCGGAGTCAAACCTTTCATTCTTTCCCGCGCGAGCGCGCTTGATGAAGCGGGCGCCGATCGGTGTCAATGCTGTTCGCACCGCCGCAGCAGGCGGTGCGCGATCGCTATCACCGACCAACGCAGACAAGGAGAATCACATGAAGAGCAAGAAGCAGCCCGTCGTACGCAAGCCCAGCAA
>Ga0154760_1131_pt2 | contig 9431 bp, 6 predicted proteins | sample Rifle2008BG16ft_FD_105768 | JGI IMG/M metagenome (GOLD analysis project Ga0154760, IMG submission 105768) | Betaproteobacteria bacterium RBG_16_66_20
GGGAGCTTCTTAGTCTCTTGCTTCCCGTGTCAGCAGGGCGGTGATCTGGTCGAAAGGAACCGGCCGGCTGAACAGGTAGCCCTGCATCTCGTCGCAGCGCAGCAGGCGAAGGGTCTTTGCCTGATCTTCCGAATCCACGCCCTCGGCGACGACCTTCAGCCTGAGCGAGTGCGCGAGCGAGATCATCGTCTGCACCAGCGTCATCGTGTCGGGCTCGTTGAGCATAGTGATGATAAACGAGCGGTCGATCTTGAGCGTCTGCACTGGGAGCTTCGCGAGGTAACCCAGCGACGAATATCCGGTGCCGAAATCGTCGATTGCGATGCTCATGCCGAGTCCCCGGATCGCCTTCAGCTTTTCGATATTGCCCTGGATGTCCTCCATGACGAGGCTCTCGGTGATCTCCAGGTCGATGCCGGTCGGGGCAACGCCCTCCATGATGGCCCGCTCCACGGCGCCGACGAAATCGCGCCGCCGCAGCTGGATCGGCGATACGTTGACGGCCACCCTTGGCGTCTGCAGACCCTGCTCCACCCATCGTCGGTGGTCGAGCGTTGCCTGCTTCAGCGCCCAGGCGCCCACATCCAGAATCAAACCGGTTTCTTCCATCAACGGAATGAACTTTATCGGCGGCACCAGTCCAAGTTCGGGACTCTGCCAACGGATCAGCGCCTCCAGCCCGACGATGCGCCGCGTTATCAGGTCCACCTTGGGCTGGTAGTGCAGCACGAACTCGCGCTTCTCCAGCGCCTGCCGCAACCGGTTCTCGAGCGTTAGGTTTTCGGCGCTCTTTGCGGTCATCGCCAGCGCGTGGAAGACGTGCCGCTCGCCGGTTTCCTTGGCTCTCCTAAGTGCAGCCTCGGCGTTGCGCAGCAGCGTTTCGGCGTCTGCGCCATCATTCGGGAACAACGCAACCCCCGCCCTCGCCGAAATCCGGATTTCGGAATCGCCCAATCGAACGGACTCACCGAAGCAGCCGTGCCACATCCTCTCTAGCTTGCGTGATACCTCAGACCTCCCCTTCACCCCCTGCAGCACGATCGCAAAAACGTCGCCGCTGATCCGCGCGAGTTCACCAGGGTCTGCGCCACGCGCGAGGCGCTCGGCCAGTTGCGTAAGCAATGCGTCGCCCGCCTGGCGGCCGAGGGAGTCGTTCACGGTCCTTAAACGCTCCACGTCCGCAAGGACAAGTGCGATCTTGTCCCCCGCGATGCCCGCCGCATGTACGTATTGGTTCAGGCGTTCGAGAAACAGAGTGCGGTTGGCAAAACCGGTCAACTGATCGTAATAGGCGAGGTAGTCGAGCTTGTTCGCCTTTTCGATATGATCGAGCGCGAACGCGATGTCGCCCGCAAGCTCGTTCAACAGTTTCATTTCTTCCGCGTCGAAGAACCCGACTTCGCCCGCGTACAACGCCAGGATGCCGACCGCCTCCCCGTCGACGAGCAGGGGCAGCATTGCAAGAGAACGGAAGCCGCGCTCAAGGGCCTCCTTTTTCAGCATGATGCGCGGATCCCGCGTCATGTCGTCGGAGACCATCGCCTTCCGCTCCAAGACCGCCCGCCCCGACAACCCGGACACCGGGTCGCTCAGCCGCAGCGGCATCAACTGTATGTAGTTCTCTCCGGGGCCGTGCCAAGCAACCGGCCTGACGCGCATCTCGTTCCGGTCGACCACGCCCAGCCACGCCAAGCGGAACCCCCCGGCCTCCACCGCGACCCGGCACGCCCCCTTGAAAAGCTCGTCGCGCGCGCGCACCCGCACGATTAGGCCGTTGATCCCGCCCAGCACAGCATAGATTCGGGTCAGCCGCTCGATCCTCGTCCGCTGTTCCTGCATCAACCCGAAAGCGTGATCCAGGGCCGACATCAGACCCCCGATTTCGCCGCGCGGATAGGGTTTGCCGATGCGCGCGCCGAAGTCCCCACCGCCGAACCGCGCGACGGCCGCGATGATGCGCGCTGCCTGGCGGCGAATGCCCCACTCCACCAGCGCCCACGCCCCGGCGAATACCAGCAGCAAGACAACGCCCAGCATCGCGAGCGCCTGACTCAGGTTTCGATTCGCCGCCGCGAGCAAATCTTCCCTGGATACCCCGATAAGGACGTGGAGCGCGGCTTCTGGAAATTCGGGCAACGCGCTAACCGCCCAGATCCGTGACACTCCGCCGACCTCGGTGAACTCCCGCACCTCCTCGCCCTGCGGGTCCCGGGCAAAGCGAAACAGCGGCGAATCGGCGATCGATGTGCCGCGCAGCTTCTCTCCTTCGGGATGCCAGGTGAGTATCGTTCCCTTGCCGTCCATGAGCGCGATAACCGCAGTTTCCCGCGGCAGGGACATCGCGCGAACCTGCATGTACTTTTCCAGGTTCAGCGATGCGAGCAGCACGAACTTCGGCTCGCCCGTTTCGCGCCGCGCGGCGTAAGCGATCTGCAGGACCGAGATCCCCGTCAGGCGGCCGAACGCCGGCTCCACGGCGAGCGGGTTTTCAGAGGTGAGCGCTTGCTGGAAATAACGGCGGTCGGTGAGGTGCAACGCCCTGCCGGTGCGCAGGGAATCGCAAAACAGATCGCCCTTCGTCGTTATCGTCAGTATCCCGGTGTACTGCGGATGCTCTTTCAACACATCGGCAAGGAAGGCGGAGCAGGCGGCCTTATCCTGCGTGTCGAGATCTCGCGCCCGCGACAAGCCGTAGTGAAGCTGCGCCGTCGCCCGGACCGTATCTCGCAGGACTCGCGCAACGCGTTGTGCCGCGGCAGCCAGATCGCGCTGCGCAGCGGCAACTTCGGCGTCGCGACGTTCGAGAAACTGCCTCCCGCCCACCACCGCCGGGATGAGTGTCGCGAACAAGATCAGGAGCAGGAGCCGGATCCGGATGCTCAAAGTCCTCCCTCCCGAGAAGAAGGCGGGTACGCTTTGTTGATTGCGGTTGTCCCGCCCGTTACTCCGTGCGCCCCATGAAAATTCTACCCAAGGGCAATCTAACCTATCTGTCAGACAACCTCGACGGTTCGTGGCCTCGCATCTGGCGAAAATGCAAGGAATTGTCAGGCGTAAGCGCCCCGCAGGACGGCCGGAGAAACTCCGCGTCCACCGGCCATCGATTCTGGCGCAACGTTGCAGCTGTTCGAAGCGAGACCGATGTCATCCGAGAGTCTGCCGCGACGAGATCGATAGGCGGAAGCCAATGCGCCGGGGCCCGCCGGCGACGTGCCTTGGCCAATGCGGTACGCGCTTCCTGTGGCGGCGATTGCGTCGCCGGACGGCATTTGGTGGAGGTGGCGAGAATCGAACTCGCGTCCGCAAGTCATCCACAGTCAGGACTACATGCTTAGCCTGGTTGTTTGAGCTTCGCTTTGGACCCGCCAACCGGCAGGCTGATCCGCGGCTAGCCGCTTCGACGGATCCCCGGGGCCAAGCGGCCAAATCCCGGAGAGAGGCTGGTGAAAATGACGCTGCACCTCTTTCGAGGCCTAACCCGCCAGCAGGTTAGTGCAGCGTCTCGCCGGTATTAGGCGGCGAGAGCGAAACGCTCGTCGTTGGCGTCTAAAGTGTTTCCAGATGGATTTACGAGGGCTCTGGTCCTCGGCATGCCCTGTGCTGCTTCAATACCTGCGTCGAAACCAGGTCACCCCCGTTTCGTACAGTCGGTTCATTATCGCATATGGGGGCTAGAGCCACTCGATCAAGTCCCCCGGCCGCTCGATGACGGCGTCGGCGTTCCACGCGGCCAGCCCTTCGCCGTAGCCCCAACCGACCGCGACGCAGCGCATGCCTGCAGAGCGCGCGGCCTGGATGTCGCGCAGGTCGTCGCCGAGGTAGACGCAGTCGCGCGGTGCGAGCGCGAGCTCCTGCGCGGCGTGGAGGAGGGAGGCGGGATGGGGTTTCAGGTGTGGCGTGGTGTCGCCGCAGACCACGCAGGCGGCGCGCGCGTCCAGCCCGAGTTCTTTCACCAGCATCCACGTGAGGTTGGTGGACTTGTTGGTGACGATCCCCCAGCGCAGGCCGCGCTGTTCGAGCGCCGCGAGCAGGTTCGGCATTCCCGGGAAAAGGCAGGTGTCTACGCAGATCTCGTCCGCGTAGTGCTCGAGAAACGCATCGCGAAGACCCTTGTATTCCGGATGCTCGGGCAGGATACCGAGCCCGGCGCCAATCAGTCCGCGCGCGCCCCCCGAGGCGTGCGGGCGGAGCTTTTCGAGCGGCAATGCGCCCAGGGCGCGCGCGCTGCGCAGGCGGTTGAGCGCGCGCGACAGGTCCGCCGCGGTGTCCGCGAGCGTGCCGTCGAAATCGAACAACACGGCACGTGTTCCTGTACGGACTGCTTTACTGCGCATCCTTCGCGCAGCACAGGGAGTAGTTGACGTCGCAGTCCCCGCCCAGGCGGTAGCTGTCGGTGACCGGGTTGTAGCTCATTCCCTTCAGCTCGATCGTCTCCAGCCCCGCATCGCGGCACCAGCGCGACAGTTCCGAGGGCTTGATGAAGCGCGCGTAGTCATGCGTGCCCCTGGGCAGCAGCTTGAGCAGGTACTCGGCGCCGATCACCGCGAACAGGTAGGACTTCGGGTTGCGGTTGATGGTGGAGAAGAAAACGCGCCCGCCGGGCTTGACCAGCCTTGCGCAGGCCGCAACAGTGCTCGCCGGATCGGGGACGTGCTCCAGCAGTTCCATGCAGGTAACGATTTCGAATCGGCTGGCATTGAGCACGGAAAATTCCTCCGCCGAGGAGAGCTGATAGTCGACCGAGAGGCCGCTCTCCAGCAGGTGCAATTGCCCGACCTTCAACGGCTTTTCCGACAGGTCGATGCCGGTCACTTTGCCGCCCAGGCGCGCCATCGCCTCGGCGAGGATGCCGCCGCCGCAGCCCACGTCGAGCACGCGCTTGCCGGCGAGCGGCGCCAGGCCGTCGATCCAGCCGAGGCGCAGGGGATTCAGGTCATGCAGCGGGCGGAATTCCCCCTGCGGGTCCCACCAGCGATGCGCGAGCGCGCTGAACTTCTCGAGTTCGGCCGGATCGACGTTGTGCTCTGTGGTCGCCATAAACAAAAAGCCCCGCCGGAGCGGGGCTTTCCGAGAGCGGTTAAGCCCGGTTACTTGCGCGTGCCGATGACTTCGATCTCCACCCGGCGGTTCTTCTGGCGGCCATCCTTGGTCTTGTTGCTCGCCACGGGCTGCTTCTCGCCCTTGCCTTCGGTGTAGATGCGGTTCGGCTCCACGCCCTTGGACACCAGGTAAGCCTTGACCGACTCGGCGCGGCGCACCGACAGCTTCTGGTTGTAGGCGTCGCTGCCGATCGAATCCGTATGGCCGATCGCGATCACGACTTCAAGGTTGATCGCTTTGACCTTGGTGGCGAGGTCGTCGAGCTTGTTCTTGCCCTCGGTCTTGAGGATCGACTTGTCGAAATCGAACAGCACGTCGGCCGCGAGCGTCACCTTTTCGGCGACGGGCTTGGGCTTCGGCTTGGGCTTGACCGCCGGTTTGACGGGCGGCGGCGGGGGCGGCGGGGTCGGCTTCGCTGCGGGCTTAGGCACCAGATCGGGATCGCACTCGGCGATCGCCATCGCGGGCGTCCAGTAACCGGCACGCCAGCACTGGTTGTAGGGGTTCTTCCAGACGGGGCCACCGACGCCCTGCCTCCAGTAGCCATCGGTCGACTGCGCGGCCACATTGAGGGATGTCGCCGACATTGCGACGCCTGCGGCGATCAGCAGTGGCATCCAAGATTTCTTGTTCATGTGCATTCCCCTTGCTGGATTTTCGGATTCAAACAGCCCAGTTTCATTCTTCCACCGAGCCATTTACGGATATTGATGTGAATCAAGCCGCCCAGATTGCGTTTTTCTTCTCGACGCCCGTCTCAGAAACATTATTGAAATCAAGTCCCTAAATGGCTACCTAGCTTATTCTGCCACAACTTGGCGCGGGTGTCCAAGCCCAGCAGCGCGGCGCTCGTGGTGATTCCACCCTGCAGGAGATGGTGACCGGCAACCCAAACATCGGTGACGTGCTGGCGTCCCGCGCAATAGACCAGATGCGACACCGCGTCGTAGCAGGGCATGAGTTCGGGAAATGCCGCCGCGCCCGGACCCGCGAGGCGCACCGCGGCCAGGTCGGCGGCCTTCCCCGCTGCGATCGAACCGATTCGCGCTTCCAGGCCCAGCGCCGTCGCCCCTCCGAGGGTTGCGGCGCGCAGCGCGGCGTGCGCCGGCAGCGCCTCGGCATCCCGCGCCACCGCCTTGGCGAGCAGGGCCGCGAGCCGCATTTCCTCGAGCATGTCCAGGCGGTTGTTGCTCGCCGCGCCGTCGGTGCCGATGGCGAGGTTGATTCCCGCCGCGGCGAATTTCGCCACCGGCGCAAAGCCGCTCGCAAGCTTGAGGTTGGACGAGGGGCAATGCGCCACCGACGCGCGGTGCCTGGCGAGCAGCGCGATTTCATCGTCGGTCACATGCACTGCATGCACCGCGATCAGGCCCGGCCCGAGCAGTCCCAGGCGCTGCAGCCGCTCGATCGGGCGCACGCCGTGCTCGGCGAGCGAGCGCGCGATCTCGTCCGCGGTCTCGTGCAGGTGGATGTGCAGTGGCACATCCACCTCGCCCGCGACTGTCGCGATCTTGCGCAAAGTCGCATCCGATACGGTGTACGGGGCGTGCGGCGCGAGGCAGAACGAAACCAGCGGATCCTCGCGCCACCGGTCGCGCAGCGCGAGGCCCTTGGCGAGGTAATCGTCCGGGTCCGAGCCGTAGGCGGACGCGAAGTCGAACACGATCATGCCGACCGAGACCCGGATGCCCGCTTCGTGCGCCGCTTCCAGCGCCGCCTCGGGGAAGAAATACATGTCGTTGAAGCAGGTGACGCCGCCGCGCAGCATCTCGGCGCAGGCGAGCAGCGTGCCGTCCTTCACGAACTCCGGCGACACGTGCTTTCGTTCCGCGGGCCAGATGTAGCCCTCGAGCCAGCGCATCAGCGGCAGGTCGTCGGCGAGGCCGCGCATCAGCGACATGGCCGCGTGCGTGTGCGCATTGACCAGGCCGGGTATCAGGACGTGCTCGTCGAGCGCGATCCGCGCATAGGAGCCGAATCGCGTCTCGGCCTCGGCGCGCGGCAGCACGGCCTCGATCGTTGCGTCGCGCAGCGCGACGCAATGGTCCTCGAGAACCGCGCCGGCCGGCTCGACCGGGACCACCCAGCGTGCGCTGAGAAGGGAGTTTTGATGCACGGAAATTGCGGCCAATTTAATCATAAAAAGCGGCGGTTCGCGGTGCGGCGCATGATAAAATCTGGCGTCCTTTTCGCTTCAAATTCCAGCCGTAAAAGCGGCCTGCAGCTGCCTCTCAAAACAAGCGCCGAGTAATGGAACCCTTCGCCAAGGAAACGCTCCCGGTCAGCCTCGAAGAGGAGATGCGCCGCTCGTATCTCGATTATGCGATGAGCGTGATCGTGGGCCGCGCGCTTCCCGACGTGCGCGACGGCCTGAAGCCGGTGCACCGGCGCGTGCTGTTCGCGATGCACGAGTCGAACAACGTCTGGAACCGCGCCTACGTCAAGTGCGCGCGCGTGGTCGGCGAAGTGCTCGGCAAATACCACCCGCACGGCGACACCGCGACCTACGAGGCGCTGGTGCGCATGGCGCAGGATTTCTCGATGCGCTACATGCTGGTCGACGGGCAGGGCAACTTCGGTTCGGTCGATGGCGACAACGCCGCGGCCTACCGCTACACCGAGTGCCGGCTGGAGCGGCTCGCCGCGGAACTGCTCGCCGACATCGACAAGGAAACGGTCGATTTCGTCGACAACTACGATGGCAAGGAGCGCGAGCCCACGGTGCTGCCGAGCCGGCTCCCCAATCTGCTGCTGAACGGTTCCTCGGGCATTGCGGTCGGCATGGCGACCAACATCCCGCCGCACAACCTCTCGGAGGTGGTGGACGCCTGCCTGCGGGTGCTGAACGAGCCGCAATGCGCGATCGAGGACCTGATCAAGCTGATGCCGGCGCCGGACTTTCCGACTGCCGGCATCATTTACGGCATCGCCGGGGTGCACGAGGGTTACCGCACCGGCCGCGGCCGCGTCGTGATGCGCGCACGCACCCACTTCGAGGAAATTCCGGGCAAGAGCGAGCGGCAGTCGATCATCATCGACGAGCTGCCCTACCAGGTGAACAAGAAGGCGCTGCTCGAGCGCGTCGCGGAGATGGTCACGGAAAAGCGGCTCGAAGGCATCTCCGACATCCGTGACGAGTCCGACAAGCAGGGCATCCGCGTGGTGATCGAGCTGAAGCGCGGCGAGCTGCCCGAAGTGGTGCTGAACAACCTCTACAAGCAGACCCAGCTGCAGGACACCTTCGGCATGAACATGGTCGCGCTGGTGGACAACCAGCCGCGGGTGCTGAACCTCAAGGAACTGCTCGAAGCGTTCATTTCACACCGCCGCGAGGTGGTGACGCGCCGCACCGTGTTCGAGCTGAAGAAGGCGCGCGAGCGCGGCCACGTGCTGGAAGGCCTCGCGGTGGCGCTGTCGAACGTGGACCAGGTGATCGATCTGATCAAGCAGGCGCCTGCGCCCGCCGACGCGAAGCGCGAATTGCTCGCCAGGAACTGGAATTCGGATCTGGTGAAAGACATGCTCGGCCGTGTCTCGGGAGGGCATGAACAGTATCGGCCCGAGGGTCTGGGCGCGGAGTTCGGCCTCAAGCCGGAGGGCTACCGGTTGTCGGAGGAACAGGCGCAGGCGATCCTCGAGCTGCGGCTGCAGCGCCTCACCGGCCTGGAGCAGGACAAGATCCGCGACGAGTACCGCGAGGTGATGACGGCCATCGCCGACCTGCTCGACACCCTGGACAAGCCGGCGCGGATCGTCGCGATCATCAGCGATGAGTTGAAGCACATCAAGGAAGAGTTCGGCGACCGGCGCCGCAGCGAGATCATCACCGTCGCCGAGGACATTTCGCTCGAGGACCTGATCGCGCCACAGGACATGGTGGTCACGTTCTCGCACGGCGGCTACGTCAAGTCGCAGCCGCTCGCCGACTACCGGGCACAGCGGCGCGGCGGCCGCGGCAGGACCGCGGCCACCACCAAGGACGACGATTTCATCGAACGCATGTTCGTCGCCCATTCGCACGACTATCTGCTGTGTTTCTCCGACCGCGGGCGCCTGTACTGGCTCAAGGTGTTCGAGGTGCCGCAGGGCGGCAGCACCGCGCGCGGCAAGCCGGTGGTGAACATGTTCCCGCTGGAAGAGGGCGAGAAGATCACCGCGGTGGTGCCGGTGAAGGAATTCGACGAGAACCATTTCGTGTTCATGGCCACGGCGCAGGGCACGGTGAAGAAAACGCCGCTCGCGGATTTCTCGCGGCCGCGGCCCTCGGGCATCATCGCCGTGGGCCTGGACGCAGGCGATTACCTGATCGGCGCCGCGCTCACCGACGGCAG
>Ga0154760_1137_pt2 | contig 9391 bp, 10 predicted proteins | sample Rifle2008BG16ft_FD_105768 | JGI IMG/M metagenome (GOLD analysis project Ga0154760, IMG submission 105768) | Betaproteobacteria bacterium RBG_16_66_20
GAAGCGCTCGCCGAGGCGCAGAGCCTGGCGCTCGGCCAGGACCACCAGCAGATCGAGCCCCAGCACCTGCTGCTCGCCCTGCTGAACCAGGAGGACGGGGGGGTGGCGGGGCTCGTCGGCAAGGCGGGTGGAAATGTCAATTCCATCAAGAAAAATCTACTTCAATCCATAGCTTCCCTGCCCAAGGTCCAGGGCACGCCGGGCGAGGTGCACGTTTCGCGCGATTTGGGCAACCTGCTCAACGTCGCCGACAAGGAAGCGCAGAAGCGCGGCGACCAGTACATCGCATCCGAACTCTTCCTGCTCGCCTGCGCCGGGGACAAGGGCGAAGCGGGCAGGCTTTTGAAGCAGAGTGGAATCGAACGGAAGAGCCTCGAAAAAGCGGTAGAACAGGTGCGCGGCGGAGAAAAAATTTCCTCGCAGGCGGATGAAGGCCAAAGGCAGGCGCTCAAGAAGTACACGCTCGACCTCACCGAGCGCGCCCAGCGCGGCAAGCTCGATCCGGTGATCGGCCGCGACGACGAGATCCGGCGCTGCATCCAGATCCTGCAGCGGCGCACCAAGAACAACCCGGTGCTGATCGGCGAACCGGGCGTCGGCAAGACCGCCATCGTCGAGGGCCTCGCGCAGCGCATCGTCAATGGCGAAGTGCCCGAGAGCCTGAAGGGCAAGCGCGTGCTGGTGCTCGACATGGCGTCGCTGCTCGCGGGCGCGAAATACCGCGGCGAGTTCGAGGAGCGCCTGAAATCGGTGCTGAAGGAACTCGCGCAGGACGAAGGCAGCACCATCGTCTTCATCGACGAACTTCACACCATGGTCGGCGCCGGCAAGGCCGAAGGCGCAATCGATGCCGGCAACATGCTGAAACCGGCGCTGGCGCGCGGCGAGCTGCATTGCATCGGCGCCACCACGCTCGACGAGTACCGCAAATACGTCGAGAAGGACGCCGCGCTCGAGCGCCGCTTCCAGAAAGTTCTGGTGGGCGAGCCCACGGTAGAGGCGACCATCGCGATCCTGCGCGGCCTGCAGGAGCGCTATGAAGTGCACCACGGCGTCGAGATCACCGACCCGGCGATCGTGGCCGCGGCCGAGCTCTCGAACCGCTACATCACCGACCGCTTCCTGCCCGACAAGGCGATCGACCTGATGGACGAGGCCGCGGCGCGCATCAAGATGGAGATCGACTCCAAGCCGGAGTCGATGGACAAGCTCGAGCGGCGGCTGATTCAGTTGCGCATCGAGCGCGAGGCGGTGCGCAAGGAAAAGGACGAGTCATCGCGCAAGAGATTTTCCCTGATCGAGGATGAAATAGGGAAGCTCGAGAAGGATTACTCGGATCTCGAGGAGGTCTGGAAGGCGGAGAAGGCGCAGGTCGCCGGCAGCCAGCACGTCAAGGAAGAGCTGGAGAAGCTGCGCCTGCAGATGGACGAGGCCAAGAGGAAGGGCGACTGGCAGAAGATGTCGGAAATCCAATATGGAAAGGTTCCGGCGCTTGAGGCACAACTTAAGAGTTCTGAAAAATCAGAACTGAAAAAAACCAAACTTCTCCGCACTCAAGTCGGAGCCGAGGAGATCGCCGAGGTGGTGTCGCGCGCGACCGGCATCCCGGTGTCGAAGATGATGCAGGGCGAGCGCGAAAAGCTCCTCCACATGGAAGCGCGGCTGCACGAGCGCGTGGTCGGCCAGGACGAGGCGGTGCGCCTGGTCTCGGACGCGATCCGGCGCTCGCGCTCGGGGCTGTCCGATCCGAATCGGCCTTACGGAAGCTTCTTGTTCCTGGGGCCGACGGGCGTCGGCAAGACCGAGCTGTGCAAGGCGCTGGCCGCGTTCCTGTTCGACTCCGAGGAGCACCTGATCCGCATCGACATGTCCGAGTACATGGAGAAGCACTCGGTCGCGCGGCTGATCGGCGCGCCGCCGGGCTACGTCGGCTACGACGAGGGCGGCCAGCTCACCGAGCTGGTGCGCAGGAAGCCGTATGCCGTGATCCTGTTCGACGAAGTCGAGAAGGCGCACCCGGACGTGTTCAACGCGCTGCTGCAGGTGCTCGACGAAGGCCGCATGACCGACGGCCAGGGGCGCACCGTGGATTTCAAGAACACGGTGATCGTCATGACCTCGAACCTCGGCTCGCACATGATCCAGAGCATGGCCGACAGCGACTACGAGGTGGTGAAGCTGGCGGTGATGGGCGAGGTGAAGACGCATTTCCGGCCCGAATTCGTCAATCGCATCGACGAGGTGGTGGTGTTCCACGCTCTTGCCGACGACAACATCCGTTCGATCGCGCGCATCCAGCTGAAGCTGCTGGCGGCGCGGCTGGCGAAGATGGAATACGGCCTCGACATCGCCGAAGCCGCGGTCATGGAGCTGGCGAAGTCCGGCTTCGACCCGGTCTACGGCGCGCGCCCGCTCAAGCGCGCGATCCAGTCCGAGCTCGAGAACCCGCTCGCGAAGGCGATCCTGGAAGGGCGCTTCGCGCCCAAGGACACGATCCGCGTCGACTACCGCGGATCGAAGATGACGTTCGAGAAGGCCCCGGCGAAAGCAGCGGCGTAATTGGTGTCGTCCCCGCGGAAGCGGGGACCCGTGTCAGCTCTTATGCGCCGCGTTTGCTGCAGCATTTCTTCCCACAGGCCTTCCACGTCCTTGCGGAAGACGACGTCCAGATCGGGTCCCAATACCGACCATATCCCGCGGTCGATCTCGGCCTTCAGTTCTCCGGGCCGCCATCCCACGTAGCCTACGTAGTAGCGCGCGTCATTCGGCCTGGATTCGATGACCTGGTCGATGGTGTTGACGCGGAACGCCATGTAGAGGTTCTTCATCAGCTGTACCGAACCCGCGCCGGGCGCGGCGTCGGTCTTCACCAGCGCCACCAGCGCGCCGCGCGAGAACGGTCCGCCGTAGTACACCGGCTCGATCACCTTCTTGGAAGGCTCGTGTTGCGGGAACAGGCTGCTGAGCGGGCGCCGGGTCGGCCGGTTGAGGATCACGCCGACGTGGCCGCCACTGGGGCCCGGCGCCGCGAGCAGCACCGTCTGCCGGTAATCGAGGTCGCGGAACGCGGGGTGCGCGACCAGCAGCATCGCATCGTCGTCCTCGGCCAGCGCCGTGGCGGGCCAGGACGCCGCCGCGAAAAGAGCGATCAGAGCAATCAGCGATCGGGACGCGCGGACCATTCTCGGGACATTGTAGCGCGTCATTTGCGCGTCCGGGGACCCCGCCGCATCGCCCGTTCAACCAGCTCATCCCAGAGCCCCTCGGCATTGTCGCGGAACACCGACGCCTCGTCCGCGGGGAGCACATACCAGCCATCCCGCATGAATTCGCTTTCGAGTTGGCGCGGCGCCCAGCCCGAGAAGCCGGCGTAGAGCCGGTAGCGGGCCTTCGGGTCGGCGAGCAGCTTGCGGATGTTATCCGGGTGCATGGTCAGGTAAATGCCCTTGAGCACGTGGAACGCCGGCGCCTCCGGAACGGCGTCCGAGCGGTATACCGCAACGATCGCCTGGCGCATCACCGGACCGCCGACAAAAATCGGATCGCGGTAATTCTGCGTCGGGAACTCCGGCGACAGGAACTGCTGCAGCTGCAGCGTGCTCGGCCGGTTGACGATCACGCCCACCGTGCTTGCGTCCTCGGCCTGCGTGACGAGCACCACCGTCTTGGCGAAGTTCGGATCGACGAGCGAAGGCTTCGCGACCAGGAACAGGCCGTTGGCGGGCGCGTTCTGCTGTGCGGCCGCCCACCCCGGCGCCAGCAAGCTGCCAACAACGAACAGGCAAGACCAGAAAGCGCGCACGGCGGGCTTGCAGATCAGGGCTAGGGCTTTTTCTCGCCGCTCCCGGAGGGCGGCTGGGTCGGCGGCGCCTCCTTGTAGTCGCCGATCACGCCTTTCAGAGGGCAGGCCTTGAACGCCGGGCATTTCTTGCAGCCGGCAACGATTGCGATCGGGCAAAGGGTCATATTGTTGCTCCAGTAGGCAAATGCACAGCGTCCATCACTCGACGACGTAGTCCGCCCGCTGCAGCAGCGCGGGCGGGATCGTCATCCCGAGCGCCCTGGCGGTTTTGAGGTTGATGATCAACTCGAATCGCGTCGGCTGCTGGAAGGGCAATTTGGCCGGCCGCGCGCCCCTGAGGATCTGGTCGATTTGGCCCGCGATCAGCGTCCACTGCTCCTCGGGGGACGGCCCGTAGCTGATGAGTCCGCCGCTCTCGGCAAAGGTCTTGTTAAAGTACATCGTCGGGATACGGTGCCGGGCCGCGAGGCTCGCGAAGGCGGGCCGATTGCCGCCGAACATTGGCGACACTAGGACCAGGAGCGCCTCGGCGCGCGCCTTGGCCGCCGCCTCGAATGCCGGCGCCAGCTCCTCCGGTGTCCGGGCGCGGAGCATCTGGACTTGTACCCCGAGCGTGCGTGCGGACGCCTCCGCCGCCTTCGGCTGGCGCTCGTGGGTCACCGGGTCCCAGAGCACTGCCACGCGGCTCAGCCTGGGCAGAAGTTCCTTCAGCAGTGCGAGCCGCTTCATCGACAGTTCGTCCGCGAGAACTGCGACCCCGGTGATGTTGCCGCCGGGACGCGCGAGGCTCTTCACGAAGCCCGACTCGACCGGAAATCCGACGGACGTTACGATCGGGATGGTGGCAGTTGCCTTTTGCGCGGCGTGGGTCGACAGATCCCCGGCCGTGGTGATGACATCGACCTTCAGCCGGACGAGCTCGGCCGCGAACACCGCCAGGCGGTCAGCATCATTGCCGGCGTACCGGCTCTCGATGACGACATTCTTGCCGTCTTCCCAGCCCCGCTCTTTCAATCCCTGAAGCAGGGCGGTCATGAACGGGTGAACGGGCGGCGGCGGCGCCGTCTGCCACAGAACACCGATCCGCGGGGGTTTCGCGACTGCCTGAGCGTTGGCGGCGAGCGGCAGAGCGAATGCTGCAAGGGCAAGGGCTAGAACGCCGAGATGCACGGGTTTGAGATAGGTCAAGGGACGCTCGCAGGTGTGCGGCCACTATCGTATCCTGCCTTAGACATCAAAAAGGGGAATTTCATGGCGCAAGAAGTCCGGGCCCCGCTTGCGGGCAACATTTTCAACGTGCTCGTCGAGCCGGGCGCGAAGGTCCAGGAGGACGACGAGCTTCTCGTGATCGAGGCGCTGAAGATGGAAAACCTGGTGTATTCGCCCTGCGCGGGCACGGTCAAGGAGATCCGCGTCAAGAAAGGCGACAAGGTCGACGAGGACGCGGTCCTCCTCGTGATCGAGTGATATGGACTTCGATCTGACCGAGGACCAGCGGCTGATCCAGGAGACCGCGCGGCGCTTCGCCGCCGAGCAGATCGCGCCGACGCTCGAAGAGGAGGAGCGCAAGCACGAATTCCGCGCCGACCGGGTCGCGACGATGGGCGGCCTGGGGTTCTTTTCCTGCGCCGTGCCGGAGGAACTGGGCGGCAGCGGCATGGGGTTCATGGAATCGGTGCTGATGGCCGAGCAGATCGGCAAGGTGTCGGCCTCGTGGCGGCTGCCGTTCAACATGCAGAACCTCGGGCCCGCGCTCACCGTGAGCAAATTCGGCAGCGAGGCGCAGAAGAAGAAATTCGTTCCCGGCTGGGTGGCCGGGACGCAGCTCGGCTTTTTCGCCATGACCGAGCCGAATACCGGCTCGGACGTCGCCAGCATGAAGACCCACGCCATCGACAAAGGCGATCACTGGGAAGTGCACGGCAACAAGATGTGGATCTCGCAGGCGCAGGTTGGCGACGCCGGGCTGCTCTATGCCTATACCGACAAGTCCAAGGGCAACAAGGGCATGACCGCGTTCATCATCGAGCCGAAGAAGATGAAGGGCTGCAGCGCGCGCGCGATCGAAACCAAGCTCGGGCTGCACTGCGCGCCGACCGGCGAGTTCGTGTTCGAGGGCATGCAGGTGCCGAAGGAGAACGTGCTCGGCGGCGCCGGCGAGGGCTTCCGCATCTGCATGTGGCAGCTCAACCAGACGCGCCTCGGCTGCGCGGCGGGCGCGCTCGGCGTCGCCGGCGGCGCGCTCGATCTGGCGATCAAGTACGCCAACGAGCGCAGCCAGTTCGGCAAGCCGATCTCGCAGCACCAGATGATCCAGGCGCAGATCGCCGAGATGACGGTCGAGCACCAGGCGGCGCAGATGCTCGTATATCGCGCCGCCTGGCTCAAGGACCAGGGCAAGCCGAACCAGTACGAGACTTCGGTGGCGAAGTTTGCGGCGTCCGAGGCGGCGGTGCATGCGGCCAACGAGTGCATGAAGATCTACGGCTCGTACGGATTTTCCACCGAGTATCCTGCGGAGCGCTTCTACCGCGACGCGAAATCGCTGCAGGTGGTGGAAGGCACCTCCAACATCCAGAAGATCATCATTTCGGGCATGGCCTGCGGCCACACGCCCAACCGGGAGTAGCCGCAATGAGGCCGTATTTCGAGAAGATGCCGGGGTTCGGCAAGGAGCTGAAGGAAAACCGCATCGCGCGCACGCAGGAAAGCCGGGCGAAGCTCGAGGCGGTCGAGGCGCAGATCGCGGCGGCGCGCAAGGCGAAGGAGAATGTCGGCCTGCCCGCGGACGCGATCAACAAGCGCGGCTCGCTCACCGTCTGGCAGCGCCTGGAGGCGCTGATCGAGCCGGGCACCTGGCATCCGCTGCACAGCCTTTACAACCCGCGCGACAACGAGGAAGGCACCACCAACGTGGTCGACGGCCTCGGCAAGATATCGGGGCGCTGGGCGGTGATCATCGGCTTCGACAACAAGGTGCTCGCCGGCGCCTGGATCGCGGGCCAGTCCGAGAACATCCTGCGCGTCACCAACCTCGCCAGGCGGCTGCACATCCCGCTGGTGTGGCTGGTCAATTGCAGCGGCGTGAAGCTGCCCGACCAGGAGAAGTTCTACGCCGACCGGCGCGGCGGCGGCACGCCGTTTTACCGCCATGCCGAACTGGAGCAGCAGGGGATTCCGATCATTGCCGGCATCTACGGCACCAATCCGGCGGGCGGCGGCTACCAGGCGATCAGCCCGACCATCCTGCTCGCGCAGAAGGACGCCAACCTCGCGGTCGGCGGCGCGGGCATCGTCTCGGGCATGTCGCCGCGCGGCGGCTTCGACGTCGCCGGGCTCGAGGAACTCATTGCGAAGACGCGCGACGTCAAGGAACGCCCGCCCGGGAGCGCGGCGACGCACTTCGGCGATACCGGTTTTCTCACGCACCTGTATGACGACGAAAAAGGCGTCCTCGACGGCATCCGGGAATACATGCGCGCGATTCCCGCCTACGACCCGATGTTCTTCCGCGTTGCCGAGCCCGCGGAGCCACGGCTGCCGGCGAGCGACCTGTATCACCTGCTGCCGTTCAACCAGAAGGAAGGCTACGTCTTCGACGACATCCTCGCGCGGCTGGTGGATGCGAGCGAGCACATGGAATTCAGGCCCGGCTACGGCCCCGAGGTGTACACGGGCCTGGTCAAGGTCGACGGCATGCTGCTCGGGGTCATCGGCAACCGGCAGGGACTGCTGCCCAAGGGTTATCCCGAGTACGGAGACTATCCGGGCATCGGCGGCAAGCTCTACCGCCAGGGCCTGATCAAGATGAACGAGTTCGTCACCCAGTGCGGGCGCGACCGTGTGCCGGTGATCTGGTTCCAGGACACCACCGGCATCGACGTCGGCGACGCCGCGGAGAAGGCGGAACTGCTCGGCCTCGGGCAGTCGCTCATCTACTCGATCCAGCAAACCGACGTGCCGATGATGCTGGTCGTGCTGAGGAAAGGCAGCGCCGCGGCGCACTACATCATGGGCGGCCCGACCGCGAACCGCCACAACGCCTTCACGCTCGGTACCGCCGCCACCGAGATCTACGTCATGCACGGCGAGACCGCCGCGGTCGCGACCTATTCGCGCCGCGCCATCAAGGAAAAGGACTCCGGCAAGCCGCTCGAGCCGATCGCGCAGAAAATGAACGAGATGGCGCAGAAGTACTACGACACCTCGCGCCCCGCGTACTGCGCGCGCTACGGTTTCGTGGACGAGATCGTGGACCTCAAGGCCCTGCGCGGCTATCTCAAGGCCTTCGCCGGCGCGGTGTACCAGAACCCGCAATCCATCTGCCCGCGGCACCAGATGCTGCTGCCGCGGCTGATCAAGGGCTGAATGAAAAAGAATTGCACAGTGAAAGCGGGCCGGCGTCATTTCCTGCGGGCCGCCGGGGCAGGCCTCGCCCTGGGCGCCCTGCCGTACGCGGCCCGGGTCGCGAGCGGCGCGGAGCCCGGCCTGAAGATCGGGATTATCGGTTCGGGCAGGATCGGCGGCACCCTTGGCGCGCTTTGGCTGAAGGCGGGACATGAAATCATGTTCTCGTCGCTCGACCTGGAGCACGATAAGGCATTGGCCGCGCGCCTGGGCGGCAAGGCGCGCGCCGGAACGACCAAGGAAGCGGCCGCATTCGGCGAAGTCCTGCTGATCGCGGTTCCTTATGCCGCATTGCCGCAGCTGGGCCGCGATCTGGCGGAATTGATCAAGGGCAAAGTGGTGCTCGACGCGTGCAATCCCATTCCCGCGCGCGACGGCGATATTGCGACCTGGGCCCGGGAGAAAGGTGCCGGTCTCGCTTCAGCGCAACTGCTGCCGGGGGCGCGTCTCGTCCGTGCCTTCAATGCGATCGGATATTCGAGGCTGCCGGAGGCCGCGCAGCGCCAGGGCGAGCGCATCGGGATGCCGATGGCCGGCGACGACGCGGGCGCGATCGCGGTGGTGTCGCGCCTGGTGCGCGAAATCGGCTACGTGCCGGTATTGATCGGTCCGCTCGCCATGGGCAAGCACCTGATCCCGGGAACGCCCCTTGCGGGCGAGCAAACGCCGGCGAAGATCCGGCAAGTCGTGGGCACCCTCAACTGAGTCGATCCTGTGCCATGACCAGCAGCGACATCAAGATCCGCGCGAGCCGCGGCGGGGAGTTCGATTGTTATCTCGCGGTGCCGGAGGGCGGAAAGAAGGTTCCCGCGGTGGTTCTCGCCTCCGCGATTCATGGCGTGGATGCTGATATGCGCGCGATTGCCGACGAGTTCGCCGGGCATGGGTACATCGCTGCGGCACCGGATCTTTTTTGGTGCTCGGAGGCGCCCGGGCCGCTGGGGCGGGATGATCCGCGCTCGGCGCCGCGCGGGCAGCCGCGGCTGGAGAAGATCAAGGCGGGGGAGGCCGACATGGCCGACACGCTCGCCGAGGTGCGAAAGAATCCCTTGTGCAACGGCCGCGCGGTGGCGATGGGGTTCTGCTATGGCGGGCCTTACGCGATCCTCGGTCCCGCGCGCCTGGGATACGACGCTGGCATCGGCTGCCATTCGTCGCAGATGAAGGATTTCGCCGGCGAAT
>Ga0154760_1127_pt2 | contig 9380 bp, 10 predicted proteins | sample Rifle2008BG16ft_FD_105768 | JGI IMG/M metagenome (GOLD analysis project Ga0154760, IMG submission 105768) | Betaproteobacteria bacterium RBG_16_66_20
AAAATGCCGATTTGCTGGCCGCCCTCGACACGGTGCGCCGCCATCTCGAGCCGGGCGGTCTGTTCGTATTCGACGTCTGGAACGGGCTCGCGGTGCTCGCCGACCGACCGGGCCGGCGCGTCCGGGAAGTGAATGTTGGCGCCACCCGGATCGTCCGCACCACCGATGCAGACCTTGATCTTGTTCGTCACCGGTGTCGCGTCCGCTTTCGCGTCCAGCGTATCGACGTGAATGGCGGTTCCGAAGAATTCGACGAGGAACACGTAATGCGGTTTTTCTTCCCGCGGGAACTTGATCTCGCGCTTCGTTGCTGTGCGCTGCGCCTAGTGGACCTGCGTGGTTTCCCGGATTTTGAAAGGCAACCCGACGAGCGTTCCTGGAGCGTTATCGGTGTCGGCCGGGCAGAATAGCTCCGGCGCGGCGCCCCCGCCTCGCGCGGGTCAAGGCTGGCGATCCGAATGCGTCGCCAGGAAGCGCCTGAGTTCGGCTAGCACCTCCTCGGGTCTCTCCTCGGGCAGGAAATGGCCGCAATCGAGCGAGCGGCCGCGCACGTCGCTTGCGACCTCGCGCCAGTCCGCGAGCGGCTTGAACATGGCCTCGATCACGCCGTGCTTCCCCCAGAGGACCAGCACCGGCATTTTTATCTTGGTTCTCAGGTCCTTCTTGTCGTGCAGCAGGTCGATCGTCGCGGCCGCCCGGTAGTCCTCGCAGGTGGCGTGGATGGTGCGCGGGTCGCGGAAAGCGCGGACATATTCTCTTAGAGCGTTTCTATCAAAAACCCTTATTCCACCTGGGCCGCGTCCGATGCGGCCGATGATGTAGTGCGGCACCTGCTTGGCAAGCAGCATTTCGGGCAGCGGGGCCTTCTGGATCAGGAAGAACCAGTGGTAGTAGGCGGTGGCGAAGTCCTGGTCGGTGCGCCGGTACATGGTGAGCGTGGGCGAAATGTCCAGCACCGCGAGCGAGCGCACGCGCTTGCCGTGATCGCGCGCGAGGCGGTGCGCGACGCGCGCGCCGCGGTCGTGGCCGACGAGGTGGAAGTGCCGGTGGCCGAGCGCCGCCATCACCTCGACCATGTCCTTGGCCATCGCGCGCTTGGAGTAGTTCGAATGGTCGGGCAGGCCCTGCGGCTTGGACGAGCCGCCGTAGCCGCGCAGGTCGGCGCACACCACCGTGTAGTCGCGTGCGAGCGCCGGCGCGACCTTGTGCCACATGGCGAGGGTCTCGGGATAGCCGTGCAGCAGCAGCACCGCAGGGCCGCTTCCACCCACGACCAGGTTGATGGTTGCCCCTGAAGTCCTGATCTTGCTCTGCTTGAAAGCGGGAAAGAGGTTCATATTCGTCTCGGCTAATCGGCAACTGTAACTCTACAATTCCGGGACCGCATGGAGGTGACATGATCATTGAAACACAGGAAGACGTGACCGCCGCGGTGCTGCAGGAGATGCATCGCACCCCCGATCCGCGGACCAGGGAGATCCTCGCTGCGCTGGTGCGGCACCTGCATGCGTTCGCGCGCGAAGTCAGGCTCACCGAGCGCGAGTTCCAGGAGGCAGTGGCCCTGGTCAACGCAATCGGCCAGCGCACCAGCCCGAGCCACAACGAGGCCATGCTGCTGGCGGGCGCGCTCGGGCTGTCGAATCTCGTTTGCCTGATGAACAACGGCGGCAACGGCGCGCGGCCGACGCAGGCCAACAATCTCGGGCCGTTCTGGCGCAAGGATTCGCCGCGTTGCGAGGACGGCGCCTCCATCGTGCGGTCGCCGACGCCAGGTCCGGAGCTGCGGTTCACCGGCTGGGTCAAAGATCCGGCGGGCAGGCCGATTGCGGGCGCCGAGGTGGACGTGTGGCATTCGTCGCCGGTGGGTCTGTACGAAAACCAGGACCCTTCGCAGGCGGACATGAACCTGCGCGGCAAATTCACGACCGGGCCGGACGGCGGTTTCAGCTTTCGGAGCGTCAAGCCCGCAGGCTATCCGGTGCCGGTGGACGGCCCCACCGGTGTGCTGCTGCGTGCGCAGCGGCGCCACAACTTTCGCCCGGCGCACATCCACTTCCTGGTCCACAAGCCCGGATTCAAGACGATCGCCTCCCAGGTCTACGATCCCGGCGATCCGCATCTGGAAACCGACAGCCAGTTCGGCGTGACCAGGGCGCTGATCGGGAATTTCGTGAAAGCGGGGGAGCGCTACTCGCTCGAATTCAGCTTCGTGCTGGAGCCGGGAGAAAGCCGGCTGCCGAATCCGCCCATCAGCGGCAAGGCGTCCCCGGGACGCTAGGAACGGGCGACCAGAAATACGCCCACGATGATGACGCCGATGCCGAGCATGCGCATCGGCGTGACCGCTTCGCCCAGCAGCCACCAGGCGAGCAGCGCGTTGAGCGCGAAGCCGATCGAGACCATGGGGTAGGCGACGCTCACGGGCGTTTTCGAAAGCGCCAGGATCCAGACGATCAGGCTCACCGCGTAGCAGCCGACGCCGGCGAGGATGCGCGGCTCGAGGGCCAGGCCGGGGCCGACCGGCGTCGCATTGGTTCCCGCTTTCAGGAAAAGCTGTGCCGCCGTGCCCAATAGAACCGCGAGAAAAATATAAAAAGCGCTCAAAAGGCTCATGCAAAAAGCAGCGCGGCGGCGACGCGGCGCTCCTCGGCCATCAGGATGTTGTAGGTGCGGCAGGCGGCGTGCAGGTCCATTGCCTCGACACCGATGCGTTTTGCCGACAGTGCCCGGGTAAGGCGCGGATGGGGAAACCGCTGCCTGGGCCCGGTCCCGAGGAGCAGGATTTCCAGATTCAATTCAAGAATCACCTGGAAATCCGCTTCCTCGAGCGCGTCGAATCCGGCGACATTCCAGCGCAGCAGCCGCTCCGGCGTCACGATCAGGCCGGCCGCATCGCCACCGTCATGGCGCGCGCCATTGACCATCACGAAGCCCTCGCCATAGGCGGTGAACGTGTTGCGCGCTGTAGGGGCGGAGGCGTGTAGCTTCACTGCTAGAATTCTACAATGCACGAATTTTCAAGGATAAAACGCCTTCCGCCGTACGTCTTCAACATCACCAACGAGTTGAAGATGGCGGCGCGCCGGCGCGGCGAGGACATCATCGACCTGTCGATGGGCAATCCCGACGGGCCGACGCCCCAGCACATCGTCGATAAGTTGGTAGAAGCGTCGCAAAGGCCTGACACTCATGGGTACTCGGTCTCCAGGGGCATCCCGCGCCTGCGGCGCGCGATCTGCGACTGGTACAAGCGCCGCTACGCGGTGGATCTGGACATGGACGCCGAGGCGATCGTCACCATCGGCTCGAAGGAGGGCCTCGCGCACCTGATGCTGGCGACGCTGGAACGCGGCGACACGGTCCTGGTGCCCAACCCGTCGTACCCGATCCACATCTACGGCGCGATCATCGCCGGCGCCGACATCCGCTCGGTGCGCATGACCCCGGGGGTGGATTTCTTCGCCGAGCTCGAGCGCGCGATCGGCGAACTGATCCCGAAGCCGAAGATGCTGATCATCGGTTTTCCCTCGAACCCGACCGCGATGTGCGTGGATCTCGCGTTCTTCGAGCGCGTGATCGCGCTCGCGCGCCAGCACGACATCCTGGTGGTGCACGATCTCGCCTACGCCGACATCGTCTTCGACGGCGGCTGGCCCGGCAACCGCGCGCCCTCGATCATGCAGGTGCCCGGCGCGCGCGAGGTGGCGGTCGAGTTCTTCACCATGTCCAAGAGCTACAACATGGCGGGCTGGCGCATCGGATTCATGGTAGGTAACCCGGAACTGGTGCACGCGCTCGCACGGATCAAGAGCTACCACGACTACGGCAGCTTCACGCCGGTGCAGGTCGCCTCGATCGTGGCGCTGGATGGGCCGCAGGAATGCGTGGAAGAAATAAGAAAGACCTACGAAAAGCGAAGGGATGTCATGGTGAAAGGTCTGCATGACATCGGCTGGATGGTGGAGAACCCGAGAGCCTCGATGTACATCTGGGCGAAGATCCCCGAGTACTACGCGAAGATGGGATCGATCGAGTTCACCAAGCGCCTGCTGGACGAAGCCAAGATCGCGGTCTCGCCGGGCGTCGGTTTCGGCGAATACGGCGACGACCACGTGCGCATCGCGCTGATCGAGAACGAGCACCGCCTGCGGCAGGCGCTGCGCGGCATCCGCGAGATGTTCAGGAAGGACGGACTGCTGAAAGGAGCCGCGTGAAGCCCATCAATGTCGGGCTGCTCGGCATCGGCACGGTGGGTAGCGGCACGTGGGATGTATTGCAGAGAAATGCCGATGAAATCGAGCGGCGCGCCGGACGCGGTATCAGGATTTCAAGGGTCGCCGACAAGGATCTTGCACGGGCAAGAAAAATTGTCGGAACGAAAGCAAAAATAACTTCCGATGCCTACGAGGTCGTGCGCGCGCGCGACATCGACATCGTAGTCGAGCTGATCGGCGGCACCGCCATCGCCAAGCAATTGATGCTCGAGGCGATCGCGAACGGCAAGCAGGTGGTCACGGCGAACAAGGCGCTGCTCGCCACCCACGGCAACGAGATCTTCGCCGCCGCGCAGAAGAAGGGCGTGATGGTGGCGTTCGAGGCCTCGGTCGCGGGCGGCATTCCGATCATCAAGGCGCTGCGCGAAGGCCTCGCGGCCAACCGCATCGAATGGATCGCCGGCATCATCAACGGCACTTCGAACTTCATCCTCAGCGAGATGCGCGACAAGGGCCTGCCATTCGCGAGCGTGCTGAAGGAGGCGCAGAAGAAGGGCTATGCCGAGTCCGATCCGACCTTCGACATCGAAGGCGTGGACGCCGCGCACAAGCTGACCATCCTGTCGGCGCTCGCGTTCGGCATCCCGATGCAGTTTTCCAAGGCCTACACCGAGGGCATCGCGAAGCTGACGCAGGAGGACATCCGCTATGCCGAGGAGCTGGGTTACAGAATCAAGTTGCTGGGAATAACAAAAAGGAAGAACAAGGGCATTGAACTGCGCGTGCATCCGACCCTGGTGCCGGCGCGCCGCCTGATCGCCAACGTCGAGGGCGTGATGAACGCGATCCTGGTGAAAGGCGACGCCGTCGGGCCGACGATGTATTACGGCGCGGGCGCGGGCGCGATGCCCACCGCAAGCGCGGTGGTGGCGGACCTGTTGGATGTGACGCGCCTGATCACCGCCGACCCGGAACAGCGCGTGCCGCACCTCGCGTTCCAGCCGGACCGCCTTGCGAAGGACCCGATCCTGCCGATCGGCGAGGTCGAGACCTCCTACTACCTGCGCATGCGGGTCAAGGACCGTCCGGGCGTCCTGGCCGACGTCACGCGCATCCTCGCCGACTCGAGGATCTCGATCGACGCCATGGTGCAGAAGGAGCCCGGCGAGGGCGAGAGCCGCGTCGACATCGTGATGCTCACCCACCTCGCGATCGAGAAGAACGTCGACGCCGCGATGGCGAAGATCGAGAAGCTGCCGACCGTGGTCGGCAAGGTCACCCGCATCCGGCTCGAAGAGCTGCTGTAATGCGGTACCTCTCCACCCGCGGCGAGGCGCCGGCGCGGCGCTTCACCGAGATCCTGCTCGAAGGCCTCGCCTCCGATGGCGGCCTTTATGTTCCTGAATCTTTTCCCACCATGGAACTATCAAGACTCAGGACAAGAAGTTATCCGGAACTTGCGCACGCGATCCTGTCTCATTTCATGGACGATGTTCCGGATCTGACAGGGATCGTCGGCAGGACCTATACCCCGGCAAATTTTGGATCTGGAGAAATTACCCCCCTGAAGACGCTGGAGCCGGGGTTGCATCTTCTGGCGCTCTCGAACGGGCCGACGCTCGCGTTCAAGGACATCGCGATGCAGTTGCTCGGAAATCTGTTTGAAGAGATCTTGAAGAAGAAAAATCAGACGCTGAACATCCTTGGCGCGACCTCGGGCGACACCGGCTCGGCGGCCGAGCACGCGATGCGCGGCAAGCAGCGCATCAACGTCTTCATGCTTTCGCCGCACGGCCGCATGAGCGCGTTCCAGCGCGCGCAGATGTACAGCCTGCAGGAGCCGAACATCCACAACCTCGCGCTGAAGGGCGCGTTCGACGACTGCCAGGACGTGGTGAAGAAGGTCAATGCCGATGCCGCGTTCAAGGCGCGCTACCGCATCGGCGCAGTGAACTCGATCAACTGGGCGCGCATCGCCGCGCAGGTGGTTTACTACTTCAAGGGATATTTTGCTGCTACAAAGTCCGATGCTCAATCGGTTTCATTCGCGGTCCCCTCGGGCAACTTCGGCAACATCTACGCGGGCTACGTGGCGCGCTCGATGGGCCTGCCGGTGCACAAGCTGATCCTGGCGAGCAACGAGAACGACGTGCTCGACGAATTCTTCAGGACCGGAAGGTACCGGGTACGCAAATCCGCGCTCGCGACCTCCAGTCCGTCGATGGATATTTCGAAGGCGTCGAATTTCGAGCGCTATGTTTTCGACCTTCTGGGCCGGGATTCGTCCCGCGTCGGGAAGCTTTTTTCATCCAGCGACGAGTTCGACCTTTCGAAATTCCCGAGGACGGGTTTCGCGTCCGGCCGAAGCTTTCATGCCGATCGGATTTCCACGATAAAAAGCATTCACGACAAATACGGCGTCACGATCGATCCGCACACCGCGGACGGCGTGACGGTGGGGCTGGCGCACCGCGAGCCCGGCGTGCCGCTCGTCTGCCTCGAGACCGCGCTGCCGGCCAAGTTCGCCGAGACCATCCGCGAGGCGCTCGGCCAGGCGCCGGCGCGCCCGGCGGGTTTCGAAAACCTCGAGCAGCTGCCGCAGCGCTTCGAGGTCATCGAGCCGGACGACGAGGCGGTCAAGCGCTACATCGCTGCACACGCGTCCTGACGCCGCGGTTGACCTGCATCAAGACAGGGAATCCCCGATCGTCTTAACTGACAGAAACGCAAAGACAGCGGGAGCCGCAATGATCGATCCAATTGCCGCCTGGCACACGGAACACGTCTACTTCAACCAGCTCCTGGGTCTGCTGCGAAAGCAGATCGACGTGTTTCACGGCGGCGAGCGGCCGAATTACGAACTGATGCTGGATATCGTCGGCTACCTGCGCGACTACTCGGACGGGTTCCATCATCCGCGCGAAGACGCCGCATTCGCGCGCCTGGCGAAGCGCTGCCCCGATCTGGAGCTGATTCTCGCGCGCTTGAGCCAGGAGCATCGCGTCATCGCGCACGCCGGCGAGGCGCTGCGCGAGCAGCTGCAGGCGATCCTCGGCGGCGCGATCATCCCGCGCGCGGCGGTCGAGGTCGCCGCCGCGACCTACCTGGTGTACTACGGCAACCACATTGCCAAGGAGGAGGAGGACGTCCTCACCCGCGCGGCGAAGGAGTTGACCAAGGAGGACTGGGAGGCCGTGAGGGCCGCGGTGCCGGCGGGGCGCGATCCGCTGTTCGACGCCGACCGGGAAGAACGCTACCGCGAGCTGCGCCGGCAGATCGCGCTCGAGGCCTAAATACAGGCGGCCTGGCCGCGGGCAATAGTCGTAGCAGCAGCAGGCTCGCGCGCGATCCCGGCAAGGCGCGCGCGGTCCAGGATCGTGATGTTGGCCCCGGTCATCGCGATCAGTCCCCGCTCCTTCAACTCGCGCAGCAGGCGCGACATCGTTTCCTTGGTGATGCCGAACCGTGCGGCGAGGGCGGTCTTGGTCACCGGCAATTGCACCGCGCAGGCATCGGACCCGGCATCCGGCAGCGCGAGCGATTCCAGGTAGGCGGCCAGCCGCTGCGCGCTGCTGCGCCCGATGCTCGCGTCGATCTCCGCCACCAGGAGCAGCAGTCCGCCGGCGAGGGTTGCGATCAGGTTGTTCGCGAAGGTGACGTCGCGCTCCTGCAGCTGCTTGAGCGGGCGCACCGGGATCACCGCCAGCATCGTGTCCGCCAGCGCAACCACGTCGACCTGGCACGGGCGGTCCAGAAGCGCCGTCGCCTCGCCGAAAGACTCATTGGCGCCGATAAAGCGCAGCACCTTTTCCTCCCCCTTGCGGCGCGGCAGCACCAGTTTCGCGAGGCCGTAGGCGATCGCGATCACCCCCGGCAGCCGCTCGCCCTGCTGTGCGATGAATTCCCCGCGCCGGCAGTGCGCGATCCGAGTGTAGGACGCGACCAGCACGACGCTGGACCGGCCGACATCGCGGAACAGGGGCAGACTCGAGACAATCCCCTCGATCAGCCGCGGATCGCGGCCATTGCCGTTTGTGGTTCCCTGAGCATTTGCGTAGGTTTGCTGGAACATGGATGCAACCCCGATATTGCGATGCACAAATGATCTATGCGCTGGTGGCGATGATATTGACCAGGATCAATTCATGGCGAAAGTTGCGGAAAAGCAACGCTTCTTTGCAATCTTTGATTAACGTCAACCGAACGTCAGAAATGCAAGAGTTTTCCGGTTTGCCGGTGGCATGATTCGCGGCAGATGGCTAGCGCAAAATCACAAGAAGTCCAGCCTCGCTTCTCCAGGGAAGGAAAACACGACATGATTTCTCGCGGATCGCTCGCGGGAGCGCGGTTTTTCGCGCTAGCCGCATCTGCTCTCCTGTTCATGGGCGCTGCAATATTTTCCCCGCAGCCCGCCTTCGCGCAGGCCAAGCCTGCCTCCCTTGCACAAGGCGCGCCCGGCATGGATGTCTGCGCCGGTTGCCACGAGGACGAGGTTAAATTTCTCAGTGCGTCAAAGCACGGCACCAAGGCCGATCCGCGCAGCCCGCTCAGCACCGGCGGATGCGGCACCTGCCATGCCGGCGATTTCGCCGCCCACGTGAAGGCCAATGGCGGCAAAGGTATAGGCGGCGTGGTCAGCCTGGCATCGAAAACCATCGCGGCGGAAGACAAGAACAGGATCTGCCTGGGCTGCCACCAGGGCGACCCCCAGCGCCTGCACTGGAAGGACAGCGTGCATGCCGGCCGCGACCTTGCCTGCACTTCATGCCACAAGCTGCATACCGCGCGCGACAAAGTGCGCGAAAAGCTCACGCAGCCGGAAGTCTGTTTCGCCTGCCACAAGGAGCAGCGCGTGCAGATCAACAAGCCCGCCCGCCATCCGGTCCTGGAAGGCAAGGTGAGCTGCGCCGACTGCCATAACGTGCACGGCAACAATCCGAAGCAGATGGTCAAGGGCAGCGTCGTAGAGGTCTGCTACCAGTGCCACATGGAGAAGCGCGGGCCTTTCGTGCACAACCACCAGCCGGTGACGGAAGACTGCACCATCTGCCACCAGCCGCACGGCTCGACCATCGCCAACCTGCTCAAGTCGCGCCCGCCTTTCCTGTGCCAGGATTGCCATTCGTCTGGCGGACACCCGCAACAAGCGGCTGGTTTGCCCACCGG
>Ga0154760_1147_pt3 | contig 9335 bp, 10 predicted proteins | sample Rifle2008BG16ft_FD_105768 | JGI IMG/M metagenome (GOLD analysis project Ga0154760, IMG submission 105768) | Betaproteobacteria bacterium RBG_16_66_20
CCAGCTGAAGATCGACCGCTCGTTCGTGCGGGATATGGTGACCGATGCGGACAGCGCGGCCATCACGCAGGGCATCATCGGACTCGCGCGCAGCCTGCGCCTGCAGACCGTCGCGGAGGGCGTCGAGACCGCGGAACAGCGGGATGTATTGAAGGCATCCGGCTGCGACAAGATGCAGGGCTACCTCTTCAGCCGGCCGCTGCCGGCGGACCAGTTTGGCGAGCTGATGCGCCGGCACCGCGGCGGGCGCGTGGTATGATTTCCGCACCCTGAAGGTGCGACCAGGAGTGCGGCTCGACCGCACTTTTTTTTGCCCCCGATGGATTCCTGGAACCATGCTCAACATCCGCCTGCCCGATGGCTCGGTGAAAGACTTCCCGGGGCCGGTCACCGTCGCCGAAGTGGCGCAATCCATCGGCGCCGGTCTGGCGCGCGCCGCGCTTGCCGGCAAGGTGAACGGCAAGCTCGTCGACACGGGCTTCCGGATCGAATCCGACGCCGATCTCGCGATCATCACCGACAAGAGCGCGCAAGGGGTGGAGATCCTGCGCCATTCCACGGCGCACCTGCTGGCGCATGCGGTGAAGGAGCTGTTTCCCGAGGCGCAGGTGACGATCGGGCCGGTGATCGAGAACGGCTTTTACTACGACTTCGCCTACAAGCGGCCCTTCACGCCCGAGGACCTCGTGGCGATCGAGAAGCGCATGGGCGAGCTGGCCAGGAAAGATTTTGCAGTCACGCGAAAAGCCCTCCCGCGCGACGAGGCGGCCGCGTTTTTCGAGTCTCTGGGTGAAAAATACAAAGCGGAAATCATTCGTTCGATCCCGGTGGCGGACGAAATCTCGCTCTACTCGCAGGGCGATTTCATCGATCTGTGCCGCGGACCGCACGTGCCCTCGACCGGCAAGTGCAAGGTCTTCAAGCTGATGCGCGTGGCCGGCGCCTACTGGCGCGGCGATTCGAAGAACGAGATGCTGCAGCGCATTTACGGCACCGCGTGGGCCAGCAAGGAGGCGCAGGACGCCTACTTGAAGATGCTCGAGGAGGCCGAAAAGCGCGACCACCGGCGCCTGGGCACGCAGCTCGATCTTTTCCACATGCAGGAGGAGGCGCCGGGACTCGTCTTCTGGCATCCGAAGGGCTGGATCCTGTGGCAGCAGGTGGAGCAGTACATGCGCCGCGTCTACCGCGACAACGGCTATCACGAGGTGCGCGGCCCGCAGATCCTCGACGTCAGCCTGTGGAAGCGCACCGGCCACTGGGACAACTTCCGCGAGAACATGTTCTTCACCGAGTCGGAAAAGCGCCACTACGCGGTCAAGCCGATGAACTGCCCGGGCCACATCCTGATCTACAACAAGGGTATCCGCAGCTATCGCGATCTGCCGCTGCGTTACGGCGAGTTCGGCTCCTGCCACCGCAACGAGCCCTCGGGCGCGTTGCATGGCCTGATGCGGGTGCGCGGATTCGTGCAGGACGACGGCCACATTTTCTGCACCGAGGACCAGATCCTGGGCGAATGCGTCGCCTACACGGCGCTGCTGCAGAAGGTTTACCGCGACTTCGGCTTCGGCGAGATCGTCTACAAGGTCTCGACGCGGCCGGAAAGGCGTATCGGCGCCGACGAGGTCTGGGACAAGGCCGAGGCGGCGCTCAGCGAGGCGCTGAAGCGCTCGGGGGTCGAATACATCGTCTCGCCGGGCGAGGGCGCCTTCTACGGTCCGAAGATCGAGTATTCGCTGAAGGATGCGATCGGCCGCCTCTGGCAGTGCGGCACCATGCAGGTGGACTTCAGCATGCCCGGGCTGCTGGGCGCCGAGTATGTCGGCGAGGACAACGCCCGGCATACGCCGGTGATGCTGCACCGGGCGATCGTCGGCTCGATGGAGCGCTTCCTGGGGATCCTGATCGAGAACTTCGGCGGCGCCTTCCCGCTCTGGCTCGCCCCCGAGCAGGTGGTGGTGCTGAGCATCACCGAGCACCAGGCGGCCTACGCCGAACAGGTCGCCGGGCGCCTGCGCGAGGCCGGTTTCCGCGCCAAATCGGATTTGCGGAACGAGAAAATTTCCTATAAAATTCGGGAACATAGCCTGCAAAAGTTGCCCTACCAACTGGTGGTCGGCGACAAGGAAAAGCAGGCTGGAAGCGTGGCTGTGCGCACGCGCAGCGGTGAGGACCTGGGGGCAATGGCCCTCGATGCCTTCATCGAGCGCCTCGGCAACGAGGCGCGCGCGTAGCGGCACAGCCGCTTTTTTTGACGAGAAGAGGAGTTGTCACCCATCGCACTCGAGAGATCGCAACGCATCAACGGAGAGATCACCGCGCCGCAGCTGCGCCTGGTCGGAGACGACGGAGAGCAGTTCGGCATCGTGGCAATCGCGGACGCGCTGCGAATGGCGGAAGAGCGCAACGTGGACCTGGTAGAGATCGCGCCGCTCGCGGTGCCGCCGGTCTGCAAGCTGATGGATTACGGCAAGTTCCGCTACCGGGAGCAGAAGAAGGCCCACGAGGCGAAGCTCAAGCAGAAGCAGATCCAGGTCAAGGAAATCAAGTTCCGCCCCAGCACGGACGAAGGCGACTACAAGATCAAGGTCGGCAAGCTGATCCAGTTCCTCGATGAGGGCGACAAGGCGAAAGTGACCCTGCGGTTCCGGGGCCGCGAGATGGCGCACCAGGAGTTCGGGGTGCGGCTGCTCGAGCGGGTGCGCAAGGACCTCGAGGCGCACGCGATCATCGAGCAGTTTCCCCGGCTCGAGGGCCGGCAGATGGTGATGGTGCTGGCGCCGAAGAAAAAGGCGCTGCCGGTAAAGGCGAAAAAGCCCTCGGCGCCCAAGGCGCCCAAGGCGCCGAAGGAAGCGAAGGAAGCAAAGGAAGCAACACAAGCAACAGAAGCGAAGGATCCGGTAGCCGAGGCGAAGCCCGCCACGGCGCAATAGCAGACAGGAGCTAATGCTGTGCCCAAGATGAAGTCGAAGAAGTCGGCCGCGAAACGGTTCAAGGTCCGTTCGGGCGGTTCGATCAAGCGCTCGCAGGCTTTCATGCGCCACATCCTCACCAAGAAGTCCACCAAGAGGAAGCGCCACCTGCGCGGCACCACCAACGTCCACGACAGCAACAAGCGCGCGGTGCGCGCGATGCTGCCGTACTCCGGCTGAGGAGCGCGCCATGCCCAGAGTCAAACGCGGCGTAACGGCGCGCGCGCGCCACAAGAAGGTCCTGAAGAAGGCCAAGGGTTTCCGCGGCCGCCGCGGCAATGTTTTCCGCGTCGCCAAGGAAGCGGTGATGAAGGCGGGGCAGTACGCCTACCGCGACCGCCGCAACCGCAAGCGCGAGATCAGGGCGCTCTGGATCGCGCGCATCAATGCCGCGGTGAGGGAGCTCGGCATGAGCTACAGCGCGTTCATGGCCGGTCTGAAGAAGGCCAACATCGAGATCGACCGCAAGGTGCTGGCCGACCTCGCGGTGCTCGACAAGCCCGCATTCGCCAAGATCGCGGGCCAGGTCAAGTCCAACCTCGCTCACTGACCCCGGCCCCCGGGGCATGGGGATGCAAGACCGTGTCGGCATGAAGGACCTTGACGCCATCGTCGGGCGCGCGGCGGCGGAATTCGCGGCCGCAGCCGATCCGGCTGCGCTTGAGAACGCCAAGGCGCGCTTTCTCGGGAAAAGCGGCGCGCTTTCGGCATTCCGCGCGTCCCTGGGATCCTTGTCGATTGAAGAAAAAAAATCTGCCGGCAAATCCTATAACTCAGCAGTAGAAAAAATAGAGGCTGCGCTCGAAGCGCGCCGCGCCGAACTCGCGCTGGCGAAGATGGATGCACGCCTCGCCGAGGAGGCGCTGGATGTGACGCTCCCCGGCCGCGGCCGCGGCCGCGGCGGGCTGCACCCGATCAGCCGCAGCTGGCGGCGCATCGAGGAGATCTTCGCTTCCATCGGCTTCGAGATCGCCGATGGCCCGGAGATCGAGACCGACTGGTACAACTTCACCGCGCTCAACAATCCGGAAAACCATCCGGCGCGTTCGATGCAGGACACGTTCTACGTCGACCTGAAGGACGAATCGAGGGAAGGTGCGGGCCTGCCGCTGCTGCTGCGCACCCACACCAGTCCGATGCAGGTGCGCTACGCCAGGGCCTGGGTGGAGCGGTTCCGGGGCGCGCCGAAGGTGCCGCCGATCAAGGTGATCGCGACCGGGCGCACCTACCGCGTGGATTCGGATGCGACCCACTCGCCGATGTTCCACCAGGTCGAGGGGCTGTGGATCGGCGAGGACGTGAGCTTCGCGGACCTGAAGGGCGTGTACACCGATTTCCTGCAGCGCTTCTTCGAGTCCGAGGAACTCGAGGTCCGCTTCCGGCCCTCCTACTTCCCGTTCACCGAACCCTCCGCGGAGATCGATCTGCAGTTCGGCTCGGGGCCCCTCAAGGGGCACTGGCTGGAGCTTTCGGGCGCGGGCCAGGTGCACCCGCAGGTGGTGCGCAACTTCGGCCTCGATCCGGAGCGCTATATGGGCTTTGCGTTCGGCTCGGGCCTCGAGCGCCTGACGATGCTGCGCTATGGCATCGATGATCTGCGGCTGTTCTTCGACGGCGATCTGAGATTCCTGAGGCAATTCTCGTGAATATTCCCGAGAATTGGCTGCGCGGTTTTGTCGATCCGAAACTGGCGATCAACAAGCTGGCCCATCTGCTCACCATGTCCGGGCTCGAGGTCGAGTCCTGCAGGCCGGTGGCGCCGCCCTTCGCCGGCGTCGTGGTCGGCGAGATTCTCGCGGTCGAGCAGCATCCGAACGCCGACAAGCTCACGGTCTGCACGGTGAATGACGGCCGCGAAGCGCTCAGAGTGGTTTGCGGCGCGCCCAATGTTCGAGCAGGAATGAAAGCTCCGCTTGCGACGGTGGGTACTGTTCTGGGTTCGTTGGAGATAAAACACACCAAGCTAAGAGGCGTAGACAGCCAGGGCATGCTTTGTTCCGCAAGAGAGCTGGGGCTCTCTGACGATCATTCGGGCTTGCTGGAGCTTGCGGCTGATGCGAAGCCAGGTTCAGATGTCCGCAAACTGCTCCAGCTCGACGAGCATGTGCTCACCTTCAAGCTGACGCCGAACCGCGCGGATTGTCTTTCGGTACTGGGCGTGGCGAGAGAGGTTGCCGCGCTCACCGGAGCCAGACTGAAAAACCCCGAAGTAAAGAAGATAAAACCTGGAGATAAATCAAGGCACCCGGTCCGCATCAGCTCGCCCGAGGGCTGCGGCCGCTTCGCCGGACGCGTGATCCGCAACGTGAACGCCGCCGCGGCGACGCCGGCCTGGATGCGGCAGCGCCTGGAGCGCGCCGGCCAGCGCTCGATCTCGGCGCTGGTGGACGTCACGAACTATGTGATGCTCGAGCTCGGCCGTCCGCTGCACGTCTACGACCTGGACAAGCTGAAGGGCGCGATCGACGTGCGCTGGGGCCGCGACGGGGAGAAGCTGCTGCTGCTGAATGGCCAGGAAGTCGGCGTCGATGCCGCGGTTCTGTGCATCACCGATGATTCGGGCCCGATCGGCCTCGCCGGCATCATGGGCGGCGAATCCACCAAGGCCGAGACCGGCACGCAGAACCTGTTCCTCGAATCGGCGTTCTTCTTCCCGGAGGCGGTCGCCGGGCGCGCGCGCCGCTACAACTTCGCGAGCGACGCCGCGCACCGCTTCGAGCGCGGCGTGGACTTCGAAAACAACGCCCCCGGCATCGAGCGCGCGACGCAGCTGATCCTGGAGATCTGCGGCGGCGAGCCCGGCCCTACGGTGGACCTGGTCAAGCGCCTGCCGAAGAGAAAGCCGGTGCGCATGCGCGTGGCGCGCGCGCAGAAGGTTCTGGGAATCGATGTCGATGCGAAGCAAATTGAATCGATTTTCCGCCGCCTGGCTTTTTCGTTCCGCCGCAAGAAAAGCGAATTCATCGTAGACCCGCCCTCCTATCGCTTCGACATCGGCATCGAGGAAGACCTGATCGAGGAAGTGGCGCGGCTGTACGGCTTCGACAACATCCCGGCGCATCCGCCGCGCGCGCAGGCGAAGATGAGCGCGCCGTCCGAGACACGGCGCTCGCTGCACGCGGTGCGGGAACGGATCGCGGCCTGCGATTACCGCGAGACGATCAACTTCGCGTTCGTCGAGCCGGCCTGGGAAGCCGACTTTGCGGGCGCATCGAACCCGCTGCGGCTGCTCAATCCGATCGCCAGCCAGGCTTCCGTCATGCGCAGCACACTGCTCGGATCGCTCATCGCCAACGTGCGCTACAACCATGCCCGCAAACTCCCGCGCATCCGCGTGTTCGAGGTCGGCCGCGTCTACCTGCGCGATCCCGCGGCCGCCGATGGACCGCTCACGGTGGCAGGCCTGCGGCAGCCGGTCCGCGTTGCGGGGGCCGCGTTCGGCCCGGCGCTCGAGGAGCAATGGGCGAGCCCCGCGCGTGGCGTCGATTTCTACGACGTGAGAGCGGACCTCGAGGCGGTATACGCGCCGTGTGCGCTGCGCCTCGAGGCGGCAACGCATCCGGCGCTGCATCCGGGCCGCTCTGCGCGTGTCCTGATCGAAGGCAGCGCAGGTTCCGGGCACGTGGGCTGGATCGGCGAGCTGCATCCGCGCTGGCAGCAGAAGTACGAACTGCCGCGACCGGTGGTGCTGTTCGAACTGGAGGCCGAGAGCCTCGTCCAGGCGCCCCTGCCGCGGCCCTCGCAGCCTTCGAAGTTTCCGCCGGTGGTCCGGGACATCGCCCTGCTGGTCGATGGCGGGGTGCCCGCCCAGGCGCTTCTGGACGCTGCGCAGGCCGAAAAACCCCCCATCGTCCAGGAGGTGGGGCTGTTCGACCTTTACCAGGGGCAGAGTCTGCCGCCGGGGAAGAAAAGCCTTGCGTTCCGGGTAGTTATGCAAGATACTGAACGAACCCTCACGGATGCGGAGGCCGACGCGGCGCGCGATGCGCTGGTTGAGCTGTGGGGACGGCGTTTCGGCGCCAGGCTGCGCGCATAAATAAGAAAATACATAGATACATCAGGGAGTTGTAATGACTTTGACCAAGGCCGAACTGGCCGATCTTTTGTTCGAAAAGGTCGGGCTGAACAAGCGCGAGGCAAAGGACATGGTGGAGGCGTTCTTCGAAGAGATCCGGGGAGCGCTGGAGCGGGGCGAGAGCGTCAAGCTCTCGGGCTTCGGCAACTTCCAGCTGCGCGACAAGCCGCAGCGCCCGGGTCGCAACCCCAAGACCGGCGAGGAGATCCCGATCAGCGCCCGCCGCGTCGTCACCTTCCACGCCAGTCAGAAACTGAAAGCCATGGTCGAGAACTCGCGCCATGGAGCCAAGCCGCAGGAAAGTTGATCTCCCGCCGATCCCGGCCAAGCGCTACTTCACCATCGGTGAGGTGAGCGATCTTTGCGGGGTGAAGCCGCACGTGCTGCGCTATTGGGAGCAGGAGTTCACGCAGCTCAAACCGGTCAAGCGCCGCGGCAACCGCCGCTACTACCAGCACCACGAGGTGCTGCTGATCCGCCGCATCCGCGAGCTGCTCTACGAGGAAGGCTTCACCATCAGCGGCGCGCGCAACCGCCTGGATAACGCGTTCACCGGCGATGACCGGAGCGAGGCCGGCGCGCGGCTTGCACGTGCGGGGGCCCCGTCTTCCGGCGCCGATTCCGCGCCCGGGACCGCATCCGACACCGCCGCGCTCAAGCGCGAGCTGCGCGAAGTCCTCGACGCGCTGCGCACTTCGCAGTAGGCCTGAGTTAGAATCCACCGCTCGGGGCGTAGCGCAGCCTGGTAGCGTACCTGCATGGGGTGCAGGTGGTCGGAGGTTCAAATCCTCTCGCCCCGACCAATACCAGCAATCACTCAGGTGATGCGACAAAGCCGGCGCGAGCCGGCTTTTTCATTTCTGCAGGAACTCGGTCACCAGTTCGGCGAAGCGCGCGGGCATCTGGTCGGGCAGCGGCACCATGCCGCCTTCGATTTCGACGTAGCGGCTGCCGGCGATGCGCTCGGCCAGCGGCCGCCCGGCGGGGTAGGCGTGCGGGTCGGCGGTCGGGGCGATGACCAGCACCGGGCAGCGGATCAGCGGCAGGCGGGTTTCCATCACGTAGCGCGCCACTACCGCGTGGCCCTCGGCCGCACGCGGCCCGGCCTTGAGCGCATCGACGACGAAGCGCTCGAGCAGGTCGATGTCGCCTTCGGGATACCAGGGCTGGCGGATCCGCCACAGCTCTGTGAGGTGAGATCCGTCGCGCGCGCGCACCACGTTATCGACCCGCGACGGCTTGGCATGGCGCGCGCGAAAGCCGGCGTCCACCAGCGCCGAGGCCGACAGCACGGCAGCCTCGATGCGCTCCGGATACGCGGCGGCGATCTCGGTGGCGATCACCGCACCCGTGTGGTGGCCGACCACCGACAGCCGCCCGATGCCGAGCGCGTCGGCGACGCTCATCGCGACTTCAGCCCAGTGCTCGATCGAGTCGCCCCCGAGCGGCGGCTTGGACGAGTCGCCGAAGCCGATCGTATCCATCGCGATGGCCTGGAAGCGCCGGCCGAGCAGCGGCAGCACGTCGCGGTATTCGTCCCACGAGCGCGGGGTCTGGTGCAGCAGCAGCACCGGCCGCCCGGCGCCGGCGATCGCGCAGTGGATCGTGCCGGCGGGCACGTCTACGAAACGGCGGGTGATCATCGCAATAACCTCCCTCGTGCGGGCCGCTCAGGCGAAAATCTTGCCCGGGTTCATGATGCCGAGCGGGTCGAGCGCGTGCTTGATCGCGCGCATCACGCCGACCGCCTCGCTGCCGTGCTCGGCGAGCAGGAACTCCATCTTGCCAAGGCCGATGCCGTGCTCGCCGGTGCAGGTGCCGTCCATCGCCAGCGCGCGCCGCACGACCTGGTCGTTCAGCCGCCGCGCCGCCGCGACCTCGGAGGGCTCGCCGCCGTCGACCAGCATCGGCAGGTGGAAGTTGCCGTCGCCGACATGGCCCACGACCATGGTCGGAAACGGCGCCCGCGCCGCATCCTCGCGCGCCCCGGCGATGCACTCGGCCAGGCGCGAGATCGGCACGCAGGCGTCGGTGGCCCAGTTGCGCGCGCCAGGGCGCAGCGCCATCGCCGCGTAGGCGGCCTTGTGGCGCGCCTCCCAGAGCCGGGCGCGTTCGGCGGCGTCGCTGGCCCACTGGAAGTCGGCGCCGCCGTGCTCGGCGCAGATGCCGCGCACCGCCGCCACCTGCTCGGCGACCGCGGCCGGCATGCCGCCGAACTCGAGAAACAGCGTCGGGCGGCGCGGAAAGTCGCGCTTGCCGTAGCGGTTGATGGCCTCCATCATCAG
>Ga0154760_1031_pt5 | contig 9219 bp, 9 predicted proteins | sample Rifle2008BG16ft_FD_105768 | JGI IMG/M metagenome (GOLD analysis project Ga0154760, IMG submission 105768) | Betaproteobacteria bacterium RBG_16_66_20
GAGCCGCAGGAAACCCTCGCCCACCTGCACCGGCACGTGCCGGTTGCCGAGGTGATAGGCCGCCTTCGCCAGGCCCGCCGGGGTCTTGCACTCCACGTGCAGCACCTTTTCCGGCTCGGCCACCACTTCGATCACGCGCCCGTCGGAGGCGGTGACCAGGTCGCCGCCGCGCAGGACGTCGCCGCGCGGCAGCATCAGCCCGACCTCCTCGCCCGAGGCGAGTCTGGTCTTGAGGCGGCTTTTCTGCCGCGCCTCGAACGGAAGTTTCAGCGTGCCGCGCACCTCCAGCTTGTAGGCGGTGCGCGGAATTTTCAGCTTGGATTTGATCTCGAGCATCAGAAGAGGAAGTATCGCTGCGCCATCGGCAGCACCCTGGCCGGCTCGCAGGCGAGCAGCTCGCCGTCGGCGCGCACCTCGTAGGTTTCCGGGTCCACCGTGATTTGCGGCAGCCAGCTGTTGTGGATCATGTCCTTCTTGCCGACTTTGCGGATATTTTTCACCGCAACGAGGGATCGCAGGTTCATCTTCTGCAATTCTTTTGCCTTCAGAAAAGCTTTTGAAACGAACGTCACCGACGTATTTCGCAAAGCCTTGCCGAAGGCGCCGAACATCGGCCGGTAGTGCACCGGTTGCGGCGTCGGGATGGAGGCATTCGGGTCCCCCATCGCGGCCGCGGCGATCATGCCGCCCTTCAGGATCAGCGACGGCTTGACGCCGAAGAACGCCGGTTTCCACAGCACCAGATCGGCCAGCTTGCCGGCCTCGATCGAGCCGACGGCATGCGAGATGCCATGGGCGATCGCGGGGTTGATGGTGTATTTGGCAATGTACCGCTTGACGCGGAAATTGTCGTTCTTCGATTTGTCCTGCCTCAGGGAACCGCGTTGCAGCTTCATCTTGTGAGCCGTCTGCCAGGTGCGGATGATGACTTCCCCGACACGCCCCATCGCCTGCGAGTCCGAGGACATCATGGAAAACGCGCCAAGATCATGCAGAATGTCCTCTGCGGCGATGGTTTCCTTGCGGATGCGCGATTCGGCGAACGCCACGTCCTCGGCGATCGCCGGATCGAGGTGGTGGCAGACCATCAGCATGTCGAGGTGCTCGGCGACGGTGTTCACCGTGTAAGGCCGGGTCGGGTTGGTGCTTGAGGGCAGGACGTTCGGCTCGCCGCAGACCCGGATGATGTCGGGGGCGTGCCCGCCGCCCGCGCCCTCGGTATGGAAGGTGGCGATCGAGCGGCCCTTCATCGCCGCGACCGAGGTCTCCACGAAGCCCGACTCGTTGAGCGTGTCGGTGTGGATCGCCACCTGCACGTCCATCTTCTCGGCGACGGCGAGGCAGTTGTCGATCGCCGCCGGCGTGGTGCCCCAGTCTTCGTGAAGCTTGAGACCGATCGCGCCGGCCTTTACCTGTTCAATCAAAGGCAAAGGCAAGGAGGCATTGCCCTTGCCGAGGAAGCCCAGGTTCATCGGAAACGCCTCCGCCGCCTCGAGCATGCGGTGGATGTGCCAGGGGCCGGGCGTGCAGGTGGTGGCGGAGGTGCCGGTCGCCGGGCCGGTGCCGCCGCCGATCATGGTGGTGACGCCCGACATCAGCGCCTCGTCGATCTGCTGCGGGCAGATGAAGTGGATGTGGCAGTCGATGCCGCCCGCGGTGGCGATCAGGCCTTCGCCCGCGATCACCTCGGTGCCGGCGCCGATCGGGATCGTGACCGCGGGCTGGATGTCCGGGTTGCCCGCCTTGCCGATTTTCCAGACCTTGCCGTCCTTGATGCCGATATCGGCCTTGACGATGCCCCAGTGATCGACAATCAGAGCGTTGGTGATCACGGTGTCGGCGACCCGGGCCGCGACCAGCTGCCCCTGCCCCATGCCGTCGCGGATCACCTTGCCGCCGCCGAACTTCACTTCCTCGCCGTAGACGGTCAAGTCCTTCTCCACCTGGATCCACAAGTCGGTGTCGGCGAGCCGCACCCGGTCGCCGGTGGTCGGCCCGAACATTTCCGCGTAGGCCTGTCTTGAGATTTTCACTTCAGTGACCCCATTACCTTCCCGGCAAACCCGAATACTTTTCTGTTTCCAGACAGCAAAACCAGTTCCACAGTCCTTGTCTGCCCGGGTTCGAAGCGCACCGCAGTGCCCGCGGCGATGTTGAGCCGGCAGCCGTAGGCCTTCGCACGCTCGAATTTCAGCGCCTCGTTGGTTTCGTAGAAGTGGTAGTGCGACCCGACCTGAATGGGCCGGTCACCTGAATTCACGACTTTCAAGCTTACGGCGCGGCGCCCCTTGTTGAGCTCGAGGTCGCCCTTGGCGATGTCGAACTCACCGGGAATCATGGCGCCGCTCCTTGCCGTTGGCCATCAGACGATCGGGTTGTGGACGGTCACCAGCTTGCTGCCGTCCGGAAAGGTCGCTTCCACCTGGATCTCGGGGATCATCTCCGGCACGCCTTCCATCACCTCCTCGCGCCTGAGCAGCGTCGCGCCCCATCCCATCAGCTCGGAGACGCTCCTGCCGTCGCGCGCGCCTTCCATGATCGCCGCGCTGATGAACGCCACGGCCTCCGGGTAGTTGAGCTTGAGTCCGCGCTGCTTGCGGCGTTCGGCCAGCAGGGCCGCCGTGAAGACGAGCAGCTTGTCCTTCTCCCTGGGGGTCAGTTCCATCTCAAAGTATTCGCACCGTCGCTTCGCCGATTCCCGGAAATCGCGCCGTGACTACATCGCCCGCTTTCGCGATCTCCAGGCCGGTCCATGCGCCGGTGGTGACGATGTCGCCGGCATGCAGGCCCATGCCGTGCCTGGCGGCATGCGCGACCAGCCAGGGCACCAGGCGGAAAGGGTTGCCGAACGAATGCGCGCCCTTCGCCTTGCGGGCCCTGTCGCCGATCCTGAATTCGACTTCCTGCTGCAGGAAATCGATCTTCTGCCACTCCTTGGTTCCGCTGCCGACGATCAGCGCGCCGTTGTTCTGGAAATCGGCCAGCTTCCACAGGCCGGAGGTCGCCTTCCAGTCCGCGAGGCGCGTGTCGCACAGCTCGATCGCCACCAGCACCTCTCCCACCGCGGCGACGATCGCCCTCTCCGAGTACGGCTTCGCGCGCGGCGGCAGATCGCGCGCCAGGCGGAAACCGATTTCCGCCTCGACGCCGAGCAGGTTCATGCTCGCCGCCGCGACGCTCGCCGGGCTGCGCAGGAGATTTTCCGCCGGGATCGGCGCCGCGGTCGGCTCGACCTTGTCGCTCGGACCGCCCGCCTTCCACGCCGCGGGCTTGGCGCCCGGCCAGAGTTGCGCGAACACGGCTTCCTGCACGCGGTAGGCGTCCTTCTCGCTTTTCAGGACCACGTCCCCGGTCACGGCCGGTTTCCGGGAGCGGCGCGCGTCCAGCAGAAGCTTGGTGGCCTTCTCGATCTCGGCCATCCCCTGGGAGCGGCTCGCCTTGACGAACAATTTCGCGGATTTTTCGACTGTCATGTGCTCCAGATCCTCGGTTCGATCGCTTCGCGGCCGGCGAGCTCGGGTCGGAGAATACGCCATAGCGCGATGAAGTAGCGCCGCGCCGCCTCGGTCGAATCGCCGAGGTAGCGGGCCAGAAGGATGCCGGGAAGCAGTGTCACCGCGCCGCGGCCCGATTCAGGTTCTGTTTTTCGCATTTCCGTTACAAGTTCTTGATTCAAATTCAAGGAACAAGCAAACAGAGTTCCGAAAACGGGGCTGCCGCCCAATCCCGCCGGCGAATCGAGCAGCCTGCCGCCGCCGTCGATGCGCGCGCGCTCCCGCCACAGCAGTTTTCCCTCGCGGCGCAGCTGCATCGAAGAGCGCAAGGTCCCGCGCGTGAAGCGCTCGCCGGAGCCGGTGCGCCCCAGGCACACGATGTCCCAACCGATGATACCGGCGTCCGGGCCCAGATCCACTTCGTATCCCGTGTCGGCCAGCGCGCCGTCGAACACGATCGTCTCCTGCGGCAGCCATTCGAGCGTCCCCTTCACATCGAACGCAACGCTTTGCCTCGCCCATGCCCCCGCCGAGCGGTACCACTTGGTCGCGCCCGGCGTGGTCAGCAGGGCCGCGGCCCCGCTTCCCGTCTTGACGTCCAGGTTCAATTCATCCCCGCCCGCAATCCCGCCCGGCGGGTGCACCACGATCGCATGGCAGACTTCGCCTCCCTCGGGGTAGAGCGCCTTCTGGACCACCAGCGGGCCGTCGTGAACTTTCCTGGCGAGTGTCGTTTTTTGATCCTGAAGGCAAAATTCGAGGGCAAGACTGGCCTTCCAGGAACTGACGAGCGGCTCTGCGACCTGCATCGCGGAATCATACCGCCAGCAGGGCCTTGACGCCGTCCCGCTCCATGTCGGCGCCCGCGCCCTTCTTCAGGATCTCGCCGCGTTCCATCACGATGTACTGATCCGCCAGCGAGCGCGCGAAGTCGTAGTACTGCTCGACCAGCAGGATCGCCATCTCGCCCGTCGCGGCGAGCGCGCCGATGGCGCGCTCGATGTCCTTGATGATCGAGGGCTGGATGCCCTCGGTCGGTTCGTCCAGGATCAGCAGCCTGGGGCCCATCGCGAGCGCGCGGCCGATCGCGAGCTGCTGCTGCTGGCCGCCCGAGAGGTCGCCGCCGCGCCGCCCCAGCATCTGGCCGAGCACCGGGAACATCCCGAAGATGCGCTCGGGCACGCGCGCACCGCGCGGCCGCGTCGCCAGGCCCATCTCCAGGTTCTCCGCCACCGTGAGGCGCGGGAAGATCTCGCGGCCCTGCGGCACGTAGCCGATCCCCGCGCGCGCACGTTCGTAGGGTTTCACATGCGTTATTTTCCTGTCATCAAAAATGATTTCGCCGTTCTTCGCCGGGATCAGCCCCATCAGCGTGCGCAGCAGCGTCGTCTTGCCGACGCCGTTGCGGCCCAGTAGCGCCGTCACCTTGCCCGCGGGGATTTCGAAGGACAGGTCCCGGAGGATATGTGAGCCCCCGTAATACTGATTCAGCTTTTCGACCTTAAGCATCAACGCCCCAAATACACTTCAATGACTTTCGGATCATTCTGCACTTGGGCCATCGGCCCCTCGGCGAGCACGCTGCCTTCGTGCAGCACCGTGACCTTGCGCGCGATTTTCTCGATGAACGCCATGTCGTGCTCGACCACCACCAGCGAGTGCCTGCCGGCGAGCGAGACGAACAGCTCGCCGGTGCGCTCGGTCTCCTCGTCGCTCATGCCGGCCACCGGTTCATCCAGCAGCAGGAGCCTCGGTTCCTGCATCAGCAGCATGCCGATCTCGAGCCATTGCTTCTGGCCATGGGACAGCAGACCCGCGACGCGATCGGCACTGTCGTTCAATCGAATCAGCCTGAGGGTTTCCGCGATTGAATCTTTTTCACTCGAAGACAAAACCGAAAACAGGGTCCTCCGCACCCGCTTGTCCGCCTTCATCGACAGTTCCAGGTTCTCGAACACGCTGTGCTGCTCGAAGATGGTCGGTTTCTGGAACTTGCGGCCGATGCCCGCATGGGCTATTTCGGCCTCCGACATGCGCGTCAGATCGATGGTCTGGCCGAAGAACGCGCTGCCCTCGTCGGGCCGCGTCTTGCCGGTGACCACGTCCATCATGGTGGTCTTGCCGGCGCCGTTCGGGCCGATCACGCAGCGCAGCTCGCCGACGTCGATCGAGAGCGAGAGCTTGTTCAGCGCCCTGAAGCCGTCAAACGATACCGAGATGTCCTCGAGGTACAGCACCACGCCGTGCGTGGCGTCGAGGCCCGCGGTGGCGACGTGGCTGAACGAGCCGCCCTCCTTCGCCGGGATCGCGCCGGCCGTCATTTGTTCTTCCTGTTGAAAAAGCCCATCACCCCCTGCGGCAGGAACAGGGTCACCAGGATGAAGATCAGGCCGAGCGCGTAGAGCCAGTACTCGGGGAAGACCTGGGTGAAGAAGCTCTTGGCGTAGTTCACCAGCCCGGCGCCGACGATCGCGCCGCCGAGCGTGCCGCGGCCGCCCACCGCGACCCAGATCGCGATCTCGATCGAATTGGCGGGCGACATCTCGCTCGGGTTGATGATGCCGACCTGCGGCACGTAAAGGGCCCCCGCGATGCCGCAGATGACCGCCGAGAGCGTGAAGATCGCGAGCTTGTAGTGCACCGTGTTGTAGCCGCAGAACGCGACCCGCGTCTCGGCGTCGCGGATCGCGGCGAGCACGCGGCCAAATTTGGAGGTCACAATCCACCGCCCCAAGAGAAGGGTTCCAATAAGAAAAAAACCTGTACAGACGAAAAGCACCATCCGGGTCTCCGGCGTGGTGATCGGCAGGCCGAGGATGCGCTTGAAGTCGGTGAAGCCGTTGTTGCCGCCGAAGCCGGTGGCGTTGCGGAAAAACAGCAGCATCGCGGCGAAGGTAAGCGCCTGCGTGATGATCGAGAAATACACCCCCTTGACGCGCGAGCGGAACGCGAAGAAGCCGAACACGAGCGCCAGCAGTCCCGGCACCAGCACCACCAGCAGCGCCGCCCACCAGAACTGGTCGGTGTTCCACCACTGCCAGGGAAACTCCTTCCAGTCGAGGAACACCATGAAGTCGGGCAGGTCCGACTGGTACTGGCCCTCGCGCCCGATCTGGCGCATCAGGTACATGCCCATCGAGTAGCCGCCGAGCGCGAAGAACAGGCCGTGCCCGAGCGACAGGATGCCGCCGTAGCCCCAGGCGAGGTCCATGGCGATGGCGACGATCGCATAACACATGATCTTGCCGATCAGCGTCACCCAGTACTGCGACAGGTGCAACGGGCTGTCCGGGGAGATTTTCAGGCTCAGCACGGGAAAAATCGCGAACAGAATGAAAGCGAAAACCCCGAGAACAACCCAGCCTTTGCGGCCGTACAGGCGGCCGGAGGTCGCGCTCATGCGTCTACCGCCCTGCCCTTGACCGCGAACAGCCCCTGCGGCCGGCGCTGGATGAAGAAGATGATGAACACCAGCACCGCGATCTTGGCGATTACCGCACCCGACATCGATTCGAGGAATTTGTTGGCGAAGCCGAGCACCAGCGCCGCGTACACGGTGCCCGCGAGCTGTCCGACGCCGCCGAACACCACCACCATGAACGAGTCCACGATATAGCCCTGGCCGAGGTCGGGGCCGACATTGCCGATCTGCGACAGCGCGCAGCCGGCAAGCCCGGCGATGCCCGAGCCGAGGCCGAAGGCCCAGGTATCCACGCGCGCGGTTGGCACGCCGACGCAGGAGGCCATGTCGCGGTTCTGCGTCACGCTGCGCACGAACAGCCCGAGCCGCGTCCTGGTGAGCAGCAGCCAGATGGAAATCAGCACCGCAACCGCGAAAACGATGATGCCGATGCGGCTCCAGGGCAGCACCACGCCCGCGAACGCCTGGATGCCGCCGGACATGAAGGCCGGGTTTTCCACCTGCACGTTGGCGGCGCCGAAGATGCTGCGCACCGACTGGATCAGCATCAGGCTGATGCCCCAGGTCGCGAGCAGCGTCTCGAGCGGACGGCCGTACAGCCAGCGGATCACCAGCCGCTCCAGAGCCATGCCCACCAAGGCCGAGAAGACGAATGACGCCGGCACCGCGGCGAGCAGGTACCAGTCGAATGCCCCGGGAAAATTCGCCTTGAAAAGATTCTGCACCACGTAGGTCGTATAGGCGCCGATCATGATCAGCTCGCCGTGCGCCATGTTGATCACGCCCATCAGGCCGTAGGTGATCGCCAGGCCGAGCGCCGCCAGCAGCAGGATCGAGCCGAGCGAGATGCCCGCGAACAGCAGCCCCGCGCGCTCGCCCCAGGCGAGCTTGCCCTGCACTTCGCGCAGGCTCTTCTGCGCCGCAATGCGGATCTCGGCGTCGCTATCGGTCGCCGCTTCCGCGAGCAGCGTCCTGCTGTTCGGGCTGTTCGATTCGCCCAGGCGCCGGATCGCGGCGAGGCGCGTTTGCTTGTCGCCGCTCGCCATTTCCATCGAGGCCGCGGTCAGGTCGAGCAGCGGCTTGATGTCCGGATCGGTTTCCTTCTCCAGCGCCTTCCTAACCAGCGCCAGCATCGACGCGTCGGCGCCGCCCGCGAGCGCCTTCGCCGCCTCGAGCCGCACCGCGCGCTCGGGCGAAAGCAGGCGCAGCGCGGCAAGCGCGTCGGCGACCGCGCTGCGCAGGCGGTTGTTCACCACGACCTCGACCGCCTTGCCGTCCACCACCACCTCGCCCTCGGCGAACTTCGCCAGCACTGCGGCCGCCTCGGGATCGCCCTCGGCCAGCAACGCACCGATCGCCTCGACCTTCTCGTCGTTGTCGCCGCTGGCGAGCTTCTCGAGCGCGGCCCTGTCAATAGCCAGCGCCGGCGACGCAGCGAGGAAAAAAGCGAGCAGTAGGGTGCGCATATGTGAAAAGGGCCGCTTTCGCGGCCCTAATTTTCTCAAATAAAAACCTCCGGCTATTTCTTTTTGTCGGCCATCAACGCGGGCTCGTCCTTCTTCTTGTCGTTGCCCGCGATGAACGGGCTCCAGGGCTGCGCCTTGACCGGGCCCTTGGTCTTCCACACGACGTTGAACTGGCCGTCGGCCTTGACTTCGCCGATGAACACCGCCTTGTACAGGTGGTGGTTCTTCTCGTCCATCTTCGAGGTGATGCCCGAGGGCGCCTTAAAGGTCTGGCCGGCCATCGCCGCGGTCACCTTGGGAACGTCGAAGCTCTTGGCCTTCTCCACCGCCTGCTTCCACATGTAGATGCCGATGTAGGTCGCCTCCATCGGGTCGTTGGTCAGCGGCTTGTCCTTGTGGCCGGCGATGTTCTTCGCCTTGGCGTAGGCGCTCCACTTCTTCACGAACTCGTCATTGGCCGGCGCCTTGATCGACATGAAGTAATTCCACGCCGCGAGGTGGCCTACGAGCGGCTTGGTGTCCACGCCGCGCAACTCCTCTTCGCCGACCGAGAACGCCACTACCGGCACGTCGGTCGCCTTCAGGCCCTGGTTGCCGAGTTCCTTGTAGAACGGCACGTTGGAGTCGCCGTTGATGGTCGAGACCACCGCCGTCTTCTTGCCTTCGGAAGCATACTTCTTGATCTTGGCGATGATGGTCTGGTAGTCGCTGTGGCCGAACGGGGTGTACTCCTCCATGATGTCGGCCTCGGCGACGCCCTTGGATTTCAGGAACGCGCGCAGGATCTTGTTGGTGGTGCGCGGATACACGTAGTCCGTGCCGAGCAGCACCCAGCGCT
>Ga0154760_1142_pt2 | contig 9195 bp, 10 predicted proteins | sample Rifle2008BG16ft_FD_105768 | JGI IMG/M metagenome (GOLD analysis project Ga0154760, IMG submission 105768) | Betaproteobacteria bacterium RBG_16_66_20
GCACGTTGGCGATCACCGGCGTCTTTGCCGAGATCTCGTTGTAGCGCTCGAGCGGGAAGGCGAGGCCGGCGCGCCCCGCCATCGCCACGAGGTGCACGATGGCGTTGGTCGAGCCGCCCATCGCCATCAGCGTGGTGATGGCGTTGTCGAACGAGCCGCGCGACAGGAAATCCCTCGGCTTCAGGTCCTGCCACACCATCTCCACGATGCGCTTGCCGGTGAGCGTGGCCATGCGCGCATGGTTCGAATCGGGCGCCGGGATCGAGGCGTAGCCGGGCAGCGTGAAGCCGAGCGCCTCGGCGAGCGACATCATGGTCGCCGCGGTTCCCATGGTCATGCAGGTGCCTGGCGAGCGCGCAATGCTGTCCTCGATGTCGTTCCAGTCGCGCTCCGTGATGCGGCCGGCGCGCAGCTGGTCCCAGTATTTCCAGGTATCGGAGCCCGAGCCGAGCGTCTGGTCGCGCCAGTGGCTGTTGAGCATCGGGCCGGCGGGCAGGTAGATCGCCGGCAGGTTCATGCTGGTCGCCCCCATGATGAGCGCGGGCGTGGTCTTGTCGCAGCCGCCCATCAGCACGCAGCCGTCCACCGGGTAGGAACGCAGCAGTTCCTCGGTTTCCATGGCGAGGAAGTTGCGGTACATCATGGTGGTGGGCTTCTGCATGGTCTCGGCGAGCGCCATCGCCGGCATCTCCAGCGGGAAGCCGCCCGCCTGCCATACGCCGCGCTTCACCTCCTCGGCGCGCTGGCGGAAATGCGTATGGCAATGGTTGATGTCCGACCAGGTGTTGATGATCGCGATCACGGGCTTGCCGGCGTAGTCGCTGCGGTCGTAGCCCATCTGCGCGGTGCGCGAGCGGTGGCCGAAGGAGCGCAGGTCCGTTACGCCGTACCAGCGGTGCGAGCGCAGCTCTTCGGGTTTCTTTTTCTTCACCATGGCTCCTTGCGGGAAGCGAAGATTGTAAACTCAGCGCATGGCCTTCGCCGGCGAGTACATTTTCCGGGCGCGCAGCTGGCGGCGGATCCTGCGCTTCGCGGGCTTCGCCACTGTCGCCCTGCTGTCGCCGTCGACCTACCGGCCGGCGACGCGCGAACTCGCGGTACGCCAGATCTACTATACCGCGTGGCAGGTACTGCCCGGCTACCTGCTGTTCTCCTCGGTGCTCACCCTCGTCATCATCGAAATTGTGTTCAGCGCGGCGCGCGAGTACGGCCTCGCCCGGTACTCGCTGGAACTGGTATTGCGCGTGCTGGTGCTGGAACTGATCCCGCTGCTGACGGCGCTGTTCGTCGCGCTGCGCTCGGGCGCCGCGATCGGGGCCGAGATCGCGCTGATGTGCGTCGGCGGCGAGATGGAGGACCGGGAGGAGGCGGGCGCCAGCCCGCTGCACGACGAGCTGGTGCCGCGCATCGCCGGCGCCGCCCTTTCGGTCGCCTCGCTGACGACGCTGAGCTGCGCGCTCGCGGTGTCGCTCACCTATCTGGTGATGTACGGGTTCTCGGAATGGGGCCTGCCGGAGTTCACGCGCGTCGTCGCCGGCGTGTTTGACGAAGCGGTGCTGGCGGGCTTCGCGCTCAAGTGCCTGCTGTTCGGGTTGGCGGTGGCGCTCATCCCGGTGGCCACCGGACTGGAGGCCGAGCGCGGCAATCCCAGGTCGGTGCCGTCGGCGGTGCTCGGCGGGCTGGTGAAGCTGTTCTCCGTGATCGTGGTGATCGAGATCCTGTCTTTGATGGTGAAATACGTCTGAGCATGGAAAGCAAGCCCGAATCCGGCATCGCCGGCGCCCTCCTTCCCCGCAACCTCGGCGTCAGGGTCGGGATGCTGATCGCCGCCACGATCCTGGTCGCGGGCGGATTCCTGCTTTATGTGCTGTTCGCGCGCGGCGTGTTCGAGCAGACGCAGCGCGTGATCCTGATTGCCGACAACGCCGAAGGCGTGCGCGTCGGCATGGATCTCACGTTTTCCGGGTTTCCGATCGGCACGGTGCGCCGCATCACGCTGCGCGACGATGGCAAGGTGCGTATCAGCGTCCGGGTGCCGGTGACCGAGGCGAAGTGGCTGCGCCAGTCGAGCGTCTTCGTGCTTGACGTGCCGCTCGTCGGATCGGCGAAGCTGCGCGCCTATTCCTCGAACCTGAAGGACCCGCCGCTCGAGCACCGCGCCGAGCGCACGGTCCTGCGCGGCGACGCCAACGCGGAGATTCCGCGCATGATCGCTACGCTGCGCCAGGTCCTGGAGAACGTCGACCAGATTACCGACACCGGATCCAGCCTGCAGGAAAGCCTGAAGAGCGCGCGTGCGGTCACCGAGCGCATGGCAGGCAAGTACGGCGTGCTGGGCGGCGTGCTGGGCGGCGATGACAATGCGCGCAAGGTGATCGCTTCGATCGACCGCGCGAATGCGCTCCTGGCGTCGCTCAACGGCGTCGCGCTGAAGATGGATACGGTGCTGTCGAAGGCCGACCAGCGCGTGCTGGGGCCGGGCGGCGTCGTCGACGAGACGCAGAAGGCGGTGGCGCAGGCGAACGCGATCCTCGGCGAGGTGCGCGCCAGCCTGAAGCGGGTGGACGGCATCCTTGCCGACGCCCAGGCGGTGGCGGGGAACGCGAAAGCCGCGACCACGGACCTGGCCGCGCTGCGCGCCGAGGTCGAGGCGAGCCTGCGCAAAGTTGCGTCGCTGATCGACGAGATCAACCGCAAGTGGCCCTTCGAACGCGATACGAAGCTCAAGCTGCCGTGAGAAGGCGTTTTCTTTTCATCGTTCTCGTGCTTGCAGGGTGCGCCGGCGGGCCGGTTCCGCGCGACTGGGAACTGGGTTCCCTGGCTGCCTTGAATGCTTTCAAGTCGCACTACCTGAAGGGAGATACGCGACCCGCACAGCTGGAATTCGAGCGGGCGCTTGCCGAGTTGCGCAGCACCGGCCGTGGCGACCTGCTCGCGCGGGCGGAACTGATCCGCTGCGCAGTGCGCGCGGCGAGCCTGGAGTTCGACGCCTGTCCGGGATTCGAGAAGCTGCGCGCCGATGCGGGCGCCGATGAGCTCGCCTATTACGAATTTCTTTCGGGTCGTGCGCAACGGACGGCTTCCGACGATCCGCTTGCGCGCCTGGTTTACGCCGGAGTGCAGTTCAGGTCAGGGAACATCACCCCTGAGAACATTTCCGCCTCGATCGACATCGCTTCGGCCCAAGCTTGGCGACGGCCGCTGCTGGCATGGCTCGGGGTGCAGGAAAAGCGCGCCGAGGCCGCGGGCGACCGCGAGGCGCTGGAGCGCATCCGGCGCCGGATCGCTCTGGTCGCGGGGAAATCCTAGGAAGTATTCAGGCCGCCCTGGCGGCCGGCTGGTACTTGAGCGGCACCCCGGAAAGACGCTGCAGCGTTTCGAGGTCGAGGCCTTCGACCATTTCGATGACGCAGAACCCCTCGGGCGTGACATCGATCACGGCGAGGTCGGTGTAGACGCGGTTGACGCAGCGCGCGGCGGTGAGCGGGTAGCTGCAGCGTTCGACGAGCTTGCTTTGCCCTTCCCTGGTCAGGTGCTCCATCATCACCAGCACCTGCTTGGCGCCCACCGCGAGATCCATCGCGCCGCCGACCGCGGGGATCGCCTCCGGCGCGCCGGTGTGCCAGTTGGCGAGGTCGCCCGCAGCGGAAACCTGGAACGCGCCGAGCACGCAGAAATCCAGGTGCCGGCCGCGGATCATGCCGAAGGAGTCGGCATGGTGGAAAAATGCGCCGCCCGTCAGCAGCGTCACCGGCTCCTTGCCGGCGTTGATCAGGTCCGCGTCCTCTTCGCCCTTGGCGGGGCGCGGGCCGATGCCCAGGACGCCGTTCTCGCTGTGCAGGATGATCTCGCGGCCTTTGGGCAGGTAATCCGCGACCAGGGTCGGCAGGCCGATGCCGAGGTTCACGTAGGCGCCTTCGGGGATGTCCTGCGCGACGCGCGCCGCCATCTGCTTGCGGTCGAATTTGTTCATGCGGCCTTTCTCATCGGGGTGAGGCGCACGACGCGTTGCACGAAGATTCCCGGCGTGACGATGCTCTCGGGATCGAGCGCGCCGAGTTCGACCGTCTCGCGCACCTGCACCACGGTGCATCTGGCCGCCGCGGCCATGACGGGTGCGAAATTGCGCGCCGTCTTGCGGTAGACAAGATTGCCCCAGCGGTCGGCGCGGTCCGCCTTGATCAGCGCATAGTCGGCGTGGATCGGGTACTCGAGCACGTAGTCGCGGCCGTCGATATTGCGCGTTTCCTTGCCCTCGGCGAGCCGGGTGCCGAAGGCGGTGGGCGTGAAAAAGCCGCCGACGCCGGCGCCCGCGGCGCGGATGCGCTCGGCGAGCGTGCCCTGGGGAACCAGCTCGAGCTCGAGCTTTCCGGCGCGGTAAAGCCGGTCGAAGTGCCAGGAATCAACCTGGCGCGGGAACGAGCACAGGATCTTGCGCACGCGCCCCGCAGCGATCAGCGCCGCGAGCCCGCTGTCGCCGTTGCCGGCGTTGTTGTTGACGACGGTGAGATCCGTCGCCCCCTGCGCAATCAGGCCATCGATCAGTTCGGAGGGCATGCCGGCGCCGCCGAAGCCGCTGATCATCACCGTGGCCCCGTCGGGCACGTCGGCGAGCGCGGTTTGCGCCGTCGCGAAGATTTTGTTGATCATGGGCCGCGAATTATCGCCCCAAAGGGTTTTCAGCCCTTTTTCTGTGAGTATTCACTAACTTATGAGAAGTCACATTCAGTGGCTTTTATATCTATTTGATAAATATAGACAATTAAAATCAAGAAACTGTCTCCAATAGTTCGCCTAAGTAGTTGTCTCGGCTGAAGAAATCCAGTTGTCCAGCTTGACCTGCCTCAACCTTTCGGATTAAAGTGGGAAAACGTAGAAAAAAGTGGCTTAAAAATGCCGCAGTCTGGGTTTTGACCGATCCGAGTGGAGGAGGCCAGAAAAGATGGGCGGCACGGGCAACACGTTCCACGGCGCAACTGTCCTCACGCTCGACGCCAAGGGCCGTCTCGCCATTCCCACGCGGCACCGCGACGCGCTGCTGGCCGCGAGCAAGACACTGGTGCTCAGCGCGCATCCCGACGGCTGCGCGCTGCTCTATCCGGAGTCGGCCTGGGAGCGCGTGCGCTCGCAGGTCGAGAAATTCCCGAGCTTCCATCCGCAGGCGAGCTGGTGGAAGCGCCTGCTGCTCGGCTTCGAAGAGCACATCGCGCCCGACGCCTCGGGCCGGGTGCTGGTATCGAGCGGCCTGCGCCTGCACGCCAAGCTCGAGCGCGATGCGATGCTGGTCGGCCAGGGCCACTATTTCGAACTCTGGGATGCGGGCGTCTGGAGCGCGAAGCTCGCCGCCGCGCTGTCCGCTTCCGGCGCCCCGCCCCCGGGCATGGAGGGCTTCTCGCTGTGACGGCGGGCACCGACGATGAGCGAATTCGACCCGGCTCATCGTGCAGTCCTGCTCGCGGAGGCCGTTGCCGCCCTCGCGATCCGCGCCGACGGGGTGTATGCGGATCTCACTTTCGGGCGCGGCGGCCACAGCCGCGCGATTCTCGAGCGCCTCGGGCCGGCGGGCCGGCTGATCGCGCTCGATCGCGATCCGCAGGCGATCGAAGCGGCGCGCGCGATCACCGACCCGCGCTTCGCGGCCGAGCACGCGCCCTTCAGCGAGTTCGCACAGGTGCTCGATCGGCGGGGCATCGGTCAGGTGCACGGCGTGCTCGCGGACCTCGGCGTGTCCTCGCCGCAGCTGGCAGACCCGGCGCGAGGGTTTTCCTTCCGCGCCGACGGGCCGCTCGACATGCGCATGGATCCGAGCCGCGGCGTTTCGGCCGCGGACTGGCTGGCCACGGCATCAGAACAACAAATCCGGGAGGCAATCGGGGGCTATGGCGAAGAACGGTTTGCTAAACAGGTTGCAAAGGCGATTGTTGCTGCTCGGGCACGCGAGCCGATCCGCCGCACCGAACAACTTGCCGCTGTCGTGGCTGCGGCGGTCCGCACACGGGAGGCCGGCCAGAATCCGGCGACGCGCACCTTTCAGGCTCTACGGATTCTCGTCAATCGGGAGCTTGAGGAGATCGCGCTGATGCTGCCGCAGGCCGTCGCGCGGCTCACCCCGGGCGGACGGCTCGCGGTGATCAGTTTCCACTCGCTGGAGGACCGGCTGGTAAAGCGCTTCCTGCGCGCCTGCAGCGAGTCCGGCCTGCCCGCGGATTTGCCGATCCGTGCCAGCGAATTGCCACAACCGCCGCTCAGAATCCTCGGCAAGGCGGTACGCGCATCGGCGGCCGAGATCGCGGCCAATCCGCGCGCGCGCAGTGCGACCCTGCGCGCCGCCGAGCGCAGCAGTGCAGTCCTTGAGCAATCGGTTTTGAATCGAATCGGGCCCGACGCGTGGCGAAGCTGAACCTCCTCCTCCTCCTGGTTCTCGTCGTCTGCGCGCTCGGGCTCGTCACCTCGCAGCACAAATCGCGCAAACTGTTCTCCGAGCTCGAACGCGAGCAGGAGCGTGCGCGTGCGCTCGAAGTCGAGTTCGGCCAGCTGCAGCTGGAGTCAAGCACCTGGGGCCTGCATTCGCGCGTCGAAAAGATCGCCGCGGGCACGCTCGGCATGCGCGCGCCCGATCCGCGGCGCGTGCGGATGGTCGAGCCGGGGGTCGGGCCGGGGGTCGCGACACGGGCCGGAGCGCAGAATCGGTGAGCGCGGCGAGCGTCCCGATGCTGGTGCGGCTGCCGGCGTGGCGCGCCCGGTTCGCGCTCGCGTCGCTCCTGGCCGCGTTCCTGGTGCTGGCCGCAAGGTCGGTCTACCTGCAGTCGATGAACACCGGCTTCCTGCAGGGAAAGGGCGAAGCGCGCTATGCGCGCGTGCTGGAGGTGCCGGCCACGCGCGGCCGCGTCGTCGACCGCAACGGCGAGGCGCTCGCCATCTCGACGCCGGTGAAATCGGTGTGGGCGATTCCGGAAGACGTCAGCGCGACCCCGACGCAGCTGAAGAGCCTCGCGGCGCTGCTCGCGCTGGATCCGCGCGAACTCGGCCGCAAGCTCCTCGAGGCCGAGCGCGAGTTCGTCTATCTGAAGCGCCAGATTGCGCCCGAGGCCGCGGCGCGCGTCGCCGAGCTGGGCATCCCGGGCGTCCACCAGCAAAGCGAGTTCCGCCGCTACTACCCTGGCGGGGAGACCATGGCGCACGTGATCGGTTTTACCGGCGTCGACGACGCCGGCCAGGAAGGCGTCGAGCTCGCGCAGCAGGCGGTGCTCGCCGGCGCGTCGGGCAGTCGCCGCGTGATCAAGGACCGGCTCGGCCGCATCGTCGAGGACGTCGAGTCGATCCGCGCCGCGCAGGACGGGCGCGACCTCACGCTCGCGCTCGACAGCAAGATCCAGAACCTCGCCTTTGGCGCGCTCAGCACGGCGGTGGACACGCACAAGGCGAAGGCGGGTGCGATCGTGGTGCTCGACGTGCGCACGGGCGAGGTCCTCGCGCTCGCCAACATGCCCAGCTACAACCCGAACAACCGCGCGCGGCTCACCGGCGCGCAGCTGCGCAACCGCGTCATGACCGACACTTTCGAGCCCGGATCGACGCTGAAGCCCTTCACCGTGGGCCTCGCCATCGAGACCGGAAGGATCACGCCGCAGACCGTGATTCAGACCTCGCCGGGCGCGCTCACGATCGCCAACTACACCATCCACGACGCGCATCCGGGCGGCGCAATGAGCGTCGCGCAGGTGATCCAGAAGTCCTCCAACGTCGGCGCGGCGAAGATCGCGCTCGCGCTGCCGCGCGAGGAGATGCACGAGCTGTTCAAGCGGGTCGGCTTCGGCGCCGCGCCGCGCCTCGGCTTTCCCGGCGAGGCGGTCGGAAAGCTGCGCGAGGCGAAGACCTGGCGGCCGGTGGAGCAGGCGACCATGGCCTACGGCCACGGCATTTCAGTAAGCCTGATCCAGCTCGCGCGCGCCTATACCGTGTTCGCGCGCGATGGCGAGCTCGCGCCGCTGTCGCTCCTCAAGACCGGCGCGCCGGCGGCGGGCAAGCGCGTGTTCTCGCCGGAGGTGGCGCGCGCATTGCGCGACATGCTGGAAGCGGCGGTGCAGCCCGGCGGCACCGCGCCGCGCGCGCGCATCGTGGGCTGGCGGGTGGGCGGCAAGACCGGCACCGCGCACAAGCAGGAAAACGGCGGCTACGCGGCGCACAAGTACGTCTCCTCGTTCGTCGGGTTCGCGCCGGTGTCGGATCCGCGCCTGGTGATAGCGGTGATGCTGGACGAGCCCTCGGCCGGCCAGTACTACGGCGGCCAGGTCGCGGCGCCCGTGTTCGCGCAGGTCATGCAGGGCGCGCTGCGCCTGCTCGGCGCGCCCTACGACGCGCCGCTCTCGCCGATCGAGTTGCCGGGCGAGGGAGACGAAGCAAAGGAGAACACGTAATTGACAACCTATTCGCGCTGCTTGCGCGCCAAGGGGCGGTGATCGAACGTCTTACGTCCGACAGCCGGCGCGTTGCGCCGCGCGCGGCCTTCTTCGCCTGGCCGGGGGAGGCCGCTGACGGCCGGCGTTACATCGCGCAGGCCATCGAGCGCGGCTGCGCCGCGGTCGTCTGGGAAAGCGAGGGCTTCTCCTGGGAGAGCGGCTGGAAGGTGCCGAACGCCGGCGTCGGCGGCCTCAAATCGCAGGCGGGTTTCCTCGCCCACGCGTTCTACGGCCGCCCGTCCGAAACCATGTGGGTCTGCGGCGTCACCGGCACCAACGGCAAGACCTCGTGCACGCAATGGCTTGCCGCGCTGCTTTCGCGGCGCCATGAGAAGGCCGCGGTAATCGGGACCTTGGGCGCGGGTTTTCCTTCCGAGTTGAGCTCCATAGAAAACACCACCCCCGACGCGCTCGAGCTGCATCGCCTGCTCGCGCAATTCAAGGCAGCCGGTGCAAGTGCGGTGGCGATTGAAGTTTCCTCTCACGGCCTCGACCAGGGGCGCGTCAACGGCGTCGCCTTCGATTGCGCGCTGTTCACCAATCTCACCCATGACCACCTCGACTATCACGGCACGATGGCGGCTTACGGCGAGGCGAAGGCGCGGCTGTTCGACGCGCCCGGCCTGGGCGCCGCGGTGCTCAATCTCGACGATCCCTTCGGCCTGCGGCTCGCCGGGCGGCTCGCCGCCCGCGAGGTGCGCACCATCGGCTACGGTCTTGCGCACGCTACGGCGGC